>MAAC01009677.1_pt1 | contig 180180 bp, 178 predicted proteins | sample 1115981 | NCBI WGS metagenome assembly MAAC01 (sample SAMN04961126, study PRJNA320927) | seawater metagenome | isolation source: sample BD02T64 sea water enriched with oil for 64 days | place: USA:Gulf of Mexico | collected 2013-07-27 | reverse complement strand
GTTTTTCACATAATCCGCGTGGCCAGGGCAATCAACGTGCGCGTAGTGACGGTTTTCCGTCTCGTACTCAACGTGCGCAGTCGAGATGGTGATCCCGCGTGCTTTTTCTTCCGGCGCAGCGTCGATGTCTGCGTAGTCCTGGAACTCACCAAACTGCTTTGTAATCGCAGCTGTCAGTGTCGTCTTACCGTGGTCAACGTGGCCAATTGTGCCAACGTTAACGTGTGGTTTCGAGCGTTCAAACTTTTCCTTACCCATGATAGGTCTCCATATAGTTAGGGCCGAAATGCGCCCGTGGATTCATGGGCGTGCAAATAATGATTCTTGATCCATAAATCAACATAATTTACGCAGATATCAACTTTTCAAATTCGGGTCCGTAAGTTTTGCGTGCTCTTGCAGTGCAAACCGATCTGTCATTCCGGCGATATAATCAGCGATAACTCTTGCGCGATGGGTTTCATCGCCCTTTGCTGCGGCTTTCCATTCCGGCGGCATCATGCCCGGATCTTCCGAGAATATGTCGAACATATCAACTACTATTTGCGCCGCCTTGCGCCGCATCCGACGCACAGTCCAGTGGCGATACATGTTTTCAAAGAGGAACTCCCGTATTTGTTTCAGATCTTGAAAAAGCCCATCGGAAAACTGGATAACCGGCGCATCTAATTCCCGTATATCCTTCGCAGACCGCGCACCCGACGCGGCCAAACGGGCTCGACTGGTAGTCAAAACATCCTCTACCATGACCCCAAACACGCGCCGCAACGCCTCGTGGCGCCGGCGTAATGGATCGAGGTTCGGATACTTCTCATCAACTATTGCGAAGCATTTACCAATAATGGGCAGGTCGCAAATGTCATCGACGGAGAACAATTCCGCCCGCAATCCATCATCCAGATCGTGGTTATTGTAGGCAATATCATCTGCAATCGCTGCGACTTGCGCCTCGGCGCTTGCGAATGTGTTAAGCTCCAAATCATGCTTCGCCGTGTATTCCGCCAGCGCAAACGGTAAATTTCCTGTCACGGGGCCATTATGTTTCGCGATCCCCTCCAGCGTTTCCCACGTTAGGTTCAAACCGTCAAAATCCGCGTAATGATTTTCCAACGAAGTAATGATTTTCAGCGCCTGTGCGTTATGATCAAACCCGCCGTAGCTCGCCATACACTCATTCAGCGCATCTTCGCCTGTATGCCCAAATGGTGTGTGGCCAAGATCATGCGCCAAGGCGACAGCTTCAGTTAGGTCGATATTCAGGCCCAACGCACCGGAAATTGTCCGCGCCACCTGCCCCACTTCAATCGAATGGGTCAGCCGTGTCCGAAAATAGTCGCCCTCATGCTCCACAAAAACTTGCGTTTTGTGTTTCAAGCGTCGAAACCCGCTGGAATGGATTATCCGATCGCGATCCCGTTGAAAAGCCGATCGGTGGGCCGAGCCTCCCTCGTCGAACAATCGCCCCCGACTTTCATCTGGATCACTTGCGTAAATAGCGCGCATCTTAGCCTCCGGTCTTGTTTGAACCCGCTTCGGGGCCTATATTAGCCCTGTTACAGCAATAGGATACGGGCCGAAAGATGCAGCTTACTCTACCACCCAAAGTTACTGATCGTGCGTTTGCGCAGATCAACGCAATTAACGCGGCCGCCTCGGAGGCGAAATGCCTGCGCGTTGCTGTTGAGGGTGGCGGTTGTTCCGGCTTCCAATACGAAATCAAGCTCGACGATCCGGCAGACGATGATTTAATTCTCGAAAAAGATGGAATTAAAGTTCTGATCGACTCGGTTTCCCTCCCGTTTCTGACAGACGCGGTGATCGATTATTCTCAAGAATTGATCGGCGCCCGCTTCGTTGTTGAAAACCCGAACGCGACGTCAAGCTGCGGCTGCGGAACCAGTTTCTCCATGTAGTGTCCAATGGTGGGAACTCTGTTGGGTTTAACTGATAATACCCGTATTGCGCGGCTACTTCCCAATCAGTCGCCCTGTTGACGGTTGCTACAACTTCAGAAGATAGCGATTTTTTCCAGCTTTCTTGCCTGTAATAAGTCGCAATATCCTCCAGTGTTATCGCTGTGTCTTTGGTTGAAACGACAGACTCCACATTTTCAAACTTTATCGCGAAGTCCCGTAGAACCTGCCGCACTTCAGCTTCTGGATCAGCTACAAAATCTTCGAACCGGATCAGTCTCGTTGGCACTTTCGCTTGTTGCATAAACACCCCGTAGGCCGCTACTTTTCCATTCCAAAGTTCCATTGGCGAGCGCAAAATCGCATCCATATTGTCTCTGGCAACGGTCAACCAAGGTCGCGTTAAAAGATCCAATGCACCTGAGGTTTTCGGTCCTCTTTGATGGTACGAACGCCGCGCCAGCGACAATGCCCACGAATACGGATTGCGAACACAAAAGACCACATGCGCCCGCTTTTCCTCAAATGCGGGATCCCAAATCGGCAGCGCATGCTTCCAAGTCTTGGTCGGGCACGCCAAAGCCTGTTCATTATCCCTTACCGCATCACGGTAAATCTTACGCCATTTACCTTTGTATGTCTCATCAATCATCGCCTTTAAATCAGAATTTTGTGGCAGGTTCAGCGCACCCCTTTCACCAACCGCTTGCAGCCGCACGCCTTTCTGCGCAGACAACATCCGTATCAGAGCACGAGTTCCCGTGTTCCGCTCACCAAATACCCTTACGAAATTATGATCGTCCGCCATGTAATCCACAGTTCCAAAGCCCGCCTGAAACCTATATCAACCAAATATAGACAAAACGTTAACGCCAAAGAGGCTGCCCATGAAAATCGCATCGTTCAACATCAACGGCATCAAGGCCCGCCTTCCCAACCTATTGAAATGGCTGGAAGAAACATCGCCGGACGTGGTCCTGCTGCAAGAAATCAAATCCATCGACGAAAATTTTCCCCGCGAACCGATCGAGGACTTGGGCTACAACATCGAAACCCACGGCCAGAAATCCTTCAACGGCGTCGCGATCCTGTCGAAATTCCCGATCGAAGACGTCACCCGCGGCCTCCCCGGTGACGACGAAGACGAACAAGCCCGCTGGATCGAGGCCACAATCAACACAGTCCGGATCTGCGGACTCTATTTGCCCAACGGCAACCCGCTTCCCGGCCCGAAATTCGACTACAAACTCGCCTGGATGGAGCGCCTGTTCGCCCGCGCCCAAGACCTCCTCGCCTCCGAGGAAATCGCGCTAATGGCAGGGGATTACAACATCATCCCGCAACCCGAAGACTGCGCCCGACCCGACGATTGGTGGGGCGACGCCCTCTACTGCCCCGAAAGCCTGGCTGCCTATCGCAAAATCCTGAACCTAGGCTTTACCGAGGCCTTCCGCACCCTGAACACCGCCCCCCTCACCTACACATTCTGGGATTTTCAGCGCGGCGCATGGAACAAAAACGACGGTGTTCGCATTGACCACTTCCTCCTGACTCCACAAGCCGCTGATCGTCTGAAAGCCTGTGAAATCGACCGCCACATGCGCGGCCGCGAACGCCCATCGGATCACGTTCCTATCTGGATTGAGTTGGACGTTTAGGCATCTAACTTGCTGAAAGGGATGCTTTGCCTGCGAAGCTGTCGTTCGTTACTGAAGCAACAAACTGTGCCCAACTGAATATATCACTCAATTATTAACAAGTTACGCGCGGGCTCGTACGCGACTTAACGTTACAGGTGTAATTCCCAAATAACTTGCGATGTGAATATGCGGGAATGTCGCCTCGCCCTCGGGGAAATCACTGCGGAACCATTCCAGCTTTTCTTTGGCCGAGAGTGCGGCAAGACTCCATTCCTTGGCCATCATTCTTTGCAGATCCTGACGCATTACCGTATTGCCCCAATCCCGGATTTCCTCGTCTTCTACCATTAGTTCCATTAGTTTGTTGCTGTTGATCAGCGCAATTTCGGATGCACCCAGCATTTCTATTTCCACAAGCGAATTTCCTTCGCGCGTTCTAGCAATATTGGGTGTTAAAACCCCCAGTCCGCTAGCGAAACCGAGTGTCACTTCGCGGCCATCCGCGTCCCGAATTAGGTTTCGACATTTGCCCTTCAAAAGGAAGTATTCAAAGTGATCTTCGCAACTCTGATGAACCAGAATGTCGCCCTTTTCCATTTTCTTAAAATTGGCGGCGCCGCATAATCTTTCAATATTTGTGGCGCTCATTTTTTGGATTGATGTGATGATTTGGCCAAGTAGCCTATTTTTCTCCGAAAACATCGTCATTTCCCATCAATTCTTATCATTTGTTAATGCGCGATGTGGGCGCTCAAAGCATTCAGGTTTCTTTCTAGCAACGGAGCAAACCTATGCCAATACACCAACCTAACCGCCCAAGTGGTTTCGCCGTCAGTCTTTGGATGGCTGCAGCACTCTCAGTTTATGCAGTGATGCTGTTGATAACATTGGCCAGCCTTCTGGAAATGTCAGGCGACATCCCTGTGTTTGATATGATGCCCGTGGGTTATGATGCCGAATACGCGTTAAGGCTTCTGACCACACTTGGGTCTGACGGCAGGGATTACTACCTCTGGCGGCAAATCCCACTGGATTTGGTTTATCCAGCTCTGTTCGGGGTTTCCTTCTTTTTGCTCGCAACATGGTTGGCTGGCACACTACCCGCTTTTCAACGCATCCTTCGATGGTCCGCATTCGTTGCGCTGGCTGCAGGTGCTTTTGACTATATCGAAAACATCTTGATCATTCTCCTGCTCCGCAACTACCCAGACTTATCTGACGTACTGGTGCAGTCGGCCAGCATTGCGACACTATCCAAATCCGGACTGACCATGATTTACTTCACAGTGCTTATTGTGGTGCTTGTCGTCAAAATCGTCCAGTTCACCTTCAAATCCAGATCACCAAAAACCAGCTGAATCGAACGTCGTGGAATATCTCGGGCGTTAACCCAAAGAGCTACTACCAGCGCAGCCCTCAAAATCGTTAACGCCGACCGCCACAAAAACGTACATACGCGTTGTGTACGGGTTGTGTACGTGTTGTGCACACGAGAATCTCGGCCACGTCGAAAAGGTTAATGCCCACCGCCAGGCGCGGTATTCATCCGAACAAAACCAGAAGCCAGACCACCAGCGCCAAAATAATCGCGAAAAAAACCATCGCGCTTCCGATGTCTTTAGCTGTCTTGGATAGTGGATGTACTTCGCCGGAAATTCGGTCCACAATCACCTCGATTGCGGTGTTCGCCAATTCCATCAGTACGATGTTCCACGAGAACGCGATGACGACGGCCCGCTCTAACCCGTTGAGGTTCAATACAAACGCCATCAGAGTTGCCAACGTGGCAATAATACTCCACTGCCGCATACCCTCTTCCGAACGCATCGCGGACAAAAATCCTTGCGTGGACCAGATCAAAGCATTCGTATTCCGACGCAGCACGGCTTTGATAAAATTCAACATGCTAGCACTATCGCAGCCATACGAAAAATATCCAAGCCCTGTTTATGCTTGCTTTATTCCATCCAGACATGGCAAAACCCCGTCGAGACTAACAAAATAGGAGGTTGGCGATGTCCACCGCAGTATCTAATTCCGTACTATCTGAAGAATTCTGGTCCACCGAGGGCAACGCCCTTTGGGTTAAGCGCATCGTCCTGGTTATGGTCGGGATCGCCGCACTGACTATCTCAGCCAAACTCAAGTTCCCTATCCCTTATTCGCCCGTTCCCGTAACGATGGGGACCTTCGCGGTTCTTACGATCGGTACAGCTTACGGCCCGCGCATGGGCTTAGCTACAATCGTTGGCTACATGCTGTTAGGTGCACTTGGTTTTGACGTATTTGCCAATTCTGCTGCTGGCACATCCGGTATTGAATATATGATGGGTGGCACGGGCGGCTATTTGGTTGGCTACGTTCTGGCAACACTCGCCCTTGGATATGCTGCACGTCGTGGCTGGGATCGTAACGTGCTACTGATGGCCGTCGCTATGTTCGTAGGTAGCGTGATTATCTACGTTCCAGGCGTCATGTGGCTTGCACATCTTTATACATGGGAAAATGCTTTCGCTTGGGGTCTAACACCCTTCTTGGTTGGCGATGCTTTGAAGCTGGCATTGGCTGCACTTCTGGTTCCAGGTGTCTGGAAAATGGTTGGCAAAGCGCGCGGATAATTCTAGCGTCACAACAATTCAAAAGGCGTCCATCTCGGGCGCCTTTTTTATGTTTCAGATAAACTTGCGGAACAATTTGGTGCGGTCGAACAGCTTTTCCAGCGCTTCCATGCGGTCACTAGTGATGTTCCACGTTCGGTCCTGAACGCTGGCGATCATCGTTTCAACTATCAACATAGTCGCCGTTGAAGAATCCCACGCAGACGGTACTTCAATTCGGCAATTGAACCGATAAGTGGCAAATTTCGATACTGGCGAGCTCCACTGATCCGTGAACAAAATAATCTCGACACCTCGTTCTTTGGCAAGTTCTGCCAGCTTCAGAATGTCATGTTCATAGCGGCGAACGTCGAATACCACCAAAGCATCACCAGCCTGCATATCCAGAACGTAATGCGGCCATGTGTTGGAGTTGGACGGTATCAGTGTAACTTTTTCGCGGGCAACCTGCAGATGCGTAAACATATAGTCCGCAAGCGCTCGGGTTATCCGGCCGCCGACAATATAAACGGACCGCTCCTTATCGGCCAGCATGGTGCACGCTCCGTCAAACTCAACCGGATCAAGCTGCCCTAAAGTTTGGCGCACATTCTCGATTACTGCATCAGCGAAGCGGTTAAGGATGTGCGTCTCTGGGGCGGTCGTCGCCCAATTGTCATGCTTCGCAATCGGGTTAGATATTCGGGCTTCCAATTCGCCGCGTAAAGCACTCTGGAATTCTGGGTAACCCGAAAAGCCCAGTTTTTGTACCATACGTGCTACCGTCGGCGTTGATACGTCCGCATTCTGGGCAACCGTTGTAATGCTAGTCAAGCCAGACACCGGATAGTTATCCAGCAAAGAGTTGGCGAGTTGTCGCTCCGCTCGTGTTAACGAGTCAAACTTCTGCTGAAGCTTTTCGGCGATTGTTGTTGCAGGATTCGTCAATATCGTACCCATCGTTCTTTTTGTGAAAAATTTATAACGCCAATCACTGTCTTGCAACATATTTTACAGATAATATGTTGACAGACTCGTCAAACCTGTTCAAATCTCTTCAGAGCGCAGAGAGGGATGAACTTGAAACCAACAACGAGCATGCAAATCCTGTCCGCATCCGAGGGTGTGGCCTTTGAGACAGTAAATCCTGACGGAACGTCTGCTGTGCTTCTTGTTTGCGAGCATGCTTCAAAATTCATTCCTGCGAGCCTGAACAATCTCGGGCTAGACGCACAAACTGCCAATAGCCATGTCGCATGGGACCTGGGCGCGCTGTCTGTGTCCAAACATCTAAGTTCATCGCTTGATGCCAGTTTGATCGCTGCGAAAGTTTCCAGACTGGTTTATGACTGCAACCGCCCACCAGATGCGGCGGGTGCTATGCCCGCCAAAAGTGAAGTTTTTCCGATTGCAGGCAACCAGAACATCCCGACTGACGAAAAAATCGCGCGGGTAAACGAGATTTATGTGCCGTTCACAAATGCCCTCAGCGAGGAAATCGCGGCGCGGGCCAATGCCGGGCGCACGACCGTGATCGTCACGATCCACAGCTTCACACCTACATATTTCGGGGAAAAGCGTAAAGTAGAGTTGGGCATTCTCCATGACCAGGATGCAACATTAGCAGATGCAATTTTAGCGATTCCTAGTACAATGGACGTTAAGCGCAACCAACCCTATGGTCCGGATGACGGTGTTACACACACGCTTAAACTACATGCACTGCCAAATAGACTTCTGAACGTCATGATCGAAATCCGAAACGATCTGATAGCAACCGACCGCGATCAGAAAAAGGTCGCAGATGAATTGTCTGTGATATTCTCTCAAGCACTTGAAGCCTTGCAGGTATCAACTGAAATTACGAAAGCCACACATGCCTAGATGGATGCGCACATATGTTCGCGTGATTACGGCCATTAACTACCGCGTTGGCCGGATCGCGATGTATCTGATCTTCGTGATGATGGCGATTTTGCTATGGTCCTCGATCTCGAAAACCTTTTTTCAGCCGTCGTTAATAACGCTCGAGTTGGCCCAGTTTACGATGGTCGCATACTACTTGCTGGGCGGACCGTATTCGATGCAACTTGGCGGGCACGTGCGGATGGATCTTGTGTACGGTATGTGGTCAGACAAAACCAAAGCATGGGTGGATGCCTTCACCATCTTTGCCCTGATATTCTACCTCGGTGTATTGTTTTACGGCGCTATTTCAAGCTCAGCCTATTCCATAGGCTACTTCGGCGACACACCATTCGTTTTCTTCAAGGACCTCAGTGTTGCCTTCTTAACGGGCGGCCCATCAGGTGTTGGTGAAATCACAGGATTTTTGGAACGCAACCCTTCGGCATGGCGTCCCGTGATGTGGCCAATTAAAATAACTGCCGCGACAGGGATATTCCTGATGCTGCTGCAAGCCATCGCTGTCTTTTTCACAGACATTGCCAAAATCCGCGGAGAAGAAATCTGATGTCTTTTGAAATGATAGCCCTAATGATGTTTGCTTCCATGATGCTGATGCTCATGACGGGTCAACGGGTTTTTGCCGGCATTGGTTTCGTAGCTGTAATGTCGGCTATGCTGCTTTGGGGCGACGGAGGCGTCGAGATTGCCTTTACCGCCTCCATGAAACTGATGAAATGGTACCCGCTGCTGACGCTGCCACTGTTTATCTACATGGGATTTATTCTGTCGGAGTCCGGCATTGCCGATGACTTATATAAGATGTTCCATGTCTGGATGGGTGGGCTAAATGGCGGACTTGCGATCGGGACAATCGGCCTGATGGTCCTGATTTCCGCCATGAATGGGCTGTCTGTTGCGGGTATGGCTATTGGGGCAACAATTGCGCTGCCGGAGTTGTTGAAGCGGGGGTATGACAAAAGGATGATCTCGGGGGTTGTCCAGGCGGGCAGCTCGCTCGGAATTCTGGTACCGCCGTCGGTCGTACTGGTGCTTTATGCGATGATCGCGCGCCAACCGGTTGGCAAGCTTTGGCTAGCTGGTGTGATTCCAGGCTTAATGATGGCGACCATGTTCATCGTCTACATCGCCATTCGTTGCAAAATCAATCCAACGCTAGGCCCACCGCTTTCCAAAGAGGAACGCGATGTTCCGATGGCAGAAAAATTGCGACTTCTTCAGGCTGGTATGCTGCCGCTGATAATCTTCTTTGTAATGATGTTCCCGTTTGTGAAGGGCTGGACCAGTCTTGTCGAAAGCTCGGCAGTGGGTGCTGCAACGGCGACCATCGCCGCGATTGCTAAGCGTCGCCTGACCAAAGTAGTGTTTGAAAACACAGTTCGACAGACCCTGAATATCAGCGCGATGTTCATGTGGATCATCCTCGCTGCCCTCGCCTTTGGTGCGGTGTTTGATGGGGTTGGCGCAGTGAAAGCCATCAAAAGCTTCTTCCTCGACGGTCTAGGCCTAAGCCGGTGGGAAGTGCTTATCCTGATGCAGCTTTCGTTCCTGCTGATGGGCACGTTCCTTGATGACACAGCTATGTTGGTAATCGTTGCCCCGCTTTACGTGCCACTGGTCGGCGCGCTTGGGTTCGACCTGATTTGGTACGGCATCCTTTATACCATCACCAGCCAGATCGCCTATATGACGCCGCCATTCGGATACAACCTGTTTTTGATGAGGGCTATGGCGCCTCCGGAAATCACGTTGAAGGACATCTATATGTCCATCATCCCGTTCGTTGGCGTGATGCTGCTGGCGCTGCTGACAGTCATAGTATTCCCGCAAATTGCCCTTTGGCTACCGGGATTAGTTTACGGAAATTAACCACGCGAAGGGGGGAAACCCCTCGATAATTGAGGGGTTTCCCTCGCAACAAGGAGAAGACCATGACTACTAGACGTAAGTTTTTAACCACCGCCGGCGTTGCCGGTGCGGCCGCCTTGGCAGCACCTGCGGTTCACGGCCAAACGAAAATCAAATGGCGTTTGCAGACATACGCTGGCCCTGCTTTGGCCGAGCATGTCGTGAAACCATCCGTTGACATGTTCAACGCCGTCCAAGACGAGATGGAAATCGAGCTGTTCACAGCCGACCAGCTTGTCCCAACAGGCGAGCTGTTCCGTGCCATGCAAAAGGGCACAATCGACATGGTTCAGTCGGACGACGACTCAATGGCGTCCCCAACCGAAGTGACTGTGTTCGGCGGGTATTTCCCGTTCGCATCACGGTATTCACTCGATGTGCCAGTGCTGTTCAACCAGTACGGCTTGGGTGATATCTGGCGTGCGGAGTACGAAAAAGTCGGCGTTCGCTGGTTGTCTGCTGGTTCATGGGATCCATGCCACTTCGCAACCAAAGATCCTGTCCGCAGCCTTGACGATCTAAAAGGCAAGCGCGTATTCACCTTCCCAACGGCTGGTCGTTTCTTGACACAGTTCGGTGTGGTTCCTGTGAACCTTCCTTGGGAAGACATCGAGGTTGCGGTGCAAACGGGCGAGCTTGACGGCATCGCATGGTCTGGCATCACCGAGGATTACACAGTTGGCTGGGCTGACGTTACCAACTACTTCCTGACCAACAACATCTCGGGTGCGTGGGCTGGTTCGTTCTATGCCAACAACGAGCGTTATCAGGAACTGCCAGAACGTCTTCAGAAACTGATCGACATGATGATGGATCACTCGCATTACTATCGTCAGTGGTGGTATTGGGGCGGCGAAGCCGACCTTCGTGTTAACGGTCCGAAAATGGAACTGACGTCGATTCCTGACGAAGAATGGCAAACCGTCGAAGACGCCGCCATTACTTTCTGGGACGAGATCGCCGCAGAATCCGAGACTAAAGCCAAAGTTGTTCAGATCTTCAAAGACTATAATGACGTGATGAACAAAGCTGGCAAACCTTACCGTTACTAAGGTATATTTCCGCTGTGGCCCAGATTGAGTTGGGCCACAGCACCCCACAATCTATAAATCGAGTATTAACATGTCCGGTAATCTTTCTTTTGCAGACCTAAAAACATCCGTCTCCAATGGTGAGATTGATACCGTCCTTGTATGTATGGTGGACATGCAAGGCCGCCTGATGGGCAAACGTTTCTTGGCGCAACATTTTGTTGATGGTGCGTACGAGGAAACGCATTGCTGCAATTATTTGTTGGCTACCGATCTGGAAATGGCAACGCCCGAAGGCTTTGCCAGCACAAGTTGGGAAAGCGGCTACGGCGATTATGTGATGAAACCTGATCTAGCCACGCTCCGAACAGTTCCTTGGCTTGAAGGCACTGTGATGGTTTTGTGTGATGTGCTGGATCACCATAATGAAGCTGTCTCGCACTCGCCTCGCGCCGTGTTGAAAAAGCAGATCGCAAAGCTGGCGAACATGGGTTTCAACCCGATCATGGCGACCGAACTTGAATTCTTTATTTTCGAGAAATCTTTCGATGAAATTGCCAAAGGCGGTTTCCGCGAACTGACACCTATCAGTGCGTATAACGAGGATTACCACATCCTTCAGACCACTAAAGAAGAACACATCATGCGGCCGATCCGCAATCATCTGTACGCCGCTGGCATCCCTATCGAGGGTACAAAAGGCGAAGCAGAGGCCGGACAAGAAGAGCTGAACATCAAGTATGCCGAAGCGCTCGACACCGCCGATTACCACTCCATCGCCAAGCACGCGATCAAGGAGATTGCTTGGCAACAGGGCCACGCCGTGACGTTCCTGCCGAAATGGCATCAGGACCGCGTCGGGTCATCTAGCCACGTGCATCAGTCGCTGTGGAAAGACGGAAAACCAGCGTTTTATGACGAGAGCGACGAGCTTGGTATGTCGGAGTTGATGAAAAACTACATGGCCGGAATGCTGAAGTACGCGCCGGATTATATGTATTTCCTCGCACCTTACGTGAACAGCTACAAGCGTTTCCAGAAGGGCAGCTTCGCCCCTACCCGCACTATTTGGTCGGTGGACAATCGCACCGCAGGTTTCCGCCTGTGTTCGGCCAACAGCAAATCAGTGCGAATTGAATGCCGTATTGGTGGTTCAGATTTGAACCCGTATCTGGCGATGGCGGCGCAGTTGGCAGCAGGCATCAAAGGTATCGAGGATAAGCTGGAACTTGATCCGCCAACCGTTGGCGACGCTTACGCTGGAAGCACAGGAATGATCCCGCAAAATCTGCGCGACGCAATGGCGACACTGAAAGGTTCGGACATGCTGCGTGCAGCTATGGGCGATGATGTGGTGGACCATTACAGCCGCGCCGCTGAATGGGAATTGGAAGAATTTGACCGTGTGGTGACCGATTGGGAAATCGCACGGGGGTTTGAACGGGCCTAGCGCCCACTCTGGAGTTAAAGAAATGACCAAGTTGATCAAGTGTATCTCGCCGATCGACGGCTCGGTGTATGCCGAGCGTCCTGCGCTGAGCATGGAAGCTGCCGAAACGGTAGTTGCCAGCGCCAAAGCCGCGCAAAAGGAATGGGCACGCCGCCCGTTGGCTGAACGTATCACGCTGGTCCAAGCCGGTGTTGCCGAACTGGGCAAGATGAATGACGTAATCGTTCCCGAGATCGCCCACATGATGGGCCGCCCCGTGCGTTATGGCGGTGAATTCGGCGGTGTTGAAGAACGCGCTTCGGGTATGGCTGCGATTGCTGTTGAGGCACTGAAACCCATCATGGTTGAAGACAGTGCGGAGTTCGAGCGCCGTATTGAGCGCGAACCCCACGGCGTCGTGCTGGTCATCGCCCCGTGGAACTACCCTTATCTTACAGCCATCAACACGGTCTCTCCTGCCTTGATTGCTGGCAACGCCGTTGTGTTAAAACACGCAACGCAAACATTGTTGGCTGGTGAACGTATGGTTGAAGCCTTCACCAAAGCAGGCATTCCAGCTGATCTGTTCCAGAACGTCTTTCTTGATCACGACACCACATCGGCGCTGATTGCAGGCAACAACTTCGGTTTCGTGAATTTCACCGGCTCGGTTGGTGGCGGTCAGACCATGGAACGCGCAGCGGCTGGAACTTTCACTGGCGTTGGCACAGAGCTCGGCGGTAAAGACCCCGGTTATGTGATGGACGACGCGGACCTTGATACTGCCGTTGACACATTGATCGATGCAGCGATGTTCAACTCCGGTCAGTGTTGCTGCGGGATTGAGCGTATTTATGTGATCGACAGCCTCTACAATGCTTTCGTGGAAAAAGCCGTAGCAATTGTGAACGGCTACAAACTGGGCAATCCGCTTGATGCCGAAACTACGATGGGGCCAATGGCGAATATCCGTTTTGCGCAAGAAGTCCGTGCCCAAACAAAAGAAGCGATCCACATGGGCGCCACGGCACTGATTGACATCGCGGCTTTCCCGATGGACGACGGGGCTGGTACATACCTTATGCCGCAAATACTAACGAACGTTAACCACGACATGCGGGTCATGCGCGACGAGAGTTTTGGGCCTGTTGTTGGCATCATGAAAGTCTCTTCCGACGAAGAAGCAATTGCGTTGATGAACGATAGCGAATTCGGCCTGACCTGTTCGCTGTGGACTGCCGACGCAGACCGCGCCGCCCGTATTGGCCGCGACTTGGAAACCGGCACAGTATTCATGAACCGCGCCGATTACCTCGACCCCGCCCTATGCTGGACAGGTTGTAAAAACACTGGCCGTGGCGGAGCGCTCTCTGTTCTTGGCTTCCAAAACCTCACACGACCAAAATCGTACCACCTCAAGAAAGTCACATCATGAACTTGTTTGGAAACTGGTCTTATCCAACCGCAATAAAATTCGGCAATGGCCGTATCAAGGAATTGGCTGACGCTTGCGCTGCAACTGGCATGAAAAATCCGTTGCTGGTGACCGACAAAGGCCTCGCCGATCTGGCTATCACCCAAGGCACGCTGGACATCATGGATGCAGCTGGCCTTGGCCGTGCAATGTTCTCCGACGTGGACCCAAATCCGAACGAAAAGAACTTGGAGGCGGGCGTCGCGATGTACAAGGCTGGCAACCACGACGGTGTTATCGCGTTTGGTGGCGGCTCGGGCCTTGACCTTGGTAAAATGGTTGCTTTCATGGCGGGCCAAACTCGCCCACTTTGGGATTACGAAGATGTTGGTGATTGGTGGACACGTGCCGATGCAGACGCCATCGCCCCGATTATCGCGGTACCAACAACAGCGGGAACAGGTTCCGAGGTTGGACGTGCAAGCGTCATCACCAACTCCGAAACCCACGTGAAGAAAATTATCTTCCACCCCAAAGTCTTGCCTAGTATTGTGATCTGCGACCCAGAATTAACCGTTGGAATGCCGACATTCATCACCGCAGGTACGGGCATGGACGCGTTCGCGCATTGTCTAGAGGCATACTCCTCCCCGCACTACCACCCAATGTCCCAAGGGATCGCGGTCGAGGGGCTGCGTTTGGTAAAGGAATACCTGCCACGCGCTTTCGCCGACGCTGGCGACCTAGAAGCACGCGCACATATGATGAGCGCCGCGATGATGGGTGCCACTGCGTTCCAAAAAGGTCTCGGCGCAGTCCACGCATTGTCACACCCGATTGGCGCAGTTTATGGCACGCACCATGGCACAACCAACGCCGTAGTGATTCCACCGGTATTGGACTTCAACCGCTCATATATCGAGGGTCGGATCGAAACACTGAACGGTTATCTGGGCATCGAGGGCGGGTTCGACGGCTTCAAAGCCTACGTGCAAGAGTTGAATGATCGTCTCGGAATTCCTAAAAACCTTACTGAAATGGGCGTGAAAGCCGACAACATCGACGGGCTGTCTGTGATGGCGATGGCCGATCCGAGCGTTGGCGGTAACCCTGTTGAAATGACACTAGAAAACACAAAAGAGCTTTTCAAAGCCTGTATGTGAAACTCCGCGGCCCTGCAAGCTAGCGGGGCCGCACCACACACCGCCTACCAATTCTAAGGTAAGGCTCCCTTCATGACATTTTTATGAAGTCTTCCGATCTTCCCTTTGCATTTGCCCTGAAATATGGTTGAACACGCGCAGAACGTCCCTTTGGCCCAAGGGATAGCTCTGCTATTTGGACCAAACGACGAAGGGTGTCTGCGTGATACAACCTATTCTAAAGAAACTCCGTTTCGCTTTCTGTAGCTCCTTGAAATTCTTACGCAACAGTGGAGTGCTTTAAATGGCTGCTCGCATTATTCCTGTCGAACCGTTCGATCTTATCATTTTCGGCGCATCCGGTGATCTAGCCCAACGCAAAATCCTGCCAGCCCTTTACCATCGCCTTGTTGCCGGTCAGTTGCCGCCAACCGCCCGTATCATCGGTGCTGCGCGAAGTGGCTGGACTCGTGAAGAATTTCAGCAGAATGCCACCGAAAGTTACGAACAATTCGTCCCTGAGCACGAACAAAACGCTGAAATGCTGGCAACTTTCTTAAGCTGCTTACACTACCTTCCCGTTGATGCGATGGGCGAAGATGGTTGGGATGAATTGGCAACGCTGGTCAACGATAACCCAAACCCTGTTCGATCGTTTTACCTGTCGGTTAGCCCTTCGCTATTCGGCCCAATCGCCAGCCGCCTGTCCTCGCGTGGGATCGCCACACCGGATAGCCGCATCGTTGTGGAAAAACCCTTCGGCCATGACCTCGCTTCTGCGCGGGAACTAAACCGTCAACTTGGTACTTGTTTTGACGAGAGCCAAATCTATCGTATTGATCATTATTTGGGTAAAGAAACCGTTCAAAACCTTATGGCATTGCGTTTTGCCAATGCTCTTCTGGAACCCGTCTGGAATTCGCAACATGTTGACCACGTTCAAATAAGCGTATCCGAATCCATCGGTGTTGAAGGCCGTGGCGGCTATTATGACACTTCCGGTGCAATGCGTGATATGATCCAGAACCATCTGATGCAGTTGCTCTGCCTGACCGCGATGGAGCCACCAGCCAAGTTTAACGCCGACGATGTGCGGGATGAAAAGCTGAAAGTCATCCGCTCGTTGGACCCAGTCAGCCCCGAGGACATTATTCGCGGCCAGTATCGCGCCAATGCGCAAGATGGCAGCTATAAAGATCATGCCGAAAATCAAAAAAGCACCACGGAATGTTTCGTTGCGCTGAAAGCACACATTTCTAACTGGCGCTGGACAGGTGTACCGTTCTACTTGCGAACCGGCAAAAAACTGCGTGCCAGAATGTCCGAAATCGCGGTGGTTTTCAAAGATCCGCCACATTCCATCTTTCCACAAGCCGAGCGCCGCCATGGCGGCAACTCCCTCGTCATTCGACTACAACCGGATGAGGGCATAACCATGCACATGATTATCAAAGAGCCCGGCCAAGGTGGTTTTCGCCTAACCGAAGTCCCCCTCGACATGAGCTTCGCAGAGGCCTTGGGTGACAATGGAGAGCACGTCGCCGACGCCTACGAGCGTTTGATGATGGATGTTATTCGCGGCGACCAGACCCTGTTCATGCGCGGCGACGAAGTCGAGGCCGCGTGGTCATGGACCGATCCGATAATCGCTGGTTGGGAAGGTGAAAGTCCTGAACGCTATGATCAGGGCAGCTCTGGCCCGGATGGCTCGCTAGCCCTAATGCACCGCGACGACCGTCGCTGGCGCCCAATCGAGGTATAATTATGCAAACCACTATCACCGACGTAACCGCGCGCATTGTTGAACGCAGCGCGACCACCCGTTCCGCCTATATGACACGCATGAAAGCCGCCCGAGACGAAGGTCCACGCCGCGCCCACCTGACGTGTGGCAACCTCGCCCATGCCTTCGCAGCCAGCCCTGCTGGAGACAAAGAAACACTGGCGAAAACTTCTGCTGGAAACATCGGGATTGTCTCTGCGTATAACGATATGCTTTCGGCTCACCAGCCATTTGAACGCTATCCCGACCTGATCCGCAAAGCCGCCAACGACGTCGGCGGCACAGCACAATTCGCAGGTGGTGTACCTGCCATGTGCGACGGGGTCACCCAAGGCCAAGCTGGGATGGAACTGTCCCTGTTCTCTCGCGATATTATTGCCATGGCGGCAGGTGTCGCCCTGAGTCACAATGTTTTCGACAGTTCCGTTTACCTCGGGGTCTGCGATAAAATCATCCCCGGACTAGTGATTGCTGCCGCCACATTCGGCCACCTGCCAGCCGTATTCCTGCCAGCCGGCCCGATGACCACAGGCATGTCCAACGACGACAAAGTTGCGGTCCGTAAATTATACGCCGAAGGCAAAATTGGCCGTGAAGAACTGCTAAAAGCCGAAATGGCTAGCTATCACGGCCCCGGCACGTGCACGTTCTACGGCACGGCAAACACCAACCAAATGCTGATGGAATTCATGGGGTTGCACCTACCTGGTGCCAGTTTCGTCAACCCCAACACGCCTTTGCGGGACGCGCTTACCATTGAGGGTGCGAAACGCTCGCTCGCTATTTCCGCGCTTGGCAACGAGTACACGCCGGTGTGCGATATCCTAGATGAAAAGGCTTTCGTGAATGGCATTGTTGGGTTGATGGCTACCGGAGGTTCAACCAATCTTTTGATACACCTGCTGGCTATGGCGCGCGCAGCTGGCATCGTGCTTGACTGGAAAGATTTCTCGGAAATCTCCGCCATCACTCCGCTGATCGCTCGTGTTTATCCAAACGGACTCGCAGACGTTAACCATTTTCACGCTGCAGGCGGCACTGGCTATATGATCGGTGAATTACTTGCCTCAGGCCACCTTCATGCGGATACACAAACCGTGGTTGGAACAGGGCTGGCGCAATACACCCAAGAACCCAAACTGCGCGACGGTGAATTGAATTGGGAGGCTGGCACTGACAAATCCCTCAATGATAAAATCCTCAAAACCGTTGCAGACCCGTTCCAGTCGTCCGGTGGTCTTTCGCACCTGAAAGGGAACCTCGGCTCTGGCGTCATGAAAGTCTCAGCTGTAGCCAAGGACAAACATATCGTCACCGCTCCGGCCCGTGTTTTCCACGATCAAGAAGCCGTCAAAGCCGCGTTCAAAGCTGGCGAGATGACCGAAGACGTTGTCGTCGTTGTCCGCTTTCAAGGTCCACAAGCCAACGGAATGCCGGAACTTCATTCGCTGACACCACTGCTGACAATCATGCAAGAGCGTGGCCAGAAAGTCGCGCTTGTGACTGACGGGCGTATGTCTGGTGCATCTGGCAAAGTTCCGTCCGCCATTCACGTGTCGCCCGAAGCCCTCGTAGGCGGTTCGATCGCCTGCATAACAGATGGTGACATCATCAAGGTGGACGCCACTAACGGCACACTTGACGTACTTACCGAAGGTGCACTCGACCGGCCCAAAGCCACTGCTGACCTATCTGCAAACGGTTTTGGTACTGGCCGCGAGATGTTCGAAGTCTTCCGTCGCAATGTTGGTCCTGCCGAAACCGGCGCATCCGTATTATGATCGAAACGATCGAACAGCTCGAAGCCCTGTACGGCACACCCAAGGCAGCGTCATTGGTCAAAGTGACTGACCATGTCACCGCCGAATACGGTGCGTTCATCCAGGCTTCGCCGTTTGTCTCACTGGCAACAGTCGGCCCTGAAGGGCTGGATTGCACGCCACGCGGCGACGACGGTCAAGTGGTGTTCATCGAGGATGACAAAACCCTCTCGCTGCCCGATTGGCGTGGAAATGACCGGCTCGATACTTTGCGAAATATCGTTCAAGACCCACGACTGTCGCTGATGTTCCTAGTGCCCGGCTCGAACACCGTTGTGCGCGTCAACGGCAAAGGTCGGATCTCCGCCGCGCCGGAATTGCTGCAACGGTTTGCCAAATCCGGTAAGGCTCCGCGCACTGTTCTGCTGGTCACGATCGACGAAATCTATTTCCAATGCGCCCGCGCGGTAATGCGCGCTGATCTTTGGAATGGCAAACCCGCCCCAGCTTTGCCGTCCGCCGGCGAGATCCTCGCCTCCATGACCGATGGCGAAGTTGGTGGCACCGAATACGACAAAACATGGCCTGCACGGGCCGAACAAACTTTATGGTGAAATCATGATTACTGCTCAAGACGCCTGCAAAATGAACCGCGAAATCTGCGGCCTCGCGCCTATCGTCCCTGTTCTCGTTGTCCATGACGTCAGCACAGCGCGCCCGCTCGCTGAGGCATTGGTGGCAGGCGGACTACCCGCACTGGAAGTCACCCTGCGAACACCCGGCGCACTAGACGCGATCCGCGCGATGTCCGAGGTCGTGGGCGGGGTGGTCGGCGCAGGAACGCTAGTCACCCCCGCCGACGTCAAGGCGGCCAAAGCAGCGGGTGCCAAATTTGGCGTTTCCCCAGGGGCGACCGATATCCTGATTCAAGCCTGCGAAGACGAGGGCTTGCCCTTACTAGCTGGCGCCGCCACCGCAACCGAAGCGATGCGGATGTTGGAAAAAGGTTACGACCTTCTTAAATTTTTCCCCGCCGAAGCCTCAGGCGGCGCTCCCGCCCTGAAGGCCATCGGTGGTCCTTTGCCACAGATCACATTCTGCCCAACAGGCGGCGTTAGCCTCGCAAACGCAATGGATTACCTAAACCTTTCAAACGTCATTTGCGCTGGTGGAAGCTGGGTTGCCCCGGCTGACCTCATCGCAGCTGGAGATTGGGCCGGGATTGAAGCCCTCGCACGCGAGGCAAGCCAGCTGGGACAAGTATAATGGGGGATACTTGGTCTGATCTAGCTGCACACCGCAAGCGTACTGCCGATACCCGCATCACGGAGTTGCTTCGTGATACGGGGCGGTTTGATGCATTTTCCGTCTCGGTAGACGACATGTTGCTGGACTATTCCAAAACTTCAATTGACGCACGGGCGATGCAGATGCTGCTTAAGTTGGCATCCTGTGTTGAGGCTAAGCGGGACGCCATGTTCAGTGGCGAGAAAATCAACACCACAGAGCACCGCGCAGTGCTGCATACAGCCCTGCGTAACAGATCTTATAATCCGGTTCTTGTTGACGGCAAAAACATCATGCCTGGCGTTCAGGAAACACTGAAGCGCATGCGGCAATTCTGCCAGAGCGTCCGACAGGGCGAAATTTGCGCTGCCGATAGCCAACACTTTACTGATGTCGTCAACATCGGCATAGGCGGCTCTGACCTTGGCCCTGTAATGGCGACGCTGGCGCTGGCCCCATTCCACGACGGGCCGCGTACACATTTCGTTTCCAACATTGACGGCGCACATGTTCACGACGTTCTAAAGGATCTTGATCCTCAGCGAACGCTGGTGATCATCGCTTCAAAAACCTTCACCACGATCGAAACCATGACCAATGCCAAAACGGCTATTATCTGGTTAACAGATGCGCTTGGAGACGAGCACACCCAACACCTGGCCGCCGTTTCAAGCGCGAAAGAGGCCGCTGCTGCCTTTGGCATCGATCCAACTAAAGTATTCGGGTTTGAAGATTGGGTTGGCGGTCGGTACTCTGTCTGGGGGCCGGTTGGACTACCCCTAATGTTGGCCATTGGTCCTGATAACTTCGACGACTTTTTACTCGGCGCGTTTGAAATGGACACACATTTCCGCGAAGCGCCGCTAAACGAAAATATGCCAGTTCTGCTGGCGCTCGTCGGTATTTGGCATAACAATATTTGTGGATATCCGACCCGTGCGGTCCTTCCATATGACCAACGTCTCAGCCGTCTGCCTGCCTATTTCCAACAGTTGGATATGGAGAGTAACGGTAAAAGCGTCACTCAAAGTGGGGCCTCGTTGACCCGCGATTCCGGCCCGGTTATTTGGGGTGAACCCGGCACAAACGGGCAGCACGCATTTTACCAGCTTATCCATCAAGGCACATCGGTCATCCCCTGCGAGTTCCTGATTGCAGCGCAAAGCTTTGAGCCGGATCTCGAAGATCACCACGAACTTCTGGTCGCAAATTGTCTTGCTCAGTCTGAGGCGCTGTTGCTTGGACGTGACCTTAAGGTCGCCAAATCGCCCCATCGGGAATTCCCCGGCAACCGGCCATCGATCACTCTGATGTACCGGCAGCTAACGCCGCATACCCTTGGAAAACTAATTGCACTTTACGAACATCGTGTGTTTGTTGAAGGCGAAATATGGGGGATCAACAGTTTTGATCAATGGGGCGTCGAACTTGGAAAAGAATTGGCCACCAAAATGCTTCCGATGGTAACAAATACGGACAATGCTGGCGACGCCGACACATCAACTGCTGGTCTACTTCAACGCTATTATGCCTTGAAGTAATCTATCAAAGCCAGGCAGCGCCGCGAACTCCGGAGCTGTCTCCATGCATGTTGCGAATAATTTTGGTTTTGAACTCGTCGCCAAAAATATATGGCTTTACCATGCCGGGAATAGTTTCATAAAGACGCCCGATGTTAGAAACACCGCCGCCGAGAACAATCACATCCGGGTCTAGGACATTGATGATCGCCGCAAACGAGCGCGCCAATCGGTCCTCGAACCGGGCGAAAGTTTCCTCGGCGATCGCATCACCTGACTCGATCATCGAAACTATTTCGGGAACGCTCGGCCCTCCCTTAATAGGAATGCCTGCGCGGCGTGCATAATCTGCGGCCAAGGATGGGCCCGACAGCCAGCTTTCCGTATGACCGAAATGCCCGCAGCTACATTTGGGTCCCGGGCGTTCGTCATCACGTGGGGTTGGAAGCGGCATATGCCCCCATTCGCCTGAAATCGAATTAGCACCGGTTAACAACTGACCATTAACGACGATGCCACCACCGACACCCGTCCCGAGAATCGCGCCAACTACAATCGAACCGCCCGCACCCGCGCCATCTACGGCTTCGGACAAAGCAAAACAATTTGCGTCATTTGCGATTTTTACCGGCACGCCAACCGCAGCTTCCACATCGCCGCGAAGATCCTGCCCGCTAAGCCAGACTGAATTCCCGAGCGATATTTGTCCGGTCTTTGTGTCAACAGACCCCGGCACCCCGATTCCGACAAAATCGGCTTTCACGCCTGCCATATCTTGAAGCTGTGTCGTGGCATTTTGAATGACCGAAACACCTGCTTCATAATCGAATCTAGGTGTTTCAACGCGCAATTCCGCAAGCGTCTCGCCGTTTTCGCCAATCGCGATTCCAGCGATTTTAGTGCCGCCATAGTCAAATCCAATACGCATGTAGGCACTCTCTGATATCTGTTAATAATTGCGAAACCCTGAAGGCTAATTCCAACGGACAATACGACAGGTTTGTCTATTCCGTCAAAGGGGTTCCCCACTTTGGTCAGTAACCGGAAGGATCGATTACTACAATATATAGAAGGTTAATGGTGCACCCGACACGATTCGAACGTGTGACCCCCTGATTCGTAGTCAGGTACTCTATCCAGCTGAGCTACGGGTGCATTGGGGGCGGTTTAGCGTTGCTCGCCGACCTTGGCAAGAGACAAAACGCCGAAATTACCGCAATTATTTTTCTGCGTCCGGTAAGTATATCCGAAACGATGTTCCAGCCTCGGAAGTCTCTATCAATTCGAGTATTCCACCATGCCCGCGCACAAGTTCCGCTGCAATCGCGAGGCCCAACCCCGTGCCACCACGACGCGCACCACCTTGGAACGGCTGAAACAAAAACTCACGTGCTTTTTCAGGCAATCCGGGCCCAGTATCCCGCACGATAATATCAACACCGCCGTCGCGCATGTCGGCCGAGATACTAACGATCCCCAGTTTTCCGGTTCCCTCAATCGCCTGACGCGCATTGCGGACAAGATTGGTCAAAACCCTGAACATCTGTTCAGGGTCCGCTGAAACTTGCATATCATGCGCCACAGTCGAGATTAGTTGAACCTTCTTGGTTTCACGCAACGCATCATTGTCAATTACATCATCAACAATTGCTTTCAAACCAACGGAACGGATCTCCGGCTCCGGCTCGTCCGCCTTGCCAAAGGTTAACGTGCGCTCACAGAGGTTAATGCCCCGCGAAAGCGAGTTTAGCAGTTTTGGTGCCATCTTCTGCACCTTCGGATCATCGCTCATCTCCAGCCGATCCGCCAAAATCTGCGTGGTGGTCAATATATTGCGCAGATCATGACTAACTTTGGACACCGCACCGCCCAGCGCGGCAAGGCGCTCGCGCTGGCGTAACGATGCAATTAGTTGCAACTGCATGTCGTGCAGCGCCGTTTCCGCCTCGCGCAGCTCGGAAATCGAGGCGTCGGGCTTGATAACATTGCTGGCGTCCTCGGGATTGGTACGAAACCGCGTCATCGAGGAAATCACCTTCGTGATTGGTCGCGTAATCAGCGCCTGAAGTGACAAAAACAGCAGACCACCGGTAATCAGCGACACGACCAGTGATAAGAAAAACACATTGCGACCGTATTCAAGCATCGCGGATTTAACCGGAGCCTCGTTCATAACAATTTCAATTTGAATACCGGCATCCTTCACCGGCTGCCCAATGATCCGGATCACATTTCCGGGTGTCCCGAATGCGCACACGAAGGCGTCTTTGATAGGTCCAAAGAATCCGGCATCGCGCAAATCGAACGTTTGGCTAATCGGCTTTGACATCGGCATAGCCAGCACCAGCTCGCGGACCGCATCACGACGCAAAACGATGTTTAAAACTTCGGCGTTTTTCAGCAGCTCGTCGGCCAGTTCCGGTGCAACCATATCATCAGGTGTTGCCAACAACGCCAAGGACGCCAATTGCGCCAGTTCCAACCGGTCCTGCAAATACCCTAGCCGAAAGTTGGAAACCGAAGGCACAAACAGCAATACCTCCGCAATCATCACGAAAATGAAGCTTAGCAGTAAAAACCGACCTGATAAGGTTTTGAAAAACATCTATGTTCCGATTGTTTTATTGGTTGGTCTAGACTCTATGCATATGTTTCCGCGCCCACAAGTTTTGAGGCGACATCATGTATTAAAGAAACCGCTGCACAAAACGTACGAATCGCTTCACGCGCGCGTTTTCAAATAGTCGCGGTGTATAATATTGCCCCGCCACCCGCTTGTTGATTTCGCCCAGCGTCGGATAAGGCGCGACCATTGCTGCCACTGCGCCAATCTTCAGGCCGTTCGCAATCACCAGCGCCCAGGTCTGGATCAGCTCACCAGCTTGGGTGCCAACAATCGACGCGCCAATCGGCTTGCCCTTCAGCACCATAACCTTGATCAAACCCTTTGTGTTGCGCTCGGCCCGCGCGCGGTCATTCTCCGCATACTCGAACCGCAGCACTTCAACCTTGCCACCATACGTAGCTATCGCTTGCGCCTCGGACATGCCAACATGTGCGATTTCCGGGTCCGTATAAGTAGCCCATGGGATGTGCTTGTCGGTCGCCTTTGCGGGTAATCCAAACAAGGCCGATCTAATAATCACCCCCGCGTGATACCCTGCGACATGCGTAAACTTCATTCCACCAGCCACGTCACCAATTGCATACACCCGTTTGTTCGTTGTTTTCAGCCCTGAATCCACGATGACACCATGCTGATTAGTTTTAATTCCCGATTTATCGAGGTCCAGCTTGTCCGTATTGGGCTTGCGACCAACAGCGATGAGAACGTGGCTGCCCCTATATTCGGCACCATCACTTGTATGCACGGTTACGCCTGCACTTCCAACAACCTCGGATACCATCGCACCCTCGACAATCTCGACGCCTTCAGCACGTAGTTTCTCCAGCGCAATCGTTGCCAGTTCGGGATCTTCATGTCCCAACACGTTCAACCCCTCAAGCACCGTCACTTTGGAACCCAGCCGCACATGCGCCTGCGCCATTTCCATTCCAATTGGTCCACCACCGATAACTAGCAGATGTTCAGGCCGTTCGCGTAATTCAAACAGGTTCTCATTTGTCAGATAATCCACTTTATCCAGCCCCGGAATGGGCGGTACCATCGGTGAAGATCCCGTAGAAACCACAAACCGTCGTGCGGTGATGATCGTGTTCCCTGCCCGCACTTCGGTAGGCGAAATAAACCGCCCGTATTCAGAAATAACCTTGACCCCCAACGCCTCAAACCGCTCAATAGAATCATGCGGTTCGATACCTTTAATGACGCCGGCTACATGCTCCATGGCCGCTGCATAATCCACCACCGGTTCCACCGGCGCCACGCCATAAGCAGCCCCTGTCGTCATCGCATGCGCGTGTTTCCCCGCCGCGATCAACGCTTTGGAGGGCACACAGCCGTAGTTTAAACAATCGCCACCCATTTTATGACCTTCGAGCAGCACCACGCTCGCGCCCATTTGGACAGCCCCTGCCGCAACGGACAGCCCGCCAGATCCCGCGCCGATCACACAAATGTCGGTTTTGATACGTTCCACTATACAGACCTCTATTTCTTGAGTGCCTTTAGCACGATCGGCAGCGCGGACAGCGCGCATAACGCCAGAATCGGACCAAGGATTTTCGGGTCAAAGATAATACCAAGATTAGGTGTTGCGCCGCGCGCGAAAACTTCGCCAAGGCCAGAGCCGACCCATGTGTAAACAACGCCACCCGGAATAATCCCAACAAATGTCGTCCATGCAAACGTCCGCAATTTGGTTCCCACCAATGCAGGCACTAGATTCGCCACGAAGAACGGGAATGCTGGCACCAAACGCATTAACAGCAAAAAGCTGACCTCGTTTTCATCCAACCCTGCTTTGATTTTGCCAACAACGCCGCCCGCACTGTCCATCTTACGTGACAGATACTCACCCAGCCCCATGCGCGCCGCGGTGAATATCAGTACAGCACCGATAGTTGCAGACACGATATTATAGACCGCCCCGGGAAACAGCCCGAACAGAAATCCACCCGTTAGGGATATTATCGCCGCACCGGGCAGCGAGAACGCCACAATCGCTATATAAACAGCAATAAACCCGAACGTTGCCATAACATAGTTCGCATCCCGCCACGCCAACAGAGCCTCGCGATTGTCCCGAAGTGTCTCAAAACTCAGATAATCTTTTAGCGTAAAGAACCCAATAGTTGCTACTATTGCGATCCCGATTAACGGCAGCACCTTTTGCACCGAAAACCCGTCTGATTTAGCTGTTGCCATGAAAATCTCCTACAATGGCGTTATTCCGTTGCATCCTATTTGCCGCCTCACGGTCACTTTCGAAAGAGGCCTCACGCTTCGTTGATTGGAATTCATCTAATGTTTCAGTATTGTTGTAACAACCTTGGTTCTGGTGCGGCAAATGTTTCTAAAAACAGGGCGTTTTTCCACTGAATCCGAATTGACTTCCGATATAACTGGGCCTAAACAGCCATTTCAGAATTTCCGGTCAGGCGAATCCCTTCGCCGTCCGAGCAGGAGTAAGAATATGAAACGTACTTTCCAGCCGAGCAACCTTGTTCGCAAACGCCGCCACGGTTTCCGTTCGCGCATGGCAACTAAAAACGGTCGCAAGATTGTTAACCGTCGTCGTGCCCAAGGCCGTAAAAGCCTGACTGCGTAAAACCGACTTAGGTTACAGCATATGAAACCGCCGGAGGCAGACCGCGAACCCATTTCAGGGAACGCCGGTGAAAAGCCCCCGGCGGTTTCTGTTTGCCTGCTGGAAACGTTGCGCAAGCGCAGTGATTTCCTGCTGGCCGCCCGCGCTCGACGGCAATCCGCCAAAGGTTTGCTGCTACAAGCCCGACGCCGCGATGACGAGGCGCTAATCCGCATCGGCTATACCTGTTCCAAGAAAGTCGGTAATGCCGTGGCACGGAATCGTGCCAAACGCCGCCTTCGTGAAGTCGCGCGTGCCGTTTTACCCGCGCAAGGCAAAGCGGGCTGGGATTACGTCCTGATAGGGCGCCACCTTGAAACAGCCGACCGCCCTTTCCATCTGTTGATGCAAGACATGGAAACCGCGCTGTCCAAGATTCATGCGCCGCGAAAGCCACGAAAATGACGCCACTCGCCTTTATTATCAGTCTTCCGGTCAAGCTTTACCGCGTTATCGGCAGCCCGTGGGTTGGCCGCAACTGCCGATATCAACCGACATGCTCGGCTTACGCGCTGGAAGCTCTTGAAAAACACGGCGCGATCAAAGGCACATGGTTGGCCGTGAAACGCATTGGCCGCTGTCATCCACTTGGCCGCGATGGCTATGACCCTGTTCCTGAAAAGCACGATCACAAACATGACCATGACTGAAGCTTCCGAAATTCATCCACTGTTTGAGGGCGCGCCGACCAGCACCTCCTTCAAAAAGCTCCGTAAACGCATCATCCGCCAGACCCGCGAAGCGATCGAGGAATACGGAATGATCGAACGCGGCGCCAAATGGCTCGTGTGCCTATCTGGCGGCAAAGACAGCTACACGCTGCTTGCGGCATTGGCTGAACTACAATGGCGCGGCCTTTTGCCCGTCGATATCCTCGCCTGCAATCTGGACCAAGGCCAACCCGGCTTCCCGTCCACTGTTCTACCCGAATTTTTGGAACGCATGAAAGTCCCGCACCGGATCGAGTACCGAGACACCTATTCAGTAGTCATCGACAAAATTCCAGATACCAAAACCTTTTGCAGCCTGTGTTCACGCCTGCGCCGTGGCAACCTGTACCGCGTTGCCCGCGAGGAAGGATGTTCCGCCATCGTGCTTGGCCACCACCGCGACGATATTCTTGAAACCTTCATGATGAGCCTGTTTCACGGCGGCAAACTCGCGACCATGCCGCCCAAGCTGGTGAACGACGAAGGTGACCTTTTCGTCTACCGCCCCCTCGCCCATGTGGCCGAGGAAGACTGCGAAAAATTTGCCGCGGCCATGGATTACCCCGTCATCCCGTGCGACCTGTGCGGATCCCAAGACGGGTTGCAGCGTCAACAAGTCAAACAGATGTTGAATGCTTGGGAAAAGAATTCCCCTGGTCGTCGCCAAGTTATGTTTAAGGCCTTAACCAACGCAAACCCTTCGCATCTGCTTGATTCCAGCTTATTCGACTTCGCTGGGTTGCAACGACGCACCATTAAACCTTGACCTTTCGGCCCTATCCCTGTTGAAGGCACTGTGAAGAAAAACGTGAAGAATCCCGCTATCCGGAGTGAACGATGGACGACAATAATAAAAACCTGCTTTTAGCCACTGGCCTTAGCTTTTTGGTAATCTTTGTATGGTTCATCCTGTTCCCGCCTGCTGACCCCGTAATTCAGCCGGAAGCCACTGAAACAACCTTCACTCAAGTTGATGGCGTAGCAAGCGTTCCACAGGCTGACGGTACTTTTGTTACCGCCGCCCCTGCCGAAGCAGTTACCCCGCAAGCGACCCGCGAAAATGCGCTAGCACAGACTGACCGCGTTGAGATCAAAACAGCCCGCGTTGCTGGTTCGATCTCGCTACTTGGCGGCCGTATCGACGATCTTCACCTGACAGATTATAACGTCATCCAGAATATCGATACGGACAAGGTAACACTTCTTTCGCCTGCGAATTCCGCCACTCCTTATTATACAGTCCATGGTTGGGCTCCTGCGGGCGGACTTGATGCCTCTGCTGTTCCGGGTGCAACCACGGTCTGGAAGATTGAACGCGGCAACATCCTGACCGCCGAAACGCCTCTGACCATCATGTGGGACAACGGCGCTGGCCTTGTATTCCACCGTACAATCGCGGTTGACGGAAATTATATGTTCTCCATCACGCAGCGCGTAGAAAACACCACAGGCGCTTCTGTACGCATGCAGCCCTACGGCATCATCGCCCGCAAAGGCGAGCCTGACACATTCGGAATGTACCTGCTTCACGAAGGTGTTGTTCGCGCACAAGACGGCGAAATTCAGGAAATCGATTACGACGATATGCCGGATGAAACGTTCGACCCTGCCGAAGGCGGCAACATTGACCGCATCGACGTAGTTGAAGGCGGCTGGATCGGCATGACCGACAAATACTGGATGACAACATTGATCCCGCTTCCCGGTCAGTCATTCGCTTCCGTATCAAAATACACGCCGGGCAACGACACTTATCAGGCCGACATGCGCCTGCCCGTCATGGAAATCTCCGGTGGCCAAGATGCCGAGATTACCACATTGTTGTTCGCCGGTGCCAAAGAGGTTTCCACCATTCGCGCCTATCAAGAAGAAATGGGCATCGAAAAGTTCGTCGACTCAGTTGACTGGGGAATCTTCTTCTTCATTACAAAACCGATCTTTTCACTGCTATCCTTGATCCATGGCTGGATCGGCAACATGGGTCTGTCCATCATTGGTCTGACGCTGGTCATCAAGACCTTGCTCGCACCACTGGCATATAAATCCTATGTCTCAATGGCGAAAATGAAAAAGCTTCAGCCTGAAATGGCAGCCTTGAAGGAACGCACAGGCGACGACAAGCAAGCCATGCAAAAAGAAATGATGGAACTTTACAAGAAGAACAAAGTGAACCCCGCATCGGGCTGTTTGCCAATCTTCTTGCAAATTCCGATCTTCTTCTCGCTCTACAAAGTGCTGTTTGTAACCATCGAAATGCGCCACGCGCCGTTCTTTGGCTGGATTCAGGATCTCTCGGCACCCGATCCAAGCTCCATCCTGAATCTGTTCGGCCTACTGCCATTCGCAGCGCCCGGCCCTGAAAGCTTCCTCGCGATCCTTTCCATCGGAGTCTTCCCGATCCTTATGGGCATTACCATGTGGATGCAGCAGAAGTTGAATCCGGCCCCAACAGACAAAACCCAAGCGATGATCTTCGCATGGATGCCATGGGTCTTCATGTTCATGCTAGGCCGTTTCGCATCTGGTCTTGTGATTTACTGGGTGGCCAACAACACCATTACATTCACGCAGCAATACCTGATCATGCGTTCGCAAGGTGTACGCCCTGACGTATTTGGCAACATCATGTCCGGCTTCCGCAAGATTAGGGAAAAAGACACCAAAGAATGAACCCATCCGTTGCACATATCTGGCGTCACCCGATTAAAAGCCACGGCCGCGAGGAAATACCTGCGGCCGTCCTGACGGAAGGTAAATGCCTTCCGTGGGACCGTCTGTGGGCAGTCGCCCACGGGCAGTCCCGCTTTGATGCGGAGCGCCCTGCTTGGCAACCTTGCTCCCAATTTTCTATCGGTGCCAAGTCGCCCGGCTTGCAGGCGATCACTGTTTGTGTCGACGAAGGTCTAAACAAGATAACGCTAAGCCATCCCGATCGTCAGGACATTACGATCGATCCTGACAATGCGGTCGACGCCGATCAGTTCGTGCAGTGGGTCACACCAATTTCCAATAGCGCCCGCTCGTTGCCCACACAACTGGTCAGTGCTGCACAACCGATGACGGATACAAAGTTCCAATCCATCTCGATCATCAATCTGGCATCCCATGCCGAGATCGAGAAGAACCTTGAAACCAGCCTTTCACCCGAACGCTGGCGCGGGAACATCCATGTCGATGGTTGGGCACCGTGGGCCGAAAAAGACATGGTCGGCAAGCGCATCCGCATTGGCACAGCCGAACTTGAAGTCCGCGAAGAAATTACCCGTTGCATGGCCACTACGGCCAACGTTGAAACCGGTATTCGCGACGCAGACACGCTTGGTGCATTGAAAAACGGTTTCGGCCATCAGGAAATGGGTGTTTATGCAGTTGTAATTCGGTCTGGGCAAATTCGCCAAGAAGACCAAGTAGAGGTGCTAACATGAGCGTCCAATTTCCCATCGCAGAACTACCAGACCACGCCACAACCGAGCTTGGTCGCAAGCTTTTCGCTGGTAACTCCGACTTTCTAAAAGGCGTCGTTGCTATGGATGGCCTGCCACCCGCTGACCGCATGGAAGTCTGCTTCGCGGGCCGTTCCAACGTCGGAAAGTCCACCCTGATTAACGCGCTTACAGGTCGCAAAGCCTTGGCGCGTGCCTCCAACACGCCGGGCCGCACCCAAGAAATAAACTATTTCACGCTGTTGGATCAGCATTACCTTGTCGACCTTCCGGGTTACGGTTTCGCCAATGCCCCCATCGCCGTTGTCGCCAAATGGCAACGCCTGTTGAAGGCCTACCTTTCCGGTCGCGCAACGTTGCGCCGTGTATTTCTGTTAATTGACGCGCGTCACGGCCCTAAAGACGTTGATGAGGAAATCATGAACCTGCTAGGAGCGTCTGCCGTGACGTTTCAAGTTGTGCTGACGAAATGCGACAAGCTGAAAAAGCCGGAACTCGAAAAAATCATCGGCAAAACTCGCGTTACGCTGACCAAATTCCCCGCCGCCTACCCCGAGATCGTCTTGACCTCCTCGAACAAGGGCGAGGGCCTCGACGTACTGCGAACCATCATCGCCACGATGGAATAATCTCCGGCCTTGGGTTTCCCGCTTCAAGCGGCTAAACAGATCAAAACCGCAAGGAGCCATCCCATGGAGTTACAGCAAGCAATGCAACGCGACTCGATTGCCACAGCCAGAACCTTAAGCGAAGCACTGCCTTTCTTGCAGCGCTACGACGGGGCTATTGTCGTAATCAAGTTCGGCGGTCACGCCATGGGCGACGAGGCAGCGATGGAACAATTCGCCCGCGATATCGTGTTGATGAAACAGGTCAATGTGCACCCGATTGTTGTCCACGGTGGCGGCCCAATGATCAACGAAATGTTGGACAAGCAAAACGTAAAATCGGAATTTGTAAACGGCAAACGGGTGACCGACGCTGAAACGATGAAGATCGTCGAGATGGTATTGTCTGGTTCCGTAAACAAACGCATTGTCGGGGCGATCAACAAGCAGGGCGGCAAAGCCGTCGGGCTGTCTGGCAAAGACGCCAACCTGATGGTTTGCGAGAAAGCCAAACCAGATCTGGGGTTCGTCGGTGAACCTACAAAAATCAATCCTGAAGTCCTACACACTTTCCTTGATAGCGACCTGATCCCCGTGATCGCACCGATTGGTGTGGGCTCAGATGGTCAGACCTACAACGTCAACGGCGACACTGCCGCCGGTGCTATCGCGGCAGGCCTAGACGCCGACCGCCTTTTGCTGCTGACCGATGTAGCCGGTGTAAAAGATGCTGACGGCAACGTGATTACACAGCTAACGCCAGAACATGTGGCCGAGCTAACTTCAAACGGTGTAATCGCTGGCGGGATGATTCCGAAAACACAAACAGCGCTTTCAGCAATCGAGGACGGGGTGCGCGCCGTCGTCATCCTCGACGGTCGTGCGCCACACGCCTGTTTGCTCGAATTGTTCACAGAACACGGTGCTGGTTCGTTGATCCGCGAGTGACATTGCGCACATATTCGGTTTATTATATGTAACAATGCAGCATCGCTCTTGATCTTCATGCAGATCAAGGTCACCTTTGGTAAATGGAAAACGAAAACCTCATCCGCCTGTCGGTATTTCTCGGTCTATTCGCGCTTTTCGCGATCATCGAGACCATCATCCCGCGCCGTGCGCGCCCTGTTCCCAGAAACCGTCGTTGGTATGTGAATTGGGCATTAACGATCATTGACAGCGCGACGCTAAACCTGATGGCACTCGTTATTCCGGTCATGTCTGTAGGGGCTGCAATCGATGCAAGCGCAAACGGTCTGGGCTTGTTTAACAACGTTGGTTGGCCCGCGTGGATCGAAGTTTTCGCTGCGATCCTGATTCTTGATTTCGCAATCTGGGGCCAACATCTGATAACGCACAAAATCCCGCTTCTTTGGCGCCTGCATCAAGTACATCATGCCGACCGCGATATGGATGTAACCACAGCCATCCGTTTCCACCCGGTGGAAATCGCGCTGTCGATGTTGCTAAAAATTGGCCTGATCTACATCCTCGGCCCATCCGCTTTTGCCGTGATCCTGTTCGAGGTCATATTGAATGGCACCGCCCTGTTTAACCACGCCAACATCCGCCTGTCGCCTCGCGTTGATGCAATCGTGCGCACAGTTTTTGTCACACCGGACATGCATCGCGTCCACCATTCCGTTATCCGCAAGGAGCATGACAGCAACTACGGTTTCTCCCTGTCGATCTGGGACCGTATATTCAATACCTACGTCGCCCAGCCCAACGCAGGCCACGACGAGATGGAAATCGGTCTGCAATGGCAAGACGAACGCCCAAGCAAGCTATGGTGGGTGCTGAAACTGCCCTTTACCAACAAATGATGATTGACGAAATTGCAGATGCCGTCAGGCCATCGGGGCTCGCGGTGCTCGGTGCCTTTCACCACGACGACGACCAAACACTTGTCTTGCTAGGCCCGCATGAACCGACATTCTGGCCTTTGTTTATCCAAAGTGTTGAGTATTTGGAAAAGAGAGAAAACCCGCTGGACCGCTGGTCTCAACGGGTCATCGGCGCATGGGCTGACGAGTTCAACGGCATAGCAGTATTCCCCTTCGGTGGGCCACCATACCACCCATTCATTGGCTGGGCACTGAGAAGCGGGCACGCATGGCAATCTCCTGTTGGGTTACTGGTGCATGATACGGCAGGGCTGTTTGTTTCCTATCGCGGCGCACTACTTATACCAGAGCGCCTTGATCTGCCGGCAGCAGGTTCACCCCCTTGCGAAAATTGTTCAGAAAAGCCTTGTCTTTCCGCATGTCCTGCCGCAGCCTTAGGTCAAGAAGGGTATGACATTCCGAAGTGCCACGCGCACCTCGATATAGCCGGAAACGAGTGCCTTTCCAGCGGTTGCGCTGTGCGCCGCGCATGTCCAGTCGGGCAGAACAAACGATTGCGATTGCAATCCGCCTTTCACATGAGGGCGTTTCACAAAGGATAGACTTAATGAAGAAACTCACCCTCATGCGCCACGCAAAATCTTCTTGGGCAGATTCAGACATCCCGGACGTTGATCGCACATTAGGCGAGCGCGGCCGCAAAGCCGCCGATCTTCTGGGGAAATGGTTGGAAACATCGGGCCAAGCACCAGATCAAGTCATCGTATCGTCAGCCGTCAGGTGCCAGGAGACATGGGATTTGGTATCAGAAAACCTTTCAAAAGCACCCGAAGTTATTACCGATGCTGCGCTTTACATGGCCTCCCCTGAAGAAATTCTGGCTATTATCCGCAAATCAGCGACAGGCGAAAACGTACTGGTCATCGCCCACATGCCCGGTATTGGCAGTCTAGCGCGCGCGTTGCGAGTAGACCCCGCGCCCGCGCACACCGATTTTGATAAATACCCAACTGGCGGCACGACCGTGCTGGAAGTTCAAGGTGAGTGGTCAGCGTTGGACTTTGGCACAACGCACCTGGACACCTACATCACACCCGCTGAGCTTGGCTAACTACTGCTGGGATTTGATAAACGTCCCGTTGTTCAAATCCTGCATCGCCCGACGTAATTCTTGCTGTGTGTTCATCACAATCGGTCCATTCCATGCGACGGGTTCTTCGATTGGTTTTCCAGAAACCAGCAAAAATCGCATGCCATGTTCGCCGGCTTGAACTGTGATGTTGTCACCTGTATCAAACTGTACCAATGTGCGGTTGCCGGACATGTCGCGGATATTCACCTCTTCGCCAGCCACTTCCTTTTCGACCCGCACGCCGTAAGGTTTGGACGCATCGCGAAATGTTCCAGATCCGTCGAAAATATACGCAAACACATGCCTGTATGCGTCCACAGGCAGCGTCTTGCGAACGTTCGGCGGGATATACACATCCAGATACTGCGGATCAGCGGCAATGCCATCAACAGGCCCCGCTTTACCCCAGAACTTACCGACAATCACCTTCACGCGGGTGCCATCGTCATCGATTATTTCGGGAATATCCGAAGATGTCACATCCTGATACCGAGGGGTCGTCATCTTCTGATCGCTTGGTAAATTTGCCCACAATTGGAAACCGTGCATCTGCCCCGCAATATTTGGTTTAGGCATTTCTTGATGCATAATGCCAGAGCCAGCGGTCATCCACTGCACATCGCCAGCCCCCAGATTTCCGACGTTTCCGAGGCTATCTTCATGCGTGATGTTGCCTTGCAGTACATAGGTAATCGTCTCAATCCCACGATGGGGATGCCACGGGAAACCTTTTATAGATTTGGCCGGATCATCATTGCGGAAGTCGTCGAACAACAGGAACGGATCCAGCATCCTCGGGTCGTGAAACCCGAAAGCACGGTACAGATGAACACCCGCGCCCTCCAATGTTGGTTGTGCGAGGGTTTCGGTCTTAACTGGGCGGAACGACATTTTTGGTACCTTTCAAAACAAGTTGATCAAAAGGTAAGATCGTTCCTGCCGATTATTATGCCCAAATTTCAGGACAAATTGTTTACGCTACAATCCTTTGGATAGATAACTCGCTGCTACACGCTCGATCGAAACCAAAAACGCGGCGGTTCGCAAATCCGGCACATCATCGCGGGTATGCCACACTTCACGCATTGACTGATACGCTGCCCGCATGGAATCGTCCAAGCCCGAGCGCACCAATTCCAACTCGTCAGCCCCCTTCAAATATTTGGTTTTGAAGTCATCCGACATCTCCCACGTAATCGAGGGATCATCCCCAAGCCGCTGCAATTCATCCAGCAACAACTGATGGCGAGATTCTTCTTGGCGCCGCTGCATACGACCGAAACGGATGTGACTCAGGTTTTTGACCCATTCAAAATAGGAAACCGTCACACCGCCGGCATTGGCATACATATCGGGAATGATCACGACCCCTTTATTAAGCAATATTTCGTCCGCACCGGACGTGATCGGGCCGTTCGCCGCCTCGATAATCAAGTTGGCTTTGATCTGGTCCGCGTTTTTCAGGTTGATAACCCCTTCAAGCGCCGCCGGAATAAGAATATCGCACTCCATTTCCAAAATCGACGCGCCGTCAGCAACATAATCGCCGCTAAGGAAATCTTTCACACCGCCGGTCATCATGATGTGCTCTTTAAGAAGGTCGATGTTTAAGCCGTCGGGGTTCACAATTGCCCCATCCCGCTCGATGACCGCAATGACCTTCGCGCCGTCTTCTTCTGACACAAACTTCGCCGCATGATAGCCCACGTTGCCCAAACCCTGCACTATCACACGCTTGTCTTTCAGCGTGCCTGTCAGGTTCGCCTTGGCCTTATCCTCGTCGTAGCGGAAGAATTCCTGCAACCCGTATTGCACACCGCGCCCTGTTGCTTCGACGCGACCCTGAATACCACCGGCGTTGATCGGTTTACCCGTCACACAGGCCGCCGCGTTAATATCCGTGGTATTCATTCGGCGGTATTGATCTACAATCCACGCCATCTCGCGCTCGCCCGTGCCCATGTCTGGCGCGGGTACGTTTTGGGACGGGTTAATCAGGTCCCGCTTGATCAACTCATAGGCAAAACGCCGCGTGATCTGTTCCATTTCGTGTTCGTCCCACTCCCGCGGGTCGATCCGCAGCCCCCCCTTGGAGCCGCCAAAAGGGGCCTGTACCAATGCGCATTTATACGTCATCAGTGCCGCCAGCGCTTCAACTTCATCCTGTTCCACCCCCATGGCGAAACGAATGCCGCCCTTCACAGGCTCCATATGCTCGGAGTGAACCGAACGATACCCCGTGAAAGTATGGATTTCGCCCCGTAGCCGCACGCCGAAACGAACGGTGTAGGTGGAGTTGCAGACACGGATTTTCCGCTCCAGACCTGGTGACAGGTCCATCAGCTTCACAGCCTTATTGAACATAATATCTACGGATTCGCGAAAACTTGGTTCGGTAGTCATATGTATTCTCCCTCGGTTTATACTGTGGTCTTTTTGACCATCTTAAAATCTGTTGGGATTCCCGAACGAACAACCGGGAATTCTTTTAGTTTGGGTAGGTAACAAGTGATTCGATTAGGTTTACTCTAACCGTCCTTGCGACAATGTTAACACCCGATCCATGCGGGCCGCTAAATCAAGATTATGTGTAGCAATCAATGCTGACAGACCGGTTTCCCGCACCAAGTCCAACAAGGTTTCAAAAACGCGGTCTGATGTTTCAGGGTCGAGATTTCCCGTCGGCTCATCCGCCAGCAAAACACTTGGGCCGTTGGCCAACGCCCGACAGAACGCCACCCGTTGCTGCTCGCCACCTGAAAGCTCGCCGGGGCGGTGTGTAAGGCGATGTGACAAGCCTACCTTGTCCAACAAATCGTTAGCCCGATCTTGCGCTTCGGCCTTGGGCACACCTGCCGCGCGTTGTGGCAATGTGATGTTCTCTACCGCAGAAAATTCCGGTAGCAGGTGGTGAAATTGATAAATAAATCCAATGCTATTGCGCCGCATCCGTGTCCGCTTCCGGTCCGATTGACCAGAGGCCAGCTTCCCTCCAATCTCGATAGTCCCGCTGTCCACCGTATCCAACAGACCAGCAATATGCAGCAACGTCGATTTACCCGCACCAGATGGGGCCACCAGCGCCACAACTTCGCCTGGGTCCAACGTCATCGATACGCCGTCCAACACGAGAACCTCGTTCGGTTTACCTTTGTTAAAGGTCCGGTGAATATCGGTTAGTTTCAGCGCAAGATTACTCATTCCTTAACGCCTCCACCGGGTCCATCTTGGCTGCGCGGCGCGCCGGAAAAATGGTTATGACAAACGAAAGGGTTAGCGAAAGGATAACCGCGCTTAACACATCACGCAGTTCCAGTTTTGCCGGAAGCCTCGAGAGGTACCGCACGTTCGGATCCCAAACGCCGCCGCCCATGATGCCGTCCACAAAAGCAAAAACCGGGTCAATATAGATCGCGAACAGGCAACCCAAAATGACACCTAGTGCCGTCCCAACCAGACCGATGCTTGCCCCACTGATAAAGAATATCCGCATGATCGACCCTTGCGTCAGACCCATCGTGCGCAAAATGCCAATGTCGCGTGTCTTGTTTTTTACCAGCATAATCAAGCCGGATATAATATTCATCGCCGCTATCAGCACGAGGATCGACATTAGGATGAACATCACGTTGTCCTCCACCTCCAAAGCCCGCAAGAACGCACCGGACGCATCGCGCCATGTCCATATCACCACGCGCTGCCCTGCAGCCTCGACCAAGGCCAGACGCATCTCGTCCACGGCCTCGGGGTTGGCAACCGCAACTTCAAGCTCGTCGGCCGAACCTTCGCGGTTAAAGAAGCTCTGCGCTTCGTCAAAAGGAATATAAATTCGTGTGCGATCAATATCGGATCGTCCTACCTGAAAGATGTACGCGACCTTATAGTCGTTGATACGTGGGGATGTTCCGAACGGCGTCTTCACCCCGTCAGGCGAAATGAGTGTCACAAAATCCCCGACCCTAACACCAAGCGTGCGTGCAATACCGGACCCGATCGCGATTCCACCTTCACCGAAATCTTCTAGCGATCCGGATGATGCTTCGGGATTGGCGACCAGTGGCAAGGTTCGCAAGTCCTCCAACGTTTCTCCGTAGACCTCTGCGCCCGTGTTGCGGGAGGTAGACGACGCCATAACCTGCCCGCGAATAATCGGTGCTACGCGGGTGACACCCTCCACTGCGGCCACATTGGCCACCATTTCGGGATAGGCAATAATCCCGAGGCGCACGCCTTCGTCAGAATAATTGGTTTCGTAAATCGTCACGTGGGCGTTCGCACCCAGAATTGTTGCGGTGAAATCCGCCCGAAAGCCCGACCTGACCGCCATTGTCGCAATCAGCGCAAACACCGCCAAAGCGATACCGATCAGCGATATCCATGTCATTACAGACACGCCACCCTCGGCACGTCGTGCCCGTAGGTATCGCCATGCTATGGCCCACTCGAATCCCGCAAAAGGGGGCGTCGTTCGTTTGTTCACGCGTACTTCCTTCGACGTCTGAATACCAATCGGGATAATCCCGCAAAACCTGCAAATCCGGCTACCCCACCAAACGCCGCAAAGGTTAATCCTTCGGATGTAACCGGCACAGCGGGTTTGAATGCCTGCCAAGTGCGTTCCACCAAAGTGTTATCAGTCATATGTGTGAAATTTTTCAACCGGCGAAGCGCATTCGCATTCTCAAGAATGGTCAAATCTTCGCTAAGGCGTTCAAAACGTGCAAACGTCGCCTCCAAATCAAAAGCGCGTATTTCCAGAAACTCTGAACCAGTGTAAGCCGCCAACGCTTCGTCGCGGCTAAGACCTTGATCTGTCGCCGCACGGTCGAACTCGTCAGTGATAATCCGCAATTCGTCCACCGCCCCACCGAGGCGTTGCTGGTATTGCTGCGTAAACTCGGGGAACTGGGACATGACTACGCCCAGAACCACCGCGCCTACAATACCTGGCAGATTTGCCATTTAACCCTCGCTGCTAGACGTCCGCGTAAATCTCGATGCACCGATCAAGCGCCGCTTCGGGCGACAGTTCAATTGTTTCACCTGTGAGACGTGATGTTAGCTCAACAACACCATTTTTCAACCCACGAGGACCAACAGTAATGCGCCAAGGACATCCAATCAGGTCCATCGAGGCGAATTTCGCGCCCGCGCGCTCATCGCGATCATCATAAAGCGGATCAAGACCTGCTTTTACCAAACCGGTATAAAGGCTTTCACATGCCGCATCGGCCGCATCGTCACCCTGACGTAAGTTCACCAACCCAACGCGGAACGGTGCCACGCTTTCAGGCCATATAATCCCTTTGTCATCGTGGTTTGCTTCAATCAAAGCCCCGATCAGACGGCTGACGCCAATCCCGTGCGAACCCATTTCAACGGGCTTGCGCGAGCCATCGGACATCACAACATTCGCGCCCATTGCCTCGGAATATTTGGTGCCGAAATAGAAGATCTGTCCGACCTCAATACCGCGCGCGGACATCCGCCGATCTTCCGGAACATCGTTAAATTTCGTCTCGTCATGCGTTTCATCTGTGCGCGCATAAGGTGTTGTGAACTCGTCGAAGATACCCTGACACTGTGCAACATCGTCAAAATCAACTTCACGATCACCCAGCCCCATGTCCAGAACCTTGCTGTCATAGAACACTTCGCTTTCGCCCGTTTCGGCCAGCACAAGGAATTCATGGCTGTGATCGCCGCCAATTGGTCCTGTGTCTGCCTTCATAGGAATGGCTTTCAGACCCATACGTTCAAATGTGCGCAGATAGCTTACCAAGTGACGGTTATAAGAATGCAGCGCACCCGCTTCATCCACGTCAAAACTGTAACCGTCTTTCATATAGAATTCGCGACCACGCATCACACCAAAACGGGGGCGAACTTCGTCGCGGAATTTCCATTGGATGTGATAAAGCGTCTTTGGCAGATCTTTATAGGAATTCACCGCGTTGCGGAAAATATCCGTGATCAACTCCTCGTTCGTTGGCCCGTAAAGCATGTCGCGGCCATGGCGATCCGTAATCCGCAACATTTCTTTGCCGTAATCGTCGTATCGCCCACTTTCGCGCCACAGGTCTGCCGATTGCAGCGTTGGCATCAGCATCGGAATGTGACCGGCGCGCGTTTGTTCCTCGTGAACGATCTGCTCGAGCCGTTGCAAAACCTTGAAACCCATCGGCAACCACGAGTATATCCCCGCGCTAGACTGGCGGATCATTCCTGCGCGCAGCATCAGGCGATGGCTAGCAATTGACGCCTCCGAGGGAGTTTCTTTCATGATTGGCAAAAAGTAACGGGTCAGGCGCATTTGAGGCCTCCAATAAGTTTGTTTCAATCGGGTGTATGACAACCCCGCAAGCCTTGCAATGGCACCTGCGACGGATTGGCATAAAATTGATTGCGTTGAATCGGTTTTTCTGTTTTAACGTGGCTCGTTGTCTTAGAAGATGTCGCTCCACCCAAGGGTGCGAAGACGGCTCACGGTGATAACATGGCTAAGCGAATATGGCTCAAGTCCAGGGAAACAAATAGGCGGTTCACAGCAATGTGGGCCGTTTTTGTTTCTCCGACAAACATACCTGTCACATGATAGTTAGTGCTGAGAATCCCTGTCTGATACATGCAATCGCTACTCAACAACTCTTCAATTTTGGCGCATAATGCGGATGGACAATATATATCTCCCACCAAAGCGCGCCCCCCTTTCGGGAATGCAATCAGACAGCCGATTGTCTTCGTCGGCACAGAATAACTTCTGCGAAAGGCGTACCCCACAGCCCGTTACCCAACATCAATTGGTGCGGCTATGTCACCAAGGATTCTCAGACAACTTCAATTACAAATTTTACATGTAAATAATCCATAAACTAAAGTTTAAATTACCAATTTGCGAACTTTATTTTCTCAGTATCGCAACCTAGCTTCCAATCGCATCGCCCGGGCCAACGATTCCAACCGTTTTTCGACGACTTCACCGTTCAAAGCGAGCGCCGGTCCTTCGAGTGTTAATTCTAAAGAATCGCTCGTTCGGGCCAACGTCGCCTTGTCCAGCAGATCCGCTTGCGCCCCCGAAACCATTGCACCCAGCCGCATCGCCTTACCAAGCGAAACGGCATCGTTGATCTCGTCGTCCGTTAACAGTGCCATCATCCCTTCGCCCAACGACGTGACACCGGAATTCTTGTAACGGCTGAGAATGGCCAGCCCCAAAAACATCCGTCCCGCGTGGTCTACACCGCCAAGGTTGGCGCGCGTGACCGCCTCGAAACACATAATCGCACGGTAATCCGGATGCGCCTGCCAGCTGGTGTCATGCAACAGGCATGCGGCCAATATCAACCGCCGCCTTTCGGCAGCTACGTCGGGATAAAGCGGGCGCAACCATTCAAAGAGCACCTGCCCAAATCCCGGAAACCTTGCTGACGTCGCCTCCATTTGCCTACAAGCCTCGGTCAGCGGGTCCAGCCCACGTGTCGAGAGCGGCATTTGTTCATGCAACATTCCCTCGCGCAGTCCATAACTGGAAATGATAACTTCCTCGGGCTCCAAGGCCTTCAACAGCCCCGTCATAACCCTTGCTGCCATTGGCACCAGTGCCAACCGTTCTTTCGACGTGTTCGTCCGCGCCTCTAGCTCCTCGGCGCTTTGTGCGGCAATCCAATCGACCGTTTCACGTATTTGCGCGGCCGACAGCCGGTATTCATGCAACACTTTAAACGGATATCCCCTGCGCGACATATCAAGCCGGGCAACTGCGCGCCACGAGCCACCCACCAAGAAAAGATGCCCGGCTTTGCTCCCCACCTCGTTCAACAACGAGCGGACCTCCCGCGCGATTTGCGCATCTACATTGCCATCGTAGTCTTGCAGCTTTAATGGCCCCAGAGGCGACGTTCCACACGCCCCGATAACACCGTCTTGCAACCGCGCCAATTCCATTGACGCCCCGCCGATGTCGCAAACCAACCCGTTTGCCTTGGGCCAACCGAGCAACACTCCTTTGGCTGAAAACGCGGCCTCCTCAACTCCGGAAATGACCTGCAGTTCGATACCTGTCTCCTGTAACACCTCGGATACAAACTCCGGTCCGTCGCTCGCCTCGCGCACCGCTGCCGTGGCTACACCGGTTAATGCACCCGCGCCGAACCCCTTCATTAATGCCGCAAAACGTCGCAATGCTCCGAGCGCCCGAACTCTTCCTTCAGGATTCAAGCACCCGCTCTCGGCCAGGCCAGCACCCAAACCGCACAAAACCTTCTCATTATAGAAATATGCGGGTGAACGCGATATACCGTCAAAAACCACTAACCGAACGGAATTGGACCCCACATCCACCACCCCGACCCGCGAGCGATCAATGCTCATGCGGTGTCCAATGTGCGCAATACCTCGCCTGCCAAACGCGGTGTGATTGCCCGTTTGCGCGATAAGCCCGCGCGATCTAAAGCCTCAACCGTTGCCTTGGCTGACGCGAACGATCGATCAATCCGGCTAAGTAGAAACTGAATAAGGTCCGGCGATACCTGCAACTGGCGATCAGCAAAAAGCTTCACTAATATAGCAGACAACAGCGCGTCATCGGGTGCCTCCAATGTCGCCACTTCGGTTGCGCGCAGGCGCGAAGCCAAGTCCGGCAGCGCGATTTTCCAACGCGAGGGTGCCCCCTCACCGGTGACCAACAATGTTCCACCCGCGCCCAAAAGACGGTTGTGAAGGTGAAACAGCGCCACTTCGGACTGATCCCGCTGCGCGCCCGTCAACTTCGACAGGCGATGCACATCCTCCACCGCGACACCGCCCACTTCGGCCAACGTAGCAACATCTAGCTGCGCCAGCTCTTCCGCGCCAACCACGGCCCCGCCGGATCGTGCCGCCCAAACCTGAACCAAATGCGACTTACCAGAGGCCGCTGGCCCACAAAGCGCCAGCTTCCCCGTTGCCCAACCAGGCCACCGGTCAAGTGCTTGCAACGCCAACGCATTAGCAGGTGAGACGAAAAAATCCTCCCGCCCCAACGCCGCCCGCGAGGGCAAATCCAGAACCAGTTGCTCAGGTTTGCTCATTCGCCCACCGAGTCATCTTGCGGTCCAATATAGAGCTTGCTGTCGCGATAGTTTTTGATCCCGAAACGCCCCAGAACGCCAATACATGCGGCGGCAGGCACAGCTATCAATAATCCGGTGAATCCGATCAACGACCCAAAGGCATATAGCGCAAACATCAGCCAAACCGGATGCAACCCAACCGAACTACCCACAAGCTTCGGTGTCAGAAAATTCCCCTCAACTGCTTGGCCCGCAATGAAAATTGCTGCAACCACAGCGATCCAAACCGGATTATCCCAAAACTGATAAATCGCCAGCCCGATGGAAACAGTGCCACCGACGGTGGACCCAACATAAGGAATAAACGTCAGTGCCCCCGCCAATAACCCGACGACCACCCCGAATTGCAACCCAACCGCAGCCAGTGCCACAGCATAGAAGACACCCAAAATCGCACCGACAGTCATCTGTCCGCGAACAAAACCCGCCAAAACGGCATCAAACTCGCGTGCGAGTTTACGGATAACATTCACATGCTGGCGCGGCATCCAGCCGTCCACAACAGCGGTCATGCGGTCCCAGTCCAGCAACAAGTAGAAGGCCACAACAAGCGAAACGAATATCGACAGCACCGAACTAACCGCCGCAATGCTAGTTGCGAGCACCGTGTTCGCTAGGGCAACACCCTTGCTACGCAGCGTATCCTCAAAAGAGGACAGTGCCAGTCGCACACTGGAATCTTCTTCCAGTAGGCTCGGGAATTTCGCTGCAAGGAACTCTAACAGGCTGGATACCAATTGCGGCGACGTTTCGATTAGTGAAGACACCTGCCGGAAAATCAACGGAACAACCAGAACCAACGCCAAAAGCATTACTATCAGTGCGATCAACGAGATCAGCACCGTTGCCCACGTCCGCCCCATTCCCCAGCTTTCCAACTTGTCGGCAACGGGATCCAGAAGATACGCGAATGCCGTGCCCAGAATGAACGGGGCAATCGCGTCGTTCACTAGCCACAAGAATAGCAAAAAGGCGATAAACCCGCCGCCCCACCAACGTGCTTGCTGCCCAACACTTAAACTCATAATCCGCCCCTCTAAGTAAACTGTTCGTTAATAAGTCGTTCTTCCAAGCCATGCCCGGGATCAAACAATAACGTATGCTTAACGCTCGGCTCGCTACGAATATCAACGCGCACGACATCGCGCACTTCGGTTGAATCTGCCACCGCCGCCACTGGTCGCTTGGCCGGCTCCAACACGTCAAACTGTATCGAGGCATTCATCGGCAACAACGCCCCACGCCAGCGACGTGGCCGAAAAGCGGCCACAGCCGTCAACGCCAGAATATCGGCTTCGATCGGTAGGATTGGTCCGTGGGCGGAATAATTGTACGCAGTGGAACCCGCTGGCGTACATACCAACGCGCCATCACACACCAACGCATCCAGCCGCACGCGTCCATCGACCGAAATTCGCAGTTTCGCTGCTTGTGGGCCGGACCGCAGCAACGATACCTCGTTAATTGCCAAAGCCTCGGATACGGTGCCATCCGCACATGTTGCCGTCATATGGAGGGGGTGAATTACCGCAGCCTCTGCCGCGTGTAGACGCTCCAGCAAGCCATCCTCGCTATAGACGTTCATCAAAAAACCGACGGTTCCCTGATTCATTCCGTAAACTGGCGCAGGCAGTTCTTGCGTATCATGCAGCGTCGACAGCATAAATCCATCGCCGCCTAAGGCGACTATCACGTCTGCCTCATTCTGCTCGACATGCCCGTAACGGGTGCGAAGGGTTTCAGCCGCGGCTTGCGCCTCGTCCGTAGAGGACGCCAAAAAGGATATATTCTTATAATTCATGCCGCTAGTTTCCCTTTTTCACGCCGACAACTCAAGACCAGAATCGTGTGTTCAACACGATGCGGTATTTCCAACAGGAAACTCTCTTTCCGATCCGTTACGGGAATTTGCATCAAACCGCGCTTTGGGCTGTTTTAGTACCTTTTCAACACGTCTTTTGCCTGCAACAACGCAACCAGCTCAAATATTTCGTCGCTTAGCCAATTTTACAGGTCGGTTTTTTGTTTCCTATCGGAAACACGTCCTATAGAAGGCCCTAAAACGCCAATCACAGGAGATCAACATGACCAATGTAAAAGACGCAGGATTCTTCACAGAAAGCCTCGCTAGCCGTGATCCCGCGGTTTTCGGATCCATCACAGATGAACTCGGCCGCCAACGCGACGAGATCGAGCTGATCGCCTCAGAAAACATCGTTTCGGCTGCTGTAATGGAAGCCCAAGGGTCAGTCATGACCAACAAATATGCCGAAGGCTACCCAGGCCGTCGCTACTATGGTGGATGCCAGTACGTTGACGTGGCCGAAAACCTAGCCATCGATCGCGCCAAAGAATTGTTTGGCTGCGATTTCGTTAACGTTCAACCAAATTCCGGTTCGCAAGCAAACCAAGGTGCCTTTCAGGCGTTGATCAAACCAGGTGATACGATTCTTGGTATGAACCTCGCCTCAGGTGGACACTTGACCCATGGTGCTGCCCCGAACCAGTCAGGCAAATGGTTCAATGCTGTTCAATATGGTGTTCGTCAAGAAGACAACCTGTTGGACTACGATCAAGTCGAGGCCTTGGCCAAAGAACACAAACCGCAACTGATTATTGCTGGTGGCTCTGCCATTCCGCGCAAGATCGACTTCGCGCGGTTCCGCGAGATTGCCGATATGGTTGGCGCATATTTGATGGTCGACATGGCCCACATCGCCGGCCTCGTTGCGGCAGGCGAGCATCCATCGCCCTTCCCACACGCCCATGTTGCGACAACAACTACGCACAAAACCTTGCGCGGCCCTCGTGGTGGCATGATCCTGACGAATGACGAAGCGATTGCGAAGAAACTGAATTCCGCGATCTTCCCCGGCATTCAGGGCGGCCCTCTAATGCACGTCATCGCCGCCAAAGCCGTCGCTTTCGGCGAGGCTTTGCGCCCCGAGTTCAAAACCTACCAGAAACAGGTAATCGCCAATGCACAAACTTTGGCAGCAACCCTGATTGAAGGTGGACTGGACATCGTAACAGGCGGCACCGACACCCACGTTCTGCTGGTTGACCTGCGCCCCAAAGGCGTCAAAGGCAACGCAACAGAAAAAGCGTTAGGGCGTGCCCACATCACTTGCAACAAAAACGGCATCCCGTTTGACCCTGAAAAACCGATGGTAACATCTGGTGTTCGTCTAGGTTCCCCTGCCGGAACCACACGCGGATTTGGCGAGGCCGAGTTCCGTAAAATCGGCGAACTGATAGTCAAAGTTGTCGATGGTTTGGCGGCAAACGGCGAAGACGGAAACAGCGCAGTAGAAGAAGCCGTCAAGGCCGAAGTACAAGCCTTGTGCGATGCATTCCCGATGTACGACAATCTATAATAACTCTGCAAAATACAAAAAAGGGGCGGCGCAGGAATAATCCGGCGCCGCCCTTTCTGTATATCAAGTGCCCGTTAGGTGGACTAGCGCACCCAAATTTCGACCCGACGATTGACCGAGCGCCCCTCCAAGGAATCATTACACCCTTGCGGGGACACCTCACCGAAACCTTCAGCTACAAAATCGTAGTTTTCGGCATCATTTCCAAGCGCCGCCTGAAGTTCATCAAGAACCTGTTGTGCCCGGCGCCGTGAAAGCGATGCATTTTGTTCTGCGGCCCCTGCGGCATCCGAGAAACCCGCGATTAGAAACTCGCGTCCCGTGAAATCATTGCCACGAAGATAGGCTGCCAAACGCGGAATATCCCCGTGTGCCTGTGCATCCAATTCCGATGCGTTCGGCTTGAAACGGAAGGTCGATGAAAGTCTGATAGCGCCGCTCAATTCCGAAACCATGGCGCGAATGCTGGACGGGGAAACATCCCCCGGTTCCGCGATCATTGTGTTTACCAGTCTTTGCCCCTGCACTTCGACCGGCAGCGCCGTGATCGACTGGCTGACAAATCCCGAGCCCATGGCAGCATTTTGGCCAGCATTGCTTTTCACGAACTGCAAGAGGCCCAACGCCTTGTTTGCCTTCTCTTCCGGGATCGCGCCAAACATCCGGTTTGTAGTATAAAAATATATGCGTCGCGCCAGTGGGTATTCGCCGGTTTTCACCGTAAATTCCGACGGAGCGGAAATAAACCCGCACGTACCACGCAGCGGAACAGCACGTGTGTTTTGCTGATATGCAATGCTGGCAAAACCAATCCCGTTAGGGTCATTTGCAACGGCACTAACCAAACTTACATCATCGGTGAACGTCGTTGCTTCACTTGAAAATTGCGCGTTGTCTGGATTAAGAACCAGCGCGGAAAAATCACGCGCCGTTCCAGAAGTATCATCGCGGCGGTACACATTGATCGGCGCATTAGCTCTGCCCAGTTGCGACCAGTTCGATATGCCCCCCGAAAATACCCGAGCCAATTCGTTCACGCTTAGGTTTGCAATGGTGTTCTCGGGCGGCACTATCACCACCAAACCGTCAAGGGCGGCCACAACCTGATAGATTTGGTCCGTCAGATCGCCCAGCCCGGCATCGTTAAATGCGCCAAGTTCGTCAGACGTGATCGCGCGAGAAGCCACTGCAATTTCGGAATCGCCATGCAGCAGCGCCTCAAACGTCGCTTCGGAGTCAAGAGAGGTAACTTCTACATCCGCGAAAAGCGCGCCGCTTGACGCCGAAAACAGGTAGGGTTGTACGGGAACATCACCAACGAGCGTTCCCACTCCGGCTTGAAGTGCCAAATCGAAGGTGTCGCTGTAACCTTGGAACAAACTTGGAATCAACACTTGCGCCAAGGAACCGGAACCAGCCATCCGAAAGTCTGGTGTGATAATCTCCGGACAGGCGCCCCCTTCGCAGATAACTTCGTTGACCGCGACCTCCAACTGCCCAAGCATAACTTCCAGAACATAGAACTCGCCGTCGAAGGACAAGAGTTCCCCATGCATGGCGACACTACCGTCCAGAGATCTAAGTGTTACTTGTGCAGCATTCGCAGCGGGTACAGCGAGACAAAATGCCAACAACGCGCCAAAAAATGGTGTCCTATGCAGCGCCAAACTCATACGATTATCCTTCTTACATGCTATCGCCGCGAAGAACTTTATCTCATGAGAGTTTGCATATTGTTAGGCTGCTTTCCCAGAGATACTCTCCGGAACTGGTACAATGCGTAGAGTACTGTTTTATCAGCTAATATCCACCGTAAATCCGCTATTTGCTAAATAATAGGTTTAATCGCGAGCTTTGGAGCGTGGGCTAAGCGGTTTCAGCGTAAATCATCCCGAAATGCCATAAAATTTGTTCTGATATACCGCGACTTTACCGTTCGATACTAAGGCTTTGGCGAAAGCTTCCCGATCGCTAATCCGTGCGTACCAATCAGACAGAGTTTTAAATTGCGCGAGTTCCACGAAGTGTTGGGCAACATAGACCGAAAACCCGACCGAGACATCGACAGCGCTAAAATCCCTGAGTAGAAATTCCCGTCCTTGCAGATGCTCGTCCAGCACTTCCAGCGCTTTTTCCAATCTTCTGGATTCCAGCTTCATCACCATCTGTGATCGATCTTTATCTTCGTAAATAACGATATGTTGCTGGGTCAAGGTTGCGCCGTGTACTGCGACCGTTTCGGCGTAATGCAACCATTGTAACCACTCCATGCGTTCTGGATCGTCCACTTGTCGTCCAAGCGGAGAGTCGAATTTCTCACATAAATATTCTGTGATTGCCCCTGTTTCGAACAACACTTTGCCGTCGATTTCCAGACACGGCACCCGCCCGAGGGGGTGCTTGGCCAAATATGCCTCGCTTCGTAATTCCTTACCGAAATCATGCATTACCAACGTGAACGGCACGTCCATTTCATACAGCAGCCACAAGCTACGGACAGATCGGGCCTGATGGCAATGGTGAAGGATAATTTCGCTCAAGGAGTGGCGCCTGCTGCGGACAACACCAGATCAAGGTAGATTTCTTCGATCATGTCCAACGACAGCCGTCCTTCGTCGCGATACCAAGTATTCATACCCGTTAGCATGGCAATAATCGCATAGGTGGCGACTTTGGTGTCACTGACCTTGAATGTTCCGTCAGTCTGGCCTGCGCTAAGGATGTCATGCAAAATCGCCTCGTATGTGCGGCGCGCATTCTGGATCACCTCGAAGTTCTCGGGCGTAAGATTCCTCAACTCCATATAGGAAATGAAAACTTCATCCGCGCGGGGTAGGTGGAAGCGGATATGAAACCGCACGAAGCGTTCCAATTGGTCAATGGGGGTGATCTCATGGGGCGTCGTGCGCCCTTCCCATGCGTCCAGAAGGTCCTTCATATGTTCGTCCAAAAGGTCGAACAGCAGTGATTGTTTATCTGCGGTGTAAAGATAAAGCGCGCCGGCTTGCACCCCGACTTCACGGGCAATCTGGCGCATGGAAACGGCGGCATAACCATTTTTGGCAAATAAAACCGTTGCAGTCTCATGAAGCTGTTTTGCGGTTTTTATGCCACTGGAACCGGACTTTCTGGCCATCACTTCCCCACCTTTTTTGCAACGCTAACTGAACAAGCGTTCAAATGTAAAGAGAGAAGTAATTCCCGCCAGATTATCGCTGATCAAACCTTAGCTTCACGAAGGCACCGGGTGCATCTTCCAACACGCCGCCAATCGCACCGGGCGCGCGTGCTGGAACCTTTTTGCCAGACTTGCGTTTCAGCCATTTGTCCCAGTCCGGCCACCAGCTGCCCGAAGATTCATCCGCGCCTTCAAGCCAGCCCTCAAGGGTTTCGGCAGACATATCCTTGTTCGTCCAATACTCGTATTTACCCGCTGCCGGAGGGTTAACCACACCTGCAATATGCCCCGAACCCGCCAGCACGAACCGCACGTCCGCCGACACCATTTCCCGCGCACCACCATAAACCGAAGCCGGAGGCGCGATGTGGTCTTCCTTCGTTGCGACATGATAAATAGGTACATTGATAGCGCTCAGCCGTACTGGTTTTCCATCAATTTCCAGCTTATTCTTAACAAACTGGTTTTGTGTGTAAAACTGATCGAGATAGAAGTGATGTACCTTCGCAGGCATTGCTGTGGAATCCGCGTTCCAATACAATAAATCGAACGGTACCGGCGCTTTACCCAGCATATAATTGCTAACCACGTACGACCAGATCAGATCGCTAGAGCGCAGCATGTTGAAAGCCGAGGCCATAGTTTGCGCGGGTAAATACCCCTGCTCCATCTGTTCGTCGACCATTGCGATGGTTTTGTCATCCACAAAAACCTGTAACTCGCCAGCATCCTCGAAATCCACCAACGAGGTGAAAAACGTTGTCGAGGCTATCCGTTTGTCGCCGTCGCGATTAAGCGTCGCCGTCAAAGTCGCAGCCATTGTGCCGCCGATGCAGTAACTGGCGACATGGGTCTGTTTTTGCCCCGTCTCGGCCAACACCCGATCAATCGCATCGGACGCGCCCTGCATGTAGGAGCCCCAAGTCTCGTCCTTCTGGGCTTCGTCAGGGTTGATCCATGAAATGACGAACACGGTGTACCCCTGTTCGACCAGCCACTTCATCATCGACTTCTTCTCGTTCAGATCGAGGATGTAGAATTTGTTGATCCACGGCGGGATCATTAGCACAGGTTTGGAATGCACTTCTTCGGTCAAAGGCGAATACTGGATCAGCTGCAGAATATTGTTCTGCCAGATCACTTTGCCCTCTGTCATCGCCATGTTGCGGCCAACCTCGAAGGCGTCCATGTCTGTTTGGCGGATCAGCAGCTTGCCTTTTCCGCGTTCCATATCCGCCAACATCATCTTGAGGCCACGAACAAGGTTCTGCCCCTTTTCCTCGGTTGTTGCCTCCAACACTTCTGGATTTAATGCCGCGAAATTCGCCGGACTCATCGCTTCGACAAAATTACGGGCATAGAACTCTGTTTTTTTGCGGTCTTTGGGTTCTAGATCTGCTTCGTGCACAGCGTCCTGCACCCAACCGGACGTCAGCAGATAGGATTGCTTAATATATTCGAACACCGCGTTTTCGGACCAGTCGTCATGCTTGAAACGTTTACCTTCGGCGGGCATCTCCGGCAATTCGACCTCGGACGCAGCCTCGTTGCTACCCATCATTTTCAGCATGGTGCGCTGCCAAAGTTGCCCCTGCGCGGCCCAATAGGATTGCGAGGACTCCGCCAGCTTTTGCGGATCAGACCACAAAGACGTCATCAACTCAGTGAATGCGGGCATGGTGTTCATCGGATCAGGATTCGTTGAATGCTGCTCGTCAGCCTCGGCTTCCAGAAACTTCCCCCAAATTTCCTGCGAAATCTCGAAAACCTCGTGCATATTGGCTGAAAACTCCTGACCATCTTGCGTGGCGCGTTGAAAGTCGATGTCATTCGGCAAAGTTTTGTCGCTCATAGCTCAATTCCCTTCCGCCCACCTTGCTTGCGGGCGATTCCAGCGTTAACTATGGCGTATATTGTCGGAAATTTCCAAGACAACTTTCTAACGGGCCATACATGCGAGACAACAAATATATGCTGCACCGCACCATACCCAGATACAGGCATTTGGTTTTCAGCGCAATACTGTTACTTTCAACCGCAGCGTGCGGAGGATTAGTAACCCTCGGCAACCCAGATATCTCCCCGTCGGATTATGCCATTCAACACGGGTATCCCGACTTGCTGCCTGCCTCTGCCTTTCGTATTGCCGACTACACGGTCCCTGATCCGTCCAATCTTCTTGCGCGGTTCGCCATGCTGAAACGCAAAATTATTGCCCTTCGCGGTCCTGTGCTATCATCGAGTGATCGCACACGACTTGAAACCGCCCTAAAACGTACTGCCTCAACACAAGGATAAAAATAATGTCTGATGAATGGGACTGGGAACTGCAACAGAACCAGACGGCCTATACGGTCGCGGAGCTGATCAAGCAGAACGCAAGGATCGATGGCGCGAATATCACGCTGGATATGGAATACGAACCATCCGAGGGTGCAGATGCCGCCGCACTGGAAAAAGCACTGCGCACCTTTGGATATGGCGTAATTGTATCCGCTAGCGGCGCAATACAGGCCTCCATCTCCGATATCCCCTTTACATTCGAGTCCATCTGGACCCATGAAGAACGTACAACGAAAATAGCCCTAAGTCGCGGTTTCGCACCAGACGGCTGGGGTTTCTGGGAGCCTTGAGAATATGACTAAACCCCTGAGATTAGCCGTCGCTGGCCTTGGAACCGTTGGCGCTGGTATCATCAAGATTGTCCAGCAACATGGCGACCTTCTGGCCGCCCGCGCCGGGCGACCGATCGAGATTGTCGCGATCTCTGCGCGCTCCCGTAGCAAAGACCGCGGCGTTGATTTGTCAGGTTACGACTGGGAAGACGACGCCGTTGAACTGGCTCGGCGTAACGACGTCGATATGCTGATCGAAGTGATCGGCGGCGAAAACGGACCGGCCAAGGCGGCCGTTGAAACGGCGCTGGCGAACGGTAAGCATGTGGTTAGCGCAAACAAAGCTTTGCTGGCGATTCACGGGCAAGATCTGGCTACTCTGGCTGAAGAAAACAATGTGGCCCTACGCTTCGAAGCCGCCGTTGCTGGCGGCATACCGATTGTGAAAGCGTTGACCGAGGGCCTCGCCGCTAACAAAATCGAACGCGTCATGGGCGTGATGAACGGCACATGCAATTACATCCTGACCGTCATGGAAGACACTGGCGCAGATTACGCCGATGTTCTGCGCGATGCGCAGCAATTGGGTTACGCCGAAGCGAACCCGACTGTTGATGTCGGTGGTTTTGATGCTGCCCACAAACTATCCCTTCTGGCCGCAACCGCATTTGGCACTCAAGTCGATTTCGACAACGTGAAAATCGAAGGGATCGAGCGTATCTCTCTGACTGATATCAACGATGTCGCCGACATGGGATACCGCATTAAACTTTTGGGTGTTGCCCGCATGAACGATGACGGGCTCGAGCAACGCATGCAGCCATGTCTTGTCCCTGCCAACTCGCCGCTCGGCACGTTGGAAGGTGTTTCCAACATGGTTATCGTTGAGGGTGACCATGTAGGTCAGATCGTCCTGCAAGGCCCGGGGGCCGGCGAAGGCCCGACCGCCAGTGCGGTGATGGGCGACGTGATGGACATCGCTCGCGGCCTGCTAATTCCTGCGTTTGGCCAACCGGCCAACACGCTAACGAAGGCGGCAAAATCCAATTCGGGGGCTGACGCCGAGTATTACCTACGTTTCTCGTTGGCCGATGAAGCAGGCGTTATGGCCGCCATATCCACCACCTTGGGAGATCACGGCGTTTCCATCAACCGTATGCGCCAATATGACCACGACGACAACATCGCCCCTTTGATCATTGTAACCCACGCAGTTTCCCGTGCGAAACTCGATGGGGCGCTCGCGATGATATCCGCCATGGACACTTGTGTTGAAAAACCGATCGCTATCCGTATCGAAACCGTCTGATTTAGGAACCTCCAAATGACAGATATGACCGACTTGACCCCGTTTGACGACCGCAACCTCTCGCTCGCCCTTGCGCGCGTATCCGAGGCAGCGGCAATTGCCAGCGCCAAACTGGTTGGCGCCGGCGACGAGAAAGCTGCCGATCAGGCTGCTGTAGACGCCATGCGCACACAGCTGAACAAACTGGACATCGCTGGTGTGATTGTGATCGGCGAAGGCGAACGCGACGAAGCCCCGATGCTGTTCATAGGCGAAGAAGTCGGCAACGGCAACGGCCCGGGCGTCGACATCGCGCTCGACCCGCTGGAAGGCACAACTCTGACCGCCAAGGACATGCCAAACGCCCTGACGGTTATCGCCATGGGCCCTCGCGGCTCCATGCTGCACGCACCGGACGTTTACATGGATAAGCTGGCGATCGGTCCTGGCTATCCTACCGATGTAGTGACGTTGGACATGACTCCGACTGAACGCGTCGAAGCCCTAGCCGCCGCCAAAGGTTGCAAACCCTCCGACTTGATGGTCTGCGTTCTTGAACGCCCCCGCCACGAGGCAATCGTGCGCGAAATCCGTGCAACCGGCGCTCGAATCCGTCTGATCACCGACGGCGACGTTGCAGGTGTCATGCATTGTGCTGAGGCCGACAAAACCGGCATCGACATGTACATGGGGTCCGGTGGCGCACCTGAAGGCGTGCTGGCAGCATCGGCGCTTAAATGCATGGGCGGGCAAATGTACGGTCGCCTGTTGTTCCGCAATGATGACGAACGGGGCCGGGCCGCCAAAGCGGGCATCACCGACCTCGACAAAATATACACCCGTGATGAGATGGTCACCCAAGACGTGATTTTCGCGGCCACTGGTGTGACCGACGGTTCAATCGTATCGGCCGCCCACCGCGACGGCGATTATCTGGAGACGGAAACCATCCTGATGCGCTCCAAAACCGGATCGGTGCGTCGCCTATTCTATCGTCAGAAGAACCGCTAACGTAGGCATACCAGTTACATCCGGCGCCAACGCGCCGGATTATCCCGCTGACCAAAAAGTGAAGAGGAAGCTGTGAGCAACCCCGCCTTCCTGAATGTCGAAACCTCGGCCACCGGTCGCCGCTGGATTGGCCCTTCGCTAGACAGCGAACGCCTCGGACTGGCAATATCCCAAGCCACCGGATTTCCACCTGTGTTGGGACAGATCCTCGCCAACAGAAATGTCCAACCCGAAGACGCCGAAGCATACATGACGCCCAGCCTGCGCGAATTGATGCCCGACCCCTCGTCGCTTATCGACATGGACAAAGCCACGGAACGTTTTTTGCAAGCCGTTGACCAAAAACAACGCATCGCGATCTTCGCGGATTATGACGTGGATGGTGGTAGTTCAGCCGCCCTTCTAATCATCTGGCTACGAGAACGCGGGATCAACGCCACTCTCTACATACCCGATCGCATAGACGAGGGTTACGGCCCAAATAACGAAGCTATGGCGATGCTGGGTCGCGATCACGATCTAATCGTCACCGTCGATTGTGGCACGCTGAGCTTTGATCCAATCAAAGCGGCTGGTATCGACGTGATCGTTCTGGATCACCACTTAGGGGCCGAGACCCTGCCCGCAGCCGTTGCCGTCGTGAACCCCAATCGCCAAGATGAATCTGGTGATCTGTCTTACCTATGCGCAGCTGCCGTCGTATTCTTGGTGCTGGCCTCCGCCAACCGTGCACTGCGGAACCGTGGCGAAGCAGGCCCGGATCTTATGGCCATGCTTGATCTGGTAGCACTCGCCACCGTCGCCGACGTTGCTCCCCTCATCGGTTTCAACCGTGCGCTGGTGCGCCAAGGACTAAGCGTCATGGCCAACCGCAACCGCGTCGGGCTTGTTGCGCTGTCCGACGTCGCCCGCATGAATTCCGCACCTAGTTCCTACCACCTCGGCTACCTGCTTGGCCCTCGTATCAACGCGGGCGGGCGTGTCGGCGCTGCCGACCTCGGAGCACGCCTGCTGTCGACCAACGACCCGTCCGAAGCCGAAGCCTTGGCCGAACGCCTAGATGCCCTAAACACCGAGCGCCGCGATATAGAAGCCACCGTTCTGGCCCAAGCCACCCAACAAGCCGAGGAACGCGGCGTTGAACGCGGCCTCGTGTGGGCCGCGGCCGATGGCTGGCATCCCGGCGTCGTCGGTATCGTCGCATCGCGCCTGAAAGAAGCCTTCAACCGCCCTGCGGTTGTCATTGGGATTGACGGCGGTGAGGGCAAAGGGTCAGGGCGTTCCGTTAACGGCGTCGACCTCGGCAACTCTATATCAACGCTAACGCGCGAAGGGTTGCTGCTAAAGGGTGGCGGTCACAAAATGGCTGCTGGTCTATCCATATCCGCCGACAAACTCGACGCCGCCATGGAGCGCCTGACCGAGTTGCTGGAAAAGCAAGGTTCCGCCAACGCGGGCCCTTCGGATCTGCGCATAGACGGGTTGATATCACCGTCGGGTGCGAATGTGGAACTGATCGAGAAACTCGAACAAGCCGGTCCTTTTGGTGCTTCGTCGCCAGCACCCCGTTTCGCACTGGCATCCAACCGCATCTCCTTTGCCAAACGAGCAGGCGATTCCCACTTGCGCCTGACCTTGACGGACGGCGGCAGCAAAATTGACGCCATCGCGTTTCGTGCATTCGAGACAGAACTCGGGCCGATGTTAGAGAATCACGGTGGCCAATCGTTCCATTTTGCAGGCCGATTAGAAGTCGATGACTGGGGTGGGCGACGCAAAGCCAAACTGAAGCTGGAAGACGCCGCCAAAGTGGGCTGAAAAAACCGCACGAAAGTTAAATTACCCTCTTGCAGACTCCTATCCGACTCCGTAAAAGCCCCCTCACAGAGAGTGTTACGCGCCCTTCGTCTATCGGTTAGGACGCTAGGTTTTCATCCTGGAAAGAGGGGTTCGACTCCCCTAGGGCGTACCACTCTCTGTCTATCCCAAAACATTCAATCTTGGTGTTCAGCGCGGCAATCCGCATTTCTTGATCCCTCTTGATCGAAATCAAAAGCCTTGTCTTGTTCAAATGCTATCGCTCTCCAAACTTAAAAGGAGAGAGATGATGTCTTACAAAAATATTCTTGCGCATATTGACGATAGCGATGCATGTGTCGAACGCGTGACCGCCGCCATTGCACTGGCGAAGAGGCAGGAAGCGCAGCTCACCGGTATCGCCCTGGCGCTGGAATCCACGATTTCGACTTATGTTGGTATCGACATCCCCTCCAACCTTACACTTGCACAGCAAGACTTGGTTAAGAACGCCGCAAAAAGCGCGGTTGCAAAGTTCGAATCTGCCGCCAAGGAGGCTGGTGTAAATTATGTCAGCCGTACGATCACCTGTTCAGCCTCTAAAGCGCCAGCAAGATTGGCGTTTTTCGCCAGACATGCCGACTTGACGTTTCTGGGACAGCCAGACCCAGCAGACCGCGGCGCGTCGTTTCAAGAATCGCTTATGGATGGCGTTCTGCAACATTCAGGACGTCCGGTTTATATGGTCCCATACATTGGCCGCCCGAATACCAAAGTACGCAAAGCCGTGATCGCATGGGATGGCGGTAAAAAAGCAGTGCGTGCAGTGAATGATGCGATTCCGCTGTTACAGGATCGTGGCGCGGTCACAATTCTGGTTATAAACCCGAAAGAGCGCAGTAAAGAGTTTGGCGGTCAACAAGGCGAAAATATCGCGGCGCACCTACAACGCCACGGCGTAAACGCCACGGTCGATTATCAAATCGCCCCCGAGCTCTCTACCGATACTGTGATATTGAACTACTTGGCCGATTCTGGTGCGGATTTGCTGGTGATGGGTGCTTACGGCCACTCCCGTTTGCGTGAACGCACATTTGGGGGCGTAACGGAGTCAATCTTGCACCATATGACTGCTCCGGTGTTGATGGCAGAGTAGCTACAAGCACAAACAAATATGCCTCAATTCCGGTTAGGGATTGAGGCAACATCCTACACGCAATCAATGCGCATGAACTATGCTTGCGCGTTGAAAAATCGTGTAAATATCTGGAATAATTGGAGCGGGCGAAGAGATTCGAACTCTCGACATCTTCGTTGGCAACGAAGTGCTCTACCACTGAGCTACGCCCGCCTCCTTGTCTGAGGCCGATATATACGGAATCAAAAGGGATGCACAAGAGGTAAATCGCGCGGTGTGATAAGTTTTTCCAACCGACGCAATTCACGGAAAAATGATCCCGTCGAGCTTGCCTGTTTGTCGAACTTAAACCACAGTTATCTGAAATACAAAGCTCGGAGGTGCGATTGTGAAAACACAGCATATCCAGTTCGTCTTGTCGCTGTTTGCAATAGATATTGCGCTGCTGACGGCGCATTGGGTCGGCCTCTGGCCCATGCTCGGCGGGCATCCAGCCTGGTCCTCCAGCGCGACCTATCTGGGGATCGGGATTGGCTCGCTAATGGCGACTCTTTCACATTCGATGTTGGTCAAGCACCCCCGTCACCGAAAGCAGCATCTGTGGATTTTTGTGAGCGTCGCTTTTATCGCAGTAACCGCGTCCATCTATGGCAAGATAGATTTTGTTGCATCCTACGGCGACGATCAACTCGCAGGCCGTGTCTGGTACTACGGGTTTATCATGTTTATCGCAGGGATGCCGGGCGGTTTTGCAACCGCCGTGAAATTGCTACGCGGATCAACCGCGTAGCACATTATCATTCGGGAAGATTACTCCCCTACTTCCACCAATAGATCTTTAGCATCCACTTGCGCACCGGCGGTAACATGAACGGCCTTCACAATGCCGTCCTTATCCGCATGAATACCGGTTTCCATTTTCATCGCCTCAATGGTTACCAACAAATCGCCCTCGTTGACCTCCTGCCCCGCTGTTACACAAACGGTGGCGATCATTCCTGGCATTGGCGCACCGATATGGTTGGCGTTCCCCGCCTCGGCTTTCGGTCGTTTAGCGGTAATTGCGGCAACCTTGCGGTTCGGCACACGGATCACACGAGGTTGACCGTTCAGCTCGAAGAACACTTTGACATCGCCGTCTTCATTGGTTTCGCCCACGGCTTGCAGGCGGATTTCCAAGGTTTTACCCGGATCAATCTCGGCGCTGATCTCTTCGCCCGACTGCATACCGTAGAAGAACGTGTGCGTCGGCAACGAGCGTACCGGACCGTATTCGCGATGCCGCCCCATGTAATCGAGGAAGACTTTCGGATACATCAGGTACCCGCACAGATCCTCGTCATCGACTTTGAACCCGCCAAGCTGTTCGGAAACTTCCGCCCGTACGGCTTCAAGGTCCATTGGTTCCATCGACAGGCCGGGACGCGTGGTGACAGGCTTTTCGCCCTTCAACACTTTGTTAACGATCCCTGATGGGAAACCGTTTGGCGGCTGGCCCAAATTCCCGCGCATCATATCGGCGACGCTGTCAGGGAAGGCTACGTCAACGTCAGGGTCTTCGACCTCGGCGCGTGTTAACCCTTGGCTAACCATCATTAACGCCATGTCCCCGACAACTTTCGAAGAAGGCGTAACCTTCACGATATCGCCGAACATCTGGTTAACGTCGGCGTAAGCATGCGCCACTTCGTGCCAGCGCTCTTCCAACCCCATGGAGCGCGCTTGGGCTTTGAGGTTGGTGAATTGGCCACCTGGCATTTCGTGCAGGTAGACCTCGGATGCGGGTGCTGTGAGGCCGGATTCAAATGCGGTGTATTGGCAACGAACCGCCTCCCAATAATCAGATATCTCGCGGATAGATTCGATATCCAGTCCGGTGTCACGGTCGGTGTGGCGCAAGGCCTCGACCACCGAACCAAGGCACGGTTGCGAGGTCGAACCGGAGAACGCGTCCATCGCCACATCAACCGCATCAACTCCCGCGTCAGCCGCGGCAAGGATCGTGCCCGCCGCAATACCCGACGTATCATGTGTGTGGAAATGGATCGGTAGGCCAACTTCTTCTTTCAAGGCTTTGATAAGCACGCGGGCGGCGGAGGGTTTCAGCAATCCGGCCATGTCTTTCAGGCCAAGAATATGCGCGCCAGCATTCTTCAGGTCCTGCCCCATTTCAACGTAATATTTCAGGTCATATTTCGCACGGTTCGGGTCGAGGATGTCACCAGTATAACAAATAGTGCCTTCGCAAATTTTGCCACTATCAACCACAGCATCCATCGCGACGCGCATGTTTTCAACCCAGTTAAGGCTGTCGAACACGCGGAACACATCCACACCGGAATCGGCGGCTTGCGCTACAAATTTCTGCACAACGTTGTCAGGGTAATTGGTGTACCCAACGCCGTTGGAGGCGCGCAACAACATCTGTGTCATCAGGTTTGGCATACGTGCGCGAAGATCGCGCAGACGCTGCCATGGGCATTCTTGCAAGAAACGATACGCCACATCGAACGTCGCCCCGCCCCATGCTTCCATCGAGAACAATTGCGGTAGATTATGGGAATAACTTTCCGCGACGTTCAACATATCAATTGAACGCATACGTGTGGCCAACAAGGACTGGTGGCCATCGCGCATTGTGGTGTCTGTGATAAGCAGTTGTTTTTGTTCCAACATCCAGTCGGCTACGCCTTGCGCACCCTTTTCTTCGAGCAGATTACGTGTGCCGTAGGCCGGTTTATCCACTGTAAACGCGGGAACCTTGGGTTTGCGCACTTGATCCGAGGGCTTCGCACGACCTTCAGTTTCCGGATGCCCGTTGACGGTGATATCAGCGACATACGTCAGAATTTTAGTGGCGCGGTCACGACGCTTCTTGAAGTCGAACAACCCCGGCGTGTTGTCAATGAACGTCGTTGTATACGTGTTATCAAGGAACGTCGGATGCTTCAGCAGGTTTTCAACAAACGCGATGTTGGTGGAAACGCCGCGAATTCGGAATTCCCGCAATGCGCGATCCATACGTGCAATCGCGGCCTCGGGTGTTGGTGCCCAAGCGGTCACTTTTTCCAGAAGGCTATCGTAGTACCGCGTAATAACCGCGCCGGAATAAGCCGTGCCACCATCAAGGCGAATGCCCATACCTGTGGCCGCACGATACGCGGTGATGCGACCATAATCGGGGATAAAATTGTTCTGCGGGTCCTCGGTTGTAACGCGACATTGCAACGCGTGACCGTTCAGCGTGATTTCCGCTTGGCTTGCCTTGCCCGTGGCCTCCGCCAACGTCGCGCCTTCAGCCAGCAAAATCTGTGCACGCACGACGTCGATGCCGGTAACTTCTTCGGTTACTGTGTGCTCCACCTGAACACGGGGGTTCACTTCGATGAAGAAGAATTCTTCGGTGTCCATGTCCATCAGAAACTCAACCGTTCCGGCGCATTCATAACCGACGTGAGCGCAGATTTTGCGGCCCAAGGCACAAAGGGTTTCGCGTTGTTCCTGACTAAGATACGGCGCAGGTGCGCGCTCTACAACTTTCTGGTTGCGGCGCTGAACCGAGCAATCCCTTTCCCAAAGGTGATAAATATCGCCGTGTGAATCGCCAAGAATTTGCACCTCAACATGACGCGCGCGCTGCACCAGACGCTCCAAAAACCCTGCCCCGTTTCCGAACGCGGCTTCGGCCTCGCGGTGGCCTTCAAGGACCATGTCTTCAAGCTCGTCTTCGGACATGATCCGGCGCATGCCACGACCACCCCCGCCCCAGCTTGCTTTAAGCATAAACGGATACCCAACCTCGGCAGCCATGCGGCGGACCTCCGCCATGTCGTCAGGCAGAACATCGGTCGCAGGAACAACGGGCACGCCCGCCTCAACCGCAACCCGCCGCGCGCTCGCCTTGTCGCCAAGTTGGCGCATAGTCGCGGCCTTGGGGCCAATGAAGGTGATTCCGTTTTCTGTACAGGCATCAACAAAATCGGGATTTTCTGAAAGCAGTCCATAGCCCGGATGAATCGCGTCCGCTCCGCATTCCAGCGCTACCCTTATAATTTCTTCAATCGAAAGATACGCCGCAACCGGCCCCATGCCCTCGCCAATGCGGTAAGCCTCGTCCGATTTAAACCGATGGAGCGACAGCTTGTCTTCCTCCGCATAAACGGCGACCGTTCGTTTGCCCATCTCGTTGGCAGCCCGCATAATACGGATGGCGATCTCGCCACGATTGGCAATCAGGATTTTACGGAAGTTTTTCATGGCGGGAGCTTTCGAAGTCAGTGTGAATTTCGGGTGGCCGGCTTGTGGTGGCCTTGTAGCCCCCCGCCCACTGGTTTTCAATGCGCCAAACGGGATTTTACATCCAAAACCGCGCTACAATACCAATTACAACAATTTTGCAGCTAGCGAAATCGACTAGTCGCGCCGCAATATGGGAATCTGCTTCAATCTCGGATGGGTCTATGGATTGCTCGAACGCTTGGAAATACTTCTGTCACAGGATTGGGAGTTGAAATCTTTCCACATATTATTCGCAAATATTGTCGAAATTACCTATAGAACAATTAAAGAACATGTCTTTTCATTATTCCCCCTCGATGTTAGGTTGTGGCCATGAGTGAACAGGATTTCGATGAACAAAACGCCTTCGAGGCTGCGAGCGGCATTAGTTTGTCTGCGCAGGCGATGGCTGCGCGTAGTGCAAGCGATACCTCGTATCTGGAAGGTCTGAACCCACCGCAACTTGAAGCGGTTAAGACGATGAACGGACCCGTTCTGATGCTGGCTGGTGCTGGCACGGGTAAAACCAAAGCGCTGACGGCGCGGATCGCGCATTTGGTGCGAACCGGTCATGCCCGACCCAATGAAATTTTGGCGGTGACGTTCACCAACAAGGCCGCCAGAGAAATGAAAAACCGAGTCGGTGCAAGCATTGGTGTTGCGGTCGCCCCATTACCGTGGCTTGGCACGTTCCATTCAATCTGCGTAAAAATTCTGCGACGGCATGTGGAACTGGCGGGGTTAAAGCCCAACTTCACAATTCTGGATACCGACGATCAGATCCGATTGCTGAAACAGATAATCCGCGCCGAAAACATTGACGAAAAACGGTTTCCACCCCGCTTGTTGGCCGGTTACATCGACAGCTGGAAGAACCGAGCTTTGACACCCGAGATGGTTCCAAGCTCCGAAGCCAGCGTTTATGACCGTAGAGGGACGGAGTTTTACGCACTTTATCAGGCTAGATTGTTGACGTTGAACGCTGTGGATTTTGGCGATCTTTTGCTGCATGTCGTGCGGATATTCCAAACCCATTCGGATGTGCTGGCGCAATATCAACGCTGGTTCAAATACATTTTGGTGGACGAATACCAAGATACCAACGTCGCCCAATACCTGTGGCTTCGCTTGCTGGCGAGCGAGCATAAAAATATCTGTTGCGTTGGTGACGACGACCAGTCGATTTACGGGTGGCGCGGGGCGGAAGTTGGCAACATCCTGAAATTCGAAAAGGATTTTCCCGGGGCAAAGGTTATCCGACTGGAGCAGAACTATCGGTCCACCCCGCATATTCTGGCGGCCGCCAGCGGTGTAATTGAAAATAACGAAAATCGGCTGGGCAAGACGTTATGGACCGCTGAAACCGAAGGCGAGAAAGTCCGCCTGATCGGTCATTGGGACGGCGACGAGGAAGCCCGCTGGATTGGCGAGGAAATCGAAGCCTATCAACGCGGCACGCGCGGCCTCGACCCAGTGCCGTTGGACGGTATGGCGATTTTGGTGCGGGCGTCTTTCCTTATGCGCTCGCTCGAGGATCGGTTTCTAAGCATCGGCATTCCGTATCGCGTGATCGGCGGCCCACGGTTCTATGAGCGTCTCGAAATTCGCGATGCTATGGCATATTTTCGTGTAGTGGTGTCGCCCGACGACGGGCTGGCGTTTGAACGCATTGTGAACACGCCCAAGCGCGGCCTCGGCGATAAAGCGCAGCAAATGATTAACAATGTGGCGCGCCAAAACGGAGTCTCCCTGTTGGAGGCATCACGAATTATAGTGGACGAAAAGCTGCTGCCGGCGCGGGCCTGTAACTCGCTTGGCAAGCTGGTGGCAAATTTTGATCGTTGGCGGTCTTTGTTAACGGCTCCGGCGAGCATTTCGGTTGATGAGCAGGGTGAAGATTTTGATGTTATTGACGAAGACATCAAAGTTGTTGGTAAAAGCCATGAAAACAGTTCGCCGGAACTAACCCACGTTGAGCTGGCCGAGATTATCCTAGACGAATCCGGTTACACGGCTCATTGGAAAAACGATAAGTCACCAGATGCGGCTGGACGGTTGGAGAACCTGAAAGAGCTGGTAAAAGCCCTTGAAGAATTCGAGAATTTCCAAGGCTTTCTTGAGCATATTTCACTGGTGATGGACAACGCGTCTGATGATGCGGGCGAGAAGGTCAGCATTATGACCCTGCACGCCGCCAAAGGGCTGGAATTCCCCTGTGTATTCCTGCCCGGTTGGGAAGAGGGGCTGTTTCCAAGCCAACGTACATTGGATGAAAGCGGACTGAAAGGGGTGGAGGAAGAACGCCGCCTCGCTTATGTCGGCATCACCCGTGCCGAGGAATTATGCACTATCAGTTTCGTGGCAAACCGACGAATTTACAACCAATGGCAAAACGCCCTGCCCTCTCAATTCATCGACGAACTTCCGCCTGAACACGTGGACGTGCTGACGCCTCCGGGTCTTCATGGTGGCAGTTTCGGTTCGGCAGCACCGCGAAAGTTCGACGGCATTATGCGCGGTAGTGCTTTGGAAGGGAGAGCGGAAAAAGCAGATGTTTACAACTCACCCGGCTGGAAACGCATGCAGTCGCGCACAAAACGTCCCCACTCGAACCCGTCTGTCGCGCGGAATGCTGTGGATGCCGAAGTTGTTTCGTTTGGCCTTGGCGACCGCGTATTTCACCAAAAATTTGGCTACGGTGCGGTGATTGAAGTAGATGGCGATAAACTGTCTGTCGCCTTCGAGAAGGCCGGCCAAAAGAAAGTTGTCGCAAGTTACGTGACCGGCGCAGGGGAAGTGCCGTTTTAAAGGAGGTTCCGCATGAACACGATCATTGGCCCTGACGGGATAACCCGTTGTCGCTGGAGCGAATCTGTGCCGGAGTTTCTGCGCTACCACGACACCGAATGGGGATTTCCGGTCAAGGATGATCGTCGGTTGTTTGAAAAACTGTGCCTTGAGAGTTTCCAATCCGGTCTAAGTTGGCGCACTATCCTTGTGAAACGTGAAAACTTTCGCGCAGCGTTTGCGAATTTTGACATCAACAAGATGGCGGATTTTGGTCAAACGGATGTGGCGCGCCTGTTGCAAGACAAAGGCATCGTGCGGCATCGTGGAAAAATCGAGGCTGTGATTAATAACGCAGCGCGGGCACAAGAGATTGTCGCGCAAGAAGGATCACTGGCGGCGTTTGTCTGGAGCTATGAACCGGATGCTAGTCAGTTGGGGGAACCGCAGACGGCCTCCACTTCCATCGAATCGATTGCCCTGTCGAAAGAATTGAAAAAACGCGGCTGGAAGTTTGTCGGCCCGACTACGGTGTATGCATTTATGCAGGCGATGGGGTTGGTCAACGATCATGCAGAGGGATGCGCGATGCGTGCCAAAGCCCAGCAGGATCGGCAAAGTTTTATCCGGCCATAATCCGTTAAAGGCACAAAAAAAATGGGCGTTCGGGTTAAACCCGCGCCATAGTGTCTAGAATGTCTCGAGGAGGCCACTTGGGCCGTGATTTCGGACGATCCGGTTTAGAAACCACCCTGTTCTGACCGAGGTCAGGCGTACCGCGCTAAAATCCCATCCCCAAGCTGTTGCTGACATTACCGGTTGAAAGCCGGTGCAACGGATGGGCGGTTTTGTGTCTGCGTGTTGCGATGTGCAACGGTATTTGAAACGCTTTAGCGCGATAAACCTACGGGTTGTTAATCCGCCTCGCTCAGTACCGAATCTTATACAGTAAAATGGTTAACAAACCGTGTAACCGATAGGTCGGATTTAGCGCACCTGCTTCATACTACAAGGTCGTTTCCGTCCAAGGATTTCTGAAACGCTTCCTTTGGCGACAGCCGAAAATGGGTCCCCGTCAGTTCCGCAGTCAGGATTCGGTCGCAACGGAATGTGCGGGCCGCATCGCGCAGGTGATCAAATGCGATCACATACCAAACAGGATATTTTAACAAAAGGTAGTGGGGTTCGATCTGTCGTTCGGATGTTACACCGGCTTCGTTTTTGTATCGAATCGCAAGTATTTCTTGATCAATGAATGCCTGATGCAAAGCCTGCACGACACGTTTCGGAGGGGCGGTGACAGTCGTTTGGACATAAGTGGATGCCGTGACACCAATCAATATGCGGGATTTCAAACGATTCACTTTGTGACGTTTTTCAGGCGAGAACGATGCCACCAACTGTCGCCGGACCGAACCGAGGCCAGCAAGAAACATTGGCGAGTTCATTTGCTCCGATACTTCGACACTAATCAGAAGATCAACCGCCTCAGCGTATGACAAGTTCATCCGGCCGACGCCCCAATTGCGGTCAAGGCGCACGCCTCCGCCACGGCCGCGATCAGCGTCGATTGGCATGCCTTGTTCGCGCATAAGCACTAGATCGCGTGCAATCGTTCGCTCGCTGACGCCGTGCTGATGCGCCAGATCTTTTACCGTGCAAAGGCCTTCTTGCTTTAGCTGAACAGCTAGCAATTCCATCCGCCTCAATCTGCCGTTCGAATTTGTGCGTACCATCAAACAAATAGGACGCAAAATGTCTTATTTGTCAATATAGGGTGGAGTGACACACAGTCATGCAACTTACCCCCTCGGAGATTACGATATGAAAATGAACTATTTTGTTGTTGGGACAAACAACTTGGAAGCCGCTACCAAATTTTACGACTCACTCTTTGAGCAAACAGACGTTAATCGCGTTCCATCAACTGAAAGAATGACCTACTGGCTGGGCGAAGATTTTGCATTTGCAGTGGCTATCCCCTTCGATGAGGAACCTGCGACTAACGGAAATGGAACCATGGTTGGATTCAGTGTTGGGTCTATCGATGAAGTAAAAAGGCTACATAAACTGGCCATCGAATTGGGGGGTACTTGTGAAGGTGAACCAACCCAAAAGGGGCCTCGTTTTTCTGGGTATATCAGAGACTTGGATCAGAATAAAATATGCTTTTTTGAATAAATAGTAATTCAGCCAGAGAGCATAAAAAAATGGCGACGCCGGAGGGAGGGTCCAGCATCGCCATCTTTTATCCGGAGTGAGGGAGGATTCACTCAGGCATCTCGGTATTAGCCATAAACAGCTGTGTAAGCCGTGTCGTGTAGGCTGGAGCGGGAAAGACCTAGGTCGTTCAACTCGCGTGTGGATAGGGATTTCAGTTCGTTCATTGTTTTCACGTACAAGCTGTGCTGGGCGTATGCCTCACGCTGATTTGCGAAAAATGTTACTGCGCGGTCCAGGATGGACGCGGACGATGTGTTGGCGATTGCATATGCCATGATGTAATTCCTTAATGCGCGGGCGACCGTTCAGGCCGTGTTGTTTCGATAACAGTGATATAAACCACGCCACGGATTCAACAACGCACAGTTAGGTAGCCCCGTTATGCACGGAGCGCATGGCTAGCAATTTCACCCCACGATGTCTTGAAGTAGTTCGTAATCATTGTCGCGGTAAGCCTGCACAATGCTCGCGGATAGATCCTCGCTGATGCCCATATCGTTCATTACAATCGCACCCAGTTGCAAGCTTGCTTCGGCTGTTTCGGGGACGGTAGCCGTCGCTCCTTCGGTTTTCAGCGCGGTAAGATGCTTCATGTCCCGCGCCCTCACGAAGATCATGAGGTCGGGACAGCTTTTGCGCAGTTCCGCAACAATGCGGACGGTTGCTGCGGGCTGATCGAGCGTCACTACAATTGCTGCAGCATTACTTGCGCCCGCTGCTTCTAGAACCGAAAGCTGATATGCGTTTCCAAAATAGACAGGCATATCTTTTGCGTGACACTCCGCCACGCGTTTGTGGTCGGCGTCGATGGCAATGTAGGGAATACCGCCATCCATTAGTACTTTGGAAATAGTTTGGCCGACGCGTCCGAAACCGGCGATCAGTACATGGTTCTCTGATTCCGCGATATGAGGATCCATTGTGCCACCCGAAGTGCTTTCGCGGGCCTCAAAAAACTTTGACAACCGATCGCCGAGCACTACGAGACCCGGTGTCAAGGCCATGCTTATCGCGATCACTGCCAAAAATATCTGGACAAGGTTAGCAGGCACTAAGCCCAACGCGCCCGCCGCCCCAAACAGAACGAATCCGAACTCCCCACCTTGTGCCAATGTTAACCCAGCTTTTACGGCAGTTGAGGAAGGTATCGAAAACAGCCGGCATAGAAATGCGGTGATCAAGGTTTTCCCTACAATGACCGCAAGCGTTATAAGTAGAATTACGGCCGCGTTTTCAAAAATGAACGCGATATCAATGCTCATGCCAATGGTCATGAAAAACAGGCCGAGCAACAAGCCGCGGAACGGTTTAACGTCTGCCTCAATTTGGTGGCGATATTCGGTTTCGCCCAACAACAACCCAGCCAGAAACGCCCCGAGTGCCATAGACAACCCCGTTAGGGACAGTAGCCACCCCATACCCAGCACTGACAGTAGCGTCATCGCGACGAACAGTTCTGCGCTGCGTGCGGCGGAAATCAGATGAAACACAGGTTTGAACAACTTCCGCCCCACCCAGATCGTGACCACAAGCGCCACACCTGCCTGCAACATGGACAAGCCGAAAGCGGCAATGAAGGACGTTCCTTCTTGCGATAACGTTGTCACCATAATCAGCAAAGGGACCACAGCGAGGTCTTGCAACAATAGTATTGCGAATGTCGCGTAGCCGAAGTTTGTTGCCCGCTCGCCCCGATCGATAAGTAGTTGTAACACGAACGCCGTCGATGAAAGCGCCAATGCACCCGCGATAATCACGGCAGCTTTGGACTCGACGCCCATAGCGATGGCGATAGTAGCCACCACAATGCCAGTAACCAAAACTTGCAATAGACCTAGTCCGAACACAAATTTCCGCATTTTGAAGAGGCGTTCGAGTGACAGCTCCAATCCGATCATAAACAACAGGAAAACCACACCGAATTCTGCAAGTGTTTGGGCGCTGTCTGTGTCACCAATCAATGAAAACCCGTGCGGGCCAATGATCATTCCCGCTGCCAGGTATCCCAAAATAGCGCTCGTCTTTAGGTGACGAAAAACCGGAACAATGACAACTGCCGCAAGCAGGAAAATCAACACATCGATAAGAATTGAAGGTGTGTGCACTGGAGTTCCTCGTTTCGTTAAAATCGCAGGGTGGCGCTTGTTGCTTAGTTTTTAAATCGCGGCGTTCGGTTAAACAAGTTCAATAGGTGTAATGCGACTAGTCAAACCCGTTAAACGGGAATAGGGATAGGGCATGAACCTGTCTGCGCTGCAATCCCCCAACTACCGGCTCTATCTGATCGGCAATGTCTTTGGCATGAACGCCAATTGGATCATGCGGCTGGTTATCGGCTGGCTTGCGTGGGATTTGACCAAGTCCGCCAGTTTTGTGGGTTTTGTCAGCTTTCTGGCTTACGCACCCGTCTTGCTGGGCGGCCCGTTTTTCGGCGTGATCACCGACAGAGTGGAGTTGAGAACTGCGATGTTGGCGGTGCAGTTCACTATTGGAGGTTTGGCCATACTAATGTTGGGTGTGGTAGCATCGGATGTGATGACACCCACGTTTTTGGCTATATACGCCCTGACACTTGGCACGGCGTTTTCCGCCTACCAGCCCATCCGCCTGTCCTTGGGACCGCGGCTGGTGCGGGCGGAACGCGTTTCATCGGTTGTTAGCATCGGGGCACTTAATTTCAATATCAGCCGACTGACGGGGCCAGCGCTTGCCGGAATGTTGATCGCGACGTTCGGCGTGACGATCACGTTGGTGGTGGTTTGTATTCTATATGTCCCGTTCCTGATTATTCTGTCCCGCCTGAAACCCCGCGAGCGAAATGTTCAGGTCGAACATCTGCCTTTCTGGCAATCCATGCGCCAAGGTTTCACCTTCATCGCCTCGGATCGCCTAATACGCATCGCGTTGATTACGACCGGACTATTCTCACTTGCAATCCGTGCTTCGCTGGAAGTGCTACCGATTATCGCCGACGGAGTATTCGAGCGCGGGGCCGCCGGCTTGGGCGTTGTTACCGCAGCTGCAGGGGTTGGCGCGATTGGGGCCTCGGTTATTCAGGTGACGGCAGCCCCTCCCGCCAGAGGGCACATTCCTAAGCGGGCGTTGTTCGCGACCCTGATTGGCTCAGTTATGACGTTGGCGCTGGGTTTGGTCGATAGCTGGGCTATGGCGGTTGTGCTGATCGGTGCAATTGGATTTGCCAGCACTCTTGTGGGTATCAACTTTCAAGCGGCAGTGCAGATGCAACTGGACGACCACATCCGTGGCCGCGTCATGAGCCTTTGGATGACGGTGGCTGTTGGTGGTACAGCACTCGGGGCGTTGGCCGTCGGGGTGTTGATCGAATACCTCGGGTTCACCGCAGCCCTCAGCGGGATCGGTGCGGGCAGCCTTGTAATATTCGCGGCATTGCTTTCACGGATCTGGCGTTGAAGCCACAATGATTGCTCAAAGTGGTATCGAATCCCGCCACTTATCCCCAAGCTGCGGTCAAAAGTTTCGCGCCAACCTACCTTCAATGATTGGTATTGCGGGTTTTCTAACGCAGAAGGAAACCCGCAGGGCGAGAAATGGACGAAAACAATAGGGATTTGATCATTAAGTCCACTTTTGCTCCTAATTCCTGTTGCAAAATGGCCTTCAATATCGTGCACTGTCCGCCGGAATGACGAATGTCATCTGCTCAACTAGGGAGAATATTATGAAAAAACTACTTCTTGCGACGGCGGCCTCTACGCTGATCGCGACATCGGCGTTTTCAGCCGGCCACGAAATCAACGTCGGAATTATTCTGGGTTACACCGGACCGATTGAATCGCTTGTTGCGGACATGGGTCCTGCTGCCGAATTCGCGTTTGCCGAAGTTAACGCTTCTGGCCTTCTGCTGGGCGGCAAAACCATCAATGTGATTACTGGCGATTCCACATGTATCGATTCTGCTGCTGCGACCGCGGTTGGCGAGAAACAGATTACTGCCAACAACGTTGCCGCCATCGTCGGCGCTGACTGTTCCGGTGTGACTGGCGCGATTGTGTCAAACGTTGCTGTGCCTAACGGCGTTGTAATGATTTCGCCTTCAGCAACATCGCCTGGCCTATCGTCAATCGACGACAACGGCCTGTTCTTCCGCACAGCACCATCCGATGCCCGTCAGGGTGCGGTTATGGCTGACGTGCTGAACGACAAAGGCATTACAGAAGTTGCTGTGACATACACAAACAACGATTACGGTAAAGGCTTGGCCGACGCGTTTGAAGCATCGTTCAAAGCCCTAGGCGGCACGATCACTATTTCTGCAGCGCACGAAGATGGCAAAGCGGATTACTCAGCTGAAGTTGGTGCGCTGGCATCTGCCGGCGGTGATATTCTCGCAGTTCTCGGGTATGCTGACCAAGGTGGTAAAGGTATCATTCAAGCGTCGCTTGATACTGGCGCTTTTGACACGTTCGTAATGGGCGATGGCATGAAATCTGACTCTCTGATCGAAGCAATCGGACCTGACCTGAACGGTTCCATTGGCACACAGCCAGGTTCCGACAGCGACGGAACTGCAATGCTTATTGAAATGTTGACAGGTACTGTGGGCAACCCTGGTGGCCCGTTCACAGCTGAAAGCTATGATGCAGCCGCTCTAGTTGCGCTGGCCATTCAAGCTGGTGGTTCTGCTGATCGTGCATCCATTGCGGCAAACGTAATGGGCGTTGCCAATGCACCGGGTGAAGTCATCCTTCCCGGTGAGCTGGCCAAAGGTCTTCAGATCTTGGCTGATGGTGGCGAAATCAACTACGAAGGTGCATCCGGCGTAGAATTGATTGGCCCAGGCGAAGCTTCTGGCTCTTACCAAGAGTATGAAATCATTGACGGCGTATTCGAAACACAGCGCTTCCGTTAATCGATTCTTTTGAAATACAGGGCAGCCCGTTGAATTTCGGGCTGCCTTTTCGCATCTAGGGGGCAGTGGATATGATAGAGGTTGAAAACCTACATATGCATTTTGGCGGGATCAAAGCGGTCAACGGGACCAGCATTGAGATCGCAAAAGGCTCGATCACCGGATTGATCGGACCTAACGGCGCTGGCAAGACCACGTTGTTCAACGTAATTGCAGGGCATTACACGCCGACATCCGGGACGGTTTATCTGGATGGTGAGGATATCACCGGCCTGTCACCGCACGAATTGTTTGGCAAAGGGCTGCTGCGGACCTTCCAAATCGCACATGAATTCTCGACCTTGACCGTTCGCGAAAACCTGATGATGGTGCCGGGCGCACAATCAGGCGAGACGCTGTGGAACGCTTGGTTCAAAAGCGCCGAGGTGCGTGAGCAAGAGGCCGAAGTCGCCCGAAAGGCCGACGAGGTTATCGAATTCCTTGAAATCTCCCATGTAGCAGACGAGCTGGCGGGAAACCTTTCGGGAGGTCAGAAAAAGTTGCTGGAACTGGGGCGCACCATGATGGTTGACGCCAAGATTGTGTTTCTGGACGAGGTCGGCGCTGGCGTTAACCGCACGTTGTTAAACACAATTGGCGACGCAATTATTCGCCTGAACCAAGAACGCGGCTATACATTCTGCATGATCGAGCACGACATGGATTTCATCGGGCGCATGTGTGACCCCGTGATCTGTATGGCGGAAGGGCAAGTTCTGGCGCAAGGCACTGTCGACGAAGTGAAAAACAATGAGGCCGTGATCGAGGCGTATCTTGGCACTGGCCTAAAGAATAAAACCGTGGGGGCGAAAAAATGAGCTTTCTAAGCGGTGAAAACATGACCGGCGGATATGGCGCCGCTGATATTCTGCACGACTGCACTATCGCCGTCGAAAAAGGCGAGATCGCTGTGATCGTCGGCCCGAATGGAGCCGGTAAATCAACAGCAATGAAAGCCGTATTCGGGATGCTGAGCATTCATACCGGTCGTGTGGTGCTGGACGGAACGGACATTTCCGGCCTTAGCCCTCAGGATCGCGTGAAGGCGGGTATGGGGTTTGTACCACAGACCAACAACGTGTTTACAAGCCTGACGGTTCAGGAAAACCTCGAAATGGGGGCGTATATCCGTACCGACGATTTTTCCGAGACGATGGAACGGGTGTTTGAGCTGTTCCCGATCCTCAAAGAAAAACGCAATCAACAAGCAGGCGAGCTTTCAGGTGGTCAACGCCAGCAGGTTGCCGTTGGCCGCGCACTGATGACACAGCCTAAAGTGTTGATGCTAGACGAACCCACGGCTGGCGTTTCGCCAATCGTGATGGACGAGTTGTTCGACAACATTATTGAGGTCGCCAAAACCGGCATCGCCATCCTGATGGTCGAACAAAACGCTCGCCAAGCACTGAACATTGCCGATAAAGGCTACGTTTTGGTGCAGGGCCGCAACCGTTTCACGGACACAGGCGAGGCGCTTTTAGCTAACCCCGAAGTCCGCAAATCATTCTTGGGGGGTTAAGATATGACCGATATTCTTAACGCACTAATCCTTTTCGCCAACTTCGTTTTGGTGCCTGCCACGGCCTACGGTGCACAACTTGCGCTCGGGGCGTTGGGGGTAACGCTGGTTTTCGGCATCCTGCGGTTCTCCAATTTCGCGCATGGTGACACGATGGCGTTTGGCACGATGGTAACGATCCTTGTGACATGGTGGTTCCAGTCAATGGGGGTTTCGATTCATCCGCTACCGACAGCCCTGCTGGCATTACCGTTTGGCATTCTGGCAACGGTGGGCATGCTATTGGCAACAGACAGGTTGGTTTATCGTTTCTATCGAAAGGTAAAAGCGGCACCGATTGTGTTCGTTATGTCCTCTGTCGGGGTGATGTTTGTGATGAATGGCATCGTGCGGTTCATCATTGGACCAGACGATCAACGCTTTGCCGATGGCGAGCGGTTCATCATCAAAGCCCGCGATTTCAAAGCCGCAACCGGCATGGCCGAAGGACTGACAATCAAGGTCTCGCAAGCTTTAACGCTGGGCATCGCCGTTATCGTAGTGATCGCTTTGTTCTGGTTCTTGCAGCGAACACGTACAGGTAAATCAATGCGCGCGTTTTCGGATAACGAGGATTTGGCGTTGTTGTCGGGGATTTCCCCTGAACGCGTTGTGATGATCACGTGGATTATTGCGGCCGCCTTGGCGACCATCGCTGGCACGCTCTACGGGTTGGACAAAAGCTTCAAACCGTTCACGTATTTCCAATTATTGCTCCCGATTTTTGCCGCCGCAATTGTTGGGGGCATCGGCAATCCGCTCGGTGCGATTGCAGGTGGGTTTGTGGTAGCCTTTTCCGAGGTTACGATCACCTACGCCTACAAGAAATTCCTGCGCTACCTGTTGCCCGAGAACCTGGAGCCAGACAGCTTGGTTCAGCTACTGTCCACCGATTATAAATTCGCGGTATCCTTCGTGATCCTCGTGATGGTGTTGCTAATAAGGCCGACGGGTATTTTCAAGGGGAAAGTGTTATGAGAATTCACCGCAATGTCCTTTTGTTCGCCGGTATGTTTGGCCTGCTGGCCATCGTTGGCTTTGGCCAAAGCTGGTCAGTCGCGTTAACCATTTTCAACCTTTGCCTGATCTCGTCCGTGATGGCCCTGGGGGTTAACATCCAGTGGGGGTATGCGGGTCTGTTCAACGTCGGGATCATGGGCTTCGCTGCCCTTGGTGGGGTCGCGGCGGTGTTGGTCTCAAAACCACCTGTAACCGAAGCGTGGAGCGCAGGCGCGGCAGGCATCGGCCTTGCGATCATATCGCTGGGCGTGACCATCGCCGCTACGATTTATGCACGACGCAAGTTAACAGGGCGGCGTCGCAGCCTTGTCAGTTTCGCCATCATCGTCGCCGGATTTTTCATAACCCGTGGGATCTTTGACCCTTCCGTTAGTGCCATTGAAGCAATCGAGCCGGCCAAAACCGGTTACCTCGGCGGGTTAGGCTTACCGGTCATCGTGTCGTGGGCTGTGGGCGGGTTGTTCGCTGCTGGTGCTGCATGGTTGGTGGGAAAAATCGCCCTTGGGCTAAGATCGGATTATCTTGCGATTGCCACACTAGGTATTTCTGAAATCATCATCGCCGTGTTGAAAAACGAGGATTGGTTAACGCGCGGTGTTAAAAACGTCGCCGGTCTCGACCGACCTGTCCCGCGCGAGATCGAATTGCAGAACACGGACTGGTTTATTTCGCTAGCCGACACATTAGGCACGAACGTAATCAGTTTCAGTTCCATCTTCGTGAAACTGTCCTATTCCGTATTGTTTGCTGTCGTTTTGCTGGCCATCATGTGGCTATCCGAAAAAGCGCTGAAATCCCCATGGGGTCGTATGATGCGCGCCATTCGCGACAACCGCGACGCAGCCGAGGCGATGGGTAAGGACGTAACGCGACGCCATTTACAGGTTTTCATTCTGGGCTCCGCCGTCGTGGGTATCGCGGGTGCGATGCTGACAACGCTGGACGGACAGTTCACACCGGGCACGTATAATCCACTGCGGTACACATTCCTGATCTGGGTGATGGTTATCGTCGGGGGGTCAGGCAACAACTGGGGCTCGGTTCTGGGTGGATTCCTAATCTGGTTCGTCTGGATCGAAGCTGAACCGGTGGGCGCATGGCTGATGGACGTCGTAACTTCTGGCATGTCCGAAGGTAACGGACTGCGCGATCATCTGCTCAAATCAGCACCGCATATGCGGTTGATGGTTATGGGTATGATCCTGCTGCTAGTTCTCAGGTTCAGTCCAAGGGGATTGATACCTGAGAAAGGCGGGCGCTAGTGACCGCTGGACGCAAAGAATTTAATGTAGGGGAAATCCCGTTTTGGAGAGCGATATGATAACCGATTGGGACGACGCTTATGCTAACGGTGTTTACGTCGAGGACGTGGACGATATCGTCGCTGCGTGGGCGGTTGATGGAGCTGCGTTTCGGGACCAAATGAGCGCTGATGGTCGGGCGGAGTTAAACGTGCCCTATGGTAAACACCCGCGTCAGGTTATGGATATATTTCACCCGGAAGGCACCCCCAAAGGTTTGGTGGTTTTCGTTCATGGGGGCTATTGGCTGTCGCGCGACAAAAACTTGTGGTCGCAGTTGGCTGCGGGGGCAAACGCGCTTGGGTGGGCGGTTGCCATGCCCGGATACATCCTTTGTCCAGAGGTGCGGATCGCAGACATCACCCAACAAATCGCCACAGCAATCGATTTTGCTGCTACCCGTTTTGATGGGCCGATCCACCTGACGGGGCATTCCGCAGGCGGGCATTTGGCGGCGCGGATGGGGTGCATCGATATTGATCTGGCTTGTATGGCGCGCGTTGACCGAATTGTCGCGATCAGCGGTGTTCACGATATTCGCCCGATGCTGCGCACAGAAATGAACGCGGATTTTAAGATGGATATGGCTGGTGCAAGTGCCGAAAGCCCTGCCCTGCTGACCCCGCGCTCCGGTTTTGATCTGACATGTTGGGTTGGCGCAGACGAGCGTCCTGAATTCGTGCGCCAAAATGCCCTGCTAGCCAATGTGTGGACTGGATTCGGCATGAACATTACCTGTGTCGAGGAACCTGCCCTCAATCACTTCACCGTCGTAAACAGCCTCGTGGAACCTGACAGCGCATTGACACGCGCCTTGATCGGGTAACAAGGCGCGCAGTTAAACCGTGTCCTCATCGACGACTTCGGCATCGATAATTATCGGCGCTGTTTCTAGCGGTTCTTCTGGCTCGGGCGCTGCAACCGATGTGGCGCCGACAATAAGTGACAAAACCGCATCCATTGGTTCGGCGTCGGATTCCGCCGGCTCTTTCCATTCCAGCGTATCGAATGCACTGCAGTTGTGGCAGGTCGGTGACCATTCCACATGCGCTTGCCCGCAAGCCGAACAGATCCACTGATCACCGCGGCTAGCGCTTAACGCTTTGGCAAGGATTGCTCGTACGATATCTTCGTCAGAACCCGATCCGCGTTCAATCGCGGCCATCAGCGCCAAAGTACGCGTGGTTGGCATTTCTTCTGCCAAATCCCCAATCGCGCGACGTGCTGCGGGGAAATCTTCTTCGCTAAGGGCCAACTCGGTTATCAGCATTTTCGTTTCACGGTGTGCGGGTTGCAGGTTTACCAGTTGGTCGAAACGTTTGCGACGCTCCTTGGGCGCCTCATCGGGTTCAATGGCCGCAAATGCCGTAGCCAGATCAGGGTGCGGCATGGATTGCCATGCGGCCTTCAATATTTTGATGGCCGGACGTTTCGACCCTTCTTCGATCAATATGCGCGCAGCCAGAACCGCGGCCGGAACCAACGTTGGTGCCATCTTGTTCGCCTGCAACGCGGCCTCTCGCGCCGCCGTTTGATCGCCGTTTTCATATGCTACCTTGGCATCCGCCAGCAACAGAATCGCCTCGCGGCGTTTGGCGACATCGCGCGGCAATGCTTTGGCTCTTAGCTTGGCCGATAACGTCTTACGTGCACCGAACCAATCCGCCGCTTCGGATTGCAACAAGAATAACGTGTCCAGATTTCCATGATGCGCGGGGCGCAGTGCGAAGGCTTTTTCGGCCAGCTTCAAAGCCGTATCCGTATCGCCTTCGGCCAGCTTTTGCTTCAGAATGCCTTGAACCCCAACAAACCGCGTACGATCATCTTGCAACATTTCTTTGTAATATCCAAGAGCGCGTGCGCCGTTACCGGACTGTTCCGCCGCTTGGGCGCTTAGCAAGCGCGTCAGTTCCGGGCGGTGCAATAAGCGTTCCGCTTTAGCGGCCTGCGTCATCGCTTTTTCACCTTCGCCGGCCGCTAACGAAACCATACCGTCAGCCAACGCATCAAACCCGCGACGTTCGCGTTTGCGACCCCAGTACCGCGTTAGGGCGGTCTCATCACCCATTGAAAACCGCAAAACCGCCACGAGTAGACCCGAGAGTTTCAACAATATCCAGAAAGTCGCCAGCAACAGTAGCAATGCAAGTATGAACCCAATAGGTGCCAGGCTTATCTCTTGGTCGCCAAACGCGATCCGTACGCCGCCCGGCGTTTCCAACACGAATGACAGGCCGAATGACAGCGCGATTGCCAATGACACAAAGAAAATAACTTTAACGAGTGACCAGATCATATCGGTATTCCTATTCGGCTGTCAGGCTTGCTTGCAGCGTGTCAAAAGCATTTAGAGCGTTTTGCAGCTCGGTCGCTGCTGCTAACCAGACATCCATCGCCCCGTCGCTTTCGGGTGACATCGCAGCTGTTGGCAGCGCATCGATTTCGTTCAACGCTTGAGACAGATCGTCTTGCTTCAACGCGGCTTCGGCGCGGGACAATACGGCGTCCGGCCCCACTCCGTCTTGTGGCGTTAATGAACGCCCAGCAACTTGCGCTTTCGTGAAGGCGCCGATTGACGCGAAAACCCCGTCGCCCGCCGATGCCAAGATCGATGCGCGGATCGCACCGTGCGCAGCATCGGGAAAATCAGTCCGTAGTTTTGCCATCGTGGTAACGCCGCCCGATGCGTCACTAAGGGCCTCCGGAATATCCGTAAAGCCTGCGTTTTGCATATCTGTAAGTGTCGTTGCGAACGGCAAGCCAGCAGATAGCGCCACGTCGATAGCGTTCAAACTGCTGTGTATAACCGCCGCGTTTCGCGCGACTTTCGCATTGGTTTCCACTGCCGAGACCTGCGCCGCAGTCGCAGAAACACCATCGATCCGGTTCGCCAAGGCCGCGATTTCAGCCTTCAGCCCTTCATTTACGGCGGTGAACCCTGCGAGCTTGGCTGCGGTTTCCGCTGAAACCTCCCCCCCCAATTGCGATACATCGAAAAGCTGCGCCAACAGGGATGAAAGTTCCGCCCGCAGGCCATCAGTTTTCAATTCCAACGCAGCCAGACGCGATTCAGTCTGTGCCGAAACCGCCCCATCGCCCAGCGCATCAATACGTCCTGAAAGGGCGGCGGTTTTGGTTGAAATGCCGCCAGCGATCATCGCGTCGATCTCGTATGCTGAAACAGGTTCGGGCATCTCCGCCAGTGCGATTTGCAACGCGGTGATTTCTGCATCCAATTGCGCCCCACCCGGTGCCAACCACGCCGAAACGGATGCCAGACCAGAAGGTAATACAGGTGCGATTTTCGGACCTAGCCAAAGCGCCGAAACACCGCCAACCAATAGAATACCAAAAACCTTCAGGATTCGCCCAGCAACACCTGTTTCGTCATGTTCTTCCTCAACCGCGTCAGGATCGCCGATAACCATAGCTGCCTCGACATCAATTATTTTTTCCGGAGTTTCATTTTCTGCCATCAATCTGCCTCTGGGTATCAATGCGGGATTGTTACAATTATTTGGTGACCACTTGATGCAAAGTCTAGATGCAGGTCAGCAAGGCCACAACCCACAGGCGCATAGGATCAGCGATAATTAGCGCAAAAACTGACCAATCAATGCGAGCATCGCAGCCCCGTTTGGCTTTGCGGCTATTTCTATGCGCCCAAGCGTCAGATTTCGCAACTCCGCAGCCACGTTTTGACTGATACATAACGCAGTTGTGTTTTGCGTGGTCCAGTGTGGGTTTTTCACCAGAATGTCCGAAAAGCGACGGGCAGATAATGGGGAGTATAGCGGCAATCCTTGCACGTTGCCCTGTTCCAACGCTTGACGTGCAGCGTCGGTCAGCTCGCATGCCTGTTGAGTGTAGAGTACTGCTTGTTCCACTATGTAACCGTGTTCCGTCAAACTTTCAGAAATATCGCCTGCGGTTTGTTGACCGCGAATATGCAAAATCGGACCGTCTTCGGGGTGCAAATCCTTTACCACCAGTGCAGTCAATTCCGTCGTTGTGCCGTCTGCTGAAACAGCATCAAACCCTGCCGCTTGCGCAACTTGCGTGGTTCGTGGTCCTACACAATAGCATTTGCGGGCTGTGCCCCCCAGATCGACGAAGGCTTGCACCCCGTTAACGGAGGTAAACAAAACCGCTTGGAATTTGGAGTTGTCTGGTAGCTCGCCAGTCGGCGTTATCGCCATCACCGGCGAAATAAGGCAGGTCGCCTTATCGGGAAACCCGGTTTCTATTTCTTTAGCAAGCATGCGCGACTGCGCCATTGGTCGTGTCAGCAGAAGGGTTTTGACGTTAGTCAAAGAACCCCTCCCCGGCTTTGGCTTTTAGCGCTTCGCCAGCCTTTGTACCAATTGCTTCGGCATCGGATACATCGCCGTGCCAAACGCCGTTGAACAGGCGGGATCCATCGGGGCGCAGTACCTCGCCACGGAATTCCAGCTTGTCGCCGTCCAGCAACGCCAATCCGCCAATCGGTGTGCGGCAGGACCCGTCGAGCACGTGCAGAAATGCGCGTTCTGCAGTCACGCGTATTGCGCTTTCGGCATGGTTAATCGGTGCAAGAATTGCACTTATGGCATCGTCGGCGATGCGTTGTTCAATCGCGATGGCACCTTGTGCAACCGCCGGTAACATCTGCTCAATCGGAATGGGATTGGCGAGTTCCCAACGGTTTAAACGCTGCAATCCCGCACAAGCGAGGAAGGTGGCATCTGCCACGCCTTCGTCCAGTTTGCGAAGACGGGTTTGCACGTTGCCGCGAAATTCCACCAGTTGCAAATCTGGGCGCATCGACGCGAGTTGTGCACGGCGGCGAATGCTCGAAGTGCCCACTGTTGCGTCGCGCGGTAAATCCTCGATCGACTTATATTTCAGACTAACGAAAGCGTCGCGCACGTCTTCGCGGGCCAAAACGGTTGAAAGAACCAATCCGTCTGGCAGAACATTCGCAACGTCTTTCAGCGAATGCACGGCGATGTCGATTCCACCGGACAACAGCTCTGATTGTATCTCTTTGGTGAATAACCCCTTGCCACCGATTTCAGACAGCGGACGGTCCTGAACGGCATCGCCAGTTGTCTGGATAACTTTAATCTCGAAAGCATCCTCTGGCATGTCATGGGCAACCATAAGCAGTGCGCGCGCCTCGTGCGCCTGTGCAAGGGCTAGCGGCGACCCGCGAGTGCCTATTTTCAGGGTGTTTAAGGTAGTGTATTGCTTGCTCATAAGCATGGTGTTACCTCGTGCTGCAAAGGGGCGCAATCACTTGATCGACCAAACAGTTACAATTTTGGGTATAGAAAGCAGCTGCGACGATACAGCCGCAGCCGTGGTGCGCGGAATTCCCGGTGTTGGGGGTGGTAACATCCTGTCGTCGATGACTGCTGGCCAAGAATCACTACACGCCCCCTTTGGCGGAGTCGTTCCCGAAATCGCGGCGCGCGCACATGCGGAACGTCTCGACATCTGCGTCCAACAGGCTTTGAGCGAGGCAAGTGTTGATCTTGCAGATATCGATGGTATCGCCGTAACGTCAGGCCCTGGCCTGATCGGTGGCGTTTTGTCGGGTGTGATGTGCGCCAAAGGTTTGGCTGCCCCTACAGCGAAACCGTTAATCGGCGTTAACCATCTGGCAGGCCACGCGCTAACGCCCCGCCTTACGGACGGGTTGGAATTCCCGTATCTGATGTTGTTGGTATCGGGTGGCCACTGCCAGTTCATCGCGGTCGAGGGACCAGACACTTTCCGTCGCCTCGGCGGTACTATCGACGACGCGCCGGGCGAAGCATTTGACAAAACCGCCAAGCTGCTGGGTCTGGGTTACCCCGGTGGACCCGAAGTCGAACGCGAAGCGACAAATGGCGACCCGAAACGTTTCAAATTTCCCCGCCCGCTGCTGGATCGCAAGAATTGTGATATGTCCTTCTCTGGCCTCAAAACCGCGCTCAGACGCGAGCGGGACAAACTGGTGGCAGAACATGGCGGTCTGAAGCGCCGGGACCGCGCGAATTTATGTGCCGGTTTCCAAGAAGCAATCGCCGACGTCTTGACCAAGAAAAGTCGCCGCGCTTGCGCGTCTTTTAGGGAAACCTACGACACAAAATCGGCCACCATTGCTGTGGCCGGCGGCGTTGCGGCCAACACCGTGATCCGCACGCAGTTGACCGATATGGCGGACGAGCAAGGTTTTAACTTCCTTGCCCCGCCATTGAAGTTATGCACGGACAACGCCGCAATGATCGCATGGGCAGGAATTGAACAAATGGCCTTGCCGGATTTCAACCCCCACGCTGAAATCATTGCGCGCCCTCGCTGGCCGCTGGATAAAACTGCCAAGCCGATGTTAGGCTCGGGTAAAAAAGGGGCGAAAGCATGACGATCGCGGTATTAGGCGCTGGCGCATTTGGAACGGCGCTGGCTTGCGCGTTGGCAGATGCCGGACAAGAGGTTTTCCTGTGGTCGCGGTCTGCACAACAAGCAAAAACTTCGGCAGCTACGCGCAAACCTCCGCGCTTGCCGGACATTACGTTTCCCAAGGGTGTCAGCCCGATTAGCAACTTGGCAACAGCAGCGAATGCAGAAATTCTGCTACTGGCCGTCCCTGCACAAAAGACCGCCCAGTTTTTGGCCAAACATGCAGCGCAGCTACCCAAAGTACCGCTGGTACTATGCGCTAAAGGCATTGATCTGCAAAGCTTTCAGCTGCAATCGGACGTTGCCACCACGCATGCGCCCAACCATCCAGTTGCCGTACTAACCGGCCCAGGTTTCGCCACAGAAATCGCGCGTGGCTTACCAACCGCGTTAACGCTTGCATGTGAAGACGCAGCACTTGGCAAGGCCTTGCAACGCCATCTTTCAACCGACCGCTTGCGTTTGTACCTATCAACCGACACGACAGGCGCGCAACTTGGTGGGGCCCTCAAAAACGTTATCGCAATCGGCGCAGGTATCGTTATCGGCGCGGGGCTTGGTGAAAGCGCGCGTGCCGCATTGATGACGCGGGGGTTCGCTGAAATGCGCCGCCTGGGGACTGCCATGGGTGGGGTCGATGAAACTTTCAACGGCTTGTCGGGCCTTGGCGATCTGACACTTACCTGCGGTTCCGACATGTCCCGTAACTTCGCACAGGGTTTGACAATTGGTTCAGGCGTCGCCCAAGGCAGCAGCAAAACCGTGGAGGGCGTCGCCACAGCACAAGCCGCCTGCACCCTCGCTGAACGCCATAAAGTTGAGATGCCTGTCGCCCAAGTCGTCGCCGCTATCCTTTCGCGAAATATTACGGTAGACGAGGCCATAGACGCGCTGCTTTCCCGCCCCTTAAAACAGGAGTAACCGCATGAATTACTGGCTTTTCAAATCCGAACCAAATGCTTGGGGATGGGACGACCAGTTGGCCAAAGGTGACGCGGGCGAAGAGTGGGATGGCATTCGCAACTATCAAGCTCGCAACAACATGCGTTTAATGAAAATCGGAGACTTAGGTTTCTTTTATCATTCCATCGATGAAAAGCGTGTCATTGGCGTAATAGAGGTGTGTGCCGAAATTCATCCTGACAGCACGACGGATGATCACCGGTGGGAATGTGTAGATATCAAAGCGGTGGGAACATTCCCGACGCCTGTGACCTTGCAAAACTGCAAAAACGACCCGCGGCTGAAGGACATGGTATTGGTAAACAACACCCGCCTCTCAGTACAGCCAGTAACCCCCGAGGAATGGTCGATTATCTGCGAAATGGGTGGATACATAGGGTAATAAATGCTGAACTTACTGCGCCATCCGATGTTTCGGAAACTATACGCTGCACAGGTCGTATCCTTGCTGGGCACAGGCTTAGCGACAATTGCACTTGGTCTTTTGGCATTCGATCTCGCCGGTCCCAAAGCCGGAACTGTATTGGGTACAGCGCTGGCAATAAAGATGATTGCCTACGTTGGTGTCGCCCCTATTGCGCACGCCATACTGGGCAAGTTTCCAGCAAAACGCGTAATGATAGCTCTGGATATAGTCCGTGCTGGCATCGCTCTGCTTTTACCCTTCGTGACCGAGGTCTGGCACGTTTTCACGTTGATATTTCTACTACAATCCGCATCGGCGGCATTCACCCCGACTTTCCAAGCGATCATCCCGGACATATTACCCGACGAGGCTGAATATACCCGCGCGCTGTCACTCTCTCGACTAACCTACGATCTGGAGCACCTGATCAGCCCGATGCTGGCGGCAGCTCTGCTGGCGGTAATGTCATTCCATTGGCTGTTCGCTGGCACGGTGATCGGGTTTGTCCTATCTGCCGCATTTGTGCTTTCAGCACCTCTGCTGGCCCGAAAAATTCAGCCCGCTACTCAGACATTCTGGGCGCGTGTGTTCAGCGGCACACGGATATATCTCGCGACGCCACGCCTTCGGGGCTTACTCAGCTTGAACCTTGCAGCCGCTGCCGGTAGCGCTATGATTTTGGTTAACACCATCGTTATCACACGCAGTCTCTATGGCTTCGACGCGCAGTCCGTCGGCTTCGCGCTGGCAGCCTTCGGCGCAGGATCCATGATTGCAGCCCTCGCTCTACCGCGACTGTTGGACAAAACCGGAGACCGCGTACCAATGATTGGTGGGGCAATCCTATTGGCGGCCTCGATGTTCGTAGGTGCGGCCCTCTTCAAGACTCTGCCGGATTTCAACGTCTTTCTGGCCCTTTGGGGCATCGCTGGCCTAGGGTACTCTGCTATTCTCACTCCGGCTGGCCGATTGCTTCGCCGTTCCTCGCATTCCACCGAACGCCCCGCACTTTTTGCCGCACAATTCGCCCTGTCCCATGCATGTTGGCTGGTTACTTACCCACTCGCCGGTTGGATCGGGGCAGCGTTTGGCATCCCCGCCGCGTTCCTTGTGCTTGGCCTGATCGCAAGTGGTGCCATTGCAATCAGTTTCATATTCTGGCCGCACCAGACCGCCAACAGCCTACCACACACGCACACCGACTTGCCATCGGATCACCCGCACTTGCAGGGCGCGCACCATCTGACCGATGGCTATCATCATGCGCATACGTTTGTGATCGACGACTTGCATCACCACTGGCCAACCCACGGGTAACATGCCCTATTTCAACAATAGTTGGAGGAAGTCACCATGACCGTTCTAATTGGCGGAGCTGGTATCGGCGGCCTGACGCTTGCACTTAGTCTTCACCAGGCCGGCATCCCATGCAAAATTTTCGAGGCCGTCACCCAAATCAAACCAATGGGCGTTGCCATCAATTTGCAACCATCCGCCATACGAGAACTAACCGAACGTGGCCGGCTGGCAGAACTGGATAAAATCGCCCTTCGAACAGAAGAGATTGTATATGCCTCAGCGCAAGGCGGCCAATTCTGGATGCTCGCGTTCTTGCGCGCGAAATGCAGATGCTAGGTGTAACATCCGAAGCATTGCAGACATACGATTTGGAACGACGACCTGTCACTGCCGCCATCGTGTTGGCCAATCGGGGCGACGGGCCGGACAAAGTTTTGGATGTGGTCGCAGCGCGTGCGCCTAACGGGTTTAAACGTATCGAAGATGTTCTTACAAAAGATGAACTAGAAAGCACGGCCGCCTCATACAAGAAAACCGCAGGTATGGATATTGACGGTTTGAACAACCGGCCATCTATCATTCCACCGCCGAACCCGTCATAAATCAGGAAAACAGGGGACTACGTTGAGCGATTCATCAAATGGCATCGCCCCAATGGCCGAGGCCAGACTAGGGCGTTTACTGAAAATCGCAGCCAAATGGCTGGCGTATTTCGGTGGGTTCCTGCTAACCGCCGCTGCTATTATGACGATCTTATCCATCGCAGGCAGGGCTATGAGTTGGGCAAGCCTTGGTCCGATTCCAGGTGATTTTGAACTGGTGGAGGTAACCTGCGCCGTCGCCGTGTTCAGCTTTTTACCATGGAGCCAGATCAACCGTGGCCAAGTTACAGTCGACGTATTGGTGGACCGGTTCCCATCGCGTTTGCGTGCAGGTTTGGGAATGGCGGGCGACACGGCTATGGCCATCGCGGCAAGCGTCATCGCGTGGCGGATGTGGTTGGGTTTAGGGGAACGTTTACCGATGGGTTCGGGTACCCTTCGCGCCCTGTTGATGTTGGGCGACAAGCCCTACTACACCGAAACGACTTTCATTCTTCGCATGCCGGTCTGGTACGGATACGCTTTATCGATGGTGGGCGCGGCCTTCTTTGCGGTGGTATGCATTTACACCGTTTGGCGCGCCATGAACTGGACGATCCGTGGCGAAGAAGGGCAGATTGTATGACCGGGTTGGAGCTTTCGATCATCGCGTTCGCGGTCATGCTGGTGGCCATTTTCTTGCGCATCCCGATTGGCGTTTCTATGGCGATAACGGGATTCATGGGTACATGGATTGTGCTTGGGTCACCCAACGCAGTTCTAGCACAGTTGAAATCCCTGACTTACGACACGTTCGCCAGTTACTCGCTTTCAATTGTGCCGTTGTTTTTGCTGATGGGGCATTTTGCGACCAAATCCGGCATCTCGGGTAATCTATTTCGTGCCGCAGCAGATTGGTTCGGCCATTATAAAGGCGGTATGGCTATTGCCGCAGTTGGATCCTGCGCAGGCTTTGGCGCAGTGTGCGGCTCTTCTCTAGCAACGGCATCGACGATGGGTCACGTCGCCCTACCAGAACTGCGCCGTCACGGGTTTTCGGATGCGTTATCAACCGGTGTGCTGGCGGCAGGTGGCACGTTGGGTATCCTCATCCCCCCCTCTGTTATCCTCGTGATCTATGCCATCATCGCCGAGCAGAACATCGTGAAAATGTTTATGGCAGCCATGATCCCCGGTTTTTTGGCCGCCTTGGGATATACGTTTACCGTAATGATCTACGTCTGGGTAAACCCTGACAGCGCCACTCGTGCCCCACGCATTCCCCTGCCGGATCGCTTCAGAAACCTCGTTAGAATCTGGCCGGTTGCAGCGATATTCATTACCGTAATTGGCGGCATCTATGCAGGTATTTTCACCCCAACCGAAGGCGCGGCCGTTGGTGCAATCAGCACTGGTGTTTACGGCATGATGTCCGGCGGACTCGATCGTCGCGGGTTCCTTGAATCTATCCTGTCCACTGCATCATCAACCGCCATGATTTTCTTCATCGTATTTGGAGCACAACTTTTCAATTCGTTCCTTGCCTTCACGCAAACTCCGCAAGGTTTGGCGGCATGGGTGGGCGAGCAAGGTTTTTCGCCGATGATGGTCATGATTTCGATGCTGGTCCTTTATCTGATTTTCGGATGCATCATGGATTCTCTTTCGATGGTCCTGCTAACCATCCCGATCTTCTTCCCAATCATCATGTCGTTAGATTTTGGCCTACCACCCGAGGAACTTGCGATTTGGTTTGGCATCATCGCCTTAATCGTTGTCGAGGTCGGACTGATAACACCGCCAGTGGGTATGAACCTGTTCATCATCCATTCTATAGCGCCGGAAATTCCAATCACTCAAACCTATCGCGGTGTCGCCCCCTTTGTGCTGTCGGATATCATCCGTGTCGGCATTCTTCTTGGCTTCCCGTCGATCACCTTGTGGCTGGTGCGGGTCATGTTCTAGCCAGGAGAGCCTCCCCCACGGAGGCTCTCCGACTTCCCCATCATGAAGGCGTCCCTTCACGCTCGCACTAGCAAAGCTGAGTCGTTGGAATTTGAAATCTGAGAAGTTGCGGGAGGATATGCCAGATCCGGCTTCTGCCAGGATATTCCGCTTTCTCTTTCTTATCACATAAGATTTGTCCGACAAGATTTACCTACTTAAAATTGGATATACATGACGGCTTTCGCCCGAAATTCCCCCATTAACCATATGTTTACCATATTAATCCACATTTACCCTCAAAAGCCCTCGACACTGCCCTTAAATTGTGGTTTTTCGACAGATAACAAAAATAGGCACCAAATGAGCAGTACTTCTGAAATATATTCTTCGCACCGGGCGCATGAACTCCTTGGCGTCTTGCGCGAAAACGGTGGTTCGTGTCGCACGGCCGAGCTTGCAACCTTGTTAAATGTGTCCGAAGAAACGGTTCGACGCAACATCAAACACCTGGCCAAAGAAGGCATTGTCATCAAAGTTCACGGTGGCGTTCTGCTGGCCAACCGTAACGAGGAACCCGCCTTTGGCGAGCGCATGGAGGTCAACCGCACAGCAAAGCGTGCGATGGCGAAATGTGTAGCAGGCATGATCGAAGATGGTGCCTCGATGTTCATCGACAACTCCTCCACGACCACATTTATTGCCGACGCTTTGCGGGTTCGAAAAAACCTTTTCGTCGTCACGAACTCCATAAAAGTTGCTGAACGTCTTTCTGCCCACAACAAGAACCGCGTATTTTTTGCCGGCGGCGAATTGCGTGAAGCCGATGGTGGAAGTTACGGAACAGGTGCGATGGCTTTCATCAAGGGGTTTAACCCTGATTTCGCAATCTTGTCGCCAACGGCGGTCAACTCGGACCTTGGTTTTATGTCCACCGACTTGTCGGAAGCCGAGTTTGCGCGCGCCTATATCGCCCGGGCGAATGCGAGCATTGTCGTCGCTGATCAAAGCAAAATCGGGCAAAAAGGTCCAATCGTTTTTGCGGACGCCGAAACAATTGACGTTCTGGTGACTGATGTCTCCCCCCCCACCAACTTCAGATCCTCGGCTAAAACGTTAGGCCTGAAGATAGTAGTCGCCACCAAAGAAGGTACTGCCAGGGACAAGGACAACAAATGAACGTTCAAGCAGCACATCAACAGATTTCCGAGCTCGCGCTTAAGACCGTGAACGAGGCATCTGTTACAGCGATGTCCTACTTCCGGCAATTGTTGGAGGTCGCGACCAAGGGCGACGAAAGTCCGGTCACTGTGGCTGATAAAAACGTCGAGGCACAGATTCGTAAATCTTTGTTGGATGCTTATCCCGACTTTGGAATACTGGGTGAAGAGTTTGGCAGCGAAAACCTGGATGCCCAGACATATTGGGTCGTCGATCCAATTGACGGGACACGTTCGTTTATATCGGGAATGCCACTGTTCGGGATGTTGCTGGGGCTTATTGAACAAGGTAAACCGGTGCTCGGCATTGTAGGAATGCCTGCGCTTGACGAAATCTACGTTGGGCAGGCGGGTGTTGGCGCAAGCATGAACGGAGCGCCGATTGCGGCCTCCTCGCAAACCGATTTGAATGCTGCGACGCTGTTCATCAATGAAACGGAAACGATGGTGTCTCAATACCCTTCGGTTTTCGCCAAGCTGTTGAAAGCGGGTAAAACGCGCCGCATGTCTTATGACTGCTACCCTCATGCGCTGGTCGCTGCTGGGCACATTGATGCAGTGGTGGATTGCAACTTGCAACCCTACGATTACCTGCCCATCGTCGCGCTGATCGAGGCCGCCGGTGGTTTGATGACAGATTGGCAGGGCAGTCCGCTGACATTGCATTCCGACGGGCGGGTCCTAACGGCTGCAACGCCGGAACTGCTGTCACAGCTGATCGAAATCGTTGGAGGTTCCGCATGAACGTTCTAGCTTTTTTCTTGAACCTTGCCGGTGCAACCATGTTGCTTCTGTTCGCTGTTCGTATGGTTCAAACCGGCATCGAACGTGCCATGGGGCCATCCTTCAAACGCATGATGACCAACGAAAAACGCAACCGGATTCAGACCTCGGTAATGGGCATGATGTTGGCGATTGTGCTGCAAAGCTCCACCGCGACAGCGCTGTTGGCAACCGGATTTGCTGCCGGCGGTTTCCTCGCAGTTGGTAATGGCCTTGCAATTGTTCTGGGGGCAGACCTTGGCTCGGCGCTCGTCATTCAAATCCTGTCCTTCGATCTAGACTGGCTGGTGCCTTTCCTGCTGGCCATCGGTGGCTGGCTGTTCTTGAAAACCGAACAACGCAGCTTGCGCCAAGCTGGCCGCATCCTACTGGGCGTTGGATTTATTCTTATATCCTTGCAGATGATCGGGGCCGCTAGCGAACCGATCCGCGAGAGCGAGTTGCTGCCAGCGATGGCGGGATATCTTGGGTCCGAGTATATTACCTCGTTCCTGATTGGTGCGGCTCTGGCATTCATTATGCATTCCAGCGTCGCGGCAATCCTGCTGTTCGTGACCCTCGTCATTCTGCAAGTTTTACCTGTCGAGGCCGGTGTTTCCCTTGTACTTGGCGCCAACCTAGGCGGTGCCATCCTGCCTGTGTGGTTATCGCGCGGCATGGGCCAGTTTGCCCGCCGTATTCCAATGGGTAACTTTCTGCTACGCGGAACGGCTGCCATTGTCGCCCTGTTTATCGTAAACCTCACACCTGTTTTGTCGATTTTTGACAGCTTCGGGCCCGGTCAATATCTAGTAAACACCCATCTGGCGTTTAACTTTTCGTTGCTGATTATCGGCCTGCCTTTCACAAAAGTTATAGAAAAACCGTTGGCTTTACTGATGCCGGAGCCATTAACCGAAAGCCAATCCGACATCTACAAACCAATGAGCGCCCTTGATCGAACCGTTCTGAATGCTCCCAATCTGGCGCTTTCCGGTGTCACCCGCGAGGTGCTTCGCATGGGTCAAATCGTAGAAGTGATGGTGCATCCGGTCATGGATTTATACGAAAATTTCGATAAGGAGCGCATGGAGAAAGTCCGGAAAATGGACCATGAGGTGAACTCTGCTTTCTCCGACATTCGGCGCTATGTGGCGGAACTACAACGTGGCGAACTAACAAGAGACGACGCAAAGAGAGCGCGGGAGTTGACGGAGTTTTCGATCAATCTAGAAAATGCCGGAGACATCATCGCCAAGCGATTGCTGGTCTTGGCTGAATCCAAAAGCATCAAGAATTTGGAGTTTTCCAAGCAGGGTTGGAAGGAACTCGTGACCGTGCACGAGCGGGTGATTTGCAATATCAAACTGGCCTTCAACGTGTTGATTTCGGGTGATCTAGAGGCCGCGCGCACCTTGATTGAAGAGAAGACCGAAATGGCAAATATGGAACGCAAAAGCCGCAAACAACACTTGAAGCGCTTGCGTGAAGGTGAGGAAATCAGCTTCGAGAGCAGCAACATCCATCTGGAAACCCTGCGGAACTTGAAAGAGCTGAACTCGCTTTTCGCCTCGGTTGCTTACCCGATATTGTACAAAAGCGGCCAGCTTTTACAAACGAGGTTAGTCGAGACTTTGGGTCCCGAACACAGTCACGACGACAATTAGTCGTTCGTTTCTGCCGCAAGTTCCATAAACGCTGCCACCAGTTTTCCGCGGCTGCGCTCACGCAAACAAACCAAGGCCTCCTCCATATCGATGGCGGGGCCTTCTAGCTGGATCAGACGAAAACGATCATCATGGCCGTATTCCGCGGCGGAAACAAAACCTATGCCAGCACCGGATGCCACAATTTCACGCACGGCTTCTCGCCCTTCCGCCTCGATAACTGGCGACAGAGGGACGCCCGCTTTCTTTGCGGTTTCCTCCAATTTTTGACGCGTTTTGGAACCTCGTTCGCGAAATACCAATGGTAAATGCACCAGATCAGCAAACGCCAAACTATTGCGGCGGTCACGCTTAAACGTTTTGGCCGCGAAGGCTACGATCTCGGAAGTTCCAAGGATTTGCACATTGAAATCGGCGTTTTGCGGCGCTTCGCCCATTACGCCTACGTCGGCTTCATAAGCGTGAAGGGCATTAATCACGCCGTCAGTATTGGATGAGCGCATAGAAACCTTGATACGAGGGTACTTGGTGCGAAAGCGCCCCAAAATCGGGTTAACGTGGTGCGCCGAATCCGCGATGATCCGCAGAACACCCGAACTAAGACTGCGCGTTTCCGACAACAAATCTTGCGCTTGGCGTTCAACTTCAAACATACGGTTGGTGATTTCCAGCAACGCCTCACCAGCGGTCGTTAGTTTGACCTGTTTTTTGTGACGATTGAACAGCAACACGTCGTACTGTTCCTCCAGCTTGCGAATTTGGTCGGAAATGGCTGGTTGGGTTAAAAACAACGCCTCTGCCGCGCGAGAAAACCCGCCGTGAACGGCAACATTGTGAAAAGCCCTAAGTTGAACATATCGCACAAGCAAGTCCATAAATTAAATCGATGGGTTAATACTAATTAACGATTTTACAAATAATTTGTCTAGCCTAAAAGTACCCGTGACTTTAGGTGCAAAGGAACGTGAAATGTCCAACGCTATTGTGGCCCCGATAATGGGCGAGCCCTACCTTTTAACCCCCGGACCTCTGACGACTTCCGCCAAAACCAAAGAAGCGATGCTTCGGGATTGGGGCAGTTGGGATGGCGAATTTCGCGCCTTTACCGCGGAAATGCGGGCGGGCCTTTTGGCCCTGACCGGCGACACCGAAGGCGCGCTGGATTGCGTCCCCATGCAAGGCAGCGGTAGTTTTTCAGTCGAAGCGATGTTGGGGTCGTTCGTTCCTCGCACCGGCAAGGTTCTGGTCCTAAGCAATGGCGCGTACGGTATGCGGATCGCACAAACGCTGGAATACCTGAACCGCGACTACACGGTTATCAACAAAGGCGATTACATGCCACCGCGCGGTCCTGAAGTCACAGCGGCGATTGCGGCGGATCCCGCTATTACCCATGTTATCATCGTGCACTGCGAGACATCTTCAGGCATTCTCAACCCAGTGAAAGAGATTGCGGACGCCGTTGCAGTCGCTGGCCGAAAACTGCTTGTGGACAGCATGAGCGCCTTTGGTGCGGTGCCCCTCGACTTCAACGAAATCCCTTACGTTGCGATGGTTTCATCGGCCAACAAATGTATCGAAGGCGTTCCGGGGTTCGGTTTCATCATCGCCCGCAAGGACGAGTTGGAAGCCGCCAAGGGTCGCAGCCATTCGCTAAGCCTCGACGTTCACGCGCAGTGGGCGCATATGAACAAAACTGGCCAGTGGCGTTTTACGCCGCCAACACATGTGGTTGTCGCCTTCTTGGAAGCGCTTCGTGCACATAAAGCCGAGGGTGGCATCAAAGGCCGTGGTGCGCGCTACGCATCCAACCGCGATGTAGTGGTTGAAGGCATGCGGGATTTGGGTTTCGAAACCTTACTTAAGGACCGCTGGTTGTCCCCAATCATCGTTACCTTCTTCTGCCCTGCGCACGAGAAATTCGACTTCACTACGTTCTACGAATCGATGAAATCTAAGGGTTTCATCATCTATCCCGGCAAGCTGACCGTCGTAGACAGCTTCCGCATCGGCTGTATCGGCCAGATGGACGCGGGCGTCATGCTTCAAGTTGTGGCTGCCGCTAAAGAAACACTAGCCGAGATGGGTGTAGACACCGCCGCCCCGCCTGAAATAGCCCTAATTGAACGAACCAAGCTCGCTGCCTGATTAACTCTGAGGAAACAAAATTATGACAATCCAAGCCCCGATCGTTGCCAATGGCCGGACCTATCCCGTCCCGAAAACCACAGCAATTGCGATCTGTCTTGATGGGTGTGAGCCTGCATACCTTGACGAAGCGATCAGGGTAGGTTTGATGCCAAACCTTGAACGTATCAAAGCCACGGGCACCGTTCGTTTTGCCAACAGTGTCATCCCGTCGTTCACAAACCCAAACAACTTGTCCATCGCAACGGGTCGCCCGCCAGCGGTGCACGGCATTTGCGGGAACTACCTGTACGAACCGGAAACTGGCAAAGAAGTTATGATGAATGACGTGCGTTTTCTGCGCGCACCCACGATCTTCAAGAAATTCTACGACGCAGGCGCTAAAGTTGCCATCGTAACCGCCAAAGACAAGTTGCGCGCGCTTCTGGGTGCTGAATTGGAATTCGACGCGGACCGCGCCATGTGTTTTTCGGCCGAGCGTTCGGATATTGCCAACGTAACCGAGCACGGAATTGACAACGCCAGCGCATGGTTGGGCATGGACGTTCCGGAAGTTTACTCCGCCGAATTGTCTGAGTTTGTTTTCGCCGCCGGTGTGAAGTTGCTGGCTGAATGGAAACCGGATGTAATGTATTTGACCACGACCGACTTCGTTCAGCACAAATATGCGCCGGGCATTAAAGAAGCCAACGATTTCTACGAAATGTTCGACAAATACCTTGGCCAGCTTGATGAAATGGGCGCAGCTATTGTTGTAACAGCCGATCATGGTATGAAACCAAAACATCACGCTGACGGCTCACCTAGTGTTATTTACATTCAAGATACGCTCGATGAATGGCTGGGCGAAGCGGCTGCGCGGGTTATCCTGCCAATTACCGACCCATACGTTGTTCACCACGGTGCACTTGGATCGTTTGCGACGGCGTATCTTCCTGAAGGTGCGGATCGTGCCGACATTCTGAAACGCCTTTCGGAAATCGACGGGATCGAGACCGCGATTACCCGAGAAGAAGCGGTGGAGCTATTTGAGCTGCCGGCGGATCGTATCGGCGATATCGTTTTGACCTCAGGTGAAAATATCACCATCGGCACATCCGAGCATCGCCATGATCTGGCTGCTCTGAATGAACCGCTGCGCTCTCATGGTGGTCTGCACGAACAACGCGTACCTTTCATCGTAAATCGCGTTATCGATTTGGGCGATGCGCCGGAATTACGTAATTTCGATGCTTTTTTCTACGCCACAACCGCCGCAGCCCTTTGATCGGAATTACAAAATGAGCAAAGCCCCAATTGAAATGCGCCACGAGTCAATGCGCATTGCTGGCCGCAAGGTCGACACGGTTGAACGTGTCGAAGTGCGGTATCCCTATACCAATGAGGTGATCGGATCGGTGCCTGCGGGCACCGCCGAGCACGCGCGCGAAGCGTTTGAAATTGGTGCGAACTATAAGCCGACATTGACCCGCTACGAGCGGCAACGGATTTTGCTGAACGTGGCTGAAATCATCAATGATCGCAAAGAAGAGCTTGCGCCGATTATTACAGCCGAGTTGGGTATATCTATTAGCGATGCCCTATATGAATGTGGTCGTGCTTACGATGTGTATACGCTTGCGGGTCAGATGTGCATTCACGACGACGGCGAGATTTTTTCCTGCGATTTGACGCCGCATGGCAAACAGCGGAAAATCTTCACAACGCGCGAACCGTTGCGGGTAATTTCCGCAATCACACCGTTTAACCATCCGTTAAACATGGTCTCGCACAAGATCGCGCCGGCCATCGCAACGAACAACTGTATCGTTGTGAAGCCAACCGAACTTACCCCCCTGACCGCAATCTGGTTAGCGGATGCGCTGTACGAGGCTGGTCTGCCACCCGAAATGCTTTCGGTCGTAACAGGTTGGCCTCAGGACATTGGCGACGAAATGGTCACCAACGAACACATTGAACTGGTGACCTTCACTGGCGGCGTTCCAGTTGGTAAAATGATTGCTGCTAAAGCGGTATACAAACGGCAGGTTCTTGAGCTTGGCGGGAATGACCCGCTGATTATCTGTAACGATCTTTCGGATGAAGATCTGGCCAAAGCCGCCGATTTGGCCGTTGCCGGAGCCACGAAAAATTCGGGGCAACGTTGTACTGCTGTGAAACGTATTCTATGTCAGGAGAGTGTGGCAGACAAGTTCGTCGAACTGGTCCTTGAGCGCGCCAAAAAACTGACGTTCGGTGACCCGATGGACCTGTCCACGGATCTTGGCACGGTCATCCACGCGCAAGCGGCGGAAACCTTTGAGAAACGGGTTTACATGGCGGAAGAGCAAGGGGCGAAAATCTTGTATAACCCCGGCCGCGAAGGCGCGTTGCTGCCGCCAATTGTTGTGGATTTCGTGCCGCACGAAAGCGAGTTGGTCATGGAGGAAACCTTCGGGCCAATCATCCCGATCGTGCGCGTACCTGACAATGATGAAGAGGTTATGAAAATCTCGAACTCAACGGCGTTCGGCCTGTCGTCTGGCGTTTGCACGAATGATTTTGGTCGTATGCAGTCCTATATCAAGAACCTAGTTGTAGGCACTGTGAACATCTGGGAAGTCCCCGGTTACCGCATCGAGATGTCGCCGTTTGGTGGCATTAAAGACAGCGGCAACGGCTACAAGGAAGGCGTTATCGAGGCTATGAAAAGCTTCACCAACGTCAAAACATTCTCGTTGCCTTGGAACTAAATTTGCGGGTGCCCAGCACATGTTGCAAGGCACCCCCACTAACTTCGGGCGACCTGAATGACGTTCACAACCATCTCCATCGTCCTGTTTGCAGCCGTGTTGCACGCGCTTTGGAATGCATTCGTCAAAGCCGCAGATGATCGACTCGCCATACTCGGGTTGATCTCGGTGGGACATGTAGTTCTTGGCATCATCCTCGCATTTATGCACCCGATCCCGGCCGTCGAAAGTTGGTCGTTCATCGCCGGATCTACGGTTATCCACTTTGCCTATTACTACCTGCTCTACCACTCCTATCGCTTAGGCGACCTAAGCCACGTCTATCCAATCGCGCGTGGTATGTCCCCCGTTCTAGTCGCTCTAGGTGCGCAGGTTTTCGTCGGGGAAACCTTGCCGCCGTCAGCGTGGGTTGGTGTTTTGCTGGCGTCCACCGGCATATTCATGATGGCGGGCGATGTGTTTCGCGGCGCAACGCCACCATTGGTCGTCCTTACCGCGCTGGCGACAGGTGCTATGATCGCGGCCTATTCGTTAGTCGATGGAATGGGAGTGCGAGCCGCACAAACGCCGTTGGGCTACGTCGGCTGGCTGTTCATCGCGGAAGCGTTCACTGCCATCTTCATCCTTGCCCGCGTCGGTAAAGGTATGCTGACCTTATCACGCAAGACGTTAATGTTGGGCATCTTCGGCGGCCTCGTCTCTGCCACCGCCTACGGCCTCGTGATCTACGTCAAAGCCATCGCTCCACTAGGGATGGTGTCAACATTGCGGGAAACTTCCGTGGTTTTCGCAGCCCTCATCGGAATGCTTTGGCTGGGTGAGCGCCCTTGGAAACTGAGACTAGCCGCATCGGTTGTCGTCGCAGTGGGCGTGGTCCTACTTGGCTTCTCCGCTATTTGACTGCTTAGTAATTCGCCCCCGGCCCTGCGGCACCAGCATCACATGTACTCGTGACATTTTGCGTAGCCCGGCACTCTGCAATCAGAGTGTCTTCCTGAAGCTTGCATTGCACAATCAACGGTCCACGCATCAACCCTCCGCCCACATTGTCACAGTCACATGTTACCGCGCCGCAATCGACATCGCTGAGCAACGTCTCGACCGCTTTGAACAAATCATCACACCAAGCGCCCGCAACGGGAAGGGATTTGCACAGACTCTTCAGGATATCTTTCGCGGTATCGCTGCCCCATGGTCCCTCGGACAATTCATTCAATCGATCGTGGATCTTGTTATAGGCCTCGTGATCAAATTGGCCGGTTTCTATCGCATTCGCAACCAGATCCAATGCCTGTGCAGACTGGCCAAACATCTCGTTATTCCACGCCAGACTATCTCTGAACGCTATATACATCGGACCGGAGATCGCAACGCCACCACCGGCAGGAAGCGATCCGACAACGCTATCGAGATATGCCTTGGTTTCCTTGGCGGTCATACCAGCCACATCCGGTGCCCCCCGCGCAACCTTGGCAAAGTTAGCAAGTTTGCCCAGCGCATCCGTTAGTGCGGCGCCGCCCACGATGTCCCCGCTCGCTTGCGTGATGGCTTCGGCTACACTTGGCAGTCCTGCTTTCGCCGCCACGCTGTTCAGCTTCGAGATCGCATCATCCAGTTGAATAGCAGTTTCGGATAACAACGTACCATCCGCCTGCATTTTGACCACAGTGTCGATCAACGGTCCTACAATAGCCCCGTACGCGTTCACATCCGTAATTTCACCAGCGCTCGCCAGTTCCTCCAAAGCCCCTAGCATCGCGCTTGGACCGGCCTCCATCGTTGCTTTTTGGCTGAACACCGACGCCATAGTTTGTGCGCCCGTTGCATCTGGATATTCCGCTGCAATCGCGCCGATTTCACGCAAAGCATCAACTCGTTCTGCTGTTGTCGTTGCGCTGCTCAGTCGATCTCCGGCGCGCTGCATCATCAGTTTACCAGCGCTTGGCCAATCATCCGCAAATGCGGATGTTGTCAAAATTATCAAGGCGAGGAGAATTGAAATCAGGCGTAGCATTGGCATATCCTTTCGATTCGTTACCCCGATATTATCACACAAACAATGCGCGACATAATTCACTTACGTTATCCCTGAACGTCATTTATTTTGACTCAAGTCAAAGAATAGAAAATCGATTTTTGCTAATGTTCGGTGCAAATAATATAAAATAAAACGGAGTTATTTAATGACAGTCAACATGACAGCTGCCACGCCAAAAATTGATATTGCCGAAGGTATTGCCATACCCACAGACTCGCCCCAAGCGCGTTTTGAGCAATCGACGTATCCGTACAAAGACAAAATGAAGAAAGCTGTTTACGAGGCAGAAAAAGCCAAGTTGCAGGTGGAGCTTCTGAAAGTTCAGCAATGGGTTGAAGAAACCGGCGAGAAGATCGTGATATTGTTTGAAGGCCGTGATGCCGCCGGTAAGGGTGGCACGATCAAACGTTTTACTGAACACCTTAATCCACGTGCCTCCCGTGTTGTTGCGCTAAACAAGCCAAGCGAGCGCGAGCAAAGTCAGTGGTACTATCAACGTTACATCCAACACTTGCCATCTGCTGGTGAAATCGTGTTTTTCGATCGCTCCTGGTATAATCGCGCTGGCGTTGAACGTGTGATGGGTTTCAGCACGCCGCAAGACTATCTGGAATTCATGCGCCAGACACCGGATTTCGAGCGTATGATTACGCGCTCTGGTGTTCGACTGTTCAAATATTGGTTTTCGGTCACCCAAGATGAACAACGCCGTCGTTTTCAATCGCGTGAGCACGATCCATTGAAGCAATGGAAACTGTCTCCAATTGATCGCGCCAGCCTTGATAAATGGGATGACTACACCGAAGCCAAAGAAGCGATGTTCTTTTACACAGACACTGCCGACGCCCCTTGGACAATCATAAAGTCCAATTGCAAAAAACGCGCGCGCCTGAATACGATGCGACATTTCCTTGCGTCGTTGCCATATCCCGACCGCGACCCAGCCGTCGCCACCGCGCCCGATCCGCTAATTGTAGGACATGCGGGAAGCGTCATCGGGAATGATGCGCACATACTTGGAAAAACTTTGCATCCGGGTAGGTGATCCCGAAACCTATAAGGCCCGCATTGGTGCGGGCCTTATAGGTTATTTCGCTGTGATTAGTCATCACCGGAATCAAAACACCCCCCAGATTGCACCAGCACCGGATTAAACTCTATCGGCAGCTTGGTGGTTTCGCCCATGCAGGCGCCCTCAAGTTGCGCCATTGTTAGCCCAACCGCCTTGCTTAAGTCTGCGCCACGCAGGTCCGTTCGATCAAATTCAGCCCCTTTCATCAGAGCATCTTCGAAATCCGCATCGCGGAAATCTGCGTCTTCCAGATCAGCACCACGAAGATCGGCTTCCTCCAGATCAACATTTCTAAAGCTACCGCCCTCGAGGTCTGCGCCGCGAAGGTTACTTCCCTCAAGATCCATATTGTCTAACCGCAGTCCCTTCAACTCCCCGCCGGAGAAGTCGAGGTATTCCAGATTGACCGCGTATTCCTGCAGTAGGTCCATCTCTTGTAAGAATTTCAACACGCGCGCTGTGCGTTCCTTGTCCGTGATTTGAAGAATAGCTGTAGTTTGTGCCCGCCCGATGGCCAAAGACTTCTGCGGTTGCGCTGTTGCACGCTCATCCAGCGACAGATCACTGATCCGGTCGATATATTGCTGTAGCGCCAATTCTTGCAAACGAACACGCTCGATATCGGCTTGCGACGCGTTTATCAGAACGGTTGCAAACCCGATAAATGCGGGGACGGCGAGCAACGCCAACCAATCCCATAGGGTTTTTCCACGTGTCCCCATCCAATCGGGTCTGCGCCATAACCAAATGGCCGCGAACAAAACGATCACGGCCACCAATTCTAAAAAATGTATTTGCATATCAAAATCAATCCCTTTTACGAGGCAGACTGACACAGCCGCCCCGCAAAGGAAATGATGCAATTAGTAGCGGTAATGTTCCGGCTTGAACGGACCTTCCGGTGTCACACCAATATACTCGGCCTGCTCTTGCGACAGCACGGATAGCTTCACACCGATACGGTCAAGATGCAGTCGTGCAACTTTTTCGTCCAGATGTTTGGGCAAAATGTAAACATCGTTTTTGTACTCGTCACCCTTGGTCCAAAGCTCGATCTGTGCCAACACCTGATTAGTAAAGCTGGCAGACATGACGAACGACGGGTGACCAGTGGCGTTGCCAAGGTTCAACAAACGGCCTTGCGACAGAAGGATCATACGGTTGCCGTTCGGCATCTCGATCATATCCACTTGGTCCTTAATGTTGGTCCATTTGTGGTTCTTCAACGCCGCAACCTGAATTTCGTTGTCGAAGTGGCCGATGTTACCAACAATCGCCATATCCTTCATCGCGCGCATATGCTCGATACGGATGATGTCTTTGTTGCCGGTTGTGGTGATAAACACGTCAGCCGTTTCGACAGCGTCTTCCAAGGTTACAACCTCAAATCCATCCATCGCAGCCTGAAGCGCGCAGATCGGGTCGATTTCGGTAACTTTCACACGTGCACCGGCGCCCTGAAGGCTGGCTGCCGAACCTTTACCCACGTCTCCGTATCCACAAACAACCGCTGTCTTACCAGCCAGCATGGTGTCAGTCGCGCGGCGGATACCGTCAACGAGGCTTTCTTTAACGCCATACTTGTTGTCGAACTTCGATTTGGTAACGGAGTCGTTCACGTTTATCGCCGGGAAAGGTAGTTGGCCTTGTTTTACCAATTCATATAAGCGGTGCACACCTGTGGTAGTTTCCTCGGAAACACCTTGAATGGCTTCGCGCATTTTTGTGAACCAGCCTGGACTTTCTTTCATGCGTTTTTTGATCTGCGCAAAGACGGCAATTTCTTCTTCAGACGTCGGAACTTCGATCAAATCAGTTTCGCCCGCTTCAACACGTGCGCCCACCAAAACATAGAGAGTCGCGTCGCCACCATCGTCAAGGATAAGGTTGGCGCCCTCGGGGAACTGGAACGAGCGGTCGAGGTAATCCCAGTGCTCTTCGAGGGTTTGGCCTTTGATTGCAAACACCGGCACGCCAGTTTCAGCAATAGCCGCCGCGGCATGATCTTGCGTGGAGAAAATGTTGCACGAAGCCCAACGAACATCGGCGCCCAATGCGGTTAACGTTTCAATCAGGACAGCTGTCTGGATCGTCATGTGCAAAGAACCGACGATGCGCGAACCTTTGAGCGGCTGGCTTTCACCATACTCTTCGCGTAGCGCCATCAGACCGGGCATTTCTGTTTCGGCAATATCAAGTTCTTTACGGCCGAATTCGGCTAGGGATATGTCTTTAACAATGTAATCGGACATTTTCGGGGGCTCCTTATGGTCGCGCGCATGGAATTTGCGCTCGCATAGCACTATGCGTCGCCCGCTTCAACGTTCAGTTATAAATTAGATTTAGTGCGTCCAGACGGTCTTGCGGTTTGAAGCGAAATTCTCGGCATATCCGCCCGCACGCAACATTGGCTTGCGCTTGTGCGTTTTTTGAACACGGTATGCAATTCCGTTTCCCTTAGCGAAATCCACAGCGGCTTCCTGCGTTTCAAACTGCATCTTCACCTGCCCGCGCATGTCGTCTGAGCTGGTCCAACCCATTAGAGGATCGAGGGATTTAGCCGTTTCGGGAACATACTCCAACACCCAAGCATTCGTTTTGGCCTGACCGGACTGCATTGCATTTCGTGCGGGTTGGTAAATACGTGCCAGCATTGGAGTACCTCGTTGAATAGAACTTGCGCACTTATCGCCAAATTTTAAAGAGTCTGCAAGAGAAGATGACCGCCGAACGGCTTCGAAGAGCGAGGGGTGGGGTAATTTGTCGAACCCGATCGGCGGCCTGCTTGCTGCTTGCCTGAAAACCATACGGTGCTTGGGTTGCGCGTCGCAAGAAATTTATTCGTATAAGTTGTGAATTATCGTAAAAATTCTACCTAAAGAATTAACCCCTCGTTAACCTTGCAATCCGCACACAATCCATCACTTATAGAACAAAGGGGGAATCAATGCTCATCGAAGATATAGTACCAGACGAAATTTCCCGCCCGAAACTCGAGGGTGGCAAACGTATCGTCATGCACACCGAATTTGAACCTGCAGGCGACCAACCTACCGCGATTGCCGAACTGGTAGAGGGAGTCCGCGACGGTGAGCAAAATCAGGTGCTGCTCGGCGCGACGGGCACAGGTAAAACCTTCACAGTGGCCAAGGTGATCGAGGCCACCCAACGCCCTGCCATCATCCTTGCGCCCAACAAAACGCTGGCGGCGCAATTGTACGGCGAGATGAAATCGTTTTTCCCTGAAAATGCCGTCGAATACTTCGTCAGCTTCTACGACTATTACCAACCTGAGGCCTACGTTCCCCGTTCCGACACCTACATCGAAAAAGAATCCCAGATTAACGAGCAAATCGACCGAATGCGCCACTCCGCCACCCGCGCCCTATTGGAACGCGACGACGTTATTATCGTGGCATCGGTGTCTTGCATCTATGGTATCGGTTCTGTCGAAACCTACGGTGCAATGGCGCAAGATTTGGTGGTCGGCCGCGAATATAACCAGCGCGATGTGATGACTGACCTTGTTATCCAGCAATACACCCGTAACGACCAAGCGTTTCAACGCGGATCCTTTCGTGTGCGTGGCGACAGCCTTGAAGTCTGGCCTGCCCACCTCGAAGATCGCGGCTGGCGTTTCAGTTTTTTCGGCGACGAACTGGAAAGCATTGCCGAATTCGACACTCTCACAGGTCAACGCACGGGAAACCTTGAACAGGTCCGCATTTATGCGAACTCCCACTACGTCACGCCGAAACCAACGCTAAAACAAGCAATGATCGAGATCAAAAAAGAACTCAAGACAACTCTCGACCGCTTCGTGAACGAAGGAAAATTGCTGGAAGCCCAACGCCTTGAGCAACGCACGAACTTCGACCTCGAAATGTTGGAAGCCACCGGCGTGTGCAATGGAATCGAGAACTACTCTCGCTACTTGACCGGCCGTGCCCCCGGCGAACCGCCCCCCACGCTGTTCGAATACATCCCCGACAACGCGCTGGTGTTCGCGGATGAATCCCACGTCTCCGTTCCGCAAATCGGCGGCATGTACAAGGGCGACTTCAAACGTAAATCCACGCTGTCGGAACACGGCTTCCGCCTGCCGTCCTGCATGGACAACCGCCCGCTGAAGTTCGAGGAATGGGACGCCATGCGCCCGCAATCGGTGTTCGTATCCGCCACTCCGCAAAAGTGGGAACTGGAACAAAGCGGCGGAATTTTCGCAGAACAAGTCATCCGTCCTACGGGCTTGCTTGACCCACCCGTAGAAATTCGGCCCGTTGAAATGCAGGTGGATGATGTGCTGTCAGAAATCCGCATCGTTGCCGCCAAAGGCCAGCGTGTTCTTGTCACGACCCTCACCAAGCGCATGGCCGAGGATCTGACCGAATACCTCCACGAACAAGGTGTGCGGGTGCGCTACATGCACTCCGACATCGATACGCTGGAACGGATCGAGATATTGCGGGACCTCCGCCTCGGTGTCTTTGACGTCCTGATCGGCATCAACCTTCTGCGCGAGGGGTTGGACATCCCCGAATGCGGGCTGGTCGCGATTTTGGATGCGGATAAGGAAGGGTTCCTACGTTCCGAAACGTCGCTGGTGCAAACCATCGGTCGGGCCGCGCGAAACGAGGATGGTCGTGTGATTATGTATGCGGACCGGATCACCGGCTCCATGCAGCGCGCGTTGAACGAGACTAATCGCCGCCGCGAGAAACAGCACGCCCATAACGTTAAGCACGGCATCACGCCGGCAACCGTGAAAAGGAACGTCGAAGATGTTCTGAAAGGCCTGTTCAAAGGCGACACAGATCAAGGGCGGATCACAACGAAGGTCGACAAAGCCAACTACGGCGCCAACCTGAAAACACATCTGGACGCGTTACGCAAAGATATGCGCAAGGCCGCAGAAAATCTGGAGTTCGAGGAAGCCGCAAGATTGCGCGACGAGGTTCAGCGGTTGGAAGCAGTAGACTTGGCGATCCACGACGACCCAATGGCGCGGCAATCCGCGATAGCGGCAGCCGGAGATGCGGCGGTTAGCAAGGGGCGGAGTTCGGGTGGTCGGGCTGGGACGACTGTGTTTAAGGGGAAAGCCAAAAAGCGAGGGTAATACCACGACTGGTGCGTGATCGCCACGCACCAGTCGTCATATCAATCACTCAACTACACATCGAAAACATCAGCGTCATCTTCAGAATAACTTGAACGTTGAGCGTCACATTAGATCGACCTACCAGCCTTTTTGAAAGCTACGCCGTTTGCTCTGCGGCGTCCCCTTTTGGCGACAAATACCAAAGCACCGCTGCTACCAGCAACAGCGCCGGAACGTCGGCAATTAAGTGGCCGTGTTCCATGTCGTCACCAACTGCCTGCACACCCATTATCAATCCATGTACGATACTCGACCAGATCGTGTAGTTAATCAGGCTTTTATGCTCTGACGGGTTTCTGGACGCCATTATCAGCATAACCCCAAGAACTAGGTACATTCCGATAATCATCTGCAGATAGTAAGAGCCTTCGCCCCCGTGCCAGACCCATCCAGAGGGCCAAATGATCCCTAACGGATAGATAAGCAGAAAGATCAGACCGAATACGGCCAAAGCCAATTTTAGATATTTTTCACGAGTATCAGCATTCATAGCAAGTCCCTCATATGTTTTTTATAGGAGTACACACTTGGTAGAAAGTGCCGTGTACCTACCACATATAGATGAATGTGTCCAACTGGATACTATGTGCCCCATGTTCGAGAGCTGATAACGTCACCCCGAACAATAAACCACGTCATACATCACCGGCTCGAAGTTCTTGCACATCTCGTTGATCTTCCGGCTCCGCGCTCGCATTTCTTCGGAACGCAGCATCTCCATAAAGTCCTCGCGGTTTTCCCATTGGGAGTAGTTCGCGATCCGCGTTTGCGCGTCGTTCACATGCAGCGTGGCCGAGATGAACCCCGCGTGTTTGCTGATCACCTCGTCACACGCCGCTTGCAACTCGTCCAGCAGATCTTGGCATGTCCCTGGATTAACTTCGAACGTCGTAATAACGGTCTGCAATTTTCGGTCGGTAGAAATTGTCGGCATAGCGTCCTCCTATAACACCACCCTACGCCGACAATACCAAATCGCCAAACCCTAAGAAGGCAAATCGACACGGGCGACCAGATGCACCGTACCCTTAACGCTCGCCCCCCATTTGATCGATACATTGCTGTTCCCAGCAAGTTGCGCCGTCGGAACGATGTATTGCGCCACGTCACTGCCGTTAAGAATATCACCCTGCGGCATCACCGCATCGACGCCCAAGACCTGCCCGCCGAACGGGAGTTTTGCCGATAGATCGACCGCCCAGTTGTTGGAAGCACCCGTTTTAGTAACACGTTTCACCGCTGGACTTTCCGTTCGCTCCACTACTTCATCAAACGAATTTCCCGTGAACGTCACCGCTTTGGTCGCACTATGATCGAATGTGCCTTCAGAAGTATCCACTCCCTCGACCCGATCAATAACGCCGCTACCAATGGTCTTGAATGTGTTCCCGACCACCGAAATTCCGTCAATCGTGTGGTTGCTCCCAAAGGGTGCCAGCCGAATATAGGTAAACCAAACCGGCACATCCCCCGCCGTAAAGATGTTTCCCGTCAAAGACAAAGTACCGAATGGGCGCGTGCTGGCATCTGCATTAGCTTTAACGTCATGCTCGTTGTTCAATTCGATCCACGCGTTATCGATATAGTTGGCCGAGAACGTCGTCTTGCAACTTTTCTGGGTCAACACAATCCCCGCCGAGCGCTCCCCGTCCACGGAATCGTCACCTTGCCAGAAATGGTTACCCGATATGATATGCCCGCCACCGTTCAACACCCCAAAATGTAGGAATCGCACCGCGCGATTGTTGCGGACTTTGATGTCATTACTGTTGGAATTAAACGCGATCGTAGTGCGATACTGGACCAATGTGCTGTATTCATTCGACAAAAACTCGTTGTCATGTACGGACATACCATTGCAACCCTTGCCAATCGAGGTAATCCCCCGATCCCTTGGTTTCGTGAACCAGCAATTTCGAATATGCCAAGCGATTCCGTCTTTTGGCAGCATAAGCCCACTCGCATCCCCGAAACAGCCGAACTCAACCCCCTCGATCTGGAATCGTTGAACGCTAGCGAAACCTGAGAAGTCGAGCAAATACTTGAAGCGTATAAACGTATAGGTTTGTGAACCTGGTGCCGAATGCAACGGTTGGCTAAGCGTAATCGTGCCAAGTCCGTCGTCCTTGTTTTGTACATAAACTTCACGCCCGACACCTGCGCCTGTTACAAGCGCACCTACGGGAATGGATGCCACATTAACCACATTGCTAAGGACCAAATCATCGCTGCTGGAATAGCTCGCGGTGCTGGTGAACGCCTCGGTATTCCAAGCCGAACCCGCGTTCACCTCCAACTGACCGTTGCGTAAAACTCGGCGGTTGGCGAAAGTATCCTTGTTACCCACGGCGGCGTGTACATCAATTGGTTCGTCCAGCTGGATGCGCATACCACCCATATCCAGCGACTCATGGTCGGTGAAATTGAACAGGGCCTGAAGCGCTTTTTTGAAGGCGAGTGTTTCGTCACCAAACGCATCTACATAGGTTGGAAGGTCAAAATTATGCGTTAATTGCAAGCGCTTGTCATCAGGCATTACCAGCTTGCCCTCGAAACGACAGCGCGCATTTAGCGTGCAATTGGTGGTCAGATAATATGTCCCAGCCGAGATCAATAGTTCACGGCCGCTTGCCTCCGCCGCTGCATCGGCCGCCTCGAACGCGGAAATATCATCAGTTATCCCGTCGCCGATCGCCCCGTAATCACGCACGTCGACCCAATGAATCAGTTTGCGGTGGAAATACGCGGTCACATCCGTGATTTCGATTGACTCAATTCGTACGACGCTGCCCGTTGCCCCATCCAGATCCAACCCGAAGTGCCCGTAAACCGGCTGTGTTCCCCATGGCATATCGACACCAGCCCGATTCCCCGACCCGACGATCGCCGAAACCTCGTAAACCCGACCATAGGTATCCATTGGCTCAACCGGTCCGAATTCGTCCAACCCAGTAATATGTACGCCACCAGCCCCACCAGCCCTCGCTGCAATCCGGACACTTGGAAATGCGCCGCTCATCACCTTGATCCGCGCTTTAACTTCGATATAGGCGCCGGCTATCATTGGCACTTCGCCAATATAACGCAGAGATGTCGGGTCCGTCGTTGTCTGCAACTCCAAACAGCCACCGAAATCCGGATCACTAACCACAATCGCCGCGTTAACGGCCCCCGCATAGGTTGGCGACCCCGGTGTGCCATCCGTGCTCGACCAATCATCCAATCCATCCACAAACGCCGGTGGCATCAAGTCAATTCCGTCCGTTACAACCATATTCATATGCAATACCCCTTTGATTGGCACCCAGCCAACAAGCCTACGGCCTTCGTGAAGTACGAAGCACCATTTTGAAATTTCTCGAAAAAGACCGCTGCAATGGCGGTGAATAACTATAATTAGCAACAAATTGTTAAGGCGAGGTTAACTAAACGATAATTGCTGCAATCTATTATTTCACCAACACTTGCGTCTTGTGGTATAATATACATATGAAACGAGTAACTACGTAATTTTCACATAATGATGTGTAGTTAAGATCGGAGCAAGAAAATGAACCCTGACTGGATTAATGCTATAATTGGCGGCTTAATGATTGGCACGGCCACCGGCATACTTATGCTCGGGAACGGCAGAATCGCAGGTATCAGCGGTATCCTGGGCGGTTGGATCGGCAGTTCAAAGCCCTCCGACTGGGCTGAGCGTGCGTTATTCCTCATCGGTCTTCTCGCGGCCCCGTTGGTTTATTATGCATCCAACAGCGTCCCGCAAATTACGGTAACCAACAGTTTTCCATTGTTAGTCATCGGCGGTCTGGCCGTAGGTATCGGCACGATCATGGGCTCAGGCTGTACGTCTGGTCACGGGATTTGCGGCAACTCCCGCCTCTCCAAACGTTCAATTGTTGCGACGTTAACCTTTATGGCAACGGGCGGTATAACCGTCGCTGCCCTCAACTACTTTGCCTAAGGAAAAGTCATGCGCAAAATCATAGCCCTAGCGTCCGGCCTACTTTTCAGCTTTGGTCTGATCATTTCCGACATGGTTAACCCGGCACGTGTCATCGCGTTTTTGGATGTAACAGGTGATTGGGATCCGACCCTCGGCTTCGTTATGGGGGGGGCAATCACGACGGCGTCGATTGCTTGGATTATCGCCCGCCCACGAAAATCAGCTTACTTCGGAGGGACTATCCCGCCAATGCCAACACAGCCCGTAGATCGCAATTTGGTCACAGGTTCCGCCATATTCGGCATCGGCTGGGGGCTGGTGGGCATCTGCCCCGGCCCTGCGATTGTCGCAATGAGTTTTGGTAAATGGGAGGTCGCCGTGTTTATAGTCGCGATGATGGCCGGCATGGCGCTTTACAATTTCGGCTGGTTCAAGTTGCCAAAACTCGGACTAGGGCCAGCGTAAGCATAGAAAAGGGTCGAAAAAGCGCACCGCAACACTTTGCTTGCAAGGCGCTTTTTCGACAAGTTCATACTTTACCTTAATCGTCTAGAAACTCTCCAGCCAACGCTTTTTCAATCAGCGCGACTGTTTCAGGTACACCAAACAATGCGATAAATCCACCAAATCTAGGTCCTTGCGAGGCCCCCAAAAGAACTTCGTAAATAGCCGTAAACCATGCCCTTAACGGATCAAATCCGTGCTCCTTACCGACAGCGAACACGAGGCTTTGCAACGCATCGCCGTCCACCGCGCCATCCCAAGTTTTCAACCGCTCAGCCAAATAGACAAGCGCTGCACGTTCCTGCTCGTTCGCCGCGCGGTACACTTTGGTTGGTTTAACGAAGTCATGGAAATACCGCACAGCGAAACCCGCTGCAGCATCTAGTCCTGGATGTGTTTGCGCGGTTGCATCGGGTGCATATTTACGGATGAACCCCCACATTTGTTCAGTGTTTTCGGCGCTCGATGCCGAAGCCAAATTCAATAGCATGGAGAAAGGCACGACCATATCGCTTACCGGTGGTTGCCCACGGTGAATGTGCCAGACCGGGTTGTTCAAGCGTGCCTTCAAATCCTGTCCTTCGAACGCCCGTAGGTGCTGGTGATACTCATCCACTGCTTTGGGAATAACATCGAAATGCAATCGCTTGGCAGTTTTTGGTTTCAGGTACATAAAATACGACAGGCTTTCGGAGCTTGCATAGGTCAACCACTCGTCAATTGAAATTCCGTTACCTGAAGATTTCGAAATTTTTCCGCCAACCTCGTCCAGAAACATCTCGTATACGAAATGCTCTGGGGCACGCCCGCCCAATATCCGGCAGATTTTGTCGTAAATATGAGTGTTGGTCGAATGGTCTTTACCATACATTTCGAAATCCACATCAAGGGCCGCCCAGCGTGCACCAAAATCCGGCTTCCATTGCAGCTTAACCTGACCACCAGTGACACTCATGGTAACTTCCTCACCATCCTCGTCGTCAAATGTAATCGTCCCGTCCGTCGCATTCACCGATTTCATCGGCACATACATAACCCGTCCAGTTTTCTGCGAAATCGGTAAGAAGCAGGAATAGGTCTCGCGGCGTTCTTCGCGCAACGATTTTAGCATAACTTCCATTATTTCGTCGTATTTCTCGACTGCGCGCAACAGGATCTGGTTAAACTGACCGGACTTGTAGAACACGCTCGCCGAGTAGAATTCGTAGTCAAACCCAAACGTATCCAGAAAACGGCGCAGCATTGCATTGTTGTGATCGCCAAAGCTGTCATATTCTTCGAACGGGTCGGGCACCGCAGAAAGCGGGCGTTGCAGATGTTCTTGCAACTTTTCAGGGTTGGGCACATTGCTCGGCACTTTCCGCATACCGTCCAGATCATCGGAAAAACAAATCAGCTTGGTCGGTATATCGCTTAATGCTTCAAACGCACGACGCACCATTGTTGTGCGCGCAACCTCGCCGAAAGTACCGATATGTGGCAATCCAGAAGGTCCGTAACCTGTCTCGAACAACACATACCCCTTCTCGGGCGGGTGTTTTGCGAACCGCTTGACCAATTTGCGGGCTTCCTCAAAAGGCCAGGCTTTGGATTTCAGTGCGAGTTCACGAAGTTCAGACATGATTGTCCCCTAAAAGTGCCCCCCGACAACCGGAAAGCGAAAATATCTTCCGCTTCCTATTGTGCAGCGGGCCATGCGTCAATATTCTTAGGACAACGAATATATTCGAGGTTTTGAAATGTCCCAACAAGTTCCTGCATCATTTTCACCACAAGACGCCCTTATCGCCGTGATGGTGGCCGAGTCCGCGTCAGATGAAAACATTACCAATTCTGAATTGTTGTCGATTACCCGTATCGTTGACCACATGCCTATTTTCGCAGACTACGATTCCAGTCGGATCAAAACGGTCAGCCAAGTTGTTTTTGACCTGTTTGAAGTCGAAGACGGACTCGATGCGTTGTTTGGTATTGTTCGCGATGCTTTACCCGAAACACTTTTTGAAACTGCTTACGCTATGGCTTGCGATGTTGCCGCTGCCGATGGCCGTCTTCGGCAGGGAGAATTGGAATTCATGGCTGAAATCCGGTACGAACTTAGCATTGATCGACTGCACGGTGCCGCGATTGAACGCGGCGCAAGGGCGCGGCACATGTTATTACCGGAGACTTAGGGCGTCAGGATACGCCCCGATACGTATACTTTTAGCAAAAAAACATACCCCATTGACAAGACACCACTCTCCGCACCATGTTCCCGCCCCACACGACTCCCCGTGATTTTGGAGATTTTTAATGGCCGTAGTAGTAGTCGAATCCCCCGCGAAAGCGAAAACTATCAATAAATATCTAGGGGATGAGTACACCGTTCTGGCGTCTTATGGCCACGTTCGCGACCTGCCTGCAAAAAACGGTTCTGTCGATACTGACAACGACTTCGAGATGAAATGGGACGTCGCCACACAGTCTATGAAGCATGTTCGCGCCATTGTGGACGCCATGAAGGCAGACCCCGATGACAAACTTATCCTCGCGACCGACCCTGATAGGGAAGGAGAAGCCATCAGTTGGCACCTTGAAGAGGTTCTGCGCAAACGCAAAGTTATCAAGAAATCCACCAAGGTCGAACGTGTAGTATTCAACGCCGTCACCAAATCCGCGATTCTAGAAGCCATGGCCAACCCGCGCCAAGTGGACCAACCGCTGGTGGACGCATATCTTGCCCGTCGCGCGTTGGACTATTTAGTAGGTTTCAACCTGTCGCCAGTTCTTTGGCGCAAATTACCCGGTGCGAAATCCGCTGGCCGCGTGCAATCCGTCGTTCTGCGCTTGATCGTTGAACGCGAGATGGAGATCGAAGCTTTTAATAATCGCGAATACTGGACCGTTGCCGCTGATCTGACCACACCCCGCGGGAAAAACTTCGAGGCACGCCTGACTATCCTCGGTGGCAAGAAGCTGGAGAAATTCAGCATCGAAACCGCCGCGGCGGCTGAACTGGCTGTCGCCGCCATCGAATCCCGCGACCTTAAGATCGCTTCGGTCGAAGCAAAGCCCGCCAACCGCAACCCCTCTGCTCCGTTCATGACGTCGTCTCTGCAACAAGAGGCCAGCCGCAAGTTCGGCTTCGGTGCGCGTCAGACCATGTCCACCGCCCAGCGTCTGTATGAGGCTGGATATATTACATATATGCGTACTGATGGTATCGACATGGCTCCCGAAGCGGTGACACAGGCCCGCGAGGTTATTAAGGCGCGGTACGGTGATGCTTACGTCCCCGACAAACCACGCATCTATAAGAACAAAGCCAAAAACGCGCAGGAAGCCCACGAATGTATCCGCCCAACCGATATGTCTGTGGCTCCTGACGCAATGTCGAAGCTAGAAGTCGATCAACGTAAGCTCTATGATTTGATCTGGAAACGCTCGGTTGCATGCCAAATGGCTGCCGCTCGTTTAGAACGCACAACCGTAGACGTTCTATCGGCCGACGAACAAATCGGCTTGCGCGCGACCGGACAAGTCATCCAGTTTGAAGGCTTCATGAAGGTATATACGGAAGGTCGCGAGGATGCCGTCATTGACGACGACAAAACCTTGCCACAGATCATGCAGGGCGATCCTGCGGACAAGCGCTCTGTCACGCCCGAGCAGCACTTCACCCAACCACCGCCCCGTTATTCCGAGGCGAGCATTGTGCAAAAGATGGAAGAACTGGGCATTGGTCGCCCATCTACCTATGCCTCGATTGTGACGACAATTCAGGATCGCGACTATGTTCGCAAAGAAAAGAACCGCCTAATCCCCGAGGATAAGGGACGTCTGGTGACAATCTTCCTTGAAAGCTATTTCCGCCAATACGTCGGATATGATTTCACAGCGGCACTGGAAAACGACCTTGATAAGGTCAGCGCGGGTGACGAGGACTGGAAGGTTCTGCTTGGCCGTTTCTGGAAAGACTTCCATGCCGCTATCGGTGAAACATCCGAGCTTCGCATCACTGAAGTTCTGGAAAAAATCAACGAAGTACTGGCCCCGCATTTGTTCCCCGCGAACGAGGACGGTTCCGACCCGCGCATCTGCAAAAACTGTGGCGATGGCAAACTATCCATGCGGACATCTCGCGCTGGTGGCGCTTTCATCGGTTGTTCCAACTACCCCGAATGCCGCTATACCCGCCCAATCTCTGGCGAGGTCGAAGGCGGAGACATGGCAGGTCCGGATGGCAAACTGCTGGGCCATAACGACGACGGCGAGACGATTTCGTTGCGTTCAGGCCGCTTTGGTCCCTACGTTCAACTGGGCGATCTGACTGAAGAAAATCCAAAACCCAAGCGTTCATCCATTCCCAAAGGCATGGATTTGGACACGGTAGACCTAGCCAAAGCGCTTGATTTGTTATCGCTACCCCGCCTGATCGGCGAGCACCCCGAAGGTGGACGAGTCGAGGCCAGCATTGGGCGTTTCGGCCCTTACGTTGTCCACACCAAACCACCGGGCGAAGGCGAAACCAAGCAAACCAAGATTTACGCTTCCATTAAGGATGCCGAAGAAGTTCTGACCATTGGCATGAACCGCGCCGTGGAAATGATCGCCCAAAAAGCCGCCCGAGGCGGCCGTGGTGCAGCGGCAAAACCGTTGCACGAATTGGGTGAGCACCCGGATGGTGGTGCGTTGAATGTCATGGACGGTCGATATGGACCTTACGTGAAGTGGGAAAAGATTAATGCGACCTTACCAAAAGGCACCGAGCCTGCAGACGTAACGCTGGAAGATGCTATTGAACTAGTGAACGCCAAAGCTGCAACGAAGAAGCCTCGCAAAAAACCTGCGGCAAAGAAAAAGCCTGCCGCGAAAAAGAAACCCGCGGCTAAAAAGAAGGCGCCGGCAAAGAGGAAAGCTCCGGCCAAGAAGAAGGCTGCGACAAAAGACGAGTAGCCAAGTACTCGACAGTCCGTGTCAGGCGGTGAAAGAACGGCCGACAGCGAATAATATCACATGACGCCCTGCAATCAGCGTGTTACAGGGCGTCATGAAACATTTTCCTACAAAACAACAGATCCTCGAATGGATCAAAGATAACGCCAAGACCACAAGCAAACGCGACATCGCGAAGGCTTTTGGCATTAAGGGCCAGGACCGGATCGAGTTAAAGCGCATTTTGCGAGAGTTGCGCGCCGAGGGCCATTTGCAAAAAACCCGCAACACGATCCGCGAGACAGGAACCCTGCAAAACGTTGAACTGTTGCAAGTCACCGCTATTGACGCCGACGGTGACCTGTTCGCCGAACCAGCAAACTGGAAAGGCGAAGATCAAGCGCCAACCATCCTGATGATTCCCATGAAAAATAATCCCGCCCTTGGGATTGGCGACAAGATACTCTGCCGCTTGACCAAAACCGGCGAAGAGCACGCCCCTTACGAAGGCCGATTAATTCGCAAGATCGGCAGCTCGGCGGCGGTAATCCTCGGGATATTTAAGCAGGCTGAATATGGCGGACGCGTAATTCCCGTCGATAAAAAATCCAGCAAGGAATGGCAAATTGCACCGGGCGACCGCAACGGTGCCCGTGAAGGTGAACTGGTAGAGGCCACCCAGATTGGTAAAGTCCGCATGGGTTTGCCCAAAGCCAAGATCACGGCACGATTAGGCGATGCAACTGCGCCCAAATCGGTATCGCTGATCGCAATCCACGAACACGGCATCCCCGTCACGTTCCCGGAAAACGTCGAGGAAGAAGCGCTGAATGCAAAGCCCGTCAAACTGGGCAAGCGCGAAGACCTCCGTCACTTACCCCTTTTCACCATCGACCCATCTGATGCACGCGATCACGACGATGCAATCTGCGCTTTGCCTGATCCTGACCCTAAAAACGAGGGTGGCCACATCGTCTGGGTCGCCATTGCCGATGTCGCGCATTACGTGCGCCCGAATTCCGCTCTGGACCGCGAGGCTCGCAAACGCGGAAATTCTTCGTACTTCCCTGACCGTGTGGTACCGATGCTGCCTGACAGTCTTTCAGGTGATCTGTGTTCCTTGCACGCAGGTATGGATCGCCCGTGCATTGCATTGGAAATCCAGCTGAACGCAGCGGGCCGTAAAATCGGTCATCGGTTTACTCGTGGCCTGATGCAATCCCCTGCCTCGCTGTCCTACGAACAAGCCCAAGCCGCTGCAGATGGCAACGCTGGCGAAGAGGCCGCGCCCTTGTTGGAACACGGTATCAAACCTTTGTGGGACGCCTATTTTGCCGTTCGTAAGGAAACGAAAAACCGCCAGCCACTGCATCTCGATCTGCCCGAACGTAAGATTGTCCTTGCCGATGATGGCGAAGTGCTTTCGGTTGCCTTTAGGGATCGTTTCGACGCGCACAAATTGGTAGAAGAGTTCATGGTTCTCGCCAATGTTTGTGCTGCCGAAACACTTGAAGCGAAGCGGATGCACTTGCTTTACCGTGTTCATGAAGAACCCAACCCCGAAAAGCTGGAGGGCTTGCGCGAGACTGTGGAAAGCGTCGGGTTGACGTTGGCCAAGGGGCAAGTTTTGAAGACGGCGCAGTTGAACAAACTTCTGGACGCGGCTGCGGGAACCGAGCATTCAGAGGTAATCTCCATGTCGGTTCTGCGGTCGATGACTCAGGCCTACTATTCGCAATCCAACTACGGGCACTTCGGGTTGGCGCTCCAACGCTACGCCCATTTCACCTCGCCGATCCGTCGCTATGCTGATTTGATTGTGCATCGAGCTTTGATCAAAGCACACGGCTGGGGCGATGATGGGCAAACACCGGAAGAAGAGGCGGGGCTTGAAGAAACCGCCGAACACATCAGCAAGACCGAACGGCGATCCATGCTGGCCGAGCGTGACACTACAGATCGTTATCTGGCAGCATACTTGTCTGAACGCATCGGCAACGAATTCGACGGCAAAGTATCCGGCATCGCACGTTTCGGCCTATTCGTTAAACTAAACGAAACAGGCGCCGACGGCATCATCCCGATCTCGCATCTCGGGCGCGAATATTTCCATCACGATGCCGACGCACAAACTTTAACCGGCGAGCGCTCCCGTATGGTTATTAGTCTCGGTATGAAGGCCAAGGTACGCTTGGCCGAGGCGGTTCCCGTCACCGGAGGCTTGTTGTTCGAGTTGTTGGAACTGGAAGGCAAAACCATGAAGTCCGTGCAAGGTGGTAAATCGCGAGGCGGTCCGAACCGTAAACACAAACGCGCGAAAATCCGCCGCAGTAAAGATGCAAAACGCACGAAACGGAAGTAGTAGTTTCGCGCGAAGGGAGATGTGGGTACTCTGGGGTATGTCCAGACGTTTGCTCTATATCTTATTCGTGGTCGCCAGCTGTTTCCCCGTACTAGCAGGCGCGCAGGTTTCCGTGCCTGCTACACGCGCGGCAACCGATTTCGACACTTGGCGAAACGAATTTCGCATCAAGGCGCTTGCCGTAGGAATTTCGGCGAACACATTCGACACCGCGTTTCGCAATGTTAATTACAAACCGCGCACCGGCGATATTGATGAAAACCAGGCAGAATTCGCGCGACCGATATGGGAATACTTAGACAGCGCGATATCGCACGGCCGTATCTCTGCAGGTCGATCCAAAGCGCTTTCCATGCAACGTTTGCTACGAACGCTTGAGAACAAGTATCGCGTCAACAGTGAAGTACTTATCGCCATATGGGGCATGGAAACCAACTTTGGTTCCTTTCGTGGCACTGCCTATACGATCGAGGTCCTAGCCAATGCCGCGTACAACGGCCATCGCCGGACTTTTGCACAAACCGAACTGCTCGCCGCACTTGAAATCCTCGATCATGGTGATGTTATCGCGTCCAAAATGTTAGGCAGCGTTAGTGGTGCGATGGGGCACACACAATTCATGCCCTCCACGTATCTACGTTTCGGCGTTGATCAAAACCGTGACGGACATGTCAATATATGGTCCGAAAGTCCAAATGATGCACTTGCCTCCACAGCGAATTACCTTCACCGCTTGGGATGGAAGAACGATCAGCCTTGGGGTGTCGAGGTCACACTGCCACGTGGGTTCAACTTTGCACAGATCGGCGAGTACAAAACGCATAATGCTGATTATTGGAACGCACGCGGTGTCCGCACAACGGACAAGGCAAGCATTCCCAATCACGGAGCTACCGCCCTGTTGGCCCCCGCCGGTGCGAACGGGCCGATTTTCGCAGTATTCTCGAATTTTCAGGTGATCCGACAATACAACATGTCGGTTTCATATTCCCTCGCGGTTGGTCACTTGTCAGACCGGATCAATGGTGGCGGAGCGTTCAAGGCCAGCTGGCCGCGCAGTGATACGCCAATGACCCGCGCAATCCAGCGCCAAATACAAACACTGCTGCAAGAGCGCGGCTTTGATGTCGGTCCAATCGACGGAATGATTGGGCCAAGAACCATCGAAGCCATACAGGCATATCAAGTCTCGGAAGGCATTCTCGCCGACGGCTATGCGACACCAAGTTTGCTTATTAAATTACGCCGATAGAGTCGGCAATTTCCCAGTCGCGCCCCATGCGGCGGTTTGCATCTCTTCCAATCGCGAGGTCGTCCGCTTGAACTGCCACGCTCCTTTGCCTTTTTGGTACAACCGATCCGGCACATCATCTGCAGAACAGATCAGCCGGACTTTGGCTTCGTACAACGTATCAACCAACAGAATAAACCGCTTCGCCTCGTTACCTTTTTCCTTGGACATTTTGGGAATGTCATCAAGCAACAACACATCGACCACCTTGGCAATCGCCAGATAATCCACAGCCCCGAGCGGGGTTTCACATAGCTGTACAAAGGTAAACCGACCAGCACTTTGGTAAAACGAAGGAATAACTACATCCCGCCCTTTCACCTTCAACGTCTTCGGAGTGCCTCTTCCGTTGGTTAAAGCAGCCCAAGCCGCATCCATTTCGCGCTTGGACACGTCGTCTAACGGCGTGAAATAAAGTTCAGGGCTTTTCTGCCCCCCAAGGCGATGATCTTTCTCACTCGCCAGATGATAGACTTCCAGATGCTCTTTGATTTTTTCAATAAACGGTACAAACAGATGGCGGTTCAGGCCGTCTTTATAAAGCTCGTCAGGATGGCGGTTAGAGGTAGCAACGATCACCACGCCCCGAATGAAAAGCTTTTCGAACAAGCGGCCCACGATCATCGCGTCTGTAATGTCGACAATTTGCATTTCATCGAAACACAATAGGTGCGCTTCAGTTGCGATGGCTTTGGCGACAGGTTCGATCGGATCTTTTTCGTGGTTCTTGCGCGCATTGAAAATGCCGTCATGCACTTCTTGCATGAATTCATGAAAATGCACGCGTCTTTTTTTTTCGACGTCGACGCTATAGAAAAACATATCCATTAACATGGACTTCCCGCGCCCGACGCCACCGTATAAATATAGGCCTTTGATTTCGGTTTGCGTAATTCTCTCGCGGCCCCAACCAAACAGACCAAATCCGGCTAGCGTTGGTTTTGCCGCGTTATACCCGTCAAGCCGTGTGTGTAGCAGTTGCAATTTTTCAACCGCGAACCTTTGTGCGGTGTCATCACTCAGCTCGCCACTGTTAACGAGGGCTCTAAATGTGTGGACGGGGCCTTGGGCCATACGTTTCTCCCGCTGAACAGTTAATCAACTCATAACGGGACGTAATGGCATTGTTAACCGGAATTCGTTTGAAGCTTCGGTAATTTCCTTCCAATATATCGTGAACTTACTTACCGGAACCACCTATGCTCCAGAAATCCACGCTATTCACACCTGTTCTGATCGGCGGCAGCTTAATCCTGCTTGTCAGTTTCGGTATTCGCGCATCCTACGGGGTGTTCCAAATTCCCATCGCGACAGATTTCAACTGGCCAAGAGCGGAATTTTCCTTCGCCATCGCCATTCAAAACCTTGCATGGGGCATTGGTCAGCCTATCTTTGGCGCTTTGGCCGAAAAATTCGGCGACAGGCGAGCGATCATTGCGGGCGCCTTAATATATTCCGTCGGGTTAGTGCTCAGCAGCTTGGCAATGACCCCCGAAGCGCACCAGATCGTTTCAATCCTCGTTGGATTTGGCATCGCGGGAACAGGCTTCGGCGTGGTGCTGGCCGTTGTCGGCCGCGCCTCGTCAGATGAAAACCGTTCCATGGCGCTGGCGATTGCAACTGCAGCAGGGTCAGCAGGCCAAATATTTGGCCCACCCACCGCAGAATACCTACTCTCGATCATGAGTTGGTCACAAGTTTTCACAATTTTCGCCGGTGTTATCTTGTTGGTAATTCTGCTGTTGCCCATGATGCGAGCCGAGCCGCAAGCCACCAAAGCCGAACTTCAGGAAAGTATGGGTGAAAACCTGATGAAGGCGTTCAAAGACCCGACATATACCCTGATTTTCATTGGCTTTTTTTCGTGTGGTTATCAACTGGCCTTCATCACCGCCCACTTCCCCGCTTTTATAACCGAGGCCTGCGGTTCTATTGACCCCAATGGCGCTCTTGCCACACTCGGTATAACCACGACATCTGCGCTGGGTGCCACGTCTATCGCCTTAATCGGAATCGCCAACATCGGCGGAACGATATATGCGGGCTATCTGGGCAACCGTTATTCCAAGAAATACCTTCTAGCTGCGATTTACACGGGTCGCACGTTAATCGCTGCGATGTTTATCATGATGCCGATCACTCCGTTAACTGTAGTCGTATTCTCTATCACCATGGGGTCACTATGGCTGGCTACCGTGCCGCTAACCTCAGGCCTGATCGCGCATATCTACGGGTTGCGGTATATGGGAACGCTCTATGGCATCGTCTTCTTCAGCCACCAGCTAGGGTCATTCCTTGGTGTCTGGTTAGGCGGTCGAATGTATGACCTGTACGGCAGCTATACAGCGGTATGGTGGGTCGGCGTCGGCGTCGGCGCGTTCTCTGCCATAGTACACCTGCCTATCAGGGAGCGCGTTTTGTCGCCAGCCTAGGCACGCACGTCCTTGCGTTCACCAATATGCTGCCCACCGCGTTTTTCGGCTAGCATTACCTGCTTTTGCCGCTCGCGAAATCTTTCGCGGCGCTCGTCTGAATGTTCGTCAATGCATTGATGACAACTGACACCCTTTTCGAACGCATCACGCTCCATATCAACGTCCGAAATGGGTCGGCGGCAAGCGTAGCACAGATGATACGGCCCTTCCTCTAGGCCGTGCCCAACGGAAACACGGCTGTCGAAGACAAAACACTCGCCTTCCCACATGGATTGCTCCTGCGGGATTTCTTCGAGGTATTTCAGAATACCGCCTTTAAGATGGAACACGTCCTCAACACCCTCGCCTAGCAGATAGTTGGTGGATTTCTCGCACCGAATGCCACCCGTGCAGAACATCGCCACGCGTTTATTGTGAAAGCGATCTTTGTTCTTTTCCCACCACGCGGGAAAATCGCGGAAACTGGCGGTTTCGGGGTCGACCGCGCCTTCGAATGTGCCAATGGAAAACTCGTAATCGTTGCGCGTATCGATCAGCACTACATCGTCCTGCGAGATTAAATCATTCCAATCCTCAGGCATGACGTAATTGCCAACGTTCAACGTCGGGTCCACCTGCGGTTGCCCCATCGTGACGATCTCTTTCTTCAGCTTCACTTTCATCCGCAAGAACGGCATTTCGGAAGCGAGGCTTTCCTTGTGCTCCAGATCAGCGCACCCGGGCAATGACCGAAGATATGCCAGCACCGTATCGATTCCGAGGCGCGTTCCTGCAATCGTGCCATTAACTCCTTCGGCCGCGATCAACAACGAGCCCTTCACTCCTTGAGCATCGCAAATATCTTGCAATGGTCCACGCATGGATGACGGGTCCGCAAAGCGGGTAAAGTGATACAGGGCGGCTACGATTATTTTTGTCATGGGCTGCACATAATGCGCAACTAAGGCTTTGCCAAGGCCAACAGTTTGGCCACGGTGTTCCAGTTGCACGCGGTAACAGGTACACCTGCGATCATCTCCATCGCTGCTGCCAGTTTTGATCGCCCGATTCCGTCAGGTGCAAACAGATAAATTGCATGGTCTGTCACGAAGTATTTCTCCGAGGGAATCGCGAGCGCATCTGCCTTAGCAGCATCGAAATTCGGCTTATCAGTCAGAAACCAGATGTGGAGGGCTTTACCGTAATCCGTTGGGAAACAATTTTCGATCGCGATTTGCATAAACATGGCAAGCGGCAATACCAAGACATTAGGCCGGAATCCCTTCGCCCTCTCGATTGCGTCTGAAATAGCACTTCCGGCAATATCGCGTTGAATTACAGCGTTTCCCGACTGAATATAGATCCGCACATCACCGGCCCCCAATCCGACCAGTATATCCTTCAACGCGGCCATCGGCAGTTTATTGTGGCCGCCAACGTTGATGCCTCGTAGTAAAACTATATGCACCATTACCCCCCTTTATCCATTGCTTGACCCTAGCAAATTTATCCTCTATTGCACCAGCTAACTCCCGGAAGGTTTAAAACTTCCGGTCCTGAGCTTATGTCAGGATCGCCACCAGTCAGCGTGTTACGCCCACTGGTGCGTTTGTCGTTTGTTAATTGCCCATGGAGGGCTGCGTGATGTTTGAGAATTTATCCGACCGCCTAGGCGGCGTCTTTGACAAGCTAACCAAGCAGGGTGCGCTGTCGGATGCAGACGTTGCCACCGCGCTTCGCGAAGTCCGCGTGGCTTTGCTTGAGGCCGACGTTTCCCTGCCAGTCGCACGTGATTTCGTTAAAGCTGTGCAGGAAAAGGCGACGGGCCAATCCGTTACCAAATCCATCACGCCGGGCCAGCAAGTTGTTAAAATCGTTAACGACGAGATGGTCGCGATGCTTTCGGGTGATGATGCCGCCGCTGGTGCACTGAAGATCGACAACGCTCCTGCGCCAATCCTTATGGTTGGATTGCAAGGCTCCGGTAAGACGACAACGACCGCCAAATTGGCGAAACGTCTTAAGGAAAAAGAAAACAAACGCGTACTGATGGCCTCCTTGGACATCTATCGCCCTGCCGCGATGCACCAGCTTGAAGTGCTGGGTAAACAAATTGGTGTTGATACACTCCCAATCGTTGAAGGCCAAAAGCCTGAACAAATTGCCAAACGTGCCAAACAACAGGCCACGCTGGGCGGGTACGACGTTTACATCCTCGATACTGCCGGCCGCCTTCACATTAACGAAGAGTTAATGGCAGAGGTTCAGGCCGTCCGCGATGTTACCTCCCCTCGTGAAACATTACTGGTGGTTGATGGTCTGACGGGCCAAGACGCCGTGAACGTGGCGGAACAGTTCGACGGTCAGATCGGTATTTCCGGTGTTGTGCTAACCCGTATGGACGGTGACGGCCGCGGTGGTGCAGCGCTTTCGATGCGTGCTGTAACGGGCAAACCAATCAAATTCGTCGGCCTTGGCGAAAAGATGGACGCACTAGAGGAATTCCATCCCGAACGTATCGCCAGCCGTATCCTTGGTATGGGCGACATCGTATCGCTTGTCGAAAAAGCGCAAGAAACCATCGAGGCTGAACAAGCCGAGCGGATGATGAAGCGGATGATGAAGGGTCAGTTCAACATGAACGACCTTCGCACCCAGCTTGAACAAATGCAGCAGATGGGCGGCATGGAAGGTATCATGGGAATGATGCCGGGCATGGGCAAAGCACAAAAACAAATGGCCGAAGCTGGAATTGACGATAAGGTTTTAAAACGCCAGATCGCCCTGATCCAATCCATGACCAAACGCGAGCGCGCCAATCCGCAACTTATGCAAGCCAGCCGCAAAAAACGTGTTGCTGCCGGTGCAGGTATGCAGGTTTCCGATTTGAACAAGCTTCTGAAAATGCAGCGCCAGATGGGCGATATGATGAAGAAGATGGGTAAAATGGGCAAAAAAGGCCTGATGCGTCAGGGCTTGGGTGCTTTAATGGGCAAAGGCGGCGGCCAGCAGGCTGGTATGGGCGCTGGGATGCCAGGTATGGGCGCAAATGCGTTGCAGCCAGGGTTTGGCGCCAAACCGGGTGCAGGGTTGCCGACAGATCTAAGTGGATTGGGGAAGAAGAAATGACCCCTGACCAGATTAAAGCCTCTGAAATTCTGAAAGGTCACCGCGAAAGCATCGACCGTTTGGATTCGATCATGATTTATACGCTGGGCGAGCGCTTCAAGCACACGCAAGCCGTTGGCGAATTGAAGGCAACACATGATCTGCCAGCCTCGGATCCCGCCCGCGAAGCGAAACAGATAATGCGACTGGAGGAGCTGGCCGAGAAGGCCCGGCTCGATCCTGAGTTCGCCAAAAAATTCCTGAACTTCATCATTTCCGAAGTTATCAGGCATCACGAAAATATTAAGAATGACGGGCAATCGCCCTCAACGCCATCCTAAGGAGAAATCAAAATGGCTACTAAAATCCGTTTGGCCCGTGGTGGGTCCAAGAAGCGTCCTTTCTACCGTGTTGTTGTTGCAGACAGCCGTATGCCGCGCGACGGCCGCTACATCGAGAAAGTCGGCACATACAACCCGCTTCTGCCTAAAGACAGCGAAGAGCGTGTAAAAATCGATCTTGATCGCGTGAAATACTGGTTGGGTGAAGGTGCCCAGGTTTCTGACCGCGTTTCCCGTTTCCTAGAAGCCGCCGGCATTCTGGAAAAGAAAAACCGCAACAACCCTAAAAAAGGTGCACCGCACAAGGCTGCTGTTGAGCGCGCTGAAGAGAAAGCTCAAAAAGCCGCAGACGCTGCTGCTGCGCCCGCAGAAGAAGTTGCAGAAGAAGCTAACGCCGAATAAGCTGTTGCCAAATTTTGGTTAACGGTTGAGGGCAGATATGGAAACGAAATATTGGATTGGCGTCGTTGGCGCCAAACATGCAGTGACCGGCCGCACACGCGGTATCTGTGCCTTTAGTCACGGTAAAGAACAAGCGATCTCCAAGCTAGCGCCTGGAGATCGTTTTGCATATTACGCCCCCCGCGAAGGGTATCGCGCAGGCGATGCGGTACAGGCCTTCGTGGCCACTGGAACTGTTGGAGATGGGGAACCTTTCGAAGCAGATTTTGACGGAAATCCTGCTTGGGTTCGCTCTGCAACGTATGAGCTTGAAACACGCGCCCCCATCCGGCCGTTGCTTGAACCCCTCTCATTTGTCACAAATCCTAAGAATTGGGGAATGGCTTTTCGTCGAAGCTTGTTCGAAATATCGACAGACGATTTCCTGCTTATTGAAACTGCGATGCGGGACACGTAAATGAACCAGTTTCCACCTGAATTCCGCGACCAGTTGAATGACCTGATGCGTTGGCGCCGCGACGTTCGTCATTTTCACGACGACAAACCTGTGCCTGACGAGTTGTTGGGGCAAGTGCTCGATGCTATCCGGCTAGCCCCGTCTGTTGGTTTATCGGAACCTTGGCGTATCGTTACGGTGAAATCAGACGCTGCGCGCGCCAAGGCCTTGGCCAATTTCGAAGCCGCAAATGCTGAGGCTTTGAACGGCTATTCCGGTGACCGTGCAAAAAAATATGCCGGGCTAAAGCTGTCAGGTATGCGCGACGCCCCTGTTCACCTGGCGGTGTTTTGCGATGACGGCACGGATAAAGGCGCGGGTCTGGGTGCAGGAACGATGCCCGAGGCGCGGCGGTATTCGGTTGTATCGGCGATCATGAATTTCTGGCTGGCGGCACGCGCGCATGGGCTTGGGGTTGGTTGGGTTTCGATTATCGACCCGTTACAACTTGCAACAGACCTTGACGTACCCGAAGGATGGGCGCTAGTGGCATATTTGTGTGTTGGCTGGCCGATAGAGGCAAGCCTGACGCCTGAGTTAGAAAAAGTTGAATGGGAAAAACGCGACGCCCTATTGGCACGCGTGTTGGAGCGGTAAATGACTGACAAACCTGAAATGATCTGTGTGGGCGCAATTTCCGGCGCATTTGGCGTTAAAGGCGAGGTCCGCATCAAAAGCTTTTGCGCCGATCCTGCTGCAATCGCCGATTACAGCCCTTTGAGTACCGAGAGCGGTACGGTCTACACCCTCGGCATAACCCGATCCATCAAAGGCGGGTTCGCTGCAGTGATATCAGGCGTGGACAACAAAGAAGACGCTGACGCACTGCGCAGCACGCGCCTTTACACCGCTCGCGAAAACCTGCCAAACCTGCCAGACGACGAATTCTATCACTCTGATCTGATCGGGCTAACAGCCATCGATACAGGCGGTGCGGTGCTTGGAAAAATCAAAACTGTGTTGAATCATGGTGCTGGCGACATTTTGGAAATCTCCGGCCCTGGGCTAAAAGAACCGGTCCTTTTGCCGTTTACAAAAGAAGCCGTCCCAACCGTCGATCTTACCGCCAGCCGAATCATAATTGATCCTCCAGAAGGGTTGTTTCCGCAATCGGGGTCGTGACTCGCGTTATTATTCATTCCGGATTTCACAAAACCGGAACAACTAGCTTGCAACATTTTTTGCAATTAAACGCAGTCGCCCTCACCTCCCACTTCCGAGTGATCCTGAAACCTCAGATGGGAGGCGTTTGAGAAAAGTAAATTGCAGGATTATAACGCACAGGATATTACGGATACGGAACTTAGCCAGATAAAGCGCCGTTTTTTTTGCGCAAACGGCGGAATCGGAAGAAGCGACAGGAAAATGACTAAACACACGAAATCACATGGCCGCATTTCTATCAGTGCTACCCGTCAACCAAGCGCGCTGATCAAAGACACGCCCGATCTTGCGGGGGCATGGAAAGCCAAAGTGCTGACGCTGTATCCCGACATGTTTCCCGGTATCCTCGGGCACTCGTTGACTGGGCGGGCGTTGCAAGAAGGGCTGTGGGCGCTAGACCCGATCGACATCCGCACCTTTGCCCGTGGGAAGCACCGCAATGTTGATGACACACCGGCTGGTGGTGGTGCCGGCATGGTGTTGATGGCCGACGTTGTGGGCCGTGCGATTGATTTCGCGGACAAGGGCGAATCGCGCGAGGATTGGCCGGTGATTTACCTGTCCCCTCGTGGTAAACCCTTTGATCAGGCGATGGCGCGACGGTTTAGCAAAGCAAAGGGAATCACCCTGCTTTGTGGCCGTTTCGAGGGCGTAGACCAGCGTGTGCTGGATTCGCGCAATGTAGAAGAGGTCAGCCTAGGCGATTTCATCCTTACTGGCGGAGAGATTGCAGCACAGGCCTTGATTGATGCCACAGTTAGGCTTATACCGCGCGTGCTTGGGAATGCTGAGTCGACCGAGGAGGAATCTTTCTCTAATGGTTTGCTTGAGCATCCTCAGTATACAAGGCCCACGGAATGGGAAGGCCGCAAGATACCCGAGATTCTCCTCTCGGGACATCACGCGAATATCGCCAAATGGCGTGCTGAACAGTCCAAAGCCTTAACAAAGGAACGTCGTCCCGACCTCTGGCGAGCGCATATTGCGGACTCGGTGGAAGATCAGCAGCTCTCGGACGCGCAAACAATCGCCAAAAAGGCGAGCAAAAAGGACGACTGAAATGAACATTATTGAACAGCTTGAAGCTGAACAAATTGCAGCGCTTGCCGCTGACATCCCTGACTTCAAAGCCGGCGACACTGTGCGCGTAGGCTATAAAGTGACCGAGGGCACACGCTCTCGTGTACAGAACTATGAGGGCGTTTGTATCGCTCGCAACGGCGGTAAAGGTATCGCTGGCGCATTCACAGTTCGCAAAATCTCGTTTGGTGAAGGCGTAGAGCGCGTATTCCCGCTCCACTCGCCAAACATCGACAGCATTACTGTGGTTCGCCGCGGTCAAGTACGTCGCGCGAAATTGTTCTATCTTCGTGATCGTCGTGGTAAATCCGCACGTATCGCCGAGAAAACAAACTACCGTCCGCTTGGCGAAAAGTAAGACCGGTAGGCAAGAATTCAAACGGGCGTCCTTAAGGGGCGCCCGTTTTGTTTTGAACTTTATGTAATCAAAGGGTTTTCAGATCATTAAAAATACGGCATGTTCGCCGTATGTGGTTTGGATCCTTCTTGATACGCTGTATTTGGTTGTCGCTTACGGTGGCCCTCTTCTGGCTGCCGGTTCTAGTAATTGTTGGATACGGCGTCCGCTTTCTGTTTGACATATTCCAGAACGAACCCATTGCCCTTGGCATGGTAATTGTTTTGTCTGTCCAGCCCATCCTTGTCCTGCTGGCCGTATTTGCCATTCGCGGCGGTATGATGGCGCTGAAAGTTACGCGCGGAACTGATCTAAACAGCCTTGCCGTAGTAGTGTTTCGCATCTCCCGCTTTAACCTTCCGTTGATGTGGGGCGTAACAATTCTGTTCGGACTGGCGACGACCATAACTGGATTACGCTTGCTTAATTCTGACTTTATCGCAGAGTTCCAACGGGCTAAAGAAGTCGAATCCATGCGCGACATTGCTTTCCTTATTGATCTTATCGGTCAATTTCCCGTCTTCCTTATAGGTGGCTGGTTGCTAGGTTCCTGCGTCGCGTTCGCGCTATTGGGCGTATCGATTGCTGCCCAGTCTGCGCGGGCAGCGGTTAAACCGCCCAATCACCACTCGATATGGGGGATGGCCTCAGAATTCGTTAACCTATTTATTCTTTCTCTGGCACTGATTATCATTCCGTTTATTGCAGCAGTTTTTGCGCTCGGCACGGATGCAACGCTAATTGATTTAACAACGCTCGGACCGGTCGTTTTCTACGGCGCACTCGGATACGGAACATGGGCAATCTGTGCGCTCGCGGCTGGCGCTGCGCTTGCGTATTCGCTTACGCTTGAAAGCACAAAACGCAAGCATCAGGAAATCCTTGATGCTATTGGCGGCGCGGCTCAACCCGCTGTCGATCTCAAGTCATTACGCCAATCGCGGATGAAAAAGTAACGGGGGTATCGGGAAACCCGATTCATTCCTCTTGCCCATACCCACAGCATTCGCTATAGCCGGAAAATCAGTTTTCGCGAGGCGACAGCTTACCGGACCATATGGTTGCCGCGAGTTGATTAGTCCGCATATATGGAGCAAGAAGCATGAAAAAAGATATCCACCCGGATTATCACACCATCACGGTTCAAATGACCGATGGCACAACTTACGAAACCCGTTCGACTTACGGCGCCGAGGGTGACACCCTTGTGCTCGATATCGACCCGTCCGCGCACCCAGCATGGACCGGCGGCAACGCACGTCTTCTAGACACTGGCGGCCGTGTTTCCAAGTTTAAAGCAAAATACGAAGGTCTCGGCTTCTGATCTTTCCTGCAGTTGCAGGATCAGATACACGTTACAGCGCGTCCCCCATCGGGGCGCGTTTTGCCGTTTTAGGAGCTAGCTGATGGCGCATATCATTGTATTTGGAAACGAAAAAGGTGGCTCCGGCAAGTCCACGACGGCAATGCACCTGATGAGTGCGATTGCCCGTTCAGGCCATCAAGTCGGTGCAATTGATTTGGACCTACGTCAGCAAAGCTTTTTCCGATACATTGACAACCGCGAAGCTTTTTGCGCCAATAACGATATCGAATTACCTATGCCCAAACGGGTCAGCCTTAAGCTTTCGACACTGGACAGTCAGTCTTCCGCCCAAACCGAAGAAGAAACCCGTTTTGCAAACGCGCTTGAAGCGTTGGAGACCGAGTGCTCCTTCATCCTTATCGATTGCCCCGGTGCCCACACACGTTATGCGCAGATGGCGCATTCGGTGGCGGATACGCTGGTTACGCCAATGAACGACAGCTTGGTTGATTTTGACCTTCTGGCGCGACTTGACCCCGCCACAGGCAAAGTACTTGGCCCCTCCATCTATTCCGAAATGGTCTGGAGCGCGCGGCAATTGCGATCCCAAGCGGGTTTGAAACCTGTGGACTGGGTGGTTCTGCGCAATCGGATGTCTACGCTAAACGCCCGGAACAAGCGGAAGGTTGGAACGGCGCTAGAGGAGCTTGCCAAACGGATCGGTTTTCGCTTGATTCCAGGCTTCTCCGAACGTGTGATATTCCGCGAACTTTTCCTGAACGGGCTAACGCTGCTCGACTTGAAAGAGGTTGGTGAATACAAAATGACGCTGTCGAACATCGCGGCCCGCCAAGAGGTTCGTGACCTCGTCCGCGCCTTGGAGCTGCCAAACGTAGCCATCAATTTCTGATACTATCTTGTCAGGGATTAATGACTGCGCAAGCCGAGTCCCGCGACACCAGACGCGAGCAAGCTTTGCGGGCATCGGATTCACTTAACCCCACGAACCGAGCACGATACATGCTGACGCCCTGCACTTGTGTCACTTCGACTTTCCGGTCCGCCCCTTGCAGGGCATCTAGATCCATCAATGCCGTTCTTAACAGCAATTTTTCGGTATTAGTCCGGTTAGAATAATTACCAAGCTCAATGGACCAATCGCCAAACTCCTGCACAGGTGTCAGGCTGACTAGTGGAAGCGGCGCAATACTGGCGACCTTCACCGGTACACGGAGATTTGCAGGACGGCGCACAGGCACCGAAGGTCCATCCGTTGAGACGTTCAAGGTAGCAACGATAGCACCAACATTTGAATCGCTCGTTTCTTCCGCCAACGCGGTTACCAAGTTGTCGATATTGCGCGCCATCAAAACAGCCGAAGGCGAAGCTTTCACGCCGCCGCGCATCACAGGGCGATTCGTTTTTGCAACGGCCCCGGTCAGCCGTACTACTGGTCCTCCGGGCTGCGTTAGGTTCAACGCTGTTGGCCGGATGGTCGCTACATGGGTAGGCGCGCGACCAAATCCCATATCTAGCAACTTGGCTACTTGCCCGTTACGCTGTGCAGTTGAGGTGCCACCAAACATTGCAGCAATAATTCGTTCTTCGGCACGTCGCGCTGACGCAACCAGATTGAAACCGGCCGCATTGGTATAGCCCGTCTTGATTCCGTCTGCACCGCGATAGGCCCCAAGGAAGCGACGGTTGGTGTTGTAAACGGTTTTCATCGAAGTGTCGGTCGTGATCCTGCTGAACAGATTATAGTAATCTGGAAAATCGTAAAACAACCGCCGTCCAAGTGTCGCCATGTCCCGTGCCGTCGACATATGCCCTGAAGCCGTCAAACCGTGCGCATTCTTAAATGTTGTATTCGACATCCCCATCGCCCGCGCCGTAGCTGTCATGTAACGGGCGAATTCCGATTCCGAACCCGAGACCGCCTCGCCCAGCGCCGTGGCCGCATCATTGGCGGATTTCACGGCCGCCGCGCGGATCAAATAACGCAAAGCAATTCGTTGGCCCGACCTCAACCCTAGCTTCGAGGGAGGTTCGCTCGCCGCATTGCGCGAGATCGTAATCATCTGATCAAGGCTCATACGGCCGGATTCAACCTCGTGGAACACAACATAAAGCGTCATCATTTTGGTCAAAGATGCTGGGTGCAGTCGAGTGTCGGCATTGCGCGAATGCAGAACTTCGCCGGTGCGCGCGTCCATAACCAACGCCGCATAGGGCGCCGCGCCAGCAATACTGGCCCACAAAACAAGGGGAAGCACGAGGGATAATCCCCGTAAAATCTTTTTAAACATCGAAAACTGCCGATCGATATATACTGCCTCACGACCCGTTTGCCGGTGTCGCATTTATTTTCAACCACTCTAACACGCGTTTGCCTGCCAAGAAAACACATATTTTTCAATCGCTCGCGAGGTGTTGCCAAAGTGAATCACTAGGCACCGAGAAATATTTATGTTGCATTGCACAATAATACTTGACGCAGTGCAACATCGATCCTATATGCAAGATAGAAATTCACCGGCACCCGCCGACGACTATATTGGAGAATATTATGACTGCTAAAGCATCCACGACTAAAAAAGCTGCGCCTGCAACTACGACAGCTCCTAAAGGCTTCGAAGAAGTAACTGAATTCGGGCAACTGAACGCTGACGCGCTTACTACAGCTTCCGAGTTGGCAACAAAAGCCGCTGAAAACCTGAACGAAGAAATCACTTCGTACTCGAAAAAATCGTTCGAAGAGGGCGTTGCTGCTGCCAAAGACTTGGCTTCTGCAAAAACTCCTGTTGAGTTTTTCGAAAAGCAGTCCGCATTCGCTCAAGCCGCGTTTGAGGGCTTCACTGCGCAGGCAACTAAAATGAACGAAATCTTCGCAACAACTGCTAAAGAAGTTACTGCACCGATTGGCGCACGCTTCGAAGCTGCGACTGAGACCATGAAGTCTTACACCGCCTAATTTAGGCCTTGCGACTTTGTGAATGGATTTAGGGGGCGTTTGCCCCCTTTTCTATTTCTGTGGGTAGCTTATATACTCTTCAAGCTAGAGACCGCAGGAATGAAGATGAACCACACACCAATTGCACCGACAATGGCATCTGACGATGACTTTAAAACCGGCACTTTGACGAAGGCTAAGCCCAAGACGGCCAAACCTCCGCTCTATAAAGTGTTGCTGTTGAACGACGACTACACCCCGATGGAATTCGTTGTACATATTCTGGAGCGTTTCTTTGGTTTGAACGCCACAGCTGCGGAAGGGATCATGTTAACGGTCCACACCAAAGGTCTTGCCGTGGTTGGTGTTTATGCCCACGAAATCGCCGAGACAAAAGTCACGCAGGTCATGGATTACGCCCAGCGCAATCAACATCCGCTGCAATGCACTATGGAAAAAGAATGAACCACACGATTTTGGAGGCTCCACATGGCTGATCCAGCCCGTATTTTGCTGCCGTTTGACGACGAACTGATTTCCGCCCCTGAAACCGGTGAGGTTCTCTATATCCGCCCGCCGGCATTTTTACCGCAAGGTTTTGCAGATTTCCCTCATATCGTGTGCGAACAAGGCTTCAAGCCGTTTTCCGACCGCCTGACACAGGAAAATCTAACAGTTGTGCCTACAGCATCTGGCAAATTTCCGATGGTTCTACTGGCTCTGACGCGTAGCCGCGCGGAAAATATGGCCAATTTTGCGCGGGCGTGCCGGGTGGTTTCCGTGGGTGGTCAGGTTGTGGTTAGTGGTGACAAAACCGACGGCATCGACAGCATGCTGAAGGCGGTCAAAAAAGTTTACGAAGTTGATGGTGTCTTATCGAAGTCCCACGGTAAAGTTTTTTGGTTAACCCCGACTGGGCCCGCCCCCGAGGCTTGGGAAGCTGCCGTTGAACCTAAACAAAATACTTTCGGGTACCTAACTGCACCCGGCATGTTTAGTCCCGAAAAAATCGATGTGGGTTCGGAAATGCTGACCGCGTACTTCGACAAATCGATCAAAGGCGCTGTGGCCGATATCGGTTCTGGATGGGGTTATCTGGCGAAGAACGTGCTGGAGAAGTGTGAGAGATTGACATCACTCGATCTGTTCGAGGCGGAATATGCAGCGCTTGAAGCATCCAAGATCAACGTCACCGACGAACGTGCCGCGTTCCATTGGACTGATGTAACCACGCTGGAGAAACCGGCAGATCCCTATCACACCGTTATTTGCAATCCGCCATTCCATCAGGGTCGAACAGCCGACCCTGCTCTCGGGATCAGTTTTATCACGGCAGCCGCGCGTATTATGAAGCCCTCTGGGCAGTTCCTGATGGTTGCGAACCGTCAATTGCCATATGAAGCCGCGATGGATATGCACTTCAAAAGTTGGGAAATTCTAGAACAAGACCGTGCGTTCAAAATCATCCGTGCTCGCCGCCCACTAAAACGGCAAGCCTAGCGGATACGTTTTATCTCGAAATTTTACTTCCATTCCCCTAGTCTGCTGTTTCTGACAGCAGGGAATCACGAGGCATAAATGGACTCCTCAGTATCTGGAAAAACGGTCATCGTTACGGGTGCAGCCAACGGTATAGGCTTGGCCATCGCGCGGCGATTTGTGGAATTGGAAGCCAACGTCGTTTTGGCTGACAGGGATGAAAAACGCTTGATTGCCGAGGTTGAAGCACTACAAAATGGCGCAGGTAATGCGATGGCCTACCACGGAAACTTGCAAGAAAAGCTGACCATTAATAACCTGATGGCAGCAACCATCGACGCGTATGACAGCATCGACATTCTGGTTAATGGCAGCCGCCAAATCCTGCCTTCAAATCCATTAACGGACAAGGACGGCGTGTTCGAACAACTTATGCATCAGAACGTAACCGTCAATTTGCGTCTGGCGCAGGCGGTTGCGAAACGGATGATCGCGCACTCGAAAAATCGCGAAAAAGGCGAAATCATCGGGTCGATAGTCAACCTTTCCTCCATCGCGGCAACGCGCACGATGCCGGAATTGATGGCTTATTCGGTGTCTTCCGCAGCGCTTGACCAGTTAACTCGCTCCTTGGCTGTGGCCTTCGCCGATCACGGCATCCGCGTCAACGGTATCGCCATGGGAAGCCTGATGAGCGCGAGCTTGCGCGAGTCCCTGAAAGGCGACTCCGATCTGCACACGATCATCGAAGCCGCCACCCCACTTGGCTATATTGGCGAAGCGGACGAGGCGGCGGACGCAGCAGTGTTCCTCGCCTCTAGCAAAGCAAATTTCATCACAGGTCAGATTTTGGCGGTGGATGGTGGGCGCAGCTTGATCGACACGGTCACAATTCCCGCGCACTAAGCTGAAGGAGGCCCCGACATATCGTCGGGGCGCTCAATATTATTCGTCTTCGTCGGTTTCCGCAGCGGGTGTTTTGAACAGGCTGTCAGCATCCAACTTCGGTTCATCGTCTTTAGCGTCGTTCAACGTGAAGTTCTCGAGACCAGTCATGCTGGAAGGTACGCGTGGTTCGTCCGGCATATGCAAGGACTGCTCTGTCGAGACCAGTTTCATACGTTCGTCGTCAGACATCACTTCATCGCCACCCATCTTCTTGACGGCTTTGGCCACGGCTGTGTCCAATTCCATCTGTTTACACATTCCAAGCGCAACGGGATCAACTGGATTAATATTACCGATGTTCCAGTGCGTACGATCACGGATAGCTGTAATCGTCGGTTTGGTTGTGCCAACAAGCTTACTGATCTGACCGTCAGTCAATTCAGGATGGAATTTCACCAGCCATGCAATCGCGGATGGACGGTCCTGACGCTTGGACAGCGGCGTGTAGCGCGGGCCCTTGCGTTTGAGTTCACCTTCCGAAGCCGGATTGTACATCAGCGTCAACTTGGCTTTTGGGTTAGCCTCACAGCGCTTGATTTCGTCTGCCGTCAACTGCGTGTTGGTAATTGGGTCAAAGCCCTTTACACCTACCGCTACTTCGCCGTCTGCGATACCGTTAACTTCAAGCTCGTGCAGGCCGCAAAATTCGGCAATCTGCGTGAACGCCAGTGTTGTATTATCTACCAGCCAAACAGCGGTTGCTTTGGCCATCAATGGAAGCGCCATGTTAGTCTCCTTAAAACAAACTTGTGCCCTCGCCGAAAACTTGGCTGCGCAAAGCGCTATTTAGGTTTTCGTGGGGAATTCTGGTGTGTATATAAGCCAGATGATTAGATTATTAAAGGCCTTTTGTTTAGCCACTATTTTTTCCACTCCCGCTCAAGCGGATGGCGAGCCGGCTGACGAATTCGACTATTATGTCCTGTCCCTTAGCTGGACACCAAGTTGGTGCGAACTTGAAGGCGACGCGCGCAATTCTACGCAATGCGATGCTGGACAAGGATTCGGCTTTACCCTCCACGGCTTGTGGCCGCAATACGAGGCGGGCTGGCCGTCGTACTGTCGAACAGTACAGCCTGACCCAACACGAAGTCAGAACGAGGCCATGGCCGACATCATGGGAACCAGTGGACTGGCTTGGTATCAATGGAAAAAGCACGGCCGTTGCGCTGGGATGTCGTCCCAAGAATATTACCAGACCGCTCGCGAAGCATACACAAACGTCACCCGCCCTGAGGTACTACGTAACTTGCCACGTAAAATGAGCCTGCCACCAGCAGTGATAGAAGCCGCTTTTCTAGAATTGAACGAAGGCATTGAACCCGACGGCCTAACCGTCACATGCAAAAGTGGTATGATTCAAGAGGTCCGCGTCTGCCTGACCAAAGAATTGAACCCCAGAATCTGCGGGGCGGACGTTATTCGCGATTGCCAGTATGCTGCAGATATGGCCCCGATGCGGTGAGGTCAGGACAGACATCTAGCTAACTTGCAGCACAATCTTCCCGATATGTCCGGAACTCTCGATCCGGCGATGCGCATCGGCGGCCTGATCCAATGAGAAAGTCGAGTCCATCACCGGTGCGATTCGGCCTGCTTCGATCATCGGCCAAACGATCTCACGCAAGGCTTCGGCAATCACCGCTTTGTCCTGAATGGACCGCGGGCGCAAGGTTGATCCCGTTACTGTGATCCGTTTGGCCATGATCTGTGCGAAGTTGATCTCGGCCTTCGGGCCGCCCAGAAAGGCTATCATTGCCAATCTACCGTCGACCGCAAGCGCGCGGATGTTGCGTGCGATATACGTGCCGCCGACCATGTCCAGAATCAGGTCAACACCACGTCCGTTAGTGGCATCCTTTACCACGGAGACGTAATCTTCATCGTTGTAGTTGATTGCCAGTTCAGCCCCCAACTCCACGCATTTAGCACATTTTTCAGCCGAACCCGCGGTTGCGAAAACCCGCGCACCCATTGCGCTCGCCAATTGAATTGCTGTGGTGCCGATTCCCGAAGTGCCACCATGGACCAAAAACACCTCGCCCGCCTCCAAACACCCTCGTTCGAACACATTTGTCCAAACTGTAAAGAACGTCTCGGGCAATGCTGCGGCCTCGATCATCGACAGACCAGCCGGAACCGCAAGCGCGTGATCCTGATGCGTTGTTACATATTCCGCGTAGCCCCCACCTGGTAGCAACGCGCAAACTTTGTCGCCGATCGCCCAACGACTAACGCCTGTACCAACGGCAACGACCTCACCTGCGCATTCCAGACCGGGCAGGTCGGATGCATCCGGTGGCGGCGCATAGGCCCCTGCCCGTTGCAGTGCATCAGGGCGATTAACGCCCGCAGCAACGACTTTGATCAGAATATCTTCGGCGTTTGGCACAGGGACTGGCCGTGTCACCGGTCGCAACACTTCTGGCCCACCTGGTTCACTGATTTCAATCGCGCGCATTGTGGTAGGTAAAGTCATAACACTTCCTTAACTTGCATGGGCGTAATCCCAATAAAGCGAACGCGCCCGCGTTCCGATCTGGGTTGAGGGCATCTGCTTGTCTTCAAAACGCGTGACGGGTGTGATTTTCGATGCATTGCCTGTCAGGAAAATCTCACTCGCGTCGGTGAAATCCTGAACTGTCAGGCTGGTTTCGGTCACCTTCAACCCGTCGTCTTTCATCAACGCAATCGTCCGTTGACGTGTGATCCCGTTCAGGAATGTGCCGTTGGGCGCAGGGGTGAACACTTCGCCGTCGCGCACCAGAAACACGTTAGTGCTGGAGGTCTCGGCAACGTTGTCATCGATATCCATCGACAGCGCGGTGTTGAAGCCACGACTGAGGGCCTCCTGCGCAATACGTCCATTATTCGGGTAAAGGCAGGCGGCTTTAGCATCGGTCAACGCCATGTCTTGGCGCGGGCGGCGGTACGGCGAAACCGTCAACGCGAAATCTTCCGCCTTCGGCATCGGCAATTCCTCGATACAAATCGCGTAGGCACCAGATGCCGAGTCAGCGCCAAGCATCGTCGCGTCGCCTTCAACCGACCACATCATCGGACGCAAATACAATTCCGCATCAGGTGCAAACTTGGCCACACCTTCGCGAATGATCCCTTCAATCGTATCGCCATCAACTGGCGCATCGTAGCCCATAGATTTGGCCGAGCGGGTAATCCGCTGCGAGTGCAAATCCAGATCAGGCATCACGCCCTCAAAGTACCGCGCCCCATCAAACACCATCGAGCCAAGCCACGTCGCATGATCCGCCGCGCCCATAATCATCGTATTACCCTCACGCCATTCATCATTGAACCACGTCAGGATTTTGCCACCTATAGCCATCGTTTATTTCCTTATCGAACCGGGAAACCCTTCAGGGGCCGCACCCGGTGCTGTTACTTTATCCAAAATCTTGCCGGGTCCCGCCATGAACGCCTTAACCAAAGAGCTCCCACGCATCGTCGCTTTGAACTTCTCGAATTGCATGACGTTACTTATACGGCGATCAATAAACGCATCCGTATCGTCACCACCACTCTCATCGCCCAACCAGAACAAAACGGACGAGGAATACACCGCCGAAAGCGTCGCGCGTTTCGTATACCAGTTCACATCGCGGCTGGTATCGCCCAGCGCGTCCCAGATCGTATCTGCGGTATTCCAGATAGCCTTGGCCCCGTCACCCGCATGTGTCGGCAGGGCAAACAGGGCCGACGCCCGACGGACCTCCTCGCGATGCCCTTCAACAAGTTCAAGGCGCAACCGAATGCCATTGGCGATCTTCTCACTGTACCGCATCCCTGTAGTATCTGCCGCTGACATGGCCTCAGCCAAGCGTTTATCGCCATCGTAGTGAAACGCTAGTGCCAAATCGACAGGCCCCCGCGAAAACGCCAACGCCGCAAGCCCCGCATCCACACCCGAATCGGCAATCGCCGCTGCCAGCGTTTCAGCACTCCAACCATCAAAAACGACTTGCGGAAGGGCCGCTTCCAGCACTTTTGCCCGCGTTTCCGCGATATGATCTGCTTCGGTTTTCTTTGGTGTGGTCATCTGGCCTCGCAATCACGCCCACCATAGACAGATTGTTTGGGAGTTGCTATAGAGCGCGTTCCTGCAATTCTGCTAAATCTAACCTAGAAAGGTGGTGTAACCACATGCAGGTATCAGTTCGTGATAATAACGTCGAACAGGCTCTACGTGCCCTGAAGAAAAAACTTCAGCGCGAAGGTGTTTTCCGTGAAATGAAGCTAAAGCAACATTTCGAGAAACCGTCCGTCCGTAAAGCACGCGAGAAAGCTGAAGCGATCCGTCGTCAACGCAAGTTGGCGCGCAAGAAATTGCAACGCGAAGGCATGCTGTAAGGCTGAACTGAATTGGGCCTAGGCCCGAATTTGACGACCCCCGCATGCAAGTGTGGGGGTTTGTCGTTTCTAACGATACCAAAAACCCCGGTTCTTGATTTTCTGGCGTAATTTTTGCTCGGGCTTCATCAAATCATCAAGTGTGATTATCGCCCGCAGTTTGTGTCCCCGCCCCTGAAAAACCAACCGCTTGAATGCTTCGGACCCCTTAAGAAGTTTCTTGATTTTGTTTGGCGCGCAAACCTCCTCCAACACATCAATAACATTCTGCGGCTCGCGTGCATAAAGCAATGACAGTACACGGTAATGACACGTCGTTGCCCCATCAAGCGCACGCGCCGGCTGCAAGCCCTTACCGCCGCCCAGCGCGTGTATCACCAACGGCAACGCGATCTGGTCCAACCACGGGTAAAGCGCCTGCCCGTCCAGTTCCGCTGGTGGGTTATCACGAATAGCCATCGCATATTTCAAAAATTTTTCACCATATAGCTTAGGGCATTTGTAGTAAAAAAACCCTGCGTTGAAATACAGATATCGCAGCCAATACTCGTCCGGCTGTCCCATATCCAACGAGCTCTCGAAATCCAGTCCAAATTTATCATAAAGCGACTTCCAGATATCCGCATACCCAGGCCCGTAAAGGTCCGGCTCCGGCCAAGTACCATCGCACCTTGACGAAGCACTGGGCTTTTCGAAGTCAAAATTAATTTCATCCAACGGGCCCGTGAACAAGGTGTCGGTATCAAAAAATATAAACGGCTCCCCTTCGGGCAACAATGCTAACGCTTCGATTTTATTCCCGTTCGGATACGCTGACCCGAAGGTTTTGGAGTGCAAGGGCACGATCTCGGCCCCAAGGCTTTCCAACATATCGCGCGCAGGCCCATCTGCTACGCGCGGGTCAATGTCCCAAAGGCTTCCCGGCTGAGGCTCCGCCATAAAAACATTGAATGTTCCATCGTCATGGAACTTGCGAAACGAAGCCATAAACAGCAAGGCCTCATGTTGAAGCCGCCCGCCCTGTACGATGCAAAGTATGTTTACCACGCCACTCTCCAAAACTGAAATGCACGGCACGCAAAAGACCAGACATCCCCCGCAAGTTCAACTGAATAAGCCGATTGCGCTTGACCAATAGCTGACATATACCGCCTCCAATGCACCCGTAGCTCAGCTGGATAGAGCGCTGCCCTCCGAAGGCAGAGGTCACAGGTTCGAATCCTGTCGGGTGCACCATTTTTCCTAATAATATCATTATCTTAAATTTACACGATTCCAAACTCAACCAAAATACCCTATGCACAAAACATGCACAAAAACGGCATAAAATACACAACTTATTGATTAAGCTAATGAAAGAGATTTCTTAGTCATGGGCGATGAAGCCAAATCGAATTAGGTGAGAGGATATCAACAGATACTAAACCGTCGGTTTTGAAGTTCCGTTGGAACCAATCCCTGAGCGGAACACGACCCATAACTCGTGGTGTATTGTTGGCGTTAACGGACCTGTTGATGCTACCGAAAATTAATTCCTTTGACTTGCCGAGATAGATTTCAAGACTAGATCCATCTTTTGGAAAAAGGTGTTCGTGTTTGACGCTGACGTTGAAGAACCCTTGATTGTAATAGGTAACTCGAAGCTGAAAATCGAAACTATCTTCTTTATCGAGACTGCTCGGTATTTTCAAAATTTCAGTTTTGCTCTCGTTATCGTCTTTTGAAACATCTTTCGTAACTTTTCTAGTCCGAGTTTCGGCTCCGTTCCATGCTGGTGACAAAACTGAAATGAGGCTATCTTCTAATCCTGCAGCTAAATTCAAATGGAACTCGCCAATTTGATGCAGCCCACTGTCAGGTAGTGCGAAAATCTCAACTACTTTGTTGTCAGATAAACATCTCAAGATGTTAGCGTTATTTTTGATGTTCGTTGTCTGAGATACTCTTGGATATTTGTAGCCGTATAACCGCTTTTCCAGTGGCTGAACGGTTTTTCCAATATACATTACATCCCCATCAATCACGAATGCATAAAGAATATTTCTTCGGTTTTTCAAGTTGGTCAGCTCCAAATCTACGAGCCCGTTTACTAATTTCCAACGTCCAACTTTTTCAAATCCAATATTTTCCAATCGATCCATTGAGTCCTCCAAACAGTTATTGACGCAGGTTCTATTTTGAATTGAACAAGAAGCACCGCCATAAACAAGTGTTAACCGTCTAATAAGCTACTTTGATTGTATTCTCTAACTCAATCGGCTGAGAGATTGTATGCTCTTCGAAGTACTAAACGCCAAACCTTTTCTACAATATAAGACAGCAATATCTCGGAAATATTTCATGCACAAAAAGGGTATCAAATTCACAACTTATTGATTAAGCTAACGAAAAGGAACTTCTTAGCTATGAGCGATGAGAACAACCACATCGATGTCAGGGGTGACGGTAGAGTTATCCTCTACAAACGAGACGGCTTGAAAGACCCAAAATACCAAGTTCGCATTCGAATTCCCAACTCTACTGGCTACAAACGGACCAGCACCAAAACCTCAAACCTTCGAGAAGCTGAACGGTTTGCATTGAACCTATTTGAAGAGCTTTTCATGCATGTAAAAATGGGTGGTTCGTTAAACGCCAAGACCTTTAAGCCGGTTTTTGACCAATGGAAGAAATCCAGCGAAACAATGGGATCAACAGCACGTGGTGGAAATAGCCTTACTTCTATCGAGCGTGTCCGAGTTTATGCCCTTCCCTTTTTCGGTTCGATGAAAATTGACATGATTGCCGGAAAAGACTTCACCAAATTCTGGGAATGGAGGAAATCCAACTATTCAAAAAGGCCCCCTACCAACGGAACCTTGAAACGAGAACGTGCCTGTATTTTGGCGATGTTCAGATACGCAGTATCTCATGGTTATCTAACTTCGGTTCCCGAAACTACTGCGCCAAAATCTACGCTGGAAAGGCGACCCACCTTCACTCTTGAGGAATGGCGAACACTCACTCGTGCGGCTCGGAAATGGGTTAAGGAGGGTGAAAACAAAGCTACTTGGCGGGATCGGTTTATTGCCCAACAATATTTTCTAGTTTTGGCTAACACGGGTTTACGAATTGGCGAACTCCGCACCCTTCGCTGGAGTGATCTACGAACGGTTAAGGCGGAAAGCGGCTCACGGCTAATTGGTGAGGTTCGAGGAAAAACTGGCGTTCGAGAAGTTGTTTTCCAAGCTGGATCAGAAGAGTATATTCGCCGCTTGTACGATCAGCGGAGTAGAGAACTGGAAGAGCAGCCCGACAAAGATGGTTTGGTATTTTGCCATAGAGATGGAAGACCTATACAGACGATGAAACGGTCTTTCATATCTTTGCTCAAGTTTGCTGAATTGCCAATTGAGCGGAACGGAAAGGCTCGAACTCTTTATTCATTGCGCCACTTCTACGCCACCCAACGGCTATCAAACGAAACCAGTCCTTTTCTTTTGGCTAAGCAAATGGGAACGTCTGTCGAGATGTTGGAAAAGTTCTATGGGCAAACGGTTGGTTCACTCGTTGCCGAACAGGTTAGTAAAGGTAGACAAACGTCTGTTGGAAGCGGTGAAAAGGATTATCCATTTGAATAGACTTAGCGCATGTGAACTAGAGTTCTACGCATTTCAATAATAAATTGTCAATTCTAGTGATGAATAGTAAAGCCTGCCTGTTCAAAATGGTGTGTCTGACATCACTGACAATGTGATTGGAGATTATCACAGTCTTCGACTTGTGTGCTCAGGTGCTAGATGCCTGACACAGACTCACAACAACCAACAGAGGATTCAATATGCCAAGAGCGGTATTAAGCGACCACCTACTCGAAGAGAATATTCGAGAGCAAGTCTCTGGTTACCACGCTGAAACAGTTAACGAAGTGCAGAAAGCCATCATTGAAAACCGAGTAGTTGTCGTAGGAATGAGATATAACGATGCCGTCTACTCCGCTCGCAAGGCGTTGAAAAAGGCTGGAATTGAATTCACCTATCTGGAATACGGCAGTTACACTTCAAGTTGGCGCAAACGTCTAGCCCTGAAGATGTGGACGGGCTGGCCAACATTCCCAATGGTATTCGTCGATAAAGCTCTAGTCGGGGGCAGTAAAGATGTGCGTGCATTGATTGCAGATGGTCGCTTGAACAAGTGATACAAACTGGGCGACTGTCTGTGACGCCATGATTTTTAGGAAAAACATGCAACCCAAACCATGCCGTGCCAAGGACCAAAGTCATAATCCATCATGAAGTCTCTCGAAGGTTCACGACGCAATCCCAACCGTTTCATGACTACCTGTGATCTGAGATTTTCGAGCGCGGTATATGCAATCACCTCCGATAACCCTAATCGCACACGAGCATCTTTAAGGGCTGCTCTTGCGGCTTCTGTGGCGTATCCTTGGCCCCAAGCACTACGCACTAGTCGCCATCCAATATCGAGATGCGCTCCAAGTGGATGGGACGAACTGACAGGCATTAGCCCCGCTTATCCCAGAAACAAGCCGTCTAAGTTTTCAATTGCCCAGCGACAATACCCATGTTGTTCGTATGTTACGATATAGCGATCCAACTTGTCGTAACTCTCTGATCGGCTAAGGATTCCTCCGTAGTCGTGCATCACCTCTGGATGTCCTTGCATACCTGCAAAGGCGTCGCGGTCTGTTACTTGCCATGTTCGTAATCGCAAGCGTGGTGAGTTGATAATCATGAGCTTCTTCTCGGCTCGGTTTTGGTTATTCGCTATGCGTCTGGTTTCTTGATCTGGCAGATTGGGAGTGCCCGAACGTCATCAACACCCATCTTCATTGCAGATGCCTTTGCTGACTGAAAAGCCTTTTCCACGGCCATATCAACATACTTCGACGCCTCATGGATGAGTTGGTATAGTATCTGTAAATGTTCATGCATTGTAGAGAGCGGTGCGTCAAACCCGATTGTGACAATATCAAGGAAACCACCCTTTTCATCGACAACTAGGACCGTTTCCATCTCGTTATAAACACGAGTTGGATGATTATACCTTTTATCCCTTATATTGCGCCAATCATTATGTCGCTCAAGAGCTTCATTATCGAATGAAAATACACCTTTTGGAGTCAACATTGGTGAAAATTCGCCCTGCTGGAATACGCTGAAATAGAAGGTCACCGCGCCTGCAACAATTGCCTCTCTTAACTCGTGATTCTCGTCCTTTGGCAGCTTAATAAAAGTGTCCAAGGCTTGCCGTGCCGCACTAAGTTGTTTTTCTGCAAATCTAAGGTTCCGTATCCTTCTAGTGTTTTTTGTATCTAAATGATAACAATCATGACCTTCAGGATACCCATCAAAAATCAGTCGATTATTTTCAAACCTAAATCCCGAGAGCGGGCTTTCATTTTCCACTTATATTCCCTTGCTACTGGTTCCATAGATTTTAAATCTGAACATGCCTCATGTATACGGCTTCCTATTCTTTATACGATTAGATTGCTCCAATTGATCTAAACATTGCTACTTGAAAGCTCCAGATATAGTCAATTTGCGAAATTGCCAGAACTTAACTTCCAAACAAGCCTTGTGTTCAAGATGCCTCTAGCCGATCTTGCATAACCAATTATCAGGATACAATCATGAGCAAAATAAATAAACCTGACATCCTCTGGCATTACACGACCTTTGAAGCGATAATCAAAATAATCCAAACGGGTAAGTTGCTTTCGTCCAATTTTCAAACTCTGAATGACAAATCGGAAATGCAGACGGGTTATAATCTTTGTATCGATTGGATGAAGCAACACTCCAATGAAAACGTCCGAGCACTCTCAGAAGACTCGAAATTTCTAAATGCTCTGGGAGGCGGAAGTTGGCCATATGTAATCTCTCTCTCCGATGCCAAAGACAGCCTCTCAATGTGGAGAGGGTATGGCGACGCTGTAAACGGAAACACAGGAGTAGCCATAGGTTTTTCAAAACAAGACCTTGTCGATCTTGAACGTGGTCAAATTTTTGAAGGGCCAACAGAATGTATCTATAACCAAGAGACTTTTTTCAGAGGATTGGACGCTATAGCAAAGAAACCAAATAATGCTGCACCGATGTTTGCAATCTACAGTGATCTTAAAAAAGTATCCCGCGCGGGAAGAACCATCATTTTTTTGAAGAGCGTGAATGGCGAATGCTTGGCTATGTTTTCGATGGGCCGGATGATCAATATTTGGAAGAGATAAATGGGAGTTTCAGATTTCCATTTGATATTAATGCTTATCACGTCGACAGCACCAGAATAGCAAAACACCCCATGGGTATCGTTGAAATTATGGCTGGCCCCAAAATGGAATTTCCAAAATTGAAACTGTTTTCGGAAACTGCGTTTCGAATGAAGGGACTGGATACACCTATACTAACAAAATCCAAGATTCCATTTGTTTAAACAAGAATTTTCATCTCCAAGGTAAATAGAAGATATCAAAGGAGATGCATTATGGCACAACGAGACTGGTTCACAATTACCGACGGAATCCGAACATACGACGACGGCACAAAAGAATATTACAATGAGGCTGGGGAACTTCACCGAACGACCGGACCTGCCGCTGAGTGGTATTGCGGGGAGTGCCGATGGTTTCTAAATGGTGAAAGGCTGTCCATTTCAGAATGGTGTGATCGGTTGGGTAAATCGCAAAAAGAGAAAGCGATACTTCTTTTGAAATATGCAACTTCTCGTTCATCAACGTGGATATTGGAATAATCGATCAGCATCGATGTTAGAACCATTGTTCCGAAACACTATGTTAAATACTTATCTGGAAGTCCAACTAGCTGCTCATTTTTGGACGCCATCCACCTTATTATCCTTTTTCCATTGTCTCCTAGACCTGAACCTCTCCGACAATTCACTTAGATCAGGTTCGACAGCATGTTCACATGCGGCATGACTAGGAAATATGCCCCGTGCGGCATTCTCAGATATCGATAAACCCCTTTGAAACGCTCTGCTGGTCAAAATTGATAGTGAATTTCTACTATACAGCAGATCGTTGCCAACAATCTTCGAATTGTATTTGAATCTATGACTGTATGTTGCGCTAATTTTAGTCGCTGCTCCAATTCTCCACAATGCTGCATTGGGGCGTGCTGCTCTAGTAACAACAACATTGATATAGCGCATTAGAATATTACTGTTATGGCGTTTCCCAGCTAACGAATATTTTGGTTCTGGGTGCTCCAGCGTTTTTACCCTCTTTGAGTATTTGCCTAATATTGCACCGACTTGTTTCGCAACCTGTGATTTTGGTATTCCAACCGGAATGGCTACAAGGATCGTATTTTGCCCACCTTGTTCGATCCATTTATCCTCAATGTAGTTGTTTATTCGAGGTGAAGGGTTAGGAAGCCTTTCGTTCGAATATTTGAGTTCCGCCAATTTAGAAACTCTGGGTTTGGCTCCCTTGAACGCACATAGCGACCTGCCTTTTTCCCGCCACCAAGGAAGAAAAAGCTCGCGCTGAATATCACCAAAATCTTCGTAAACAGCTAAAACCTGATCAAAGTCAGCCGGAAGTTTGGCTTCGTCATCTGCCGTAAGCTTTCCCGCATTATACCGCCTTGCCAGTTCGTAACTTGGGCTAATTACAAGGTATTCAAGCCAAAGCATGTAGAATCCGACCTTAGACGTCCAATACTCATCATTTTGAATATCGGATAGTAGTGGTTTATTGGGATCGCTCGATTTTGGCGTTTTCATGGATCGTTTCTTTAACTTTTTTGCCCGTTATATTAACACTTAAATCCAATTTTATACTAGTTAATTTATTTATATGTTTTTTCCAGGCATTGGTTATTCGTCGTCGAAATTCATCGGCGCACAGAACCTAACAATCCATGAGGAATGAAAATGGAAAATCTTAATATCTCTAAAACAATCGATACCCTGTCTCTACGTCGCGAAGATTGGGAGAACGATACTCTCAAGAAAAGCAACGATGTGCTTTATCAGTTGCTGGACGACTGCTTGAACCTTTTCAATGAAGTGAAAGGCAACACAAAGTTGGTTAAAGCACTTAACGCCGATCTCAAGGCTCGTGGCATTTCGTATAACTCAGGTGCAAGCCTTGCCACGCGTATTGCACGTGCGGTGTTTGGGAAAGATTGTGAGAACCGCGCATATGCATATGCACGTGTGATTACCGTCGCTCTCGAAGAAAACGATAAGAACCTCAACATGCATGATTTTATCACTGCACAGGGTGGTATTGAAGAAATTCGCCGCAAAACTCCTGATGGTAAAAGCTCAAAAGACGTTCGTGAGGCACGTCAAGAACTTGCAACGGAAGAATTCGAAACCTCCAAAGCAATCGCTCTGCATATCAAGGTGAATAACTCGAAGCGTGAACATAATGATGCTGCGGAGCACAACTTGTTTGTCGCAATTATGCGCGAGGAAGATGATGGCAATTACAGCATGGTGTATGAAACGAGCACGGAGTCAGTTATCAACACGGCACTGGCTGAAGCAGGTAAAGTTCTGGAAAAACAAACCAATACCAAGCCTGTTGCGAATACGCCTAAACCTACTGTTGGTAATGTTCGTCCAATCGAACCGAAGTTTGCAGCGAATGAGACCGCAGTGAACAAATACATCGACAAAACTGCCGCCCAAGCTGTCGCATCGCCATCGTAAAGGACGGTTCGCTATAAATAGACATGTGGGATTATACTCCGACATGGTGTGCTACTTTAAGCCCTTCAGTCTCGTAATTGGATTGAAGGGCTTACTTGCATTTAGTAGGTATTTTACCGCCGCCTTCATTCCAAATATTTTAAAATCCATGGCTCATATTTTGTGGCTGTTCCATTGCTCTTATCGAGTGTTCTCAAAAACACACTTGGATGGATGTCGGGTTTTCCGCGCAACTTTCCGCTACCATCTTTATCTGGCCATTCACGAATTTTCTTGCGGAAAAATCGTGATAATTTGCCACCACGAGAGTCGTGCATAGTGCCATCGGGATTGCCTTCGAACTTTAGAATGTCTTCCGAATGGATTCGTAATCCATGCTTAACCGCGTTGTTGATCATCCAGTAGAGAGGGATATCTGACATACCCGTTTCGGCGTATCCACCCCCAACGTCAGTATGAACACCTGCAAACCAAACTTGCTCCATCGTTTGGTAGTCTCGAAGGTCTTCATCCCAAAGCGTTGGGTGAAATGTTTGACGCTCGTCATCGATGGACAACGCATGATATGCGTTGCTTACGCTCGGACTAAGGCTATAATTGTGAAACTTGTGCTTAAGCCAAGGAAGAGCATTGATGGCTTGATCTAAACGACCAAACGGTATTCCTAATGCTGCGACGGTGTCCCAGACACCTAAGAACTTCACCCTAGCCCACATTGTATGATGCTTTTGGCAAAAGTCGTGTGCCTTCGCAGTTCGTTCGTCAATATTACTGTTCTTGTATATCTTATAGGCTTTATTGATGAGTTCTGGGCGGGATTTTGGAAGAATTCCAAATGTGTCAATGAAACCTGATAGACTGCGGACGGTTGCTGCACCGCGACTAAAGCCGAACAAATATATATTATCTCCAGCCTCATAGTTATCAAAAATGAATTGATAACATTCGAGAATGTTTTGGCTAATTCCTGCGCCGCTAACTTTCCCCGTTAACCAGCGACGCCCAGTTCCTAATCCACGATCATAGAAGGCAATTTGGTTTGGTGTTCTGTTTTCGACGGCTTTGAACAGTTTGTAGACGTTTGTGTCTGGCCCTGTGCCGCCTTCTTGTCCTGTGCCATCCGAAAAAATTACGATATTCTTACTCATCTTGTATTCCTTCATGATTCTTGGTCGCTTACGAACCCGCAAAGCGGCGTAGTATTCTGCTGATTTGGTCAGTAATTGCGCTTTTTATGTATTTTGTGTTAAAATTATCTTGATAACGCAAAATATATACGTTACTTTCCGATAAACGCAAGCATGAAATTGAGGGCCACGTGAATAATCCGGTTGATCGAATAATTGATAATATCCCCGCTAATTTGTTCCGAAATCTATTGGAACAGATGGATGCTGCTTTTTCTAAAGCGGTTAAGTTTACGGGTGAGAAGTTCCAGCCACCCGAAAAAACCTTTATGCTTGGGCAGGCACGCCATGCGTTTTGCGAAGAAGGTTTTAGGGCTGCGGCAGAAAATGTCGGGCTAAATGCGGTTTCTGCTACTACGGAACCCGTCGGTGGTCGATATAGCCTTATCAGGCATCAAGGCATTCATTTGATACGCGGAAATATTCAGGTTCACTGCGGCCCCCCTCGTGCCACACGATTTAGAAAAGAATGGGCGTTGGTGAATTCTTGGATCGATCCTCTGCAACTTGATTTGTTTAGTTCTGTGCCAGAACCTTCCAGTGACAAGCTTTGTGCAATGCTTGTTGTGAGTGCGGATAAGAAAAGTGGAGATTCAAGCCTTCCTGCATTTGTAGGGTTAGGTATTCCACATAGTGATCTCTCAAGTTGGGCATTCCTTGAGCCACTTAGCAAATTGCTGGGTCGCTACAATTATGCTGAGACGAATAGTCATACCCAAGAAGTAGCTGAGATTGGGATAAAAGACTTGGCAATCCCACGCCTAAAAAATAGATCACGCACAGATTAATTCGCGTAGACTTCAATTGAAGTGTCTAAGGAGGCGGACAAATGCGTAATGGAACACTAGGGTTCTTATCGGACCGATTAGTGGAAGCTAGGGATGCCAGAGGTCTTACACAGATCGCTCTTGCTGAACTAATTAACCGAACCAGTTCAAGTATTTCTCGGTGGGAAGCTGGAGGTCAATCTCCAGAGCCAGAGGCATTGGACGCGTTATCGCGCTCACTAAATGTGCCTGTTACATTCTTTTTGCAGCCCAATGCTGATCACGGCGATGCGCCAATGTTTTTCCGTTCGATGGCGAGCACTACTCAGTCAATTCGAAAACGCACGAAAGTTCGAATGCGATGGGCGCAGAATTTGTCTCTGAATCTTCAGAACTGGTTGGATTTGCCAGATGTTAATGTGCCTCGTCTAGATGCAACAAAACACCAAAATATTAGCTCTGAAGATATTGAAAAAATTGCGAGCGAATGCCGCAAGGTTTGGAACCTTGGTAATGGTCCTATTCCAGATGTTCTGCTGGTATTGGAAAACGCGGGTATCGTTGTCGTAAAAGAGGAAATTGGCACAGTTAAAATGGACGGACTTTCGAATTGGTCATCTGCTGATGGACGCCCTTACATATTAATCGCAAGCGATAAACAAACATGTGTTCGATCTCGAATGGACGCGGCACATGAACTCGGACACTTGGTTTTGCATCATAGTTTAAATCAAAGTGCGTTAAACAACAGTTCAGACTTTAAAGAAATTGAACGTCAAGCATTCGAATTTGCAGGCGCATTTCTTTTACCTGCAGAAAGTTTTGCGACAGAAGTCTGGTCTCCCTCTCTCGGCACTTTTGTTGCGCTCAAAGAGCGTTGGAAAGTTTCAATTGCTGCCATGATTATGCGTTGTGCCAAATTAGATATGGTTACTGAAGAAGGAGCGCGGCGGCTTTGGAAGCACTATAGCTCTCGTGGCTGGAGAAAGTCTGAGCCTCTTGACGATACGCTTGTCTCTGAACGCCCACGTTTGTTGTCGCGATCAATTAGACTGTTAATCGATGAAGGCGTTCAGAGTAGAGATGAATTGTTAAATGAATTTCGGCTCAACGGCCAAGACGTAGAAGCATTGTGTGGATTGCCAAGGGGATACATGACCGCCAAGCCAGCAGAAATTGTTACTCTTCCAACACTCAAGCGATCTGCACAGGCGCATGTGGATAGCTCGGTAGTAGTTCCATTTGTTCAGGATGAGAAAAATGAAACGTGATTTCAAAACATCAATTTTCAGATCATTGATTTGGTAGTTAGTGCGGGTGAATACATTGGTAACCTGTCCACCCATCCCAACTCCCCATTCACTCCCCCTTATCCCGCACCCGTTGCTCTGCAATAGCGACCTCGATGTCCGTCGTTGTGGACACCGGAGCATCCTTGCGACGGCGTTTCTGCTTAGAAGCTTTCTTTTTATAAGACCCTAAATCATCATAGGATGTAGCTTCGTAACCTCCCTGATTTATGGATTTGTCAATCCTTGCTTTCTTACTCATGCGGCGATCCGATCTACGCAAATCACTTTTGCATACGGATACTGACCACGGATGTTCTTATTAAAGAAGCTTCCTTTGCTGTAACTCTTCTCGAACAGGTCGTAGACAGGTTCTGGGACATCATAGTATTCGTATTCACCATTATTCTTGAAGGTGACATACAGCACATCTTTGTGCCAGCTATAGTCTTTGATCCAACTAGATGCTGGTTTATTGGTAGTGGTATGTGTCATTCGTTTAATCCTTTTTCATTGAATGAGTTGACCGAACCCCACACGCCATCGATCCCGAAAAACAGAATTCATGGACAAATTGTAGGGTATAACGAGCTTGGGTCTGCGCTGCTGCGATGTTTGTCGAGACTTGTCAGACTGTCCACTCGTTATGAATATACATATTACATCTGAGGTAAAAAGTCAAAAATATCAGATAGTTAAATGAATCTTTTGCATTTTATTTTGCGATATGGTCTATCTCCGCTATTCCGGCACCTGACATTCACCCCACCGCCACATCCATGACGCCATCAATCCGCAACCCCGAGGCACAAATCCGCACCATCGCCAATCAAACCAAGACCCAACCAATAACCGATCCATCTGCCACAAATCGGTTCCATAGTTATATTTTGATTCACTTAAGGTTTCACTTTGACCAACTTCATACTTTGGTTCACTGAAGGATTCATTGAAGGCCACTTTGAGCAACTTCAGAATTCAGACACAGGTATCCATTAATGACTGAACCTATGTGTAACAGACAGCGCAGTCGCGCCGTCTAGCAGTTCGCGTAATCATCCGGTTCGCTGCGCTCCTTTGGCTGACTTACCGCTTCTGCCTCTTTCCTCTGGAAGTTCTTTTCTAGAGAAGGGAGATTGGTTTTTTTAATCGAGCGATAGCGAGATCGAACCAATCTCATGTGAGGTATTGCGAAGCAATCACCTCTGCATTGCGAAGCAATCACCTATAGATTCATGTAAACCAAAGATTCATTACGTAAGCACACCCCCCCCTAAATTAGAGGAGGAATAAATTGATGCGATATGCGCAAGCCATAATCACATCCTTGAGCTTGGCTCACGAGGCGGGACTACTGTCTCCTCGCATAGGAATGTGACCCCCGACCTTTCGGTCTCAGTCCGGTCGATAATCTGTTACCAATTATCACTCTCTCATGACGGGTTAACGCCGATGATCCATGAATCTTATCTTTTCGTTATTTCTTGATTTTGTCTAAGTCATGATTGCGTGGGGTGCGCATGCCGTGCATTTATCCCCACATCTTTTATATTTTCAATCTGCACGTTCGCCCAGATGGATGCCCTACTTCAAGCCTAATCCCGACTGGACTAGAGTGTTGCTTGTTAGGGGTAAGTTTTAATCCTTCCCCAGTTATACCGCCGACCGCGTCATGTATCTGATCGCTTATTTAAAGAACCATGACGGTGTGATTGCGGTCCCATTATAGCTCATGGGCGGGATTGATACACTCTCCCTTAGTGTTCCTAAAGCCTCTCGACGATCCTTCCACTAGCTGATTCACAGCCATATCAAATGCTACTATGTCTTGGACTGAAGCTATTATCGCAACCAATCCTGATCTTCATATACTTATTTATCTTACTGATATATATACTATTTTTCGTTCAAAATCAAGTTTTGAACAAAGATAATTCAAGTATCTTCAGATATCTAAACATGTGCGTGATTACACCCGTGGCATCAATGTCTGATCTGTTCAATCAATGACGAGGTCAGTTCAGATGACAGGTTTGGCGTATGTCATCAGAGAAGCTCCTGAAGGCCATTAGGGACATCTGGCATGCATTACCTATCCCTAAACAGCGATTTAAGGCTGGTTTTAACATCAACACCCGTGGCATCATGGGCATAGTCCGCAGCGTTGAAGGCAACGCTTTTCCTATTGGAGATGACTGATCCAATTCAATGCATCGACGTCATGGGGTAATGGCGGTCATTGAATCCGACACTCCGAACATTCATGATTAACTCTGCATTGAACCATAAATGTCAGAACCAAGTCATGAGCAACCAATGGTGACAACACCTAGTCTTGAAACACTATGTTGGAGCAACCTTCATGACGTTCAGAAGGACGTTCAGAAGGACGTTAATTCAGGTTAAGTTCACATCATCCTGACAACCATCCGGCACAGTCCAGCAGCGTTTAATGAGCGCAACGGCCTGTCTGAACATGGTGATCTATAACCGTAGAACAAATCGTAGAACATTTTCCGATTATTGATGTGAACTCGGAGACGTGATATCCTTGTTTTGTTGACTTATTCAGTCGTCATGGCTCCTACAACGAGAGTCGAACCCATGAGCACTCGTATGGGGGACACACATTCATCCCGCATCTGGATAATACACCAAACTACTGACCAAATTGCGCCTGTTGATGTCGAACTCAGATGCGTGTATTCCTTATTTTATTGGGTTTTACATTGCTATTGGTGCATGGAGCAGGAACACAACCGGCGTGAACGCACGCCGGGTGCACCAATGATTTACCATTGTTTATCAATGAGTTGATCATCACCAAGCGCCGCTAGAGAAACCTCACTTTATCATTCTGGTCACAATCTGGTCACAGTATTTGGGCAATTTTGTCCTGTTCTCTGGCCTCTTAGCACTAGGAGAATTCGAGTTATGGCTACAATCAGAATCAATAGGGGCAAGTGGCAGGCAATCGTTCGGCGAACTGGCTTTCCACAACAGTCAAAGTCTTTTGATAGCAAGACTATTGCACGCAAATGGGCGCGTCAGAAAGAAGCTGAGTTAGATACGGGGGTCATACATACCGATACCCGCATTCTAGACAATACAACGGTGTCGGACATTCTACTACGATACAGAGAGACCGTGACTATTAACAAAAAGGGCCATGCTTCCGAGGGTAAGCGGATTGATAGCTTCCTTAAGCAGCCATGGGCCAACTATAAACTCAGCAGAGTGACCTCAGGAGTGTTTAGCCACTATCGAGATCAACGATTGAAGCAAGTAAGGCCAGCAACTGTACGACGAGACCTTGGCTTGCTCAGGGCCATATTCGAAGTAGCAAAGCAAGAATGGGATATGCCCTTTCAAGAAAATCCGCTCATCAATGTCAGAAAACCAAAAGAGCCGAATGCCAGAACTCGCCGATTGGAGTCTGGCGAACTCGACTTGCTCCTAAGTGTCGCAGAGAGCCGCAAGGGAGGTTGGTTGAAAGCTGGCATACAGATTGCCATTGAAACTGGAATGCGGCGCGGAGAGCTTCTGAGCGCCCTCTGGTCGGATGTTTCCTTCACTAACTCTACGTTGCTAATCCGCGAAACGAAAAATGGACATCCTCGATGCATTCCGTTGACAGCGGAAGCGGTTGCGATCCTGCGATCCCAGAAGCCCACAGAATGGAGTGTTACAGATCGAGTGTTTCCAGTTACTGCAAATGCATTCCAAATCAGCTGGCAACGCTGCAAGAAGATAATAGCCAAAGACTATCCAGATATATCAGACCTGCGCTTTCATGACTTAAGGCACGAGGCAATTAGCAGGTTCTTCGAAATAGGCTTGAGCATTCCGGAGGTCGCACTAATTAGCGGCCATCGTGATCCTAGAATGCTGTTTAGATATACGCATTTGAGAGCCGAAGTGGTCTTGTCGCGCTTTAGTGCCGCTCCGGTTACTCATTTAAGCGGCTATACTTTCGAATGCCAAGGGACTTTTCCAGCCTAGTGCAGAATGTCTGCGCCAGTTTACTGTCCCTCAAGGATTGATCCACTCCAATAGTTGAGACGCGGAGGGTCAGCGCTGTGCGCACCGCATAGTTTTACGCGGGTCGAAAAAATGGTGCCGCGCGAACGCGGCACCAATTGGATATCGAGTTAGATTTTGACGAATTAGTCGTCGTCATCGTCATCATCGTCATCGTCGTCATCATCGTCATCATCGTCGTCATCGTCGTCATCATCATCGTCATCGTCGTCATCATCATCGTCGTCATCATCGTCATCATCGTCGTCATCATCATCGTCGTCATCATCATCATCATCGTCGTCATCGTCGTCATCATCGTCATCATCGTCGTCATCATCATCATCATCATCGTCGTCATCATCGTCGTCATCGTCATCATCGTCGTCATCGTCGTCGTCGTCATCATCGTCGTCGTCATCGTCGTCATCATCGTCATCATCATCGTCGTCATCATCATCGTCGTCATCGTCGTCATCGTCGTCATCGTCGTCATCGTCGTCATCGTCGTCGTCGTCATCATCGTCGTCATCATCGTCGTCATCGTCGTCATCGTCATCATCGTCGTCATCGTCATCATCGTCGTCATCGTCGCCGAAAATTTCGATGCCCAACACCTCTGCGCACGGCACCATAATCATGGCTTGATCGTCGATTATAGGGAAACCTTCTTTTGTGAATATAACTGGTGCGACTTCAACTTCGCCGCACTCTTCAACTTCTTGTACGAATGGTGTGCAAGCACCCACTACAACGAGCGCGGTCGTCGCCAATAATAAAGCTTTCATCGTAATCACTCCTGTACTCTTTACAATAATACTACAAATTCTTTACAAAAATCGGGTACTCTGCCCCGAATTAACCAAACATTAATAACGGTATGCCACGAATATACCATAAAACGGACTTATTGTCGAATCTAGCGGTGCGGTTGGTGGTCGGCCCAATCGTCAGGCCCAGTTTGAATGTTAGTGCTTGATTGGTCGGTGGCTCACCGAGAGAATGGTTTTCGAAGCCTGTGGGCCGTAGCCGGGCACACTAAGTGACCTCATGGTGTTGTAGTGTTTCCTCCGTTGTCCAATGAAAATCGTTGCTTCTTTGAGGGTTTAATAGACGCCACCGATCAATGATAAATCGCGTAATCTGGCGTAAAACTTCGCAATAACCGAATTTTAAGAGCATAATTGGTTCAATCTAAGTAATCTCGGCCTCAACAGCAGAGGCCAATTGCGAATACTTATATGATTTATCGGGAACGACGATGACAGAATGCACGGAATATCATGGAGCCGGGACGGTTTAGAGCGATGCATGGTTGGACGACTATCTTGAACTCCGAATTAGAAATGCAGTAAGAACCGCCGTTTGGTCTAGCGGACCTGAATGAAAGTCAAACCCGAAAACTCATGGTTCGAATCGGCTTCAAAACATTTAACAATCGTTTCAAGAGGTGAATCTGGCGGATATCCGCGAATCAGCAGATTGGGCTGGTCACAGTCATTCCTATGGCATCCTCGCACCAGCCCGCTCCCGGAGGTGTAAACCGCGGAGCAATAATGGACCACAGAAGCGATCACATAATGTGATTGTAGCGGAGTAAAAGTCCGCCAGTTTGTGTCCTTCGTATTATACGGAGGGCGGGAGATGTATTCTGTGGATATTTATAGTCGTGTGCGCCGTGCTTGTTTGAAGGACGGCATGTCAGCTCGAGAAGCTGCGCGTTATTTCAACAAGGACCGCAAGACGATAGCGAAGATGTTGAAGCACGCGTTACCGCCCACTGCCCGGCAGTGGTTTGCTTGCAAATCCTGAGAGGGGGCTATCAGCGCTCAAAGGCACCACAACGTCCAACTCTTGATGCTTACGTCGGTATTATAGACGAGATTTTGCGCAGCGATAAAACGCTGATCAAAAAACAACGACACACGGCCAAGCGCATTTTTGAGCGTCTGCGAGACGAGCACGGATACACGGGCAGTCTGACCACGGTGACCTATTACGTGCGCGAACAAAAGCGGCGCACCAAAGAGGTGTTTGTGCCGCTGGCACATCGCCCGGGCCATGCGCAGGTGGATTTTGGCGAGACCCTTGGCGTGATTGACGGCGAGGAATGTAAGATCCACTTCTTCGTGATGAGCCTGCCGCATTCTGATACAGTGTGTGTGAAGGGATATCCCGCTGAGACGACTGAAGCGTTCTGTGATGGCCATGTGTCAGCTTTTGCTTTCTTCGGCGGCATTCCTTAATCTATTCTTTACGATAACACCAAGATATCTGTGGCCCGTATTTTAGGGGATCGCACCCGTATCCGGACACGTCGTTTCACGGAGTTGCAGTCGCATTATTTGTTTGATGACAAGTTCGGTCGTCCAGCTCGGGGAAACGATAAAGGCAATGTCGAAGGTATGGTTGGATATACGCGCCGCAACTTCATGGTGCCTGCGCCACGATATGACAGCTTTGATGATCTGAACGCACATCTGGAACAAAGGTGTTTAGAACGTCAGGGCGATAAATTACGGGGCCACAATCAAACCATTGGCGAGCGTTTAATGTCGGACCTGGATGCGCTGATGGGGTTACCTGTCGCAGAATATGAAGCCTGTGATCATGTCAGCACACGGGCAACGTCGATCTCGATGGTGCGCTACAAAACAATGATTACTCTGTGCCGGTGGCTTATGCGCACCACGATGTCCACGTGCGTGGCTTTGTGCATGAGGTCGTTATCGGTTGCGGCAACGAGATCATTGCACATCACAAACGGTCCTATGACAAGGCGGACATGATCTTCGATCTATCGCACTTCTTACCCCTTATTGAACAAAAGGTTGGTGCCTTGGATCAGGCCGCCCCTTTGCAGGGCTGGGATTTACCGCAGGTCTTCGCAACCCTGCACCGATTACTCGAAGCTAGAATGGGTAAACCCCTGACAATGGAGCTGGCACGATGTGACTACGTGGATCGCAGGGAAAACATCATTGCTCTGGGGTCATCGGGAACAGGCAAGACGCACATCGCTTTGGGACTTGGTCTGGCGGCCTGTCAAAGAGGGTTGAAGGTGCGCTTCACAACAGCGGCAGCCCTGGTCCATGATCTGATTGAAGCTCAGGATGAGCGGAAATTACAGCGACTGCAAAAGCAACTGACAAGCCAGAACCTGTTGATCATTGATGAACTGGGCTTCGTGCCCCTCAGCAAATCTGGTGCAGAGCTTCTGTTTGAAGTGATCTCGCAGTGCTATGAACGCGGCTCCATCATCATAACCTCGAACCTGCCCTTTGATGAATGGACCGAGGTATTTGGTTCTGAACGCCTCACAGGCGCTTTGCTGGATCACTTGACCCATCACGTCCACATCCTCGAGATGAACGGCGAAAGCTACAGGCTCAAACACAGCCGTAAGAACCGCCAATAATCTAGTGACATCAAGATCAAAAACAATGTTGTCCTGCAGGCCAACATCGCTTTGGCACGCGTTAGCTTCATGAGGAGCACTCGCGCCAAAGCGCGCAATAACCGATAACTCAGTGGCCCGATTTTACACCGCGATCTGGTCCCTTTATACTCTGCGATTGACACGGAGGCCCAGCCACACCCTCTGGCGGCGATTTGAGTGAGTGCTAAGCAGGCAACCTTCTGCAAAACCATGCAGACGTCCTGCCGAGCACTGTGTTCCACGCCCAACACATCGCAAAGATGTGCTAACTCGACACGCAACTATTTGGCCGTTTATTACTTGGCTGCAACTTCATATGTGCCGGTCGACAGATTCACTGTATTAGTAGAAAGCCATTTGGAAACAGTGAGTCAGCCTGTCATCATTCATTCGGCATTGATAGTAGGGCTGTTCACATGGCCGCTATCGGTCGGAATGAACTTGGCGCGCGTTGGGCGCTAACGAGTTCACGACATAACGGTCAGAAAATTTCTTGATTGAATGTTTGAGCGAATGTAGCCTCTTTACTCAACAAGCGAGCGTAATATTTCACGCGGTTACCGTCAGACCAAGATTATTAGACAGGCAGCAAGTATTATCGGTATGCACACATCCGAAACAGATAGAGGATCGTGACAATTATGATTGAAAATCGAAACGTATATACAGAGCGCGAAAAACTCGACACCGGTAAGCTGTTATCGCAAGAGTTTAGCCTATTGGGGTGTCGTGTAAAAAAAATCGGCGACGTTTGGCAATCAACCAAGAATGGGAAAATCTGTTTCTTCTATGGAACCGAGACTAGTTATTCCTCGCAAATGGCATACCGCATATTAAAGAACAAGGATCTCGCAAAAAAGGTGTTGCGGGATATAGGCGTCAGTGTTGCCACTGGCCATCGGTTCGGACAGAGCGAAAAAGAATTAGCTTTTGAAAAATTGAAGGAGATAGGTCTAGCTGTCGTAAAACCTGTTGACGGGAACAAGGGGCAAGGCGTTTCTGTAGAAGTTACTGTCGAGAATTTCGATGCAGCATGGTCAACAGCGTTCAATTTTACATCAAAAGGAATATTACTTGAAAAGTATTTCGAGAATGGAAAAGAAGCTAGGTATCTAGTTATTGATGGGGTTTGCGTCGCGGTATCACTTAAATCCGGCCCTTCGGTGCGTGGGAACGGCGTTGATACTATCGGTCAACTTGTTGACCAAATAAACCAGGCCAAAGAAAATGATCCAACTCGACGTAATCGCCTTATCAATTTCGATGCGCGTAGGTTGGATATTCTGGAGTCTCAAGGATACAATCTCGGTTCAATTCCACCAAATGACAAAGTTGTATCAATTGATTGGAAAACCAATACGTCAACAGGCGGTGACGCGCGTGATATCACTTTTGAAGTGCATGACAGCATGAAGAAAATTGTTGAAAAAATCGCTCGCGAAATCCCCGGACTGGACGTCCTAGGAGTCGATTTAATGGCGACGGATCATTCTGTAGAGGCTACACCAAACAATTACATAATTGTAGAAGCGAACACTCGCCCAGCGGTACAGCGACACCAATTTCCTGATTTCGGGCAACCGATCAATGTCGCAAAACTGATTGCTGAAAATTGCCTCCGCCATATGGAGAATGGCACTCGTTCGAGTGATATTATATCACGAAATATTCTTGAACCTATTGAAGTCATGTCTCCCATCGCTCGCAAAGCAAGGGTGTCCTTGGATCCGCCAAATGACAAACCCACGGAATCTGCGGCTGATACATTCCGCAAAGCTGACCCGTCGCCTGAAGGCCAAATTACGCTGGTGTTTGGTGGCGACACAAGTCTGGGCGATGCTTATCTCGAGAAAGCCAAGACCCAAAAATACATGCGCCGTTTGCAAGCCAATCCATTAAGTTTTTTCGAAAAACTCATGCCGCTCGTATGCGATAAGTCTCACTTTCTTGTCAATTTTGAGTCAGTACTTTCGGATTCACCTACGGGTCCGTTAGATAATGACAAGAAATATCTTGGATGGGACCAGCCTGAGCGCTCGTTAGACATGCTTAAAAAAATCGGTGTGGACACGGTTTCGTTAGCAAACAACCACACTATGGACTTCGGCCCGGACAGACTTGTTGAAACAATATCGCATCTAAAACAGGCAGGCATCAATGTGTTTGGAGCAGGGCAGAATATTAAAGAAGCTTCTCGTCCTTTAAAATTGACGACGTCATTGGGCAATATATATTTATTAGCTGGATATGAAGTTCGGGCCAAATACAGGGACGATTTCAACTTTTACGCCACGAAAAGTTCACCTGGTGTAAATCCTTTCAGGCAGAGACAAACAAATCAGATATCGAAATCTATTGAACGTCTTCGAAGCAAGGATCCAAGTTCACTAATCATAGCTTACCCACATTGGGGTGGTGCATCCAATTATCAGTGGGCCACTGAACGTATGTTTGAGGTGAATTCTTCTTTCCTAGCGGCTGGTGCGGATTTAGTGCTAGGTCATGGCGCTCATATGGTTCAACAATGCGAAGCGACACACGCTGGCTCTACGGTTTTTTCATTGGGGAATTTCGTGTTTAATTCGCCCGGAAGATACGAGAAAAAAAATGCGCCGCCTTATAGCCTAGTTGCCAGATTGCAGCTTCAGCGAAACCCGCTCTGGACAGGAACTCTGGCTCTGTACCCAATAGTTTCCGACAACAAAAGGACGGGCTATCGTCCGCGGCCGGTAAAAGAAGCCGAGGCAATTGAGCTATTTGGTCTTCTTGACATGAAAAGTCGACCCGGTTTTCAAAAAGAATTCTCTCTCGAAAAAGATGATCGTGGATGGTATTTCTCTCGGTCATTTACAATATACCCGAAGAATGCATCTTTGCAGAATAGTATAATTTAGCTTACTGAAATCGACACCGATGTGTCTGATACGAATTTATTGCCAAGGCAGAATTCGTTTTGTGTCAAAGTCGTTCTATATATGGATCGGACTCGGACGCGTGCGCGCATTCGACAATGTTACACAGCTCACCTACTGGGGCCAGCAGGTGTATCCTGACAATATCGAACACTGCCTACTACTTGTTATAGTCCAGACTTAGACTTCCTAGAACTGCGCTTATCGCATGCTGAACACTATCTATCCTTATTTCTGGAGCGGTTTGATTTGTCGCATACGTTGTATGATGCGGCGATACCCATGGCATGCCTCCAGCAAGTGGGCCAGATTCAACTTGTGCGCTCATCAAATAGCCAATACCACGCTCAATGCAGTCCTGAATTTGATCCAGATTTGGATACCCATTTTTTTTCATATGCGGAAAAATGGCGCACAAACCTTCCAACCTCGTAGCGCTGGAACAGGTTTGGCCATTGTCGGTCAACGATCCGGCTGAATCGTCAGCCAGATCTGCGTCTCGTAGAATCTTATCAACAACTTGTGCCGCGTGAAAATGGAGGGCTGCCAACGCTGTGTCTTCAACATCAATACGTCCGGTAGAATTAAGCGACAAAACTTCGGCGGTAGCGAGAAGGGCCCAGTGGTCGGGCGGTACTGACGGTAAATCTTTGCGAGTATTGCAAAGGTGCTGCAAAATACTCAAAGAACATTGAATGGAATCTTCGTCTTTATACTCCATCGCATACAGAAGCAGCGATAGTGCCGCCTCGCCTGGGTAGTACAAGGAAGCAAAATCACTGACTTCTTCGGTTCGCACATTCAACTTCGAGGTAACTGATCCGTCCGCCCCAACCATAGAGCGCGTAAACCTAGCTAATCCATGCGCAACATCGTCCTCGAACACAGATCTATTTCTTTGCTGCGTAGCGAGGGCGATTTGGGCCAAACTAATTCCACCCAATTTGACGATATCACTATTTTTTTTACCCGGTCTGCTGCTGGCTATCGCAAAACGGAGTTTTTGTGCTTCCACCGGTATTAGATACCAACGCCACAGATATGATAAGGCGCGGTCAATGGAATTTTGTATTTGCGGTTCAGTAAAGCTCCTTGATTGGTTTAACGCGTAGATCGCACCAGCGTGTCGCAACACGTTGTAGTCTTTCCTAACTGCTTTTCCATCAGTTCTAACTCTGTAAATAAATTTTCCAGATCTATTTTGATGCCCCATCAAATATGTGGCTGACTTCGCAATAAATCGGCGTTTAGCGTATGTAAGCATAATGTTGCACCCTAAATCCCTAAAACTATGAATAGACGTTAACCGATCAATTGAAAGGAATCCATTTTTACATAAACTAAATTCAGAATTGTTATCCGGTCTTATTGATGAACTGGATTTGAATGTTAGCTCACGATTCGTTGCCGAAAAAAGACCATCAAAGCGTTCGAACGATTAATAAACCTGCTACATTACCAACAAGACGGGAAAATTTGCGGGCGACAAACCTGAAACCACCATTAAGATATTTCCCCACAAAAGCAGTCGTCTGTTTTAAAAGATTTGGAGGGATTCGCAACGCACCTCCGCCGAATACAAAACGAGGATGCCATTGACGGAAGTGGCTGTAATACAGCAACACACTATGATCCGGCGCCACCTTTACTACAGATAAGAGTGGCGCCGATCGTATTTCAACTAAATGGGAAATACCCATCTTGATACTTTATAGATTTGCATCTTGATTTCGCTTTAGTCTCTTTACAAACCAAAACAATCGCCAAATTCTAAAGAAATACTAGTTAGAAATTAGAAACTCCAAGCCTGCGTCAATCTGGCGGTCATGATATTGCTGGATTCCATAACCGGCTATTATTCCGATTAAAACAATTGCTCCTGTCATATTCCGCGCAACTTTCCACGAGATAGTACTGCCTACAATAATAAACGAGTAGACGCTGAAAATACCCAATGTGAATACCAGCGTCATAACCAGTCCAGCAGATAATCCAGCGGACAAAAGAGTTCCTGCAACAACAACATCAAAACCGATGGGAACCGGAAGGAAAACGCCAATTATCGCAACTACTGCAAGTATCAATAGCGTCGTCTCTGATGCAGAGAATGATTCCAATGGTACAAAATTGCCTACAATTGCCCCAAGAAATCCGGCTAGAAACATCAGCGGAACAGTGCGTATGACAATAAACCAGAGATCTTTTAGATAGTCTTTGATAAAACCAACCGCGGCTGGCGTTAAGGATTCCTGAGGACTCGGCCTGCCTAGATCAAGTTCGCAAGTTCCATCTTCAGCGAGTTTGGCATTTTCAGATAACTCGATTTCTGGAGTTAACCGAATGATAAAAGGAACAACGACTAGTATTACAAAGAAGCTCAAAGCTAACTTCATTACCGCAATTTCAATAGGAAACAATGAAAACGCCATCGTCAAAACCACAACATTCAAAGTTGGGGATGCTATCATAGCTGACAACGTTGTCTCGGCCCTTGCTCCGGCGCTGTACATGCCCTTCGCAATTGGAGCCGCACAATTGACACAAACCCCCAAAGGCGCGCCAATCGCCATTCCTAGCGCTGAATTCGCGTATCTCCCTGAAAAAGATCGGACGGGTAAGTATCGAATTAGCGTCAAGAATGCCGCGCCGATAAATATGCCGAACGTCATCCCTCTCCTATTCGTTTTCACCCAATTGACTGTAGTGTAAACGACTTTTTTCCACATCGGCATCGAAGGATCAACCGTAAGAAGGGACTCGAAGCTAAGCGGGTCCTCCAATTGAAGGGAACCTTCCATCATCGCCTTACTATTTAGCGACGGGTAGCGCGACTCTGTCCAAAATAGAAACGCCAATACTACCACCAGAAGTCCCGCGAATAATATCCGGTATGGTGGTATCTTCATTTGTAGTGCTTGCATCGCTAAATCTTTCGTCGTTCAAAGTTACTGCGGTTCTACTTCAACCAAATGGTCAGACCAAACAAAAAAGGCCCAGACGATATTGTCCAGGCCCCTTTATAAAACGTTTTGTTACACTAGAATCTGGTAGTGAACTTCAGGAAAGCACCTTGGTCTTCGACTGAATCTACATAGCCAGATGCATAGTTGTATCCATCTATGCCATCAAACTTTTCGTAACGGTAACCTAGGGATACTTTTGACTTCGATCCGATGAGATATGAAACTGCTGCCGAGAAGTCGAGGTTGGTTACCGTCGTACTACCCGAGTCTGTATAGGACGTGCCGTAATAACCATTGGTGTTATTGCTCGTTGTCCCGAACAAAATGGCAGCACCCGCTTCTACATCAAAACTTACCCGATCCATTACGGGGATTGATGCTTCGAGCGCTATGCGTGGACCCACCCCGCCAAATTCAGTTGAACCATTGTAGTAGCCATAATAGTTAGTTCCACTTGCATTAACCGAAGCGCTACGAACACCCAGCGTCAAACGACCAGTAGCACTACCACCCAAACTTACGTCACGGCCAACTTCGAAATCCAGAGTAGTAAATGATACCTCATCGACATACTGGTCATAATAGTAAGTATGACCTTCAGAAGAGCTTCTGGCTCCAATGCTTAGTGAATAGGGGGAATCGGCAAAATTAATCCCAGCTTCAAAAGCGAGATTATTTCCGGTGCCCGAAATTGTACCAGTGTCATAGTACGATCCCGAGTATCCGTCGATTTCGTTGGAATAGTAGCTGTTGCTCGTGGTCATTGCTGACTTACCACCTTCAACTGATACCCACATATCTTGCGCCAATGCTGGGCTTGCGGAACCCAATGCGATGGCAGCAGTGGTAGCAAGCAAAAATTTAACTGTTTTATTTCGATTTGTCATAATTTCGTCCCTTTTTGATTTACTCACGAATACTGTTGGTAGCCATTAGTAGCGATTTGTTAACTTAATACAATGCACGAATAAATTCTTATTTGTGGAAAAACTCTCGCACTGGCACAGTTTTCCCCGAAAAGTTGCAGATTGGCAACAGAAGTGATGGGGTTCGGATAAAGCGAAATATTGTTCGAATTGCGATTTTAGTGCTCGATAATTAGTACAACTCACCAATTTACACGACTCACTAATTGACATTTTCCATGCTAAACTTATTGTCCACCGAGCAATGTTCACGGTAACTAAATTTAGGCTGCAATCCAATGATTAAAGGTCAGAAAATCCATAAAATTTTCACAACACTGCCAATTCTCTTGACTGGAATGAGTTTGTGTTCAAATCCCGCAATCGGGGCCGAAGCGTACAATATCTCCGTTTCATCAAAACCGTTTGCCGAAATCTCGCCCGCTGCTGACAAGTTGTTCACCAGACTGAATGGGATAGACATTGGTGTTTCAAGACCTCTCGAATATTCATTTCGGGATTTCTGGCCACCATTTTGGAATGGTCGCGGGATTAGTTCCGGCGATTTTGATAATGACGGTGATGATGATCTGGTTTTAGCGTCTTCTGACCAAGGGATGCATCTGTTCGAAAACCTTGGTGGTGGCCAATTCGAAGAAGTTACCTTGAACAAAGGGAAGTGGGTCGACTTCCCGGGTATGCTGGCCGGCTTTGTTGATTTGAACGACGACGGCTGGTTAGACATTTTTGTCTCTGGGTATACTTCAGGAATGCATATCCTTTGGAACGAAAATGGGGCCTTCGATTTCGAAAATGTTTCCAAAATTGAGAATAATTCGGAAACTATTTTGGCCCATGCGGTTTCGTTTGGGGATGTTGATCACGATGGTGACCTAGATCTATCTGTGGGAAATTGGTCAGCCGGTTGGTACCGCCACCACCCAGGAGAAGAAGCGCGGAACCGCGTTATTTTTAATGAAAATGGTGCGGTCACAGGCGAAAAGTTTCTAGAATTGGAAGGATTTACCGGCGAAACGCTTTCAATAATACTTTCCGATATAAATTCCGACGGAAACCTTGATATCATCGAGGGAAACGATTTTGAAATACCCGATCAAATCTATTATGGTAGCGGCGATGGCGGATTTGAGCGTTATCTGGCCAGCGAAAACAAAATAACCAATACAACAGCCACAACCATGTCGGTAAAATCCACCGACTTCAATGGCGATTTACTGCCGGATTTGTACTTTTCCCAGATAGCCGGAAGGGCCGAAGGAATTGAAGATTCGATGCAGTTTCGACCTTTGGAGCTTTACTGCTTTGGCATATCCAATCCAGAAGAAGCGCGCAAATGTCAACAAAACGTAAACACCAACCTTTGGTATAAGTCTGGCGGCCGACGTTTGGACGTTACCAAGGCGGAAAACTGTGCCGGGAAAGGCTCGGAATACGAAATCGAATGCAAATCGATGATGATTAAGGATATTGCGATTCAAAAGAATGACCCGAGTATATGTGGTTTCATTGATGACTCTCAACTTCGTGTTCGCGCCCTTTGTGAAATTCACTTCAAACCACAACGCCCACCGTCAGCTGAAGAGTTTGCATTAGGTTTAACGCAAAAACGTGGCTCAAACGCTTTGCTGATGCTACAATCTGACGGTACTTATATTGACACCGCAGAAGACTCTGGTGCCGCCGTTGGTGGTTGGGCTTGGGATACAAAAACCGAAGATTTCGATCTGAACGGGACAATAGACATCTATGTAACAAACGGCAGTTGGGTCGTTGCCAATGTGTCCCCTTCGAATATGTATTTCCAAAACGAAGGGCTTGGTTTGTTTACCGATCAAACAAACGATGCCGGGCTCGAAGAATACCTGATACTTCCTAGTGTAACCTCTTTGGATTTCGACGGTGACGGAGATCTCGATCTCGTTGGGCAAGCAGTCAATGGGCCCGTGATCGCGATGCGGAATAACTCGCAAAGTACAAATCGGATTGGGTTCAAGTTTAGTGATGAAGCTGGAAACCGTTTCTGTGTCGGTTGTCGGATTGTAATCCACCAAAGCGACGGCAATAAGCAAATGAGAGAGATACAGGCCGGTGGCGGTTTCTTAAGTTACGATGCGCCCAAGTTGTATTTCGGGCTCGGCGATGGAGCGGTCGTAGAAAAGGTCGAAGTCATTTGGTCAACTGGGCAAAGCACAACATTGGGCAATGAGTTTAGTGTTGGGCGAATGTATACGATAACTAGAAGCCGGGAAGAGGGATAGCGTCGATGACGAATAACAACAATGACACTGGAATTGTATGGCTTGCGTCCTACCCTAAATCCGGAAACACATGGGTAAGAAGTTTTCTTAATAATTTGCATGCGGTTATGGAGAATGGGCTTGATGTTGAAGCCCAAGACATCAACAAAATGCAGCAACTTACAGCTTGGGATATCGGAGCCAAGCAGTACCAAAAGTATCTGAATAAACCAATAGCCGAGTGTAGCGACGCAGAAATCGATGGTGTTCGGATAAAAGTTCAGCAAGCTGTTGCGGAACGAAACTCTGGCATACTTTTGGTGAAAACTCACAATGCCTTGGTGATGTCAAATGGACACCCGACCATTAACTTTTCCGTCACCGCAGGTGCAATTTATATAGTCCGAAATCCATTGGATGTAGCAATTTCATTTAGCCACCACATTGGACTAAGCATCGACGAAGCTATTCGGATAATGTCTACACCGGGGCACCGCCCGAAAAACTCCATAAAAACTGTGGGTGAAGTCTACGGAAGTTGGAGCGAAAATGTTGATAGTTGGACAAAATCTCCACACCCAGCCATGCTCTCGCTGCGCTATGAAGACATGCATTCGGATCCGGAAAAAAGTTTCGGAAGATTAGCGGCCCATTTGCGCCAAGATCCTTCCAAGAAAGAGCTGCAAAAGGCAATTGAATTAAGCTCATTCAAATCGTTGCAGAATCAAGAAGAAGCTTCCGGATTCACTGAAAAACCGAAAAATCTAAAAAAGTTCTTCAGAAGCGGCAAGACCAATCAATGGGAAGAGGAGCTAACCGAACAGCAAATAGCCACGATTCGAGCCGTGAACGGTCTACAAATGGAAAAGTTTGGGTATTAAATCGAAATCGAGCGTAATTGTGGAGGTCGCGGCTCCGAAGCTGTAAATAGTCCTTTCAAGTTAAAAAATTGGTCATCTGACGCGACAGAAGCTTGTATGTACTCGCCTATGATTTCACAAATTTGGCTGAATAAGTTTGGCAACCCAAGTACGAATTGGATAGCGCGCCGCGCAGGAATATCCGGATTGTCGGGCTGTCAGGTGCATTCGTGATAAGTCAGAATTATCTAAATTTTGCTGAAAGCGCTGAATTATTAAACCAATCAGCTACGCAAACCAGTTTCGAGGTCAAAATAACGGACAAGCTCTGGTGCTATCGTGAAGCCAATGGTTCTCCCCTTTTTTTGAGGTCGGCGGCTTTATGGTCTTGGCAATAAATTCGACGCCACTTGCTGTGATGAGGTGAACCAACGCGTATTCTCCAAGGTTTTCCACCAATTCCAGACGCCCGCTCAACAACTGCGTTGTCCGCATTGGATTCGACCAAATTTTCCGGCCGCAAGGTTATCCGGCCGTGCGAGAGTTAGGCGATCTTGCGTTATCGACTGTGCGTGCTGTGATTAGGCGACTAACAGAGTAGTACTCGGTTCAACAGTGGCCCAAGAATTCCGACAATTTTCTTTTCCTTACCCACATAGTCGGTTAATGATCGACTGGACTCAACGCAAGGCTAAGTAGGAAGGATCTATCATGAAGATTCCGGTAAAAACTGTTGGCATTTGGTTGATCAACTTGCCAAAAGACACTGAACGCCGCGTATCAATGGAAACCCAACTTACTGACCTTGGCCTAAGCTACCGTGTTTTTGAGGCTGTAGACGGAAAAGCTCGCCACGCAGAACTATTAGATGCCGCAGATGAAAACGCCTATCAGCGCAACATGGGAAGCACATTACTGCCTGGCAAACTGGGAGTCTTTGCATCTCATCTGGAAGTTTGGAAAGACTTCACAGAATCTGATTATGAATTTGCCCTGATCCTCGAAGACGACGTTGTTTTTCATGACGATTTCCTGGAAGCGCTCCAAACCGCGTTGTCCGCCGAAGACCACTGGGACCTGATCAGGTTCAATAGCATCCGCGCCAAGATCCCAGTATCTCAAGGAACCTTGGGTAAGTACAGACTGAACGCCTACATCGGTCCATTTACCGGTAATGCGACCTATCTGATCAAAAAAGGCGTTGCGGCACGCCTTCTGCCCAAACTGGGACCACAGACACGCGCATTGGATCACGAATTGAACCGTTTTTTCATCCATGACTATCGGCAGCGTGGACTGGAGCCATTTTCAAGCCATCCAGATGACGGAAATGTCAGCACGATTACGGGCGTGGGTTCCGAGAAGGTCCGGAAATTTCCGCGGCATCAAAGGATTCCGCATTACCGGCTAAAGGCAGCGAACTACATTCTACGTTTCTTCTATCTACTTCGAACGGATGCAATCCCTGGCAGCAAAAAGCCGCTACTGGACACGGAGAAGACCGATTAGAATGTATGTTGCGGGATTTATCGAACATCTATGGAATATGATCCGTCTTTGGTAGTGCCATCTATCGTCTGGTCGACTTTCATCCCAAGTTGACACACCGAGGTGTATTCTTGGGCCTGGCGGTACCAACAGCCCCACGAATAAAATGATATAGGGCGTATGGTATAAGGCCGAACACACTTGGCAAGACCTTCGCGGTTTTTTTGCAACTAAAAGCCGTCGTTGTTTACCTAGACACATCTTCGCCACTATTGATCGTTGTCGGGTTTCTAAATATGAACTAGGTATTGTCGCGTGTTTGACTTCTTTCATGCATCGATAAAACATCAATTTGTACGATTTTTCCAACGGTAGTGCCAAACATGATACTTTCTACTTCACATAAATTTATTTTTTGCCACATACCAAAAACGGCAGGTTCCGCAATTGCGAACTCATTGCTTCCGTACGAAACGGAAAGAAATCGTTCAATTATTCGAAGCGCTTCAAGACGATTACCTATCGTCGAGCACCCAAGGAAAGCGCATTTTCGGATGCATGACACAGCGGCGAAAATACAAAGCAAATTGTCTGCTAAAGTATACGATGAGTTTTTTGTTTTCGCGGTGATTCGAAACCCGTATGACCATGCAATTTCTCATTTCGAGTATTTAAAGCAATACAGATACAAACACATTTCTGACAAAATATCCAACATGAGTTTCTCGGAATACCTGGATTTTCGAGGCGAAAACTTACGACACGAGAGGAAATCACGCATAGATTTATTCGCCAGGCTCCCCAATCAATCGTATTGGATAACAGATTCTCGTAATAATATAATTGTTGATCAATTATTGCGGTTTGAAGATCTTGATGCTGAATTTGCATCACTTACCACACAACTAAGCCTCGGCGATTTGAAAGTTCCAACAATCAACAAATCGAAGAACAGAAATAGGGAAATTTCAATTCAAGAGTATTATAACGCTGAAACTAGAGAAAAGGTTGAAGAATTGTATTCTGAAGACTTTGCGAATTTCGGGTATGAAATTGGGAAATTTTCTAAAAGCAACCTCATCAAAACTAGGTAAATAAATCTAACGCGATACCAGCCTACCACTTAATCGCCACAGATGGAAAATATCGCTTGGGTGACAGAAGTAGTTTGGCTTCCAACCATCGCTGGGGAACAACTTTATTATGGAGTCTATATCGCAATGATGTGTCCTAATAATGCAACGCGAAGATATCAATATAGCCCAGTTTGAAACTTGACCGCCAAACAGTGCTGAGCGGCACACGCCCTAAGTTGATGAGAAACGAATTGACAGATAAAACAACACTCACTTGAGCGCCGGAGATTTACTAAAGTTTAACTGTCGGTGCTCAAGGTGCACGGCGCCCACTGACGTGCCTCCGCCGTATTCTGTTTCATTCGGGCTGAATATCGGAGAAGAGTTTCATTCGTGTTCTGCTATTTTCCGCAACTCTTCAATCAGCCGTCTGTGTTTCTTTGCCATCCACATTCTTAAAACCGGCTGGCAATACGATTTTATTTTGATCAAGGTATTTTCTGCGATTCCATCGACAAGTATCAATCTGATACTACCACCTTCACCAACACCAACGACAATATTTCTGGCGCGAAAATCGGAACTGGCAATACCAGCCTCGACCAACTCATCGACCAAGACGTTTGTCTGAGTTAACAAATCATTGGATAGGCCGTGGTTTTGAATATAGTTGAACAGGTTCGGAGCAACATTTCCGTCAGCATCATCAATTCTCTCTACAACCATGCCAATTCCAAGATTTGTTTCGACAAAACCCCAAAAGGCCGGAATGCAAGTCGGCAAATGTCCAAGCCGGGCAAGTGCCGCAATATATTCCTCATATTCTTTGTAGGCCGCCTTAAACAGCCCAAACCGCAGCCTCACCGGCCTGAGAGAACGGAAAGACTTACCCGTATTCTTTCGCGGCTTAAATATCTTAACCAATGCATCACGGTTATCAGGATGGGCAAAAACCATGCGCCCGGAACCTTCGCCCACGCAATTTCGAGGATCAAGAGACAGACTGTGTATCATTTACTGGTTTACCACTTAACTAATAACTTCAACAAGTTAACACTTAACAGGTATTCTCGCTTATGTCTTCCCACTTTTTTACGACATGTGTGGACCCAGATACTGGGAAAACTTCACTAAATTGGTTTCACTGGCCCGACATCAGCTACCATTTCTATATTTGCATCCAAGCCAATTTATTCGACCACTATTAGTGTGGCATCATCATTAAATAAGTGTCAACCAATCACGTCCAGGGCGCTTCCACACCTGAGATGTTACAGCCTTGCGCCGCGCTGGACGACAATGTAAGCGATTGTTTTGTATGTACATATTTGGATGCGGGGGTAGGATTTGAATCTACGGCCTTCGGCTTATGAGCCGAAATCGCTACGATTACAATACCTTAGCAATATCAAACACTTACGACATAAGTGTTTGATATCACGAGATTTCCATTCTTGCGCTGACCGACATTCACCGGATTTCACCGAAGCAGACTCCAACAAAACGACGTATGAGGGTTGAGGTGACGTGGGGTAAACTGATTAATAACGATCGTGCAATCGCAACCTAGGTACCGCTAACGTGGGTTTGCCCAATTTTCGTTAAATAGGGCGCATCCAAATTTTGCTGTAAATATGTGCAGGAGTTCGAAGCTCTTCCGAATGTTTATATATTTCAAAGCTGTAATTAATTTGCAAGGCACAAATAATTCTACAACATTTGTACAACATTGTTTTCCCAGAAGACATAATCGGAGAGCGGCGTGATGATTTACAGCAGGAACCTAGGGTTTATATTTTTGGCGGGCGCAATCCGAAGGCCAATTCTAACCAACGTAAAACAACTCAAGCGCATCGCTCTGGCGATGGTGGTTCTGAGTTCTGTGCCTTTGACGCTCAACGCTCAAGAGATGCAATTCTTTTCAATTGGAACCGGGGGAACCGGTGCCACTTACTATCCGCTGGGAGGAGCCGTCGCGAACGCCATTTCCAACCCACCAGGATCAAGACCATGCGATGATGGAGGCAGTTGCGGTGTAGAGGGGCTTATCGCAATGGCGCAGAGTTCAAAAGGTTCGGTGGACAATATCGAAGGCATAGAGTCAGGGCGTTTCAATTCTGGCTTCAGTCAGTCGGATATCGCATACTGGGCTTATTCCGGAACCGGCCTTTACCAACAGTCAAAACCAAAGGGAAATCTGCGCGCCATTGCTGCGCTTTATCCCGAGCATATTCAGTTGATAGCACGGGCCGATGCGAAGATATCCGAAGTTTCCGATTTGCGTGGAAAACGCGTGTCACTGGATGAAACAGGATCCGGTAGCTATGCAAATGCGGTCGCAATCCTAGAGGCGTTTGATCTATCCGAAGATGATCTGGACATCCGACATCTAAAGTCAGCTCCGGCGGCGGAGGCAATTATTGCGAATGAGCTAGACGCCTTTTTTGTAACGGCGGGTTATCCAACAAATGCTGTTATTGAATTGGCGGAGCGGACGGAAATCACTCTCGTTCCAATCAGCGGGCAGATAGCTGCTGCCATCGTTGAAGCCTATCCATTTTACAGTTCTGACACCATTCCTGCCGGAACCTATGCCGGCACGGACGAAACTGTCACGCTTGCAGTTGGGGCCCAATGGATCACATTGGCAAGCCAGGACGATGAATTGATCTATCAGATCACCAGAGCGTTTTGGAACGAAAATAGCCGGCGCTTGCTGGATGTCGGCCATTCCAAAGGTGGTGAGGTCACGCTGGAAACGTCTTTGAACGGTGTTGCCATACCGCTCCATCTTGGGGCGGAGCGGTTTTACCGTGAAATCGGTTTGGTAAAGTAGGCCACGGGAATGACTTCGCAGACCTCATCTCCCGCATCGACTAGCGTAGAATTTGAACTTTCGGATTCTGTACGGCGCAATAAACCAGAGATCATTGCCCGACACGGTATGCGCAGGCGATTGATGCTTGCTTTTTTCGGGATCAGTTCTTTGGTGGTCATCGCTGCAGTTATTGCAATCCTGTCGCTTAGTGTTAATACCCAGAACTTGGACCGTATTTCCCGGCAGTCGATCCCGATCGCGACCAATTCGCTTGATCTTACCAGAACTGCGCAAAAAATTGTAGATGTGGTGCCTCAGCTTGTGTCGACCGAAACAGCCGCGGGCCAAGAACTATTGAAAATTCAACTTGCTTCGGAAATAGAGCGTCTGAACACGCTATTGGACGCACTGCATGAATTTAGTGTCGATCCGCGTGCAGCGGCCTCGATCGACAGGGCTGCCTCGCAGTTCTCCGCCAATATTGAGGCAATAGATCGGGTTGTGACTGCTAGGTTGGCAATTGGTAAATCTCAGAACGGCCTCTTAGAACAGGGGCAGCAAGCGTTGGAAAGCATTGCTGCTTTGCTGGCAGTCAATTTAGGAAATGACGTGTCGCGTGTACTGTCTGCTGACCCCCAGATCGCGAACCGGCAGTTCCGTTTTGCTGATGCAGCCGCTAATGTCCGAGAGATGGGTCTGCTATTAAAGATTCAAATTGCACCCGAAGCGCAAGATGTCCGCGAAGTTGCCAGCGAGACCTTAGACCAGATTAGGCAGATTCTACCGGATATCGAGCCTGCTCAATCTGATGAGTTTAAAGAAAGTCTAGATATTTTGTCGTCGTTGTATGACGGGTCAAACAATCTGATACAACAGGAAGCCTTTCGTTTGCAGCTAGAGACTGCGGCAGACATGGCACTGCAAGAAAATACCGGTTTAGCCAAAAGGTTCGCCGAAGCGGTCGATCGCATGGTTAACGTAGCTAAAGCCGATGTAGTAATCGCAAATGAGCGAGCCGCCTCGGTTCAAAAAGTCGCGTCAGGGTTGTTGATTTCTGTGGTTTTGGCGACGCTTGTATCGCTGCTGCTGATTATGCGGTTTTATGTGCAACGCAGCATACTGACACGTCTTACTGATTTGACATCGGCCATGATGGCTATTGCGAATGGGAATCTGAAAGCTGATATCCCAAAGGGAAGTGAGGACGAACTTGGCACTATGGCGCAAGCGTTGCGCGTTTTCCGAGATACCGCTATCGATTTCCGAGATTCCAGCATGCGCGAGATACACGAGGTCCGAAGCCGTCTGGACCATGCGATCGAGAGCATTCAGGAGGGGTTTGCGTTATTCGATGCCGATGACAGGCTGGTTCTGAGCAACAGCCAATTTAGCGAACTTTTGTTTGAAGGCAAAACTGCCCCACGCATTGGCACTGGCTATGCCGAATTTGTGAAGGAAAGACTATCGCGCGTTATTGTCATGGAAAATATTGGCGAGCAGGAATGGATAAAGACAACACTGGACTATCATCGAACACCATCTGGGACAAATTTGCTGGAACTGAATGCGGATCGCTGGGTCAACGCTACAGAACGGAAAACCGAGGACGGTGGTACTGTTATGGTCATCACCGATATTACTGCCCTGAAGCGCCATGAACGAGAACTGGATGAACTCGTGGAGCAACTGCGAAAAGCTAGTGAAGCAAAAAGTAGCTTTATCGCAAATGTTAGCCATGAATTAAGAACACCTTTGACCGCGATTTTGGGCTTTACCCAGATAGTTCAAAGTCGCCTTGAGAAAACAATATTTCCGAATGTCGCTGCAAATAACCGCGCAACAGACCGAGCGCTTGCACAAGTACGGGAAAATATCGGAATCATAATCCGAGAAGGTGAGCGCCTAACCAAGATGATCAACGACATTCTAGATCTCGAAAAAATCGAGGCTGGACAGATGGTTTGGAATATCGAAAACCTGAATATAGGCGCGATTATCGAGCAAGCTTCAGCGGCCACAACGAGTCTGTATAAAAAGAAGAAACTGGAATTCCAAATTGATATCGAGGACGACCTTCCATGGGTAATCGGCGATCACGACAGATTGGTTCAGGTTGTGATCAACCTGATTTCAAACGCGGTGAAATTCACCGACCGGGGTCACGTAGTTTGCAGGGCAATACATGGCGAAGGACCGTTCGTCTCGATTAGCGTTACGGATACAGGCAGTGGGATATCTCCTGAAGATCAGGCCGAAGTTTTTGATAAATTCCGCCAAGTGGGTGACACACTGACCGAAAAGCCAACGGGTACGGGGTTAGGGTTGCCGATTTGCCGTGAGATAGTCGAGCATCTAGGCGGATCGATAACCGTCGAGAGTATTCTGAATTTCGGCAGCACTTTCACCTTCCAGATACCTACGGCCAAACTTGGCGCAACGGCCATCTGATAAAGGAGTAACAAGAATGACCAAAAGAATTTTGATAGCCGAGGATGAAGCGTATTTGAGGCTCTTGATTTTGCAAAGTATCGAGGAACTCGAGGACGAAGGCGTTGAAATATCAATGGCCGAGGACGGTGCACAAGCATTGGAATATATCAATTCAGAACATCCACAACTGGTTCTACTTGATGTCATGATGCCTTTTGTTAACGGGTTCGAAGTCTGCCAGAAAGTCCGTTCTGACCCAAACCTTCCGCAGCCCTACATCATCCTTCTGACCGCAAAAGGGCAGGAATACGACAAGCTACGAGGCAATCAAGCAGGTGCCGATGTCTATATGACCAAACCATTCAACCCGGATGAGCTTCTGTCCGCGGTTCGAAAGGCCATTTTTACCTAGTTCCATAGGAAAACACTAAAGAGCGTCAGTCCCATGAATCAACACATTGATCCTGCGTCCCCCAAGGGCGGAAAACCGAACAGAACGCTGCAGCGTCTTTTGCGCAAACCAGCCGTGCAGAAGAATATTCTTCCTCTGTTTGATCAATGGGCCAAGCCCACAGCTCTGATTGGTCCCACTGGTAAGGTTCTAGCAGGAGATCCGGGTGCGATCTCGCTTCAAGGGTTGGAAATATGGGATCGGGACACAATTGCGGGAACTGTCAACGGACATCATGCAGACGAGCTCAAAAGTATATTCCAGGCGCTTATTACGCAGGAAAACGATATCCGGGCAATCGGCCGTGAATCTCTTGATCGCTATCGAGAAATCACAATGCTTTATTCGCTTTCGGAGAAGGTGTTGGGGGCAACCGATCCCGTACATATCGCCACCATAATATGCGAAGAGGCAATTGGTGTTTTGCGGTGTGACAGTGCGGCAGTCTTGTTACTCAATGCCGAAACCAACCGCCTGGAAATTATTGCCAGCGAAGGAACTGTGTTCCACAACCGCGCTACACGTGACGTGGGCGATGATCTAATTGCTTCGGTGATAGAAAGCGGCGTCGGCGAGATCGTTAACGAAGTCAGATTCGATAGCCGTTCTCTGGCGGCTAAAAATAACCTCGTTTCTGTGGTCTGTAGCCCGTTACGCTCAAATGAAAAAGTGTTCGGCGTACTGATTTGCGGCAACGAAACGCCGCGACATTTCAATGCTGGTGATCTGCAAATCCAAAATGCGATTGCTGCCTATGCTGCGGCCGCGATTGAAGTTGAAAGGCTTAACCGCGACCTTGCCGAAACCTCCACAAAGCCTGTGGACCTGATTTATAGTGTCAACGAGATTCCACCAGTTGGCGTATCGTTGGTTCTAGCGATACAGCATGCCTTTCTTTCGATCATTCCATTGGCCCATCCTGTTCTTATAACACTTGAATCCGGTGGTGACCGGTTAGCGGCCTCTGCGGTCGTTAGCATGTCACTGATCGCCATGGCGATCGGTACCGTTGTGCAGTCCCTCCGACATGGCCCCATAGGATCGGGATATTTCGGGGTTTTCATAACGTCGGCAATTTTTGTAGCTCCTGCCATGCAGGCAGCACGGCTTGGTGGGATGAGTATGGTTTTTGGCATGACCGTCTTTTCCGGCATTTTGTCACTGGGACTTTCCGGTGTATTCAGGCGGTTCAGGCGACTGTTTCCTCCAGAGGTTTCGGGTGTGGTCGTGCTGATGGTAGGCCTGTCGCTCGTTATGGTCGCACTGCCAGGATTTGTAGGGCTGGGCAAAGGCGATGAAATCTCGGAATCCAAAGAATGGATCGTCGGGTTGGTTACACTGGGCACGATAATGTTGTTCAGTGTGACAGCCAAGGGAAGCATTCGACTATATGCTACTGCCGCCGGGTTTGTTGTGGGCTATGCAGCCGCCGCATTTTTCGGACTTTTCGATTCAACAAATTTTGATGATGTTAGCGGCATGCCAATTTTTGGGTTTCAGTCTTTCAATTTCCCGACATTGTCTTTTGATATAGCGCTTGTTCTTCCCTTTGTCATAGCAACGCTCGCCGCGAACCTGTCCGATGCTGGCCTTATCGTCAGTAGCCAGAAAGCTAATGACGCGAACTGGAAACGCCCGGATACCAAATCACTGGGCGGCGGCATAGTTGCCACCGGGATCAGCAACATTACTTCGGGCGTTCTGGGTGGAGTCGGTACAAATATATCAGGTGGTAGCATTGGATTAGCCAACGCATCTGGAGTGACGTCTCGTAGACTCGGGCTGTATCTGGCGGTAATATTTGTCGTGATGGCGCTTACACCGAAACTGACGGCCGTGTTGGCGTTCATGCCTCTTCCCGTCATAGGTGCCGGGCTTTTGTTTTTGGCGGTCCATCTGGTATCCTCTGGCATTGCGTTGATTTCATCACGGATGCTGGACGCACGACGGAATTTTGTGGTGGGAATTCCGCTTTTGGCCGGAGTCGGAACGATGGCGATGCCAGATCTGTTTGCGGGTGCGCCGGATTGGCTTGCGCTGGTCGTCAATAACCCACTGGCGCTGGCCACGATTTTGGCACTGACATTGAATATTGCCCTGAACGCAGGTGTCGCCAACCATGCCTCGACCAAGCTCAAACTTGACAATTCTCTCAATGAAAAGGTTAACAGCTTTGTCTCGCGACAAGGGGCTAGCTGGGGCGCTCGTGGGGAAGTTGTACGACGAGCGGCGCCCGCAATAACCGAATGGTGCGAAGAGTTGACCGAAACTATGGGAACTAAATCGGTTTCTTTAGACCTTCACTTCGACGACTTCAAACTTATCGCCACAATTAAAAATGAAAGCTCATGCGACTTAGGTTTGAACTTTGACGGCGATTTGAACTTCGCGGCAACTGATCGTACCGCCAGAAATATCGCCCGGCGGTACGGGTGTGGTGTCAAGATGACTGCGGTTAGCGAAATCGTTTTTGACTTCGAGCACTGAATCTGAGCAGTGCACTCAAAAAATTTGTCGCTGCAGTCCGGCTCTTTCGGGAAACCGCGGGGTGCCCACCAGGAAGTAAACCACCCCGCGATACCGGCCAACAGCAAGAATGAACCTTCGTTCAGGCTTTAGAGGTCACGGCTTAATATGATTGTGCCCGAGCCTGAAATAGTCGGCTTGTACGCAACACGATCATACCTCTTCGGTTTTTAACTCTTCCGAATGCGTAGAAAAAATTGGGCCTAAATAGTTGCAGAAATGTTTGAATTTGGCTTTTTACATCTGTTTGGTATTTGCAATGGGGGACGTCTCACGGGCGGCGGCACGGAAGTTCGGTTATCGGCTGTATTGTTTCATCAGGTTGGGAAGGGCCGCAGCAATTTCGCCCGGAACGATATCTACCCCGAAACGGCGGGAAAAAAGAGACACAAGTGTTCTCATCGAATTTTCCCTATGCTCCGGAACTTTAAAAAGTCGCGCCGTAACATAGTATATGTGCAGCAACATCACTTCCGCCTCTTTTTTCGATATCACCATAATCGCAGCACGGGCTTTTAATGAAGGCTTGTCCGGGTTGGTAAAGAGGGGCTCAAGAAATAGTGCGGTCATCGTCGGCAATTTATGAAAAAATTCCCTTTTAGTCGCCGTGAGTCCGTCAAAATCATTTACGGCCATCTGGAGACTACATTTAATTACCAAAGCATATAGATGAACATGGGAGCCGGCCTCAGCCAGTTTAATCGCCTGATCGATGGCTTCAATCCCGTGGTCAGTATTGCCCAAAAATCCGCGCATCTGTCCGATTATTGGCAGCGAGTGGGTAATAATTGTGCATTCCTTGTGCGCTTTCTCGGCCAAATCAACTGCGAAATTTTCGTATCCGCGATCTAAAAAGAACAGCAGCTTGGCAGCCATAATCGCCAACTCGGGGTTGGATTGGATGTGCGGCAACGCTTTCTGGACAAGGCTCTCGATTTCGTCCTCGTCCCGCTTTCGGTCGTCTATACCTTTCTTGAAAAATGCCTGCCCGGCAACAACATATTTTGTATGCAGATGGGTGGCGTATTTTAACTGAACTTCGGGATCATCAGGGTGTTCAGCGATAAGCTTTTGTATCCATTGATCGGTTTCTTCCCAAATTTGGATGCCCTTGAGTTTTTTCGATTGTGAAGCCGTGTGCACTGCTACAGGAAGTGGTTCCCCCGAAGATTCAATTGATGCGTGTCCTCTCCATATCCCATTTAGTATCCACTCGGCTAATTGTTGCGGACCCTCCGTTTCCTGCGTTGAGGACTTACCCTCATCCGAAACCGTGATGCGGGTCATTGCCAATATTTTTGCATCGCGGAACTTTCTGACAGTTACGATGCACTCCGCGGTAAGTGAGTCAGTGAAAAAGGCCATTTCCACGCCGATTTCAGGTGCCAGAGCACCAAATTCGGATGCTGTCGGGCAGTCGGGGTCCAGCGTCACACGCTGCTCCCCTGATAGTTTGAATTTCAGTGCTTTTTGGAGACTTTGGCAAAAGGAACTTTCCAGATCTGCTGAATCTACAAGAGAACCGGCCACGCGAACCGGACCAATCACCAGATAGGAATCATTGCCGGCAACGTACGTAGAGGAGCTTTGGCCAACCCATATATAACCTTCTCCGTATCTAGTGGCGATAAAGCGCGGCTCCTGTGCACTATCCTTGAGTTTCTTGCGAAGTCTGTTGACCAGAAAATCAATATTTCGATCATTCTTGTCCGACCCTTCATTTGATACAGAGTCTAGCAATTGTGCTCGGGTCACAAGGCGGCCCGCGTTTTGTGAAAAAAATTGTAATGTTTTGGCTTCAAATTTTGTGAACTGTATCTCTTCACCACCAGGCTCTTCAGCCGATGTGAAATCCTCGGAAAACCGTATCACCCGAATGTTAACTTGGTCATTCATTATCTAGTCCTGATACAATTGTATTAAAGATGATTAAGAAACTCACTGCCGCCAAACCACGAAAATTAGACTTAATCCAATCCTAAATCAATCCGAAGATGGATTCGGCATCCGCATCTCGCTTAGAAAGCGTGACTTAAACTAAAAATACGAATGTCGGTTTCTGCTAGCACTAAAATAGCACTGACTTGACAGGCAATCGGCGGCTTTGGGCCGAGAGCAGACATGGCCGCATTGCGCCTATTCTGTTGAAAAACTCGAAGATTTGAGTGTGCTGGTTGGCTGGTGCATTTGTTTGCAGCCCGCTTTCACACGGTTTTACTGATAAGGTTATGGCTTGGAGC
>MAAC01019219.1_pt1 | contig 180299 bp, 153 predicted proteins | sample 1115981 | NCBI WGS metagenome assembly MAAC01 (sample SAMN04961126, study PRJNA320927) | seawater metagenome | isolation source: sample BD02T64 sea water enriched with oil for 64 days | place: USA:Gulf of Mexico | collected 2013-07-27 | reverse complement strand
TCTACTGGCACACCATCAATAATAAATAATGGTTCTGTGTTACCAGATAAAGAAGACACCCCTCTTAAGTTGATTGTACTATTTCCACCTGGCTGACCATTACCTGTTGTAATGTTCAATCCTGCTACTTGACCTTGCAGTGTTTGAGCAAAGTTGGCATTAGGCCGAGCATTAATAGTAGAAGATGTAATTGTAGTAGAAGCAATATTAGAAGTCTCTTTAGTGGACGTTCTATATGCTTCAATAACTACTTCTTGTAAAGATTCTACATCTTCAAGCATTGTTACGTCAATTTTAGTAGCGTTACCTACTGCTCTTTCAACGGTTTTCATTCATTAGCACTTGCTTTAATGGAATAATTTCCATCAAAATCTGTTTGAACTCCACGCGCAGTTCCTTTTACAATTACATTCACACCTGGCAACGGAAATCCGTCAGTTGCTGATGTAACTGTTCCTGTGACCGTTTTCTCTTGTGCAAAAGAAAATTGCATCACAAACGCCATAAATAGCGTCATAAACCATGTTAACTTTAATTTCATAAAACAATTATTTGAGTTAGTCTAGCGCAAACATCTTAATAATATATTAAATACACAAGTATTTTTGCTAAAAAAATGTTAATGCCCTGATAATTGAAATATCCCACTAAATACAGGATGAGACTGGTTTTATCTATTAATTAGATGCACATTCTTCCATATGGTTGCGTTAAAATTTTAACTTTGTTCAAATTTTAACATTTTGAGTTTAAAATCTAATTATTCTTCTTTCCATTTGGAATGTGGCACAGATGAAGCTGGACGTGGTTGTCTTGCTGGCCCGGTTACCGCAGCAGCAGTGATTTTACCTATGCGTTTTAGACACCCTCTATTAAATGACTCTAAATTACTTTCAGAAAAAAGAAGAATGCTATTAAAACCGATTATAGAGCTTGAAGCTATTTCGTTTTCATTTTCACATGTTTGGCAAGAAGAAATCGACGCTATAAACATATTGAACGCTTCTATTTTAGCAATGCACAACGCGATTAACAAATTAAATACAATTCCCGAATTTGTAATTGTTGATGGAAATAGATTTAAACCCATAAAATCTATTCCACATGAAACAATTATAAAAGGGGACCGTAAATATTTGAGTATTGCAGCAGCTTCTATTTTGGCAAAAACTTATCGCGACGCTTACATGGAAAAAATTCACGAGGAATACCCAATGTATAATTGGAAACAAAATAAAGGCTATCCAACTAAAGAACATCGTGATGCCATACGAACTTATGGAATAACAAAATACCACAGAAAAACATTTAGATTATTGCCCGAACAATTAAAATTAGATGTGTAACTTTTTATATTTGTAAAAAACCCTCATTAATGAAACACCTTCTATTTATTCTTGTTTGTCTTACTATTTTAATTAGTTGCGAAAATGACAGTAAATTAACTACGAATCCATTTCACTTAATTCCTGAAAACTCTTCAGTAGTTTTAATAGCAAATAATATAGAGAGTATTCAAAACAGTTTTAAATCTAATGGTGTTCTACAAGAATTAGCTAAGTACTCACAAATTGAGAATTTAAATTATCAGCTTAAAAATTTGAAATACATTAATGCAGATAGCGAAATTCTTGTCTGCTTAACTAAAGACAAAAATGATAGTATCGAATTCAGTCTAATTACCAAACATTCAAAATCTGTTTTTAATTTAGATTCAATTCCTAATCATACCATTGAAACTTTTACTTCTAATTCTAAATCTATACATAAGATTACTATTGAAGATCAGTTCATATACACAAGTATTAATGATAGTTTGTTTTTTGCTTCGAATAGACGCGCTACTGTAGAAGCTTCATTCGGTAAAAAACTTAATAATAAAGAAATAGAAAAAATTTATAAGCAATCAAATTCTAAGGCATCGATAACGCTTTTAATCAAAACACATCCAAATCAATTTGAACCTTTACTTTTTGACAATGCCGTTTTAAATGATATGCAATTCACAAATCATTATGTATTAGAAACTGATATATCTCAAGATGAAATTGTTTTTAATGGCATTACTAAGGCTGTCGATTCAACTAAAAGCATACTAAATATATTTAAAAACACAATAGCTCAAGAAACTCTAATCAGCAATATCTGTCCCCAGGATATAGAACACGCTATGAGTTTTACATTTGATGATTTTAATATTTTCAATTCGCAGCTATCAAAATTCAATAAAAAGGACAGCACATATAGTGCCTCTCCTATTTTCGATAATATTACTGAAGCGGGTCTGCTATCTAAAAATGACAATCACGCTGTATTTTTGAATTCGATAGATGCCATGTCTACGATTGATGCTATAGCGCCTAAATCTTTAATTGAGACATTTAGAGATGTGGATATTAATAGTTTCGAGTCGCCTGCATTATTTAACGACACATTTTCACCATTAATTCAATTTAACACTGCATCTAAATATTTTAATTTGGGCAACTATTTTGTTTTTGCAGATGATATTGAATTTCTAAAAGCTATTATTTCAAACATTCAAAATGGTTCGGTTCTTCAAGAAAGTGATGCCTACCAAAACATGATGCTAGACTTAAGTGATGCATCTTCGCTATTTATTTATGCCAATGCTTCAAGATTAAATCGCATTTTTAATACTAATTTTTCAGAAGAAAAAAATCTAAAGCTGAAGGCTTATAAAGCTTCCGCTATTCAGTTTATATATGAAACTGACTTTGCACATGTTCATAGTATAATTAAAAAACACAAAGCACGAGCGGCTAACAATTCGGTTTCGGAAGAATTAAATATCACCCTGGAATCTGATTTATTAATAGCACCTCAAGTAGTTTCCAACCATATCACCAATCAAAAAGATATCGCGATACAGGATATTAATAATAATTTATACCTCTATTCGAATCGCGGGAAAATTCATTGGAAAAAGCAACTTAACGGTAAAATTCTTGGGCACATTGAGCAAATAGACATGTATAAAAACGGTCGATTACAACTTGTATTTGCCACACAAAATCGCGTTTATGTTTTAGATAGAAATGGTAAAGATGTAACGCCTTTTCCTCTAAAGTTTAACGATAAAATTACACAGCCACTTTCAGTATTCGATTATGATAAAAAGAAAAATTATCGATTATTAGTAACTCAGGGGAAAAACATGTTAATGTATGACATTAAAGGAAAAATTGTAAAAGGGTTTAGGTTTAAGTCCGCAGAATACACTATTTCGAGTCAACCAAAACATTTTAGAATTGGAAGAAAAGATTTTATCGTATTTGCTAACGGGACGAATCTCGAAATATTAGATCGCATAGGTAAAACCAGAATTGATGTAAAGGACGAAATTAACTTTTCTGGCAATGACATCTATCTCTACAAAAATAAATTCTCAACTACAGATAAAGACGGTCGTTTTATTCAGGTTAACGCTAAAGGCCAAACAAGTTCTTCAGTGTTAAATCTTAAGGACAATCATCATATTGCAACCACAAGTAAAACTTTTGTGTCACTTTCGGATAATCGACTCACTATAAAATCTAAAACCATCGAATTGGATTATGGCGAATATACTGCTCCAAAAATATTTTATCTAAATGATAAAATATACATTTCAGTCACCGATTTACAAGCCAAAAAAGTGTATCTATTTGATAGTCAGGCTAAGACCATTCCTAATTTTCCGGTTTACGGTAATTCAATTATTGAACTCAATAATATTGACAAGGACACTAATTTAGAAGTTGTCACTAAAGGCGATCATAATTCGATTATCATCTATCAAATAAATTAAATTTAAGTCCATTCTCAACATAAATCGAGTTTCCTTTTTTACAAAATCCAAGGGATAAGTTTCATGATGTGAAATTAATTTATATCTTTAAAGGTGCTATAAATCAATATTTTACAATGGAAAAACCCATCTACACATCTCGTGTATTGTCTCTAAGTATCCTACTCATTTTTATCGCAACATTATCTTTTTCTCAAACCAAAAAAATTAAAAGACCAAAAAGTAAAGTAGGTATTTCTAGTGTCGATAATTTTGTTACTGAATCTTTCGATCTATACGATAAAGTCTATAAATACGATGGCTATGCTGCTGCAGGAACTCCGTTGGATGATGAAGACCTTGATGTCTTAGAAGAGGCTCTAGACGAAGTAACGGCATTAAGCGAAAACGCTCCTGACCTTCTAGGTGATATCGAAGACGCTAGCTTTATTAAACAGGGAAAAGCAACCTTACAATTGAATAAGGCAAAAAAGGCCATTTCCTATAGCATAAAAACTGCGAAAGCACTCCTTTTGGGTGAGCGTGAGCGTGAAAAAGAAAACGATGATTCTCAATCTTCAAATGGAACAGAATCAAAAAATGAAAACTCTAATAATATTCCTGAGAACACCAATGAAACGGGAACCGTCATTAACGATTCGGATGACTTAGAAATCATTAGTAAATTTGATTTTGTTCCTGGTGATAAGCTCATATTTTTCGATGATTTTTCTCAAGATTTTATTGGAGACTTCCCAAGTAAATGGAATACGAATGGATCAGGAGAGGTTGTAAAAACAAATAAGGCTGAAGGAAATTGGTTCCTGGTTAAACCAGGCTATGGTATTCAATATTTACCCTTAATAGACAATAAACTTCCTGAAGAATATACCATAGAATTCGATTTGCTAACCAATGGTCTTGGAAAAAACACGTCTTCAACCGCCAGACTCTATATCACTCTAGATGACAATAATGGATTTAAAAATGGGCCTAAAAATGTACATGTAACTATTCCATTTGGACTATATGGTGCCTTCGGAATCCAGGTTCAAAATTCAGATACTTCTATACAAAAAATAAATGCAACAATTACAGCAGATGTACGAAAAGCAATTGTCAACACGCCACATGTTTCAATTGCAGTAAATAAAAAACGATTTAGATTATGGATAGGCCAAATAAAGTATGTGGACATTCCTCAATTTATTTTTGAGCCTTCAGCAATTGGCTATTTAAAATTCAATTTGACTGGTATTAAAGATGGGGAAGAACGTATATTCATACGAAATCTAAAAGTAGCTGAAGGCGGTGTAGATCTAAGAAAAAAATTAATGAGTGAAGGGAAAATTTCAACAAATGGCATTTTATTTGATTCGGGTTCTGCACATATACAACCCCAATCTTATGGAATTATTCGTCAAATTTCTCAAGTCCTAATGCAAGACGAAAGTATTAAACTAAATATAGTTGGTCATACTGATGCCGATGGCAATGACGCCTCAAACATGACACTTTCTAAGTCTCGTGCCGATGCTGTTAAAACTGCGCTAATCAAAGTTTATAAAATCTCTGGAGATAGACTTCAAACAGATGGTAAAGGTGAAAGCCAACCTATAGGAGACAACACAACTGCGGAAGGTAAATCACAAAACAGACGCGTCGAATTTATTAAAATATAAAGGCAACCAAATCTAAGTCCTCAGTCGCTAACGCCAAAGTTTTCTTTGGCGTTTTTTCTGTGTTATTCTTTCTAAAATTAGTAGTATTGCACTCCAATATTAGCATCCTATTTTATCATGATTAAACGCACAAAAGCTTCGATTTCAAAATGTATTTTACATAAAGTCGGTAATAAATTTAACAGCACCAAAAACGCTTTTTCGGAAGACGCAATTGACTTTGACGAAGCTAGTTATGATTTGATGTTGCCTTACCTTTTACGTCCATTCGGAGCCGTTTCTGAAAGCTACCGTTTTAATCATCATTCAAATATAGACCTCAATGAAATTAACAGTTATGCCACACAATTGTTAAGTGATGATTCGCAATTTGTAGATATCTCAAAACATATTGTGACGCATCTCTTTGAGCAGTCAAATTCTGCGCAAATAAAAACTGGTGATGTCATTGTTTGTATGTTTCACGACATTCAATATGAAGACTATTCTACAGATGCTATTGGTATTTTTAAAATAGAAAATAAGGCCAATTTCTTTCAGACATTTTTGGAGAATAACAGCTATGATATTTTCGTCCAAAAAGGAATTCAAACTAAGAAAGTAGATAAAGGCTGTTTGATATTAAATGCTGCCGATGGCGAGGGCAAAATAGTATTAAGTGTAGACAATAATAATTATGATGCTCAATATTGGATAAAGAGCTTTTTAAACGTCAAATTTCCAGATGATTCTAATCAGCACACAAAGAATTATATTGAAATGTGCAGAGATTTTTCAAAAGATGTAGTACAACCAAATTTTGGAGGTCAAGAACACACTTCCTTTTTATCAAAAACCGTGGACTTTTTCAAAGAAAATGAGATTGTAAATATTGAAAGTTTTAAAGAAGAAGTGTTCGAAGATGAGCAGCACAAAACGCTGTTTGAGGATTATAAAAAAGATTTCGAAACGGATCATAATGTTCTGATTAGAAACCAATTTGATGTTTCAGAACTGGTGCTAAAAAAGCAAAAACAGAAAATTAAAACGGAAATAAAACTCGATACAAATATTCAAATAAAACTCGATGTAGATGCTCCAGATGCTTCAGCAGAATATCTAGAACGCGGTTTCGACGATATTAAAAAAATGCACTATTACAAAGTGTATTTTAATGAGGAAGCTTAATAGCGTCTTCCTTCATTTCAGATTCAAATAATGTGGCAAAATGCTTTAAAAGTTTCCCTTTTACTTCAGATTCATCCACTTTATCTATTCCTAATTCGACATTTAAAGATGTCACTGACTTGTCACGAATACCACAAGGTATCATATTATCAAAATACCCTAGATCGGTATTCACATTTAATGCAAACCCATGCATGGTTACCCAACGACTAGCACGTACTCCCATAGCACAAATTTTACGTGCAAAAGGGGTTCCAACATCTAACCAAACTCCTGTTTCACCAGGACTTCGATCGGCTTTTAATCCATATTCGGCTAAGGTGAGAATAATCATTTCTTCTAGAAAACGAAGGTATTTATGAATGTCGGTAAAGAAATTATCTAAATCTAGAATAGGGTATCCAACAATTTGACCTGGACCATGATAGGTAATATCTCCTCCTCTATTTATTTTATAAAATGTCGCGCCTTTTTGAGAGAGCTGTGTTTCACTTAAAAGCAAATTAGACATATCACCACTCTTCCCTAAAGTATAAACATGTGGATGCTCTACGAGCAAGAAATAATTGGATGTTTCAATGCTAGCATCTTCTCTTCTGTTTTTTATTTTGGTATCAACGATACTCTTAAACAAAGCTTCTTGATAATCCCAAGTGTCCTTGTAATCTTTAAATCCTAAATCCTGTATATTTACTACCTTATTCAAAGCTTAATCTTCTAGTACAACTTCAATATTTAATAACTCAGGAGCTCTTAAAGACTCCATAAAACTAACATCTAATACTACGCTCATTCCATCTTCGCTAATTATTGCATTTTCATTAGAAACTGATTTTATGCGTTTCTTAAAATGATAATTTAACTTATAATTTGAAGCTTCAAACATCATCGCCATATCTGTCATACTATCCATAGCCTGTTTTTGCACCAGAGTATCAATCACTTTTGAAGACCGTTTAAACACATTGTTTTTAAATGAGAAGTTTACATCTGTATTTCCACCGCTACGCATCAATGCAAACGGATTTGAGGAGTCATTAGAACTCAATCCGCCTTGACCCTGTAAATTACCCATACTATTCATAGCATTGAACAATTCCTTTATTTTTTTGACACTTTCAAACTTTGATGAAATGTCAAATACCATTTTATTTGTAGCTGGATCGGAAACCATATGCATTTCAAAATTCTCAAGTACTTTCAGTTTTTTCTGATCTTCCTTAGAAAGCGTTGCTATACTATCACTTTTTTCATTTAGAAATTCTTTAAAAACAATGGTGGAATCCATCTTCTTATCCATACCAGGACTCAGTTTGCCTTCATCCATACCAGCAGCCATTTTCATTAATTCTGAGGCATCCATAGAAAACTCCATCTTCCCAGTACCATCTTCATTCACATAAATGTTTTCCGAAAACTGACAGCTTATTAAGCACATCACTACGATTCCTAAAATGGTAAAACGCCTCTTATGCATATATTTAAATTAAGGTTTAAACAGACTACAAAGATATACTTTTTATGTTTTAAAAAAGACCTATGATAAAAACGAAAACCCGGATTATTTTTCTGGATTATTTAAGATAACTAAGGCAGCAATTACGCCTGGCACCCAACCGCAAAGCCATAATAAAAAGACAATAATAATTGAACCACATCCTTTATCGAGAACTGCTAAAGGTGGACAAAAAATAGAAAGAATGACTCTCCAAATACTCATGATGATTAGTTTTAATGATTGATGTACTAATTTGACGTCAATAGCATTGATTTGTTACAATTGGGTTTTACGTCAACATGATTTTTAATTCAAAAAAAATAAGTAGATTCGTGATATGCGAAATAGATTTCTTTTTTTGTGCATGATTTTCATATCTGGGATCAATCATGCACAGCATTCCTTTTCAGGTTATTTAGACGATAGCAGATGGCAAAATAATGTGTATTTATCAGTGATAGAAGATTATCGTAAAATTTCCGGCGTGTATTCAGAACAAATTATCGCAAAAATACAAGCCGATTCTGCAGGTTTCTTCGAATTTAAAGGAGATCAGCTCGAACAAAAAAATAGAATCTACAGACTTCATGTTGATAATTGTGATGACGGCTCTCAAAATCAAAATCATTTTGATGGACATTGCGATGACAGTAAGGAAATTTTATTTATTGCGAATCATAACGACACCATTGCATTTCCATTTTCATTTGATAATGAAATGTTTTGCTCCATACAATCGAGTAATCCTAAATCGAACGCTTTCGTGAGCATTGATTCTATAAAAAATGAAATGAAATTTGCTTTTAGTGAGTTTAGAAGTGAAGCCAATCGAAAACTCAATAATAAGAAATGGTTTAAAACCCTTCAGAAGTATGGAGAAAGCTTCAATGAACCCATTGCTGAACTCTACATTTATGCCTTTTTATCAGAGCGAAGCAACAATTTTCATGCGTATTACCTAGAAGACCTTAAAACAAATTCTTATTATGACGATCTACGTTCAAGATTAACAACTACATATCCAAACTCAGCTTATACTGCACAATATAAAAGCGAATTAGGCTCAGATAAATTTATCATTACTGATAAATCAAATGATTCTCAAAATAAGGGATTGAACTTTAATTTAATAGTTTACATTTTATTGGTGATATCTCTATTATTTAACTTGATATTATTCTTAACACTTAGAAAGAATCGAGTCAAAAAAAAGAATGTGATTTTAGAACAATTGACTAAACAAGAACAGAACATTTTAAACCTTTTACTTGAAGAAAAGTCGAATAAAGAAATTGCTGATGCGCTATTTGTCAGTGTCAGTACTGTTAAAACACACATTAATAATGTGTATAGAAAACTAAACGTGCAATCTAGAGATGAAGTTAAATCACTGCTTTCCAAATAGTTAAAAAAATCAACCTCAGTACTAGTACTCAATTCAACCCCAATCTGCTACTCCTTTCCATTTAGTTTTTATGATGTTTGTTTCATTATTAATCAAAAAACGAACACATTATGAAAGCTTATGTATTATTACCAATTACTAAAAAAAACAGCAAGATCACGACTATTTTTTCAATGCTAATTTGTCTAATCATTTCAACTACGCTGTTTTCTCAGAACACTGCAAATACGGATATTGGAGTTCTCGATTTTGAAGCCGAAATCATTGACTATGGATCCATTAATAAAAATGACAACGGACTACGCACATTCAAATTCACCAACAGAGGTACCGCTCCTATTATCATAGCAGATGTAAAAACAACCTGTGGATGTACCATTCCGAAATTTTCCAAAAAAGCCATCCTACCCGGAGAAACTGGAGAAATCGAAATAAAGTACGACACAAAACGTGTTGGTGTTTTTTCAAAAACAATCACTGTTCTTTCCAATGCCGATGAAACTAGTAAAAAGTTGAAAATAAAAGGTACTATTATCAAACCACAATCTATCAATTAACGGCTATAGCAATGAAAACAATATCACTAACCATTTTAGCACTCTTATTTGTTCTTTCTCTATCTCATGGTCAAACACTGAATATAGAAATGGATTCAGACAGTGATTCACCTTACTTACTTGGTAAAATTGACAAAAATGGATTAACATCTGAACATTATAATTCTTGGTTTTCTAAAAATTATGAAGACTATAAATTGAATGAAACTACAATTAAGAAAATTAAATCTACACTAAAAAACTATCAAATCACCCTCTTCTTGGGAACATGGTGTGGTGATAGCAAACGTGAAGTTCCACGATTTTACAAAATACTTGAAGCCTGTAATTTCCCAATGGATCAATTATCAGTTATAGCCGTAAGTAGTAAATCAAACAGATACAAACAAAGCCCTGAACATGAAGAACAAGGGTTAAATATTCATCGTGTACCAACGTTCATCTTTTATAAAAATGAACAGAAAATCAATCGTATTGTCGAATATCCGGTGGAATCTCTGGAGAAAGACATACTGAATATTATAAGGACAAATAACTACAAATCACAATATCAAATCGTTGCTAAAATCAATACTATTCTAGAAAACAAAGGACTTAAAGGATTTAAAAAGCAGAAAAATCAACTTTTGAAAACCTATAAAGATAGCGTTACTAGCATGTTTGAATTAAACACTTACGCTCGCGTTTTATACTCTGCAAACAGAACGAAAGAGGCTATTGAAGTGTTTAAACTAAACACCAAACTATTTCCTGATAACCCACGAACCTTTATGAGTTTAGCCAATACTTTGGGCATTAGTGGTGACTCAAAAAAAGCCATTAAAGTTATAGAAAATGCCATTAAGTTATTTCCTGACCATGAGGATCTTGTAGAAAATCTCGAGACTTTAAAATCAAGATAAAATTAATTGGATTCATGAAGACCATTAGGAAAACAAAACCTAATGGTTTTTTTACAAATAGTTCTTGTAAATAATGTAATTTTGCAGTCAAAATTTATTAGAATGCAGCTTTCAGAACAAGAATTAGTAAGAAGAGAAAAATTAGGCCGTTTGCGTGAGTTAGGTATTAATCCGTATCCAGCAGATCTTTATCCAGTTAACCACACTTCAAGTGCTATTAAAGACACCTTTGAAGAAGGTAAACAGGTGATAATAGCGGGTCGATTAATGGCTGTAAAAGTACAAGGAAAGGCTAGTTTTGCTCAAATTCAAGATTCTGAAGGAAAAATACAAGTCTACTTTAATAGAGATGAAATTTGTACTGGAGAGGACAAAACAAAATACAATGAAGTCTTTAAGAAACTTCTAGATTTTGGCGATTTCATCGGAATAGAAGGTGAATTATTCACAACTCAAGTTGGCGAAAAAACCATAAAGGTTAAAGATTTCACATTACTCAGTAAATCCTTAAAACCATTACCATTACCTAAAGAAAAAGATGGTGTGGTGTTTGACGCGTTTACCGATCCTGAGCAACGCTATAGACAGCGTTATGCAGATTTAGTAGTGAATCCACAAGTCAAAGACGTTTTTGTAAAACGTACGAAGTTGTTTAATGCCATGCGTGGTTTTTTCAATGATTCCGGTTATTTTGAAGTTGAAACACCAATTTTACAACCCATTCCAGGAGGTGCTGCTGCACGCCCTTTTAGCACGCACCACAATAGTTTAGATATTCCGTTGTATATGAGGATCGCTAACGAATTGTATTTAAAGCGTTTGATTGTAGGTGGATTTGATGGCGTATATGAGTTTTCAAAAAACTTCAGAAATGAAGGGATGGACAGAACGCATAATCCAGAATTTACGGCTATGGAAATTTATGTCTCGTACAAAGATTACAACTGGATGATGGATTTTTGTGAGCAACTCCTAGAACATTGTGCCATTGCGGTTAACGGAACTACGGAAGCTACTTTTGGCGAACATAAAATTAACTTTAAAGCGCCATATGCTAGAGTGACTATGGCAGACTCAATAAAGCATTTTACCGGATTTGATATTACTGGTAAATCCGAAGATGAACTTAGAGATGCTGCTAAAGGAATGGGAGTTGATGTGGATGACACCATGGGTAAAGGCAAATTAATTGATGAAATTTTCGGTGAAAAATGTGAAGGCAATTACATCCAACCGACTTTTATTACAGACTATCCGAAAGAAATGAGTCCTTTATGCAAAGAACATCGTGACAACCCTGAATTAACTGAGCGTTTCGAACTTATGGTTTGTGGAAAAGAAATTGCAAATGCCTATTCTGAACTTAATGATCCAATTGATCAACGTGAACGTTTCGAACATCAATTAAAATTAGCGGCAAAAGGTGATGATGAAGCAACAGAGTTTATAGATTACGACTTTTTACGTGCACTAGAATATGGAATGCCTCCTACTTCAGGAATGGGCATCGGTATGGATCGTTTGGTCATGTTTTTAACCAATAATCAATCCATTCAAGAAGTGTTATTTTTCCCTCAAATGAGACCAGAGAAAAAAGCGGTTGAAATGAGTGACAATGAAAAGGCCATTTTTGAAATCTTAAAAGCTCAAAAAACAATGAGTCTTTCAGATCTTAAATCACAATCGGGTTTAAGCAACAAAGGTTGGGACAAAGGCATCAAAGGCCTAGCCAAACATGGTTTAACCAAGGTCACTAAAACAGATGACACTTTAATTGTTGAAGTGGTAGAATAAAAGATTTGTCATTCCACACTTGATGTGGAATCTATATAAAACAAAAAGGATTTACTTCATTGTAAATCCTTTTTGTTGCATAGGATTGCTGATGCTAACACAAATTCTGTCATGGATTTATCACCTATGACTTTTGACCATTCGAAGCAGTCAAAAAAACCTAAGCGGTAACTTTAATGGCACTAAAAACATAGGTTAACAAATCTAAAAAAAAATAACTATCTTAGTTGAACTAATCTTCCTTAGTTCAACTGATTACATAGCTCATTTACCCTAAATTTATCCAAACGACCAGGCCTAGCTATATAATCTTATACTATGAAAACTAAATGGCTTTGCTTTATTTTTATTTTCATCTATACATTTGCCAATGCCCAAACCAATCTCGACTCTTTATACAGCGTTTGGCAGGATAAAACCCAAGCAGACTCCAGCCGTGTATCTGCATTTAAAAACTATATATGGAATGGTTATATCTTCTCCCAACCTGATAGTGCTTTAGTTTTTGTAGATACATTATTAAAATTCGTAAGCGAAAAGAATAATAAACTAGGCATATCCACGTCACTTGATTTAAAAGGGGTTGCTTATTATGTAAAAAGTGACTTTAGTAATGCACTAGAATATTATCAATCAAGTCTAAAGATCAAAGAAGAAATAGGAGCCGTAAAGGATATCGCGAATTCCTTAAACAATATTGCCATGATTTATAGTCATCAAGGGGAAAATATAAAAGCACTAGAATATTATCAAAAAAGTTTAAAGATTAAAGAAAAATTTGGAGCTGATAAAAACATCTCAACCATCTTAACCAATATTGCATCAATATATTTTGATCTAGGAGATAACATTAAAGCTTTGGACAATCTAATAAAAAGCCTAAAGATTAGTGAGGAAATTGGAGACAAACAGGGAATAGCAGTTGGTTTACATGGTATTGGACTTGAATATTTTTTCCAGGAAGACTATCCTAGAGCGTTAGATTATTATCAAAGAAGTTTAAAAATTACGGAAGAAATCGGATTTAAACTGCTAATCCCTATGACAACTATAAATATTGGACTTGCTCACAATGGACAAGGAGATTACATTAAAGCTTTGGCCTTTTTACAAAAAGGTCTGGATATTTACGAAGAAATTGGAGATAAAAAAGGAATTTCTGCAGCTTTAGACAATATAGCAAGTAATTATTCGGATCAGAACGATAATGTTAAAGCATTAGAGTATTATCAAAGAAGTCTGAATATTCAGGAAGAAATCGGAGAAAAAAAAGGAATTGTGATCTCTTCAATGGCTATAGGGCAAATTCAGGCAGACCAAGGCAATTATATAAAAGCTATTGAAGCCTACCAAAAAAGTTATGATCTAGCTTCAGAGATAGGTTCTATCCTTCATCAAAAAAATGCATGTACGTTACTTTATAATGCTTATAAAGCACTTGGAAATGGTAATAAGGCTCTCGCATATCATGAACAGATGTTGGTGCTAAATGACAGCCTAAAATCTGAAGAAACTGCCAAGAAACTCCAGCAAATGGAATTTTCAAAACAAGTTTTGGCAGACAGCCTGATTCAAGTCGAGAAAGATTTAAAAGTTGAAATGGTACATCAAACCGAAGTACGAAAAAAAGATAAAAACAAAAATATAGCACTAGGCGCTGGTATATTTTTCCTATTGCTTTCGGGAGGATTTTATAGTCGATGGCGTTATGTTAAAAAATCGAAAGCCATCATTGAAAAAGAAAAAGATCGGTCTGAAAATTTATTGCTCAATATTTTGCCTTCTGAAATTGCTGAAGAACTTAAACTTAAAGGCAGAGCAGATGCCAGAGATTTTGATTTGGTATCCATTTTATTTACAGACTTTAAAGGTTTCACTCAAGCAGCTGAAAAACTATCAGCCAATGAACTTATTGAAGAGATCAATGTTTGCTTTAAGGCTTTTGATTACATCTGTGAAACATATGGCATTGAAAAAATAAAGACCATTGGTGATTCTTATATGGCAGTCGGAGGCTTACCTGTACCTTCTGACGATTCTATAAAACAAACGATTTTGGCGGCATTAGAAATGCAAACTTTCATCACAAACAGAATAGCGGAAAAACAAGCTAAAAATGAAGTGCCTTTTGAAATGCGTTTAGGGATTCATACAGGACCTGTGGTTGCTGGTATTGTAGGGGTTAAAAAATTTCAATATGATATTTGGGGAGATACAGTAAATATTGCCTCAAGAATGGAAAGTACTGGTGAAATTGGGAAGGTGAATATATCTAAAGATACTTATGAGTTTCTAAAAGATGATTCGCAATTTAGTTTTGAGGTCAGAGGTAAAATAAAAGTTAAAGGAAAAGGAGACATGGAAATGTATTTTGTGACCAAAATTATTTAGCTGTTGAATGAATATAATAAGAGACCAAATTCATAAACTTCCAAAAGCCGATGTTCATAATCATTTGCATTTGGGAGGAAACATAAACGCACTTAGAGCGAAGTATAGCGATGCAAGACTTACTATCCCAAAAAATTATCATGGATTTGATGGCATGATGGATTTTATTCAAAATAAAATAAACAAAATCATGCTAACATCCTCTGATGTCATGTTTTTTATGGAAATGGCCATAGAAAGTAGCATTGATGATCATATTGAATATTTAGAAGCAAGTGTCGATATTGGTTTAGTTAGATTCTTTAATAATTCCATAGAAAGACTTGTTAATGAAGTGGCTATTTTAAAAAACAAATACGAATCACAAATTAATTTCAAACCAGATATTGGAATAAATAAAAACACACCTATTGATATCGTATATTCAGACGGATTAAAGTGCATACAAAGTGGCGTGTTTAATGGGATAGATTTATATGGCAATGAACGGCATAACGCCTTAGAAGGGTTTGTAAATATCTACAATACCGCACGAGATAAAAATTTTAAAATTAAAATTCATATTGGTGAATTTTCGAATTGTCAAACCATTGAAGACGCTATCATATTACTTAATCCTGATGTGATTCAGCATGGTATTAGGGCCGTAGATTCTGAAAAAACTATGGATATGATACTACAAAGAAATATTCAATTGAACATTTGCCCTCAGAGTAATATATCTTTAGGAGCAGTGAATAATATCTCAGAACATCCAATTCGGAAATTATATGATCACGGAATTAAAATCACCCTTAACACAGATGATCTTCTTTTATTTAATGCTACAATAACTGATCAATTTATGTATCTGTTGGACCATAATATTTTCTCATTCGAAGACATTGAACAGATTCGAAAAAATGGCTTTAATTAAATCTTCCAAATATTTTAAGCATATACTTTTACTATCCAAGCCCCAATTGTTATTAAGGCAATAACTGCGCTTAATCCAAAGAACATTAATGCGTTTTGAGCCGTTCTAACCTATCAATAAAAATTTCCAAAATGAGACTATGAAACGAAAAAATTATGTCAGATTAATGGTGTATATATAATTAGAATAAACGCACTAATAGCTTTATTTCTTATCTTTAACAAATAAACACATCAATGGTTTATTTAACTATACCATAGATTTAATTTCATGAACATTGAACAGTATAAATATTCTCTTCATTTCAAAGATGTTGTTTTAGAAAGAAAATTCCGGAACGAGCATACTGAATTCCTAGCAAAGGCTATTCGGATTGGCGTACGTCAAGCCATTATCCTGGAGATCATAGTGATATTAATAATATATTTTATACTTCCTGAATATTTTAAAGCAATTTTATTGGTCTTTGGTATTCCTGCTCTTCTAATTTTTCCATTTTTTATTTATGCATCATACAAAACCTGGTATAAGAGCTATAATATTGTTTCTGTTGCTCTACTAAATTTTTTAGTAGGGGCACAATTAATATTTATAACATTTACGCTTCCTGGATTGGAGTATCCGGCATTTATCGGATTAATTATGGCTGTATTTTTTTGTCTTTACTTGTATCAAATTAGACAAGTTAGCATGGTGACGATAGCACTACCTCCCTTAATATTTCACCAATATTTCATCATCATAAATGAAGCAATTGGGAATTCTGATCTGGCTTTCATGAGCTTTTGGATCTGGGCAGTTATTGTGTTTGCCATGATTGCCAGCCGCTTATCTGAGAATAAAGAAAGAGGATTATTTATTTATCGCCAAATTATTAAAGAAGAGCAGCAAAAGTCTAATCGCCTACTACTGAATATCTTACCGAAGTCAGTTGCAGATGAACTAAAAAAAACTGGAAAAGCAACAGCTAAAAAATATGATAACGTAACCATTCTATTCACTGATTTTATAGATTTTACTTCGTTAGTGGCATCTATCCCTGCTGTTAAACTTGTTGAAGAATTGAACGATATATTCGGTCAGTTTGATGATATTATGACTGAACTGGAAATAGAAAAGATTAGAACAATTGGTGATGCCTATATAGCTGCTTGTGGGCTTCCTAAAATCGTTGAGGATCATGCCCCGAAATGTGTAAAAGCGGCCAAGTTAATGCTAGATTGTTTGGAAATCAGAAACTCCAGAAATAAAATTCAATGGAAAATGAGAGTGGGTATACATACTGGATCTATTGTAGCCGGTGTGGTAGGAAAGAAAAAGGTTTCATACGATTTGTTTGGTGATACAATTAATACTGCAAGCAGGTTTGAAACTGCCGGTGAGCCCGGAAAGATCAATATTTCTTCCTCCACCTTTGAATATATAAAAGAAATTTTTCCTTGCGAGTACAGAGGCAAAATTCTGGCAAAAGGAAAAGGTGAGTTAGATATGTATTTTGTAAAATAGTATATCACTATTTTTCCAATACTTGTTTTTCATTTCACATATTGTTACAGATAGACACCTATTTACTGTCACGAATTCGTCACTTCACAGAATATTGTATGCATCTGATTTTATCCATTCTAGTAACGCTTTTTTTTAACTCTAAATAAGAAGTTACTATGTTTAATTCGAAATCAACTAGCTACACGCTTACGAACCACTATGATAAAATTCTTTATAAAAATCCGTCAAAACTTTATTAAAGAAAATTAAGTAAGTAAACATTTGCTTTATGCTATTGGAAAAATTGTACTTGTTGTTATTGGAATTTTGATTGCACTACAAACGAGACAAGAGAAGAAAACAGTTGATATGAGCGATAATGAAAAAGCAATTTTAGAGATTCTGAAAAAAGAAAAAATGATGTCTCTTATAGATCTTAAATCACAGTCCGGCTTAAGCAATAAAGGCTTAGCCAAACATGGCTTTACAAAAGTCACTAAAACTGATGATACTTTAATTGTTGAGATTCAAGATTAAAAAAGAATGTCATCCTGAGCTTGTCGATTGGGCTCTCATAATATAAAAGGATTTACTTAATTGTAAACCCTTTTATACAAATTCTCTTTGTATATTGTAGTAGATGCTATCACATTTCTAGACACAAATTCTTAGTATATGAAAATTTTAAGATATAGAATGAAAAGTAATTCAATCTTAATATATCTTATATTTTTAGGACTTTCATGTTCTGCTCAAACTATAGATGACCTATCATTTGGAACTGACACTACATTTGATATAATGACTTGGAATATACAATGGTTTCCCAAAAATGGTCAAACTACAATCAATCTTTGCGCTCAAATTATTGAATCTTTAGATGTTGATTTAATAGCAATTCAAGAAGTAAATGATATAAGTGCTTTTGAACAAATGATAGATGGTCTAAACTCATATGAGGGATATCTAGAGTCTATTTGGTTTGCTGGACTCGCCTATGTTTATAAACCTGATGTCATACAGATTAACGACCTCTACGAAATTTATACCACGTCTCCTTATTGGGGTCCATTTCCCAGATCTCCTATGGTCATAGATTTTGATTTTATGAATGAACGAATTATTGTCATTAACAATCATTTCAAATGCTGTGGTGATGGTATTCTCGACAGTACCGATCAGGATGATGAAGAAAGACGAAGAGAGTATGCCAATTATTTACTAAAATCATATGTCGATGACAATTTCCCAGATGAGAACGTAATTATTTTGGGAGATTTAAATGATGAATTATCCGATGAATCAGAAAACAATGTATTTCAACTCACACTCGATGATAGTGAAAATTATTTGTTTGCAGATTATGAGATTGCTATTGGCGATAATTCCGAATGGTCTTATCCAACATGGCCATCTCATCTAGATCATATTCTTATAACTAACGAATTATTTGATGAATTTGAGGATGAAAGTTCTACAATTCAAACGCTAAAAATAGAAGACTATCTTCAAGGAGGATGGCAGGAATATGATGAAAACATATCGGATCACCGACCTGTAGCAATGAGACTCTTAATTAATCCAGGTTTGAGCATTTCTGATGTAACCTCAACAGTTGCTCATTTTTATAATTACCCAAATCCGTTCAAAACTGAAACAACATTTTCTTTTAAAACGGCTATTGGTGATCAAGAACTAAAAATATACAACTTACTTGGTCAACTAGTTTACTCGAAAAAAATACCGAATGGCGAATCCTCAGTTATTTGGAATGCTGAAAGGATACCTCATGGTATCTATATTGCGAAATTATTGTTAGATAATAATGATATACACACGTTAAAAATTATGATAAGAAATTAATCATACAGAAACCGATAATTCAATAAACAGCTCCTTTGAGAATCCTATATGCGCCCTAAAATCAGGAATGGTCTTATAAGTATTCACCATTAAATAATTCAATTAGCAGATTATTTCGTAGAATTAAACTTACAGCACAACGATTTAAAACGTTTCTAAACAACTTTTTTGTTACATTCGCAACGCGCTATTAATCAGAATTATTAAAGCCCTATTCAAATGAAAAAACTTACATTCCTACTTGTATTGCTTCTAACCATGCAATCCTGTGTCGAAGATGACCAAATGATCGCACAATGTGAATCTGCTTATAATCAATCAGAATCAAACATAGCTGTTACTAGTGTAACTTTACAATGGGAAGATGCTAATTCAGCAACACAATTTAATGTTGAGTATGGTATATCTGGTTTCCTTCTTGGTACTGGAACTGTAATTAATGTAAATCAAAACGCATTAGCGCTTTCTGGTTTATCTGCAAATACCGCTTACGATTATTACATAGAAACTGTTTGTACATCAAGTAATATTAGTCTAATCACTACTGTCAGAAGCTTTACAACACTTCCAGAATTAGTTGTGCCTGAATTTAGACCAACCTTATCCGAATTAAATTTATTTCAGGGCAACTTAGAAGACCTAAATCCAAGTATATATAGTTTTATCTACGATTTGAACACTAGACTATATACGGATTATACTAAAAAACAGCGAATTATTGCATTGCCTGCTGGAACAACCATGAATTATGTAGATGATGGCTTTCCTGAATACCCAGATAACACGCTCATTGCCAAAACTTTTTATTATAATGTCGATGATAGAGACGAATCTTTAGGAAAAAATATCATTGAAACAAGAGTATTAATTAAGATTAATGGCGATTGGGAACTAGGAAACTACAAATGGAATGATGCTCAAACTGAAGCTTATTTAGACACAGAAGGTGCTACCTTAGCAATATCATGGATTGATAATGCTGGTGAAACTAATAATGTAGACTATGTGATTCCTACCAGTGAAAATTGTTTCACCTGTCATAATAACAACAATAGAATTACACCTATTGGTCCAAGGCTCAGAAGCATGAATTTTAATATTGAAGGCGAAAATCAATTGCAATCCTTTATAAATAATGGACATCTTGGTAACATAACTGATATTTCTGGAATCACTTCATTGCCACATTGGGAAAACTCCTTGGAAATTAATGAGAATAGAGTTCGAGCGTATTTTGACATGAATTGTGCACATTGTCATTCTCCCGGAGGACATCACAATTTGAATTATTATGAGGCTATGGATTTAAGATATGAAACGTCTTTTGATGATTCAAATATTTTCGATAAGCGCTATAGTATTATGTCGCGAATACAAACCTCTGTTGAGGGTTATAGCATGCCTTTCCTAGGTGTCAGCACGCCACATCAAGAAGCTATCGATTTAATAGTGCCCTATTTAGAATCTCTAGAATAAAGAAGGTTCAAGTGATTTTTCCTGATTAATATTAGTTATTCTATTGTTTTAACTAATATATCTTTACATCTGTGGTTTCATTTTATATGCGATTTCAGTCACCAAAACGATTTAAAATGTTTCTAAACAACTTTTTTGTTACATTCGCAACACGCTATTAATCAGAATCATTAAAGCCCTATTAAAATGAAAAACCTTACCTGCCTACTCCTATTGGTTCTATCAATGCAATCTTGTGTCGAAGATGATCAAATGGTCGTTCAATGTGGATCTGCTTTTAATCAATCAGAATCCAACATTGCTGTTGTGAGTGTAACTTTACAATGGCAAGATGCCAATTCAGAGACACAATTTAATATTGAATATGGCCAATCTGGATTCCTTCCTGGTACTGGAACTGTAATTAATGTTAATCAAAACTTAGTAACACTTGCTGGTCTTTCTGCAAACACTGCTTACGATTATTATATAGAAACGGTTTGTGCCGAAAGTAATGTTAGCCTATTAACTGATGTAAGAAGTTTTACAACGCTTCCTGAATTAGTAGTACCTGAATTCAGACCTAACCTTTCAGAATTAAATCTGTATACAGGTCCAATGGAAGATTTAGTGCCAAGTATCTACACTTTTAATTACGAATTAAGTTCTGTATTGTTTACGGATTATGCGCATAAACAAAGACTAATCGCCTTACCTCCTGGAACATTCATGGACCATATAGACGATGGTTTCCCTTCATTTCCAGACAACACAGTCATCTCGAAAACCTTTTATTACAACACTGATGACAGAGATGAATCATTAGGAAAACAAATTATTGAAACCCGCGTTTTAATAAAAATAAATGGCGAATGGGAACTTGGAAATTACAAATGGAATGCCGCTCAAACTGATGCTGTTTTAGATGTAGATGGAGCTACGCTCCCAGTAACATGGATAGATGCTGATGGCCTTACAAATAATATTAATTATCAAATTCCAACAAGTTCTAATTGCTTCGACTGTCACAACAATGGTGGTGAAGAAACACCTATAGGTCCAAAATTGAGAACCTTAAACTTTGATGTTAATGAGTCGAATCAATTGCAAACACTTAAAGACTTAGGGTTACTGTTAGGTGTTGCCGATCCAACTACTGTTGAGGCTTTGCCAAATTATAAAGACACGAGTTACACACTCGAAGAGCGTGCACGCGCCTATTTCGATGTTAATTGTGCACATTGTCATGTAGATGGTGGTTATTGCGAATTTCAATCTACATTAAGATTAGGCTATGAAACTTCGTTTTTAGATTCTAATATTCTGAATAGAAAAAATAGTATAATTAATAGAATTTCAACTTATAGTGCTGGTTTTAGCATGCCTTTTATTGGAACTACGATTTTGCATGATGATGGCGTTGATTTAATCTTAGCGTATTTAGATACACTTTAAGAGATCTCTCAAATATAAAAAAAAGCCTCAGTTCTCGCTGAGGTTTTTTCATGTTGATAAGCGCGTTAAAGAATTACTAAAAACGGAATTCCTTTTTATTCAACAACTAGATTTCTTATTTTCACGCTTTAATTTTCTAAAACCCAACCAACTTGAAAAATCTTCACATTAAATTGCTTTTTGTGGCTTCGGTATTTATGATCGTATCATGTTCGACCGCAAAAAAGGCAAGCGCATCAAAGTCGGCATCAACTGCTGCAAAATCCGGGTCTAAAAAATCAGGTAAAAATGATATTCAACCGTATAGCAAAGTCATCACAAAAGATGCAAAAAGCGATGCAGGTTTATTTACAATTCATAAACTAGACGAGAAGTTCTTTTTTGAAATTCCAGATTCACTTTTCGAAAGAGAAATGCTTATGGTAACTCGTATTTCAAAAACTGCTAGTGGTATAGCTTATGGTGGAGACAAACAAAATGAGCAAGTTTTAAGATGGCAAAAGAAAGGCAAAAAGATTTTATTAAGAGTTGTCTCTTATAATGTTTTTGCTGCTGATTCTTTACCAATAAGTGAAGCCGTTAGTAATTCTAACTTCGAACCAATCTTATACGCCTTCCCTATCAAAGCTATTGGAAAAGATTCAACGAGTACAGTGGTGGATGTTACTGATTTATTTAGTAAAGATGTAAAGTCCCTTGGGCTCATAAATAGAAGAAGAAAACAATACAAAGTCACACGTCTAGACGGTGATAAATCGTTTATTGAAAGTATAAAAAGTTACCCTAAAAACATTGAAGCGAGACACGTAAAAACCTATGCGGCTGGAGCAGCTCCATCTAATGCAGATACTGGTACTATTTCTATTGAGATTAATAACTCAATGATTTTGTTACCAGAAACTCCAATGAAACGTCGTTATTTCGATGAGCGTGTTGGATATTTTACGCGTAACCAGATAGATTACGGTTCTGAAAATCAAAAAAGTGAAACTGTAACCTATTTAAATCGTTGGCGATTAGAAGTGAGAGATGAAGACATCGAAAAATTCAAACGTGGTGAATTGGTCGTACCAAAGAAACAAATCGTGTATTACATCGATCGCGCTACACCAATGAAATGGAGAAAGTACCTTAAACAAGGTGTTGAAGATTGGCAAGTCGCTTTTGAGGCTGCTGGTTTTAAAGATGCTATTATTGCTAAAGATCCTCCAACAGTTGAAGAAGACCCAGAATGGAGTCCAGACGACGCACGTTATTCAGTTATACGTTATTTGGCTTCAAATATCCCTAATGCTATGGGACCGAATGTAAATGACCCAAGGTCTGGTGAAATCATTGAAAGTGATATATTTTGGTATCATAACGTGATGTCGCTTTTACGCTGGTGGTTTTTTGCACAAACAGCGGCTATTAATCCAGATGCACAAAGCGCACAATTTGAAGATGAAGTTATGGGACGACTTATTCGTTTTGTATCGTCTCATGAAGTAGGACATACACTTGGCTTACCACATAACTGGGGAAGCAGTGTTGCTTATAAAGTTGAGGATTTAAGAAGCGCGGAGTTTACACAAAAGTATGGCACAGCACCCTCTATTATGGATTATGCCCGTTTTAATTATATAGCACAGCCAGAAGATAAAGGTGTTGCTTTAATGCCAGATGTCGGAGTTTACGATAAACATGCTATTAATTGGGGTTACAGACCCATTTTAGATACATCTGCTGAAGATGAAAAAGAAACTTTGAACAAATGGATTACCGATCATGCAGACGATCCAATGTATCGCTTTGGTCATCAACAACTAGGTGATGTTGTAGACCCAAGTTCACAAAGAGAAGACTTGGGAGACGATGCGATGTTAGCCAGTTACTACGGAATTAAGAATTTAAAACGTATAGTCCCGAATTTAATCAAATGGACAACAAAAGCAGGTGAGGATTATAATGACTTAGGCGAAATGTACGGTCAAGTTATTAGACAATTTAATCAATACACAAACCATGTTTCTAATAATATTGGAGGTGTTTATGAGTATTACAAAACTGCTGATCAGTCTGGAGCTGTATATACTCACGTAAATAAAGATCATCAAAAAAAGGCTATGACATTCCTTCAGGATAATTTGTTTGAAACGCCATCATGGTTAATTGATAAAGATATTTTTGGAAGAATTGAATATTCAGGTTCTATAGAACGTGTAAGACGCATGCAAGTTCGCGCATTAAATAATGTACTTAGCCTCGGTAAAATGGCGCGTCTTATAGAAAATGAAACTTTAAATGGTAGTAGTGCATATTCCTTAACTGAAATGATGCGTGAATTAAGACAAGGTATTTGGAGCGAATTACGTAATGGTAAAAATATTGATACTTACAGACGTAATTTACAACGTGCCCACATTGACAGATTAGCTTATTTCATGACTGCTGAAAATCAAAGAAAAGCACCTACTTTTGGAGGTTATCAAAAATCGACTGCGGTTAACACGAGTCAATCTGATATTCGTGCGATTGTGAGAGCTGAACTAAAAACCTTAGATCGTCAAGTTAAATCGGCTGCATCAAATGCATCAGGAATGAATAGAATTCATTTACAAGATGCAATAGAGCGAATTGACGCGATTTTGAATCCGAATGGATAATCTAAACATTAAATAAATTTATAAAAAAGCTTTAGTAATAACTGAAGCTTTTTTTATTTCAAAATTTCTTCGATTCTTTGATGATACCCAACAAATTCTACTAAATTATTATGAGCACCACCTTTAATAACTGTAAACGTGGTTAATTCTTTAGTGGAAACATCATACAATTTTTCTCCCGATTGTAGTGGCACTACTACATCATCGGTTCCGTGAATTATAGAAATAGGACAGGCTATAGCTTTAATAAATTTATAAGAAGGAAATTCATAACGCATAAGTTGTTTCACAGGAAAAATTGGAAATCGTTGTTTAGCCACATCTAAAATACTGTAATAAGGGGTTTCTAAAATGAGTTGTTTAGGAGTGTTCTTTGATGCCAAATTACAAGCAATACCAGAGCCTAATGAACGTCCATACAGAGAAATTTCGGATTCAGCATATCGTTTTTTTAAAAAGTCATAACAATACTGCGCATCGGAATAAAAAGCAGCCTCATTTAATGGCCCTATGCTTTTTCCATAAGATCTATAATCCATAATTAAAACATCATAGTGCTTATCAACAAAATACTCCGTAACACTTCCCCACCGTGACAAATCACCTGCGTTACCATGAAAATATAAAATCACTCCTTTTGGATTTTTAGCTTTAAAATGCAAAGCATTAATGCTCGCATCTTCGTCGGTTTTTAAAAACAATTCTTCAAAAGGATGATTGAATTGAAATTGATAGGATTGCTCTAAAACTGTTGGCATGAACAATAATCTTTCTTGAATAAAATATAGTGATGTTCCAATCATAACATAAAGGCCTATCAATGCAAAAGCAATATTTCTAAGCTTTCGAATTACTTTTTTTTGACGAGTGAATGACATTTATACTTGTAGTTTCTAAATCTATTGTTTTGGGTTGAATATTAAGAATATCGTCTAACATATTATGATAGGATTCGAAATTATTTAAATTCTTGTGCCCTCCTCCTATTACAGAATGAAGTTTAGTTAATTTCGAATTTATCTGAGATAATTTAATGCTACTTTTAAATGGAATTAATTTATCATGTGTGCCGTGAATAATATGAATAGGGCATTGTACATATTTCAACCACTTATAGGTAGGTAGCGGATATTTCATCAGTAATGATAATGGCATAAAAGGCATATATCTGGCCGTAACTTTTGTTAAACTATAATAAGGCGCATCAAGAATCAACATTTTCGGATGATTTGTAGAGGCCAACTTAGTGGCGAAACCAGATCCCAAAGAACGCCCGTAGAGAATGATTTTATCTTCGTTGGTTTGTTCCTTTATTTTATTATAAATGACTTGTAAATCTCTTTTTATTGCCTTTTGAGAACGACGTCCTGTACTTTTTCCAAATCCGCGATAATCCACCATAAGAACACTATAATCGTGTCTCGTAAAATCTACAGCAAATTTCCCCCAGCCTTTAATACTTTTAGAGTTTCCTTTGAGGTATAATACGATACCTTTAGATTTCCCTTTGGGTATAAAAAGTAAGCCATTTATAATGGCACCATCTCTAGTTTCGAGATTGTACTCTTTAGTATCTTGATTTTCGTAATTAAATTGGAAGTCTTTAGGGAGTTTTTCAGGCTTAAATAACATATAGTCCTGCAAATAATACAATGCGACGCTTATGGCAACATAGACTACAAAAATCGTTAAAACAACAGACAACCAGTAAGGCATACTAACATTATTTCTTATTACAAGATATAAAAAAATTAAAGAGCAATTTATATGCCTTGATGCTCCTTAAAACAAGGCCTTTTTATGATAAACTTCAACGGCTTCCAAAAAGACCACAAAGAGTTTATAAAAACATCATCTTTGTGCAATTCGGCATTTATTGCTATCATTGCCAAAACTTTTTTAACTGATGAAAACCAACACTTACTTACTTCTTTTTCTTTTTTCAATTCTAACTACCTCTTGCTCAAGCGATGATAGTACAACCGGAGGCAACGACGACCCTACTGGAGAAATCATAGAAGATCCAACAATGTACTTCCCTCTTTCGGTAAATTCATTTTGGACGTATAATAATATGGCTGAGCAAGTACCAACAACCGACTTATTATCTGTTACCGGAACTGAAAATTTAAATTCGCTTACATACACCAACTTAGATGCAGAATTACCTGTTAATGCTTTTATGACCACGCTTCTTTCTCAGAATCTTATTCGTACAACAGATACTCAACTAGTAATGAATGGCGAATTAGCAGCCCAGCTTGCAGAAGGGTTTCCTGAAATTACAATCCCGCTTGATGATTTTATTTTATACAATACCAATGCTAATGCAACAGATCAATTAGATGTTGTAAGCGGACAAGTTGAGCAGCTCATTGAAGGCTTTTTAGTTGTTATAGATTACGAAATACGTTCTGTACAAGGAATCAACTTAACAAACTATTCAGTAGCTGGGCAATCATTTGAAGACGTATTAACATCACAAATTATTGTAAACCTAGCTGTTGCTACTCAAGTTGAAATTACTCCTAATATTAACATCACAGTCCCTATTCTTACATCACAAGATGTACTAGACGTAACCAACTATTACGCTGCAAATGTTGGGTTAATTTACTCCGAGGTACTAATAGACTATGAGCTTGAAGATTTAAGTAGTGCAGGTGTTGTGCTTCCATTTCCTAGTGAATCCACAACTACTGCAACGCAATCTATAGACACCTTCGAGATTATCAACTAGTCTCATAATACAGGATATTAACCATTGGTTTTAACCGATTTGGAACGTATATTATAATTAATTCCGAAAATTAAATTGGTGTAATTCCCAATGGTTAGCATTGTATTGACTGAAAAATTTCTAAAATTATAGTCGACTCCAAGATCGGCTTTAATGTTTGTCTTGTTTCCATCTAGTGCATTTAATGCCTGATGTAAAACAGATAAAACAATATCTCCTTCCCCTCCTATATCATATTTATAATTAGTACTAACAACACCTATCGCAGTCGAAAAGTTAAAACTTTGTAGTTGTTTTGAGGCTATTAAATTAAACATAAAAGACTCTCCATCTACCACCAAAGAATTTAATGACCCGATTGCTAAATCAACTTCAGAAAAGGTGTTATCTACCGAAAAATTAGAGTATGATACCAAGCCAGCTATATTGAAACTTGAAGATTTCAAGCCAGGAATCCATTGTGATATATTATGCTGCAAGCCTCCTCCAAATATATGATAATGCGTCTTGTTTATTTTAACTCTCGGCGAATACCTTGCAATTAACGTGGTCCCTTCCCAAAGACCAACACTAGCTTGAACTTGATAATGGGTTACTGTAGACTCATTAATTCCTTCGGGTGTATCAAACTCAAAAGAGTCACCATTTATTGATCCTTCTAAAACAACAACCTCATCCCCTCCTAAAGTAGTAGGAATTAAAGCTGTGGTATCATTTCCTTGAATTGATAAATTTTGAAGTTGACTTTCATCCACCAGAAAGATTTTTGACTTCCCTGGAATAAATAACATATTGCCTTGAAGAGAAACTTCTATATCCCAGAACTCTTTCTTTTTCGCACTTGTATACCAACCCCCAGAGGTTTGGTACATGGTTGCTTCTGCGGCTGGCTCTATGTATTGATTTGTAAGTAAAATTAAATCTCCTGCGAGATCAACCACTTCTTCAAATTGGGCAAATGCTATGGTGGATGTAAAAAACATCAGGATGGTTAGGTTGCGCATAAATCTTGGAAACTACTATTTTTTCTTAAAATTGGGAATTTCTACTATTTCTCTATTCCTTTATTAGAACTACAAGCCCAGTACTTCTATACCTTGCTCAAAGATTACATCGACAGGAATACTAGCCTCACTTAAGCGATCTAAATCAGCCTGTAACTCCTCAGAAATCACACCTTTCTCTTTAACTAAAGCGGCAACTCCATCATAATCACCATCACCTTGAAGTTTAAGGATTAATCCAGATAAATCTTTCATTGCAACAATCATATTATCATAATTAACAGTATAGGTTCCATTTTCATTTCTTTTAAAAGCACCTTTCTCTTTAAAGAAACTAAATCGAATCATATTTGCTTTACCATGAGCACTTGAAGCACCAAATCGCACAGATCTAAAAATACTCGCCATAAATGTGGTCATATAATCTTTCATATCACCTTCTATCTCACCTTTAGCATGAAGTTGTTGCACCATATATAAACCTAACACATCGGCTTTACCTTCTTCTAAAGCACTTGAAAGTTCTTTGAGTGCCGCACGAACCGTACTGCGACCATCAATAGTGTTTTTTACACCTAAACCATGCGCCACTTCATGAAACATTGTATTTGCAAAAAAAGCATCAAACGTAATATGTTGTCTTTGACTTTCATCAATTAACACTTTAGAAATTGGCACTAATATCTTATCGAATTTAGCACGCATTGCATTCTTAAGTTGTAATCTACGTGTTCCTTTTGCCAATTGTACCTCTTCGTCATTTGGCAAATTTATAGCAATTGTTTTGCTACCTGAGTTGCAATCTCCAGCATAAAACACCACATCATAAGCATTTAAATCGCTGTCAGTTCCAGGCGTTTCTTTTTTGTATGCATCATCAACTGGTAAGCCCAATTGTAATTCTGGTAAAAAGCTTGCAAATCTAGCAAGTTTCCCACTCCACTCTTGATCTTTAATTAGCACGTAACCTTCATGTGCGGCTTTATTTCCAAATAGTTGGTCTTCATAAGTTTCGATAGGACCAATAACTATATCTAAGGTATTCGTTTTCATATCCATCCAAGCCATATCACTTGCTTGGTACTTATCATCTGTTAATGCCTTAGCTCTTAAGTTTAAATATTTTTTCAAGCCTTCATCTTCAGCTAATTTAGCAGCTTCTAGAAGTAAATTTGACACTTCTGCCAAGGCTTCTCCAAATTGAACATTATAAGGAATCGAATATAGCGCTCCTTCTTCATTACGTCGAACAAAATTATATATACTTGATTTATCTTCTATTTCAGCTGCTTCAAATTCTTCCTTAGTCATATCTTTAGGATAGAAATTAGCACCAAGAGGTTTGTCACCAATACCTTCAACAAAAGACGTATTTCCGTCTAATCGATCCCAAGGCCCATAATTAATAGTCACATACGCTTTTGTATCTTCATCCGAAATAGAATTCAACAACTCGGTTTTATCTCCGTACGACTCATACCAAAATAAATCATTCATAATGTTAGCGGCTTTGATAAGAATTGGAATCATTTTACGCTCATTATCTGTGAGCTTACTTACATCAGCTGTTAATTTTACATCGACATATTTACTTAAGTTTTTTTCCATTGAATTCTGGGCGATTTCCTTAGTTTCTTCCTCTTGCGTTACTTCCTTTTTTTCTTCTTTACAAGAGAACATAAATGCAGCAATCATTAATAATAATGCTAGTTTTTTCATTAGTGAGTTTTTGTTTTTAATTTTCTCAAAGTTAACCAAATTTTTAATTTCTATTCTACAAATTTTGAGATTGGAATATCGTTAATAAGGACATTATCTAAAACCGCATTTCCATTGCTAATATATACAACAGCATAAGTGGTATTTGATGAAGAATCGCGTTGCGCTTCTCTATGTGCTACTTTGGCATCATAAGCCTTATCCTCATTCATATAGAAGCGATCAAAATTATAATTAAATCGTAGGATTTCACTATAAGAATTATAATAAGTAACCTTAGCAATTACATAGTCATTTCCGCTTTCTAATTTATGCTTACTTAACTTATCAATTTTAGCAAATCCCAATTCATCCTTTTTTAAATACACGAAAACCTCATCGTTTCTTTTCCAATCAGAATCCTTGGTTGCAAACGCATCTAATTCATAGTTTAGGGTAATATACTTCCCTCTAAAAGGATCCGAAGGATCAATAGGTTGGGTTCTAAATTTATATGCAGTTCCTGTTTCTAGAACCTGTTCTTGATCCAGAATCATTTGAGCTGGAATATATAATTGAGCGACTGCTACAATTATAAAAATGATAAAAATATATAGTGTTTTCATAATTATTTTCCTTGTTGAATAACTCTAGGGTTTTGCTTTTTCAGCATGATGTAATTTGTTAAAAAGAATCCAAATCCGACGCCAACAAAAAGCAATCCTCTAATAACATAGCTCATATTAGTATCAAAAAAACGACATACTACTAATGCCGTAATAATCAGTAATCCATAATTTAATATTCCAAAATGAAATTTATCGGTACCAATTTTTACAGTCACTAACCCTAAAGCGAAAATGATAATGTTAACAAATAATGTTGGTATGATTTCATTAGACATCCCAATAAAAAATAAGATTGTGAAGAGAATAAACACGTATTGGAATAAATTGAACCCTTTAATCCAATGTTTTGAATAAGAATAGGCTAAAACAATTACTGTTATAACAAATAAAACCAAAGCTATATAGAATTCTTGAGTAAATAAATCGGGCGTATTAAATACATCTTCCCACATCCATCTAAAGCTTGTGTTTAATAATAGTATGATTGTACCTAATGAGCCAAAAATGAGAAACCCATTACGCCTTAATTTCTGTGAATCAAAAAATGGAACTTTACCTATATTATAAAATAAGCCAAAAAGGATGATATACATTAAAAATCCAAATTCATCATTTTGTTTTACAAAAGCTCCTAATACTATCGTCAGACTTAAAGGTAGTATCCAGTTAAATATAGAGGTGATATTTGTATTTGCATTATGCCTTAAAAGTTGAATATAATAGGGCAAAACCAATGCTACGCCAACCAAATACAACCAAGGTGTTTTATCTGTTGTATTAAAACCATAGCCCAATTCGGTAGCATAATAGGTTAAAAAAACCATGTATAAAATAGCCAGAGCATTTGATTTTAGTAAATACACAAGTGGCAAACACAACACGATCCAAGTCAATAAATAATCACTCAAATCTCCAGGTATATTATATATTTGGCTAACTAAAGCGATACTGGATCCAACTGCAAAAAAGAGAAACGTTCCGGAGGATTCCTTCCAAACCTGACTCATTTTATTAAGTATTGAAAACCCTACTATAAACTGACCAATAATTAAAGGCAAAAACGCAATAATTGTTTTAGTTGTTTTCGTAAAACTATCCCAGTTATGGGCCAATATTAATATAATGCCTAATCCGATGAGCAAAGATCCTAGAACACCAAAAACCATAAACAACCTATTGGATGAATTTTCAGTTTTGGATGCATAATACCGTTCAATATTTATTGCAACGTCTTCAGATATGACCTCATTAGTTACCAATTCCGGCAATTCTTTGATGAGTTTTGAATTCATGTGATTACTGTATTTAAGTTTAAAGATATTGTTTTTAAAACCTCGTAACTCAAAAAAGCTACGAGGTTTTGGGTTAACTAACTAACCAATCATCAAAACAAAAAGATCATATAGATAATTATGCCTTCGGCAATTCCGGTAACAATGCTCATACCCATTATATCTTTGATTTTACTTTTTAAGAAGAATACGGTACTTAGAATCGCAATAATTGCAGCCAATAAAATTTCTAAAGCCCCAATTTTAGAAAGTAAATAGGTAATCCCTGTAAAGGCTATCGTAATTCCAACAGTAATTAAACAGAATTTAATAATTTGATCTTTACTATAGTTACCTTCCATAAATCCCTTTCGCAAATCTCTTAATACAGATAATATAAATAGCAAAGGAACCACTGACAAGAATGGCGCGAAAATGATTTTAATTCCTTTTACTATTGCCAAATCATTATAGAAAAAAAAAGCAATTGCGGTAAAGGCCAAAAGCCCAGTTACAATAATGGATTGAAATGTGAATAATAATTCACGTTTTGTAGAATTCGTTTTCGGTTTTTGAATATTCATAATTGGATTCATAATTTTTAATTTTTGATGATTAAACTTTATATTATGTGTTTTGAAATCATATTATTATATGCTATTTCGTTGTAATTAATTATGTTCTTTCGTTAAATTTACGCTTCCAACCTTCATCCCAAAATCAAAAGAATAGTTGCTTTTTAGGTGAAAATTTGCATCGGATGAATTTACATCTACTTTATCGTCTTCATTTATGACCAACAGTATTATCAAGTGATTCTTTTCTGTCTCAGAATCCTCCTTTAGTTTTGAGCTTAGCACACCTTTTATAGCAAAACCATAAGACGCTTCTTCAATAGTCATGTTTTTCAAAGTTGCTTCTCCAATTTTCCCAAAAACTTGATAATCATCTCTTATATCAACTTCTATAATAACTTCACCAATATCCTTGGCAAAATTCATATTTAAAAAATGACCATTTCCTGTCCATTTTCCAATAAGAAAGGTGTTTTCTCTAATTGTGCTTTCAGAGTCTGTTTCTACAACATTACAAGACATAAATAATGTAAAGACAATTAATAGTGTTAGATGTTTCATGATATTATGTATTAAATTAATAGCTCCTTTGTTTCAAGTACAATCCCTTTCTTTCTTTTCTGATATATAATCAGCAAAAATGCTAAACCAATAGCAGAACACACATGTTTCAATGAATGACCACTGATTATTTCTAGCTCTAGATATACACCTTCATCGAACTGTTCTAAAATTTTTGCCAGGCCATAAATTATTAAAAGTAGCCAGTAATACACCTTAGTATTAAATCTCGATTTAAAACAAACTAGAACAATTGGTATCACCAACAGAGGATAAAATTGCACAAAAACATAAGGTCTTAAATCGTTTGTGATCGACCAATACACAACGGAAAGCAATCCAACTATTAGTATTGGAATTAAAATTTTACGTCCAGCATTATCATCTATAAACTCACTTATAATAATTGAGCAAATTGTCATGAATACCACAGTCATTGGAAGTCTATCCCAAATTAAACTTTGACTATTAGGATTCATATGATAAAAGCTAGATCCCATAGCAACAAGTATAATGCCTGAGAATAAAATGAAATATTGTAATTGAGATTTGAAATTGAATTTCAATTTAATTAAACCTATAAAACCAACAACAGCTATAGGCACATTGGAAATAACATTCCAAAAATTCGGAATACTGAAAAGCGTATATCCATCGCTAAACATATGATACTCTTCATTTTGATTAATAACATTCATCTTAAGCAAAGCTAGTATAGCGAGCATTCCTAATAGGATTAACAGCATATACCCTCTGGTTTCCTTTTTTATATTTCTACTTATATTTGTCATGATTTGTGATTTGTAGATTAAACAAAAACATGGATTGCTAAGGCCATTAAAACGCCACTTAATATTCCATTTACTCTTAAATTATTGTACAATATATAATTGAGCACATAACTGCTTATAGTTGTTGAATTAATTAGATGCGCAAAGATTAAGTTGTCCTCTAACTTTTGATTTGTAACATATTCTAAGAGTTGCATAATAGCAACCCCGAACACAACAGTAGCTATCAATAATAGTGTTGCTGGTTTTTGGTTTTTTAATTTATATTCGTCGGTGTTCTGAGGTAAAAAATGCTCAATTAGAATGAAGCGCACAAAAAACAGCATAGGTAATGGAAATAAAATCGATGCAATAATTTTAATCACATCTTTGAATGTTTTTATTTCATCATATCCCAAGAACACGAGATAAGTGAATACCACAACTGAGACGCCAATTGTGACTATGAATGCCATATTTACTTGCTTCAGCTTCATTCTAAACACCTAATACTTTTGAACTCCCAATTGTATTATTTGCTATAAAGGAAATACAGTGATTATACTGTTCGATAATTTCATTAGAAATAGCACCAGAATAAATTACTAGACTACTTAGAGCAGCTATAAAAAGTATGGGTTTGATAATATGTTTCATGATGTTTTGTTTTGATGATTACAGGACAAATCTGCAACAATCCAATCATGATTAAAACACAATTATCATTAAATACTGACGATATAATTATATATAATTTAATACTTCTCATTATATTTACTAATATAATTAAAAATTTACTAACGATTAAAAAATGAATATACATGCAATTGTTTCTACATTTTCTATTGAAGAACAACACCGATTTGTTACGTATTTAGAAAAAAAGAATAAACGAAAGGACGTAAAGAACATTCAATTATTCAAGTTATTAGTGAACGACGAACTTACTTCAAAAGAAATCTGCATTAAGCTTTACAAAAAGGATAACAAGGTCGCATTGTATGCCTTGAGAAAACGACTCTTTCAATCCTTAATAGATTTTATTGCTAATGTAAATTTGGAAGAAGTAAATTCGGTTGATATGCAAATAATTAAATATATAATTGCATCTCGAAACTTTCTGCTTCACAACAAACCAAAAGTAGCTTACAAAATTCTAGACAAAGCTGAAACCCTTGCTTCTGAGCATCATTTATTCTCAATATTAAACGAGATTTACCATACTAAGATTCAATATGCATATACAAATCCTGCAGTAGATATCAACGCACTCATTGCCGCTTTTAAAGACAACCAAAAAAATCATTTTCATGAAGACCAGTTAAATATTGTTTATGCCAAAATCAGGCAAACACTAAATGACATCACCTATAAAGGTGAGATTATCGATTTTGAAACCATTCTAAATCGAACCTTAAAGGAGCACAATATCAGCCTGACAGAATCTATGTCGTTTAAATCGTTATATCAATTAATGACTATCATCAGTATTTCCGCTTTTGTCACCAATGATTATATGAAAATTGAGCCATTTTTAATTAACATGTACACCTCTATTGAAAGCTATAAACCGAAAGATACCCAACATTTTTATCACATTGAGGTGTTATATATAATAGCAAATACACTATTCAGAAACAAGAAATTTACGGAATCAATGTTTTATCTAGAATTGATGCTAAAACAAATGTCATTGAAACAGAAAAAGTACTATAACACCTTCAAACTCAAATACAATTTATTATTAGGCTTAAATTTAAATTACTCACTACAACAAGATAAAGCCATTCAATTATTAGAATCATTTAAAATCCCAAAACACGCAGACATTGAATCTTTATTGGATATTTATTTAAGTCTCGTTATGATTTACATACAGAAAGGAGAGCACAAAAAAGCCCATCATATATTTTCTAAATTTCATCACAGCGACAAATGGTATATTACAAAGGCTGGAACAGAATGGGTTCTTAAAAAAAATCTCATAGAAATTATATTACATATAGAATTACAACATATTGATTTAGTAGAATCAAGATTGATGAGTTTTAAACGAAGGTATTATAACCACTTAAAACAAATAAACCAAGAACGTGTTATTACATATTTGAGCCTTATTGAATCCTATTACAAACAGCCGGAAATAGTTACTTCAAAGGCCTTTAAAATTAAAGTAGAAAATTCATTTGAATGGATTGAGGTACAACGTGAGGATATATTCGTAATGAGTTTTTATGCATGGCTTAAAAGTAAAATGGAAAATGTTCCTTTATATCTAACTACAATAAACCTCATAAAACAGGCACAAGCTGTTAATTAGTCGTTAAAAAAATAAATTAGATTAAACCTTTTAATTTATCACAGGTCAAAAGGGTATCAATTAAAATTTATATACATGAAAAAATTAGTCCTAGTTGCAATTGCATTAATAACAGTACAAGCTTTTGCTCAAGAAAAAAAAAGAGAACATAAAAGACAAGGTCTTGAAAACAAAACGGAAATGCACAAAGATTTCACTCCTGAAGAGCTGGCAACTCTTCAAACTAAAAAAATGACCTTACATCTGGACCTTACAGAAGCTCAACAAAATAAAATTCTTGCTTTAAATATTGAGCAAGCCAAATTAAGGAAAGCAAAAATAGACGAACGACAAAAAAAGATGGAAAACCAAACGGATGAAAAGCCTTCAAAAGAAGCACGTTTAAAAATGATGAATGAAAAATTAGATCATCAAATAGAAATGAAAAAGAAAATGAAAGTCATTCTAAATGCAGAACAATTTGAAAAATGGGAAAAAATGCAACAGAAACGTCACGCTCAAGATGGCAGAAAACAGCAGATGAGAACCCATAGCAAAAAACAATAATTTTGGTTGGTTGATTTAGTTTTTGTTATTGAAAAAAGCATTGATTTTAATATCAATGCTTTTTTATTTGTGTTTATAGACTAAAAATTATTAATTTAGACACTTAAATTTATTTAACACCAAACAAATGAAAAAATTACTGACCCTCTGCTTTTTAACTTTAGCGCTATGTTTTAGCACTCAAAATATTACTGCTCAAAATATTGCAGAAATAAATGCTGCTGCATCTGTTAAAACAAAAGAGCTAAAACGAGTTATTAAATTTGATTCTAATCAATTTAATCAAGTTTACGAAGCATTTAAGGCTTACGAAAAGACCTTCCAAAAAATAAGTTCAAACCTTGACGGAAATGTTGAGCGCAAGAATAAAATTGACACCATTTTAGACAATAAAATGAAAGAAATTTTAACTGAAGAGCAATACGAAAAATACAAAAGCCTCTAGGTTAAATTGAAATGATTTATAAAAAAAGGATGGTTTAAAAACCATCCTTTTTTTATACTATAACGTTGCGGCTACCTTTTCTACGGCTGAGATGGTATCCTCTAAATCTTTATAACTCAAAGCATCACTTATAAACCAAGTTTCAAATGCACTTGGCGCAATATAAATACCTTCATTGAGCATACCATGAAAAAACGCCTTAAAAGTAGCATTATCCCCTTTGGCTGAACTTTCAAAATCAATTACTTCATTTTTTGCAAAATGAATAGAAATCATGGAACCTACTCTATTAATAGTATGGACTACATCATATTTATTTAGCGCTTCGGAACATCCTTTATGTAAGAATTCTGTTTTTTCTGCCAAACGCATAAATACATTTTCATCAGAATTCAATTCAGTCAACATTGCTAAACCAGCAGCCATAGCCAATGGGTTCCCACTTAAAGTTCCTGCCTGGTATACTGGTCCAAGAGGTGCTAGAAAATTCATTATTTCGGCTCTAGCAGCAAAAGCACCAACAGGAAGACCTCCACCAATAACTTTTCCAAAGCAAACAATATCAGCATTGACCCTATAAAGTTCTTGCGCGCCTCCTTTTGCCAATCTGAAACCGGTCATCACTTCATCAAAAATTAATAAAATTGAGTGCGCATCACATAATCGTCTTAAATCAATTAAAAAGTCAGGTTTTGGAGGGATACAACCCATATTTCCAGCAACTGGTTCTAATATTATACATGCAATTTCACCGACATTTGCTTCAATAAGCTCATTTACACTATCAATATCATTATATCTTGCCAATAAGGTATCTTTAGCTGTACCTTGAGTAACACCCGGACTGTTAGGACTTCCAAAGGTAACGGCACCGCTTCCTGCTTGAATTAAAAAGGCATCACTATGACCATGATAGCAACCTGCAAATTTTATGATTTTATCCTTTTTAGTATACCCTCTTGCTAAACGTACTGCGCTCATACAAGCTTCAGTTCCAGAATTCACGAAACGAATTTTATCTATATTAGGTACCATAGACACTGCTAATTCTGCAATTTTGGTTTCAATTTCAGTTGGCATTCCAAATGACGTTCCTTGTTTTGCTTTCGCAATTACCGCATCAACTACGGGATCAAAAGCATGACCTAAAACCATAGGACCCCAAGAGTTTATATAATCGATATAACGATTTCCATCCTCATCATAGACATAAGCGCCTTTAGCTGATTTGGCGAAAATTGGAGTGCCACCAACCGCTTTAAAAGCTCTAACAGGAGAATTTACACCTCCAGGAATAACATGCTCAGCCGCTTTAAATAAAGCACTACTTCGTTTATATAACATATTTTAATTTATTTAATGATAAGAATTTGCCCTATTTTTAATTCGTTATTTTCCAGTTTATTAAGGCGTTTAATTGCATCGACAGTCACCCCATAAACTCTTGATAATGAATACAAAGTATCCCCTTTAATAACTCGATGATTAATAACATGTGTCACTTTATTTTTTGAGGAATGCCCCAAAACTTGATCGTCATATTCATAAAGCTTATAACGTTCAATAAGGCTTATTAGTTTTTCTGGATATTTTCTATCTGTTGCATAACCCGCAGCTCGTAATCCTTTTGCCCAAGCTTTATAATTATCTTGTTTCAAATCGAATAACTTAGAGTAACGCCCACGTGTAGTTAAAAATTTTGAATGGTCTTCAAATGATGAATTAGCACGATCATATTTACGAAAACACTCTTGAGATCGATCATCGTCGTGATATATTTTTTTACCCGTCCAGTTATGGCATTTTATCCCAAAGTGATTATTTGCTTTAACTGCCAATCGTCCTTTACCAGATCCTGATTCCAGTATACCTTGAGCAAGTGTAATACTAGCAGGAATTTTAAATTTTCGCATTTCTTCCATAGCTATTTTACTAAAAGTTGCTATGTATGCTTCGGTTGCATTAGCGTATGTTTTGGTTGAAGAAACTGCAGGTTTTGACTCCACTGGTCTCGTTACTTCTTTAGTTTTATTAGGTTCCTTTTTGGTAACAATTTTATGCTTTGACTTACACGAAAAAAGTAAGATTCCAAAAACACTAATTATAATTATGTTTCTCATATATTAAATAATTAAAGGCAAATGCTTCCTTTTTAATTTCATATTCATTCCATCAATGCCCTGCAATCCACCCGTATGAATTGCCAAAATTTTAGATCCCTTGGGAAAATATCCTTTTCGTCTTAAATCGAAAATTCCGTACATCATTTTACCCGTATAGATAGGATCCAATGGAATATTATATTCTGCTTTAAACTGATTAATAAAACTAATTAATTCTGTATTTATTTTAGCATATCCACCAAAATGATAATCTGTAATCAGTTCCCAATTTGTCTGCCTTGCAAATTTACTAATATCTTCTTGTAAAAAACCACCTTTTAATGCAGGAAATCCAATAACTTTCTGATTTTGATGACTGGAATTGATTATCCCTGAAATTGTTCCACCCGTTCCAACCGGACAACAAATAAAATCGAAGGATTTATCATTGGGCGTTAAGATCTCTTCGCACCCCTTAACCGCCAATGAATTAGTACCTCCTTCTGGTATCAAATAAAAATCTCCAAACTCATTTCTTAACCCTTCAATAAACGCTTCGGATGTTTTCAAACGGTAATTTGACCTCGAAACAAACTTAAATTTCATTCCCGATTTTTGAGCGAAAGAAAGCGTAGGATTATTCATAATCTCATTTTCAAGCTCTTCACCTCTAATGACTCCAATAGTCTGAATTCCAACTGACTTGCCGGTTGCCGCAACGGCGGCTATATGATTAGAATACGCACCGCCAAACGTTATTAAAGCGTTAACCTTGAGGGTTTTAAGTTGTATTAAGTTATACTTGAGTTTACGATATTTATTTCCTGAAATATATTTATGAATCAGATATTCAGGTTTCATAAATAGTTCAGAATCAATACTTAAATTGCGTTGGTCTATAAATTCTAGCATTTTATCGAATTTCCTTTTTGTCTACTATATTATTCTCAAAATTATGATATTTTTAAGAAATTATGAAAATCAAAATCATAATGTTAATTTATTGACAATAATTGTGATTATATTGATTTACTTCATGACCTCCCAAGTCAACATATAACTAACCTCACTATAGTTATAACATAGTATTTATTTAAAATAATACGCCTTATTTAATAGCTGTCTGAATCACAGAAAATTTGTTTTTTCTAATGGCCAATATTAAGTATTGACGTTTTTAATATATAAAACATGAAACACGACTACTCCCTTATTGTAAAGAATTTAATCAAAAACTCTAAATTTTATTGTCTAATTTTTGCTGCGTTATTTTTTGTTTCAAACACTTTTGGACAAAGTAATAATTGTGATAATACTGCATTATTTACAGTTAATGCTACTTGTATGTATGTCCCTTTTGTAGCAAATAATGGCACAAGTACTTACTTAGATGCTTCTGGCACAGGTTGTAGTGCAGATAATTCGATAGATGCTTGGGCTTCTTTTGTAGCAACTAGTACTCAAACCACCATAGATTATATCCCTGGAGCTTATGACGCTATTATGACTATCTATAGTGGAACATGTGGCGCTCTAAATTATGAGACCTGCTCGAATGCAGTTGGAGTAGCTGCTATGGAATCTATTACGCTTACAACAGTTGTAGGCACCACATATAGAATTAGAGTTCAAAGCGCTAGTCTACCATTAGCTACTGGCGTAATATGCATCTACGATGCTGCAGCTTCAGGAACACCTGCTAGTGACGAACCTTGTACTGCCACGCCTTTAACCGTAAATGCAACATGCACATTTTCCACATTCGACAGTACAGGCGCAACGGACAGCAGCCCTGCGGATCCTGGATGTGCAGATTACCAGGGCCAAGATGTTTGGTTCTCTGCTGTAGTTCCTGCTAGTGGTAATCTTACAATTGATACTGACGATAATGGTACTGTTACTGATAGCGGTATTGCCTTATACACAGGAACTTGTGGCGCTCTAACATTGGTAGAGTGCAATGATGACGATAGTCCTAATGGCGGATTAATGTCTACAATTACCAGATCTGGTTTAACACCTGGTTCTACGGTATACATACGCTTTTGGGAGTATGGTGGTGGTACTGGCACTTTTGATATTTGTGCAAATGATCCTCCACCATGTGTGCAACCTACTACTGATCCTGCAACTCCGGTATCATACACAACGGCGACTATTAACTGGACGGGCACCGCACCTGCACCTGATATTGGCTACGAGTATTTCGTTTCTACCTCTAATACCGCACCAACAGGTGGTGGTACAGCATGGGCAGGAACATCAAGAGCATTAACTGGATTAACAAATGGAACTACATATTATGTTTTTGTAAGAAGCAATTGTGGATCTGGCTTATATAGTCCATGGGATGGTCCGGTAGCATTTTCAACACTAGCTTACTCTCCTTGCGTGACTCCAGGACCAGCAACGACATTGGTCTTTGGAGCAATTGATGATAATTCTATCGCTGGTAGTTTCACAGCACCAGCACCAGTAGCCGATGGTTATCTAATATTAATGAACACTACTGGTGTAGCACCAGCGGCACCTATTGATGGAATAACATACAATATTGGAGAAACAGTTTCAAGTGCAACCGTAGTTGATAATGATACAAATACAGTCTTTACTGCAACTGGATTGACTTTTAGCACACAATATTATTTTTATATCTATGCATATAATGACGATTCATGTTTAAATGCTCCTGCATATAGTAATACTTCCCTCACAGGAAATGCTACCACTACTGCGTGCTTAGCTTCTTCTACTAATTCATCAAACTATATTGATGACTTTGATGCAACTGGTGATGGTGTCTCAAATATAACTAATAATAATACTGGTGCTGGTACTGGTACTGGATATAATGATTACACTGCCATGACTGTTAGTCAACTTGAAGGTGGCACTGTGTTTTTTAATGCAAATTTTAATGGCACATACGGATTTAATATTTGGATAGATTTCAATGATGATTTAAATTTCAACGCTGGAGAATTAGTCTATTTTAGTGGAACTTATGTTGGTGGAGTTACCACAGGAAGCTTCGTGATTCCTGGTGGTTCGGCGGGAACACATGTGATGCGTATCAGAGCTGATGATTTAGCGACTAGCCCTAGCCCTTGTGGCAATATTACGTGGGGTGAAGCCGAAGATTACACTATAACTATAACACCTCTAGATTGTACGTCTGATCCATCTAATGTAACGGCCACACCAACGACTACTACCACTGCAGATATAAGTTGGGATCCGGCGGCTCCAGCTCCAGCGAATGGGTATGATTACGTTCTTTCTACAAGTCCAACAGGCACACCAGTTACTGCCTCAGGAACTATTCCTGGTACTTCAGTAACAAATATTGCAGTAGTTGCTAACGAAACTTACTATGTATTTGTAAGAGGAAATTGTGGCAATGGGGATGGCCAAGGTGTTTGGTATACTGATTCCTTTAATACAGGTTGCGCCGATTTAGTAACTACAGCAACAGCCGATCCAATGATTATTGGCCAACAAGGTGTTAATCCCCTCATTGCCGATCCATTTATCGCAGACCCTAGCTTTAGTGTAGATTGCTCAAGTGGCTCACTAACTTTGGAAGCCTATTCCGATTTACATGAAACCACAAGTTATGTTGTTGAGAAAATCGCATACAATCCACCTGTTCCTTATACAAGTTTTGCGGCATCAAGTGTTAATATTACTTCAGATGATATTTGGTCTCCTAGCTACAGTAGTTTAGGCTTTGATTTTTGTTTCTATGGCAATACATATAGTCAATGTTTAGTAGGAGCGAATGTAGCGGTTACATTCAACCCTACTGTAACTCCAGGCAGTTTTTTGGGCTGGACCATGGGCGACCTTCCTGGCACAACAGGTGGTTTGTTAGAACACACAATTTTTGGCGTATTTCATGACGTTAATCCAGCAGCGAGTACAACTGATGAAATTACAACACGCGTTCTAAATTCAACAAATATAGGTTACAGAAAATTTGTTGTTGCATGGCATGATGTACCAATGTTTGGTGATTCAACCAAATTATATACCGGAATGATTGTGCTTCATGAAACTACCAATATTATTGAAGTATTTATTGAAGAAAAGAGAATTGTTGGGTGGAATAGTGGAAACGCACTTGTCGGTATTCAAGGAGACTACGTTGGATCCGGAAATCCTAGCAATGAATTTGCAGTAGCACCTTGTAGAAATGGTTTAGATACAAATTGGGAAATCACAGATGAAGCTTGGCGTTTTGTACCAGATGGAGCGGCTATTCCTGCAACATCAGTTACATGGTATCAAGGATCTGGTACAAGTGGTGCAAATCTAGGAACGAGTACTACACTTTCTGTCACCTCTCCTAACACATATACTGCGGCAGCAACTTATGCAACATGTAATGGGCTTGTCACTATTTTAGATGAAGTATTAGTAACTGGAAGTGGCAAAACATGGAATGGATCATCAAGCTCTGATTGGAATACTGCAGCAAACTGGACACCTTCTGGAGTTCCAACAAATACAGATTGTGTTATTATTCCAAGTAATGCCTCAACCAATAATGATGCCACGGTAACAGGAACAACTGCAACATGCTATTATCTTAGTATTGAAAGCGGCGGAAGCTTAAATGTAGTCCCTACTGGAGCAATAACCGTTGTTGACGCTGTTTCTGTCGAAGGGGGCGCCATCTTCGAATTAGAAGGTTTTGAATATAACACAGGAAGCTTGATACAAGTCAACGATGTTGTTAACAGCGGCACTATAACCATGAATAGAGACACGAATGTGAGACGACAAGATTATGTGTATTGGTCTTCTCCTGTTGCGAATTTCCCACTGACTAGTGTATCACCTACAACCTCTTCCAGTCTTATTTATGAATGGATTCCGACTGTAGATAGAGGAATTGGTCCACCTCCAGGCAACATCCCCCTTATTTATGGCGAGTGGCAAACTGCTTCTGGCAACATGACGGATGCCAAAGGCTATATTATTCGAGGTCCAAGTGCTTTCGATAATGCTACGCCAGCTTGGTATTCAGCTAGCTTTACTGGAACACCAAATAATGGAGATATTACGATTAGCATTAATCGTGGAACATATACTGGAACACCTTATAATGATCAAGGGGGACAAGTTACTAATGAAGATGACAATTATAATCTTGTAGGTAACCCGTATCCTTCTGCGCTTGATGCTAGAGACTTCCTAACGCTTAATACAACAATTGATGGTACTGTATATTTATGGACTCATGGGTCACGTATTAATTCTGGATATGGTAGCCCGTTTTACGGAACGTACAGTTATAACTATAACCAATCCGATTACTTAGAATACAATTTAAGTGGGCCTTCTACTCAAAGTGGCTTTGACGGATATATTGGTTCTGGTCAAGGATTTTTTGTCCTTATGGAAGAAGCACCTAATGCTGGAACTAATGAAGCACTAACCTTTAATAACTCCATGAGAAGTAGTGCTCATGAAAACGATCAATTCTTTAGAAGTGATAGCAATAACACAGTTGTAATTCAAAAAGACAGAATCTGGTTAGATCTTGTATCTCCCTCCGAAGTTACGAGTACAACCTTAGTTGCCTATGTTGCTGAAGCCACTAATCAAGATGATAGACTTTATGATGCTTCTACTATTGGCGGCCCAGGTAAAAACCTGTACTCAGTACTTGGAGATGAAGAATATATTATTCAAGGCAGACAACATCCTTTAGATATCAATGACCAAGTACCGCTTGGAATGAGTATTGAAGAACTTGGTGAATATGCGATCGCTATTCATGGTATTGATGGTGTTTTCACTGACGGTAATCAAAATATTTATATTGAAGATTTACTGCTTGGTGTTACGCACGATATTAAAGCTGCTCCTTATTTCTTCACCACAAATACACTAGGTGATTACAACGACAGATTCGTGCTTAGATATACAGATGCAACGCTTGGCTTAAATGATGTAAACAACCCACAAGGCTTAACCATTATAGCGCCTAACGGTGCATATGTTAAAATCAATTCTCAAAATGAAATGATTGATTCTGTGATCTTATACGATCTTTTAGGTCGTGTATTAGTGGATAAAAGAGAAGTCAATGACTTCGAATTCATTATTGACCAAAATGCGTTCTCCAATGGAGCATACATCGTAAAAGCTACGCTAACAAATGGCAAACAAAAAATTCAAAAAATAGTGCTCAAATAATCCAATTTTAAATATTATTTATCACAATTTAATACGATCTCGATAAAATTATCGAGATCGTATTTTTATATCAAGCTACATAACATCCTAATTTTTAACAACTTCCACCGGAACATCTTACAAATTATACGCTTAATCGAAAAGAAATTAGAAATAAGACTGTTAGTGTGTTAAAACTTTAAGTTTGTTAACAAAAGAGTCTTCGATTTCGTCGATGCTTTAAAGTTATATCCTTATCTTATAAGACATTAACTCAAGTAAATTTGATGTTATGAAAAAAGAATACTATGCTCTTCTAGTATGTGGCACCTCATTTAGTCCTTGCAATTCAAAATTTCGTCTTGCCGTTTTATTTATGTTGGTCTTTAGTTTTAATTTATTAAGCCAAGTCACCTTTTTCTCGGAAGATTTTGAAGCAGCAACTGGCAATGAAAATCAAACCACTCCATATTTAGGATGGCAAACTGGTGATTTTCCAACAACACCTCCAACAAATAATAATTATTGGTGGGTGCTTGACAACACTCGTTGTTCTGTAATCTCTGGAAATTATTCAATGGCTGTAAGCATAAATTCACCCGTTACAACAGGCATTATGCCGCAATACAGAAGTAATAGAGCAGCGTCAACACTTGTATATTACGCAACACCAATAGACGCATCAAACTACACCTCTGTAACCTTAGATTTTAATTGGATTTGTGAAGGCGAAGTTCTGTTTGATTACGGAACAGTACTTTATTCTTTAGATGGTACAACTTGGGCAACTTTGCCAGGATTTTATGAAGGCCAAAGTACCGTCCAATCAGTAACAAATTTGGACTTATCTATTTTAGACGGACAAATTTTCTATCTTGGTTTTGGATGGGATAATGATAATTCCATTAGTGGCTTTCCAAGTTTTATAGTTGATGATATAGATGTAAATGGAATTGCTTTAACACCGTGTACTTCACCTAATCAGCCTACTGTATTAAATTTAACACCATCAGGAGACACAATAAATGGATCATTTACAGCAGCTATTCCTGCTCCAGATAATTATTTAGTTGTTGTTAGCGCATCACCTGTAGCACCAACTCCTGTTAGTGGCACATCTTACAATATTGGAGATCCAATTGGAACTGGAACTGTTGTAGATATTGATACTGATACAACATTTACTGCTACAGGATTAAATCCTTCTACACTTTATTATATATATGTATACGCATATAATAGTATTTGTTCTGGAGGTCCTTTATATAATACGGCAAACCCATTATCAGGTAGTACAACAACTACCAATTCGGTATACTGCACACCTTCTAATGAATTAGTTATTTATAATACTACTGTTAAATATATTGATGATGTTGAGTTTAGAGGAACTTTAAATGATGTAACTAATATAAATAATGGAAATTCTGTTGCGGGTTATACAGATTATACGGGATTAACAAATTGTATTCAAGCCCAAGGAGAGGGTATTAATGTTATTGTTGGTGGATATAATGGCAGAGGCAGATGGAAAGCATGGGTTGATTGGGATAAAGATGATGTATTTAATTTAGCGACAGAAGAAGTTTATGATAGTGGAGGCATAGGAACCACTACTACAACATTTGGATTTGGAATCCCAGCGAACCAAACTGTTGGTGATTATAGAATTCGTATAAGATTCCATAATACTGCTACAGATAATTGGAGTTATGATTTTAATGCCTGTGAGTTTTTTGATTTTTGGGATGATGCTACAGGCAATCCTAATGATGGTGATTTTCGCTTAGGTGAAGCTGAAGATTATTTATTTACTGTAGTTCAAAGTTGTGATGCAAAAATAACAAGCATTTTAGATGGAGCTATTTGCGGTCCAGGTGCTGCAACATTACAAGTAACTGGCAGTTCTGGAACTACACAGTTTAATTGGTATGATGCTAAAACTGGAGGTAATCTTGTTGCTTCTACGACTTCAGGAAGTTGGTCACCAATTATTTCAGGAACAACAACATACTGGGTTACAGCATTTAATGGGACTTGTGAATCTTTAGTTCGAACTAAAATTGTTGCAACTCTAAACCCAATAACTACTCTAACTATTTCACCCGCCTCACCAACCGTTTGTGGTGAAGATGATATTATTGAAATAACTGCGACAGGAGATACAGAAATAGCCTATTTAATAGATGAAGATTTCGAGAGTGGAGGATTAGGCGTATTCACTAATGTTAATAATGATGCAAATAATGCAGCTATTGATGCTGCTGCAGAATGGCAAAACAGAACAAGTATATTTGTACCATCTTTACCAGAATACTATGTTTGGTTTCCTGCAATATCATCAGGCTTTGGGGTTAATCAATTTGCATTAGCTACTTCTGATGTTGCACCATCTTACTTTATAGATAACTCTTTATTATCACCTGTTCTTGATTCTTCTACATTTACAGATTTAACATTAAGTTTTGATATGTACTTTTCAAAATATTTGGTTGGAGTTACTGAAGATGTCAACATAGAAGTCTCAACTAATGGAGGAACAACCTGGACAACAATACAAACTTATAGCGATGATGTAGGGTATGGCTCAAATTTCACAAATGTTAGTTTTAATTTAACCGCTTATGTTAATCAAGCCAATTTAAGACTTCGAATTAACTATTATGCAGCTTGGTGTGACGGTGTTGCAGTAGATAACATTCAACTTTATGGGTCTCGACCTCTAAGTCCGTCCTTCACTTGGACTGGTACCGTAGATGCTTATACAGATTTGGCCGCAACAATCCCTTACGTTCCCGGAACCGCTATTAGTACGGTTTATGTAAAACCCACGTTTACACAATTGGAGCAAGCCAGTTTTACATTCACCGCGAATGCAACATTATCTAATGGTTGCACTATAAATAAAGATATTACAATAACGAATAATTCTAAAATTTGGCAAGGATTTTCAACAGATTGGAATGATATTAATAATTGGAAACCTTCTGGAGTACCCTCTAGCTCGAATTGCGTAATAATTCCAAATACAACTTTTATGGCTATTATTAGTAATACAACAAGTGCTAATGCCTATAATCTCAAAGTATTAAATGGAGGTATTCTCGAAATACAACCAGAAGGGAGATTAACAGTACAAGATATTGTAAATGTAGTCACCGGAGGAACATTTGATTTATTAGGTTTCGAATATGACACAGGAAGTTTGATACAAGTTAATAATGTGGCTAATTTAGGAAATATCTCAATGAGAAGAGACACAAACGTTAGACGTCAAGATTATGTCTATTGGTCTTCTCCAGTTGTGAATTTCCCGCTTACTAGTGTGTCACCGACTACACCTGCCGGACTAATTTATGAATGGAATCCAACCGCTGTCCGCCCACCTGGTCCTCCTCCTGATTTTGTGCCTAATGACTTTGGAGAATGGATTAGTGCTTCGGGAAATATGGTAGACGCCAAAGGCTATATTATTCGTGGACCCAACGCTTTCGATAATGAAACTCCTGCTTGGTATTCTGCCTCATTCTTAGGAACACCAAATAATGGAGATATTAACATAGGTATTAATCGTGGAACCTTTACAGGAACATCTTATAATTTTGTTCCTGGAGAACAAGTAACCAGTGACGATGACAATTGGAATCTTGTAGGTAACCCGTATCCTTCTACACTTGATGCTGATGCCTTTTTAGCACTTAATACAACTATTGATGGGACTGTATATTTATGGACACATGGCTCGCGTATTGCTCTAGGTTCAGAAAACAGCCCATTCTATGGAACCTACCTGTATAATTATAACATTTCCGATTACTTAGAATACAACTCAAGTGGATCTAATCCTCCTGGATTTGATGGCTATATTGGTTCTGGTCAAGGCTTCTTTGTCCTTATGGAAGAAGCTCCTAATGCTGGAACTAATGAAACACTAACCTTCAATAATTCCATGAGAAGTAGCGCTCATGAAAACGATCAATTCTTTAGAAGTGACAACGATAACACTTCTGTAATTCATAAAGACAGAATCTGGCTAGACCTTGTGTCTCCAGAAGGTATTACAAGCACAACCCTTGTTGCCTATGTAGAAGGAGCTACCAATCAAGATGATCGACTTTACGATGCTTCTACTATTGGAGGAACTGGTAAAAATCTCTATTCAGTACTTGCTAATGAAGAATATATTATTCAAGGGAGACAGCATCCTTTAGACAGCAATGACCAAGTTCCTCTAGGGATGAGTATTGAAGAACTTGGTGAATATACTATTGCTATTAATACAATTGAAGGCATCTTCACTGATGACAATCAAAATATTTATATTGAAGATCTACTCCAAGGTGTTACGCACGATATTAAAGCAGCGCCTTATTTCTTCACCATGAATACTCTAGGTGATTACAACGACAGATTTGTACTTAGATATACAGATGCAACGCTAGGCTTAAATGATGTAAATAACCCACAAGGATTAACCATTATTGCTCCCAATGGCGAATATGTTAAAGTCAATTCGCAAAATGAAATGATTGATGCTGTTTTCATGTACGATCTTTTAGGTCGTGTATTAGTCGATAAAAAAGATGTGAATGACTTCGAATTCATTATTAGCCAAAATGCCTTCTCTAATGGAACTTACATTGTAAAAGCTACATTGAAAAATGGCAAACGAAAAATTCAAAAAATAATCCTGAAATAATCAATACTTCAAATAAAGTTTATAAAACCCCATAAAGACCTTTATTTATGATAATTAAGTTCTTTTTCATTTTGATCTGCTTCTTGCTCGAAAGAAATATTTTTATACGCTAGTGACCAATTCTTATTTTGAATCCATCGTGCCTTAAATTCCAATATATAGAATAAAAAAAGTTTCAACTAATAATTCCAACTGCTGTCACAAATGTATGCGTTCATAATTTAATACTATTTTATTAACCTTATATGCTTTATCCTTCAAAAATAAAAAAGGATATAAAGTAATACCAATATATCCATTTCGCACTAAATATTAGGATATAAAAATCATTTTTTTAAGCTTTCAAAAATCAATCCAATTTACATTATCTTTGTCTAATGAAGAAGATTATTCCCGTTGAAGAAGGTGATTATTACCTAACACCAGAAGGCTATCGTTGTTTCACTGAACAATATCACTTAAAACGTGGTTATTGCTGTGAAAGCAATTGTAGACATTGTCCATATGGATATAACATTAAAACCAACACAATAAAAAAAAAGTAATGCAAATAGCTGAGAAGACATTTAAAGAAAATATACTGGAAGGTATTCCTAAAATCCTCCCTCCGTTAAAACCCTTTGACACTAGTATAAATCATGCCCCAAAACGAAAAGACATTTTATCAGCTGATGAAAAAAAACTCGCCGTGAGGAATGCGTTACGCTATTTTGATACTAAACATCATGAAGAATTAATAAAGGAATTCAAACATGAATTAGACACTTACGGACGTATATACATGCATCGTTTACGACCAGATTATAAAATGTATGCTAGACCAATTTCAGAATATCCTGCAAAAACACAACAAGCAGCAGCAATCATGCTTATGATTCAAAACAATTTAGATTATGCTGTTGCGCAACATCCACATGAATTGATTACATATGGTGGAAATGGTGCTGTATTTTCAAATTGGGCACAGTATAGATTAACAATGAAATATCTTGCCGAAATGACCGATGAGCAAACATTGGCGATGTACTCAGGACATCCAATGGGCTTATTCCCGTCTCATAAAGAAGCACCAAGAGTAGTTGTCACAAATGGCATGATGATTCCCAATTATTCTAAACCAGATGATTGGGAGAAATTCAATGCTTTAGGAGTCTCTCAATATGGACAAATGACTGCAGGTAGTTATATGTATATTGGCCCACAAGGTATTGTTCATGGTACAACAATTACTGTTTTAAATGCATTTCGAAAAATTAAAAAATCTCCACAAGGACATTTGTTTGTAACTTCAGGACTAGGAGGCATGTCAGGTGCGCAACCAAAAGCAGGTAACATTGCAGGATGCATTACTGTATGTGCTGAAGTCAATCCAAAAATAACACAAGTAAGACTAGATCAAGGCTGGATCGATGAAAAGATTACCGATTTGGACACATTAGTTAAACGTGTAAAAAAAGCAAAGGATAATAAAGAAACTATTTCAATTGCATATTTAGGGAATATAGTAGACGTATGGGAAATATTTGATGAAAATCAAATTAATATAGAACTTGGAAGTGATCAAACTTCGCTTCATAATCCTTGGGCTGGAGGCTATTATCCAGTTGGAGTTAGTTTTGAAGAAGCCAATATTATGATGGCAAATAACCCTGAATTATTTAAAGAAAAAGTTCAAGAGTCATTGCGTCGTCATACAGATGCAATCAATAAGCATACTGCAAAAGGCACCTATTTCTTCGATTATGGTAATGCATTTTTACTAGAGGCATCTCGTGCCGGAGCTGATATTATGGCCGAAAACGGAATCGATTTTAAATACCCTAGTTATGTTCAAGATATTATGGGTCCAATGTGCTTTGATTATGGTTTTGGTCCATTTCGTTGGGTTTGTGCTTCCGGAAACCCTAAAGATCTAGAAAAAACAGATACTATAGCTTGTCGCGTTTTAGAAGCGATTAAATTAAAATCCCCACAAGAAATTCAGCAACAAATGTCTGATAATATTCAATGGATTAAGGGCGCACAAGAAAACAAACTCGTTGTTGGTTCTCAGGCTAGAATTTTATACGCCGATGCCGAAGGTCGAATGAAAATTGCTGAAGCTTTTAATGAAGCTATTGCGAATGGCGAAATTCAAACCGTAATATTAGGTCGAGATCATCACGATGTTTCTGGAACCGATTCACCCTATAGAGAAACTAGTAATATATATGATGGCTCACGTTTTACAGCTGATATGGCGATTCAAAATGTAATTGGAGATAGTTTTAGAGGAGCTACTTGGGTAAGCATACACAATGGTGGAGGTGTAGGATGGGGCGAGGTTATTAATGGGGGATTTGGTATGGTTCTTGATGGTAGTAGTGAGGCATCAAGACGCTTAAAATCAATGCTTTTTTGGGATGTAAATAACGGAATCGCCAGACGGAGTTGGGCAAGAAATAAAGAAGCGGTATTTGCTATAAAACGCGCTATGGAAGTCGAACCAAATTTAAAAGTAACGCTTCCAAATCATGTGGATAAGGATTTACTAAACTCGTTATAACCATAAATATAAAAATGAAAATGAAAAATGTATTACAAGTACTATCCATAGCATTGCTATTTATAGTAGTCAGTTCTTGCAGTTCAGTAAGAGTTGTATCAGATTATGATAAAAATGCCGATTTTAAGGAATACAAAACTTTTGCATTCTTCAAAAACGGTATTGATAAAGCCGAAATTAGTGATTTAGATAAGCGTAGAATTCTTCGTGCTATTGAAAATGAATTATTAGCAAAAGGTTTTACAAAATCTGAAAACCCCGATCTTCTCGTGAGTCTTTTTACTAAATCTCGAGAAAAAATAAATGTTTATAATAACGGTTATGGACATTATGGATACGGATGGGGATGGAATCCTTGGTACTATAATAGTCATAGTATGGTTTCTACTTCAACAGAAGGCACTCTTTATATAGATTTAATTGATGCAAATAAAAAAGAACTTGTTTGGCAAGGAATGGGTGTCGGTTATATTTCAAAAAGCAATATGGAGAAAAAAGAAGCACAGATAAAAGAATTTGTAGCTAAAATAATGGGGAAATATCCTCCAGAGTTATAATATTGTAGGTCATAGAAACATTAAAAAAAGAGGTTATTTAAATTAAATAGCCTCTTTTTTTAATGTTAAATTGAAACAATTTAGCCTTTCATTTTTAATGAATCTGAGTATAATTTAAACTGACTTTCAGATAAGATCTGTTCGAATTTTTCAATTTCATAACCCATAATGGATTGAAGATCTCGTTTAGCTTGAACCTTATCTTCATAATTAGTGCCTTTAATTTTAGTCTTTTTTGGTTCAGTTATTCTCAAAACCTTCATGATAGCATATTCTTGCTTTTCAGATAAGTCAAGTAAGCTTTTTAATGCATCACACTTTGATTTAACGGCTTCATTAATGGAATCTCCTGAGAGTTCGTTTTGAGAATTATTCAACTGCTCTGTTTGAGCAACTGTACTAAATGTTCCCGTTATAAAAAACGTCATGAAACTTAAAAGTAATATATACTTTTTCATAATAATAATTTTTAATCTTTAAAGCACTGAAGATACGAATTTTAAGATAAGGTATTATAAAAATCGTAATGTTTTAGTGTTACTTTCTAAAACCTTATATTTGCCGACTTTTAAGCGCAATTATTATGATACTAGGCCAAAAAACTCGAAAAAACTTTACGCAAAATCCGAAAAATGATATTCTTTCAGGATTAACAGTAGCTTTAGCTTTAGTCCCAGAAGCAGTTGCTTTTGCCTTTGTTGCTGGCATTGACCCTTTAGTTGGTTTGTACGGTGCTTTTATGATGGGAATAATAACAGCTCTTTTTGGTGGACGTCCAGGAATGATCTCGGGGGCAACTGGTGCTATGGCGGTGGTTATGGTTTATCTTATTCAAAAAGGCAATCAAGTAGGAATGGCTTTAGATACTCCCATTGAAAATTTAGGTTTACAATGGCTCTTTATAACACTACTATTTGTTGGAGGTATTCAAATATTAGCAGGTGTTTTTAAACTTGGAAAATTTGTGCGTCTGATTCCTCATCCTGTTATGATGGGGTTTGTGAATGGATTGGCCATAGTAATCTTTATGTCTCAACTTGGAATGTTTCCAAATGCTGTCCCAAAAGACATTTCTTTTTTCAGCAATACATCAGAATGGTTCTCTGCTCTATTCTTGAATGCTACTTTTTGGAAAATGATGGCTTTTATTGGATTAACTATGGGGATCATGTTTGGCCTTCCAAAACTCACGAAAAAAGTTCCCGCAGCTCTTGTAGCTATCATTGTAGTAGCATGTATTACTATTTTTGGTGGTATTGAAATGAGCACTGTTGGATCTTTTATAATTGATAAAGGAGGTAATGGTTTACAAGGAACTTTACCTACATTTCAAGATCAAATTTTTGGTTTATTTAGTACACTTGATGGACATTTCATAGGAACAATTCTCCCGACAGCTATTATACTTGCAGCTATAGGTCTCATAGAGTCTTTAATGACTCTTAATTTGATAGATGAATTGACTGAAACAAGAGGAAATGGAAACAGAGAATGCATCGCCCAAGGTGGCGCCAATATGCTAAACGGACTCTTTGGAGGTATGGGCGGATGTGCTATGATTGGTCAATCAATCATTAATGTCGATTCTGGTGGACGCGGGCGTTTATCTGGTGCGATTGCTGCAATAGCTTTACTTTGCTTTATTTTATTTGGTGCTCCACTAATTGAACAAATTCCGATTGCCGCTTTAATTGGAGTGATGTTTATGGTTGTTATTGGAACGTTTGCCTGGAGTAGTTTCAGAATAATTAGAAAGATTCCATTATCTGATGCCATTGTTTTAATTGCCGTATCAGCAATTACTGTGTGGAAAGATTTAGCAGTTGCGGTTATTGCAGGTGTGATAATTTCTGCACTTGTATTTGCATGGAAAAACGCAACAATGATTAGAGCTCGTAAACGCATTCAGACAGATGGCACAAAAACATACGAAATTTGGGGACCTCTATTTTTTGGCTCTATTCAAAATTTCAATGCTAAGTTTGATGTAAAAAATGATCCACAAAATGTAGAAATTGATTTCGTTGAATCTCGAGTCAGTGATCATTCTGCGATAGAAGCAATTTTCAATTTGGTAAATAAATATGAAGCTGAAAACAAAAGCATTAAACTAAAACATTTAAGTTCAGATTGCAAAACATTGATGTATAAGGCCAATCCAAAATTCAAAGCCGTAATTGTTGAAGATATAGACGACCCAAGGTATCATCTAGCCGCAGATCCAGAAAAATTCACCAAGCCTCTTTCTGAATATAACATTTAAAAAATCGACTTAATTTAGTCCCTTTTTTTCGTTTACATCACAATATCATTAATCCATTTATACGGTTCGGGAATCTCAGCATCATCAATTAACTGTCTAATATCGATCTCAATACCACGACTCATATCTGTTATTGGAACATCATTTGGACCTCCTTCAAAAGGATTTTCAGTGTTTTCTCCTATGACTTCCATCGTATGAAATACCCATGAAATTAAAGCACTAAATGGAACCGAGAACCAAACAAAATGCTTCGCAATAAATTCTTGCGTACGATGAATTATAGATGTTTGTGAATCGTGTTCATTTAAAAGATGTAGAATTTTATCACCAAAACTCTCAAATTCTTCCATAATTCCGTATGGAATAAGTAAAATAAATATCCAGACAAACAGATAATTCAACGTAGCAAACTGCCTAGGATAAGGGAAATTTTTAATGCGTTCACTCTTCCCTTGAAGCGTATAAAATTCAGCTAACATATTGGTCATTTCCATATGTCTAAAATCTTCAATTAAACCTTCTTGTTTCAATTCTTTTAATCGTTTTGACTGAATGCCTATTAATTGTGTGGCCTGATTTCCTTTAGCAAATACCTCTTTAAACTCTGCCTCTGAAATATACGTCTTAATTGCATCTTGAACAGGCGTATTATCTTCACAAACTATAAAATTTGTAGTCTTAAATTCTTTATTCGACTTTTTAGATTTCAAATGCATTTCCCAAGGCCTCTCCTGACGTAATTGATAACGCAAAGCCGTTAACCAGGCAACATGTCGATGTACCAGTTCTCGTTTTATCGCTTGTAATTCTTCATCATTTCTAATACGTGTGGCATGATCATTATTAATAAAATCTTTGACCATGATCGTCCAAGAGCGCGAGGCGTTCACTATACCTCCCCATATTTTGCGTGCTTCCCATAAACGATCATAAGAAGCATTATTCTTAAAACTTACAATAAATGCTACAGCTGTACCTAAAACACCCAATGGTAACCATGGTACATGTAACCATTTCAAACCTAGAACATCAAATAAGACAACAGGAATTAATCCCAGAAATAGAAATAGAAAAATATGTCGACGTGTCCATCGAAGGATAACGCGAACAGGAAATATTCGTTTTGTATACATAGATTCAATTTATCTATGAAAGATACAAAAAGCTAGTAATTCAACAAGGATTCTATTTTTACCTTTACTTTCTCTGTTGAAGGAATCATCGTTTGTTCCAAAGTTGAGTTAAGTGGTATGGCTGGGAGGTTTTCACTACCAATAGTCATAACAGGAGCATCTAAATATTTGAAACATTCTTCTTGTATTTTCCCAGCCAATGCTCTTGCGAAACTATTATTGGATGGTTCTTCAGTAACTACGAGACATTTACCAGTTTTCTTAACAGATGTCATGATCGTGTCTTCATCTAAAGGAAATAAAGTTCTCAAATCAATAATCTCAATTTGATCTTGCATTCCTAATTCTCCCGAAGCATTATAAGCCCAATGTACGCCCATTCCATAAGTTACAATTGTAAGTGTTTCAACATCTTCTTGCTTCCAAATTTCTTGTAAAACCCAAGCTTTTCCAAATGGCAATACATAATCCTCAGAAGGCTCTACCGAGGTAGCTGTTAGCGTTCCTGGTACTTTTGACCAATACAAGCCTTTATGTTCTAAAATCACCACAGGGTTTGGATCATAATATGCGGCTTTTAATAAGCCTTTTAAATCGGCTCCATTACTTGGATACGCGATTTTTATACCTCTAATATTGGTGATCACACTTTCTACCGATGATGAATGGTAAGGCCCTCCACTACCATAAGCACCAATTGGAACTCGAAGAATCATACTAACAGGCCATTTACCATTACTTAAGTAACAACTTCTACTTACTTCGGTAAACAATTGATTCAGTCCTGGCCAGATGTAATCTGCAAACTGAACCTCAACAATTGGTCTTAAACCAACGGCACTCATACCTACCGTAGACCCTACAATAAACGCTTCTTGAATCGGTGTGTTGAACACACGATCATCTCCAAACTTTTGAGCTAAAGTAGCTGCTTCTCTAAATACACCACCTAATCTTCCACCAACATCTTGTCCATAGAGCAAACATTCCTTATGCTTCTTCATCAATTCTTCTACTGCGAACAAGGCGCAATCTACCATCACCACTTTATCACTTCCTTCTGGCGAACGCTCACCAACTTCTTCAGTGATTGGTGTTGGTACAAAATCATGTGTGAATAAGTCTTCCGGTTTTGGATCTTCAGCGAGAACTGCTTTATCAAAATCTGATTTTACGTTTTCAATAGCATTAGATTCAATAATCTCAATCTCTTTTGAAGTAAATCCGAAATCTTTCAATTGTTGTTTTAAAACTGGATACGGATCACGAGAGCGTGCTTCTTCCAAATCGTCTCGATACCATTCCATACGGACACCAGAAGTATGATGATTAAGCAATGGAACTTTCGCATGAACTAAAAATGGACGACGTTCTGTTCGAATTATTTCAATGACTTTATTAATCTCTTGATAGCACTCTGTAAAGTTTGCGCCGTCAATAGAAATGGCATCTAATCCGTGAAATCCTTGTGCGTATTCAAAGGCATTTTGAGCCCGAGTTTCGGCTGCATTAGCTGAAATATCCCAACCATTATCTTGCACTAAATACAGAATAGGCATCTGCTTTAATGCGGCCATTTGAAAAGCTTCAGCGATTTCACCTTCAGTAACTGATGCGTCACCAAGACTGCACACCACTAGAGGCAAATCTGAAAGCGTTTTATCATCTAATCCTTGTAATTCTTTATACTGCATTCCCATAGCGACTCCTGTTGCAGGAATAGCCTGCATTCCTGTTGCCGAAGATTGATGCGGAATTTTAGGTTTATCTTTATCTTTTAAACTTGGATGACAATAATAGGTTCGACCACCAGAAAAAGGGTCTTCCTTTTTTGCCATCAACTGTAACATTAAATCGAAAGGCTGCAATCCCAATGACAACAGCATGGCATCATCTCTATAATAAGGGAATGCATAATCCTGAGGCAGCAACTGCATTCCTAAAGCAGTCTGGACAGCTTCGTGTCCTCTAGATGTTGCATGCACATATTTAGACACTTGTTTGAAATTCGCTTCATACAATTCTGTCATTGCTTTTGCGGTACACAAATTAGCAAAACCCTTTTTTAGTATCTCTTTGTTCATATTGTTCTATCTACATCAAATTGTTCAAAATAATCGGCTACACGTCTCAAGAATGATCCTCCTAAATGGCCATCAACCACACGATGATCGAAAGACAATGATAAATACATCATACTTCTAACTGCAATTTCATCGCCTTTTTCAGTTTCTATAACCTCAGCTCGTTTTTTAATAATTCCTAGGGCCAAAATGGCTACTTCGGGTTGATTAATAATTGGTGTTCCCATTAAGCTCCCAAAGGTGCCTACATTGGATATCGTGAAGGTGCCTCCTTTTATATCATCAGCCTTTAACTTATTTTCTCTGGCTTTGGTCGACAATAAATTCACTTCAGATGCTAACGTTTTTAAATCCTTTTGATTTGCATTTTTTACTACAGGCACTATTAAATTGCCACTAGGCAAAGCAGCTGCCATACCTATATTTATGTCTTCTTTTACAATGATATTTGTCCCATCTACAGATGCATTGATATTCGGAAAATCTTTAACTGCTTTCGCAACGGCTTCCACAAATAATGGTGTGAAAGTTAATTTACAATTGTTCTTTTTTTGAAAAGCATCTTTATTTGCATTACGCCATTTGACCATATTGGTTAAATCAGCTTCAACATAAGCTGTGACATGAGGTGAAGTATGCTTTGAATAGACCATATGATCCGCAATCATTTGGCGCATTCTGTCCATTTCAACAATCTTCCCTTTGCCTTTATCTAATTTTAATTGCGGTATGCGATAAGCTGTAGGATCGTTAGTTACTTCAGGTTGCACAAACTGATATGGTCTGCCTTCATCGATATAGTTGAAGACATCGCTTTTACGTAAACGTCCATCATTTCCTGTAGCTGGAATACGAGCCAATTCCTCATAACTGATGTGTTGTTCTTTTGCAATTGAAATTATTAAAGGCGAAAAAAACGTATTATTGTTTTGTTTCGCTGCCACCATCTTTTTTGGAGATGGTTTTAATTTTTTAGGCTGAGATTGAACTTCAACAATATCGTTCTTCTTTTCTTTTTTTGATGCTATTGAAGCCTTTCCATCCGTTTTAATAATAGCAATAACTTCACCAATTGCTATGACTTCATTTGCCTTGAACAAAATCTCTTCAATTACACCTGAAACCGTAGAAGGCACCTCAGAATCTACTTTGTCTGTTGCCACTTCAAGTAACATCTCGTCCTCTTCAATGGTATCACCAACATTTTTAAACCATGTAATTATGGCTGCTTCCGTGATACTTTCGCCAAGCTTAGGCATTTTAAATTCAAAATTCGACATTCTATTGACTAATGTTTGTTAGTTTGTCATTGCGAGGAATGAAATGACGTGGCAATCTCATTTTAGATTAACTTTGTTGAATCTAAAGATTTCCTTCACTTCGTTCGGAACGACGTTATTATTTATTCTTTCATAAAGTCACGTAAGGTATCATAAAACGAATCTTGTAACTTTTGGCTTTCAGGCACTTTTCTAAGTGGCTCTACTTCTCTTAAACTCTCATGACAGTCTTTTGGTAATTGTTGATATAATTTAGTGCCTTTCGTTTTCCATTCAATCATTTCATCACTCACTTCTTTTATTATTTTTGCAGGATTTCCAACAACGAGACTTCTATTTGGAATAATAGTTTCCGCTTTCACAAAAGCCATAGCACCGATAATACTTTCATCTCCAATGGAAGCATCGTCCATAATAACTGTATTCATTCCTACTAACACATTTCGACCAATATTTGCACCATGAATGATCGCTCCATGTCCAATATGAGCACTTTCTTTAAGTGTAATCGATTTACCTGGAAACATATGAACGGTACAATTCTCTTGTACATTAACGCCGTCTTCTAAAATAATCTGACCCCAATCACCACGAATGGCCGCTCCAGGGCCTATGTAACAGTTTTCACCAATTATAACATTGCCAGTTATTGCTGCCAATGGATGCACAAAACTACTTTCATGAACAACAGGTATGTATCCTTTGAATGAATAAATCATTATTTAAATCCTTTTAATTTTTCTTTTGTGAAATCTGACAATACTAATCGACCACTAATCTCAGCGCGTTCTATTAATAATTCATCCCAATCTTCTGTGCCTTTCCAAAATACAGATTTCATTTCTTTCATAGCTTCTGCATTGTAAGTGCATAAATTTTCCGCAAAGGTCTTAACCGCTTCATCCAATTCAATTGTGCTTTCAAAAAGTTGTGTAAATAACCCTCTTTGTTGCGCCCATTCGGCAGGATAAAAACTATTAGCATCGATGGCTATTTGCGACATTGCTGACAAACCTAACTTCCGCTCTACTGCTGGTCCAACTACAAAGGGTCCAATACCTACATTTAATTCACTTAATTTGATCGCTGCAAATTTAGTTGCCATACAATAGTCGGTTGCTGATGCTACTCCAACGCCACCTCCAACAGTTTTTCCTTGAATACGACCAATAATAAATTTTGGGCATTTTCGCATCGCATTAATTACACTGGCAAATCCAGAAAAGAATATTTTTCCAGTGGCTTCGTCATTAATATTTACGAGTTCTTTAAAACTTGCACCAGCACAAAATGTGCGATCACCTCCACTTTTTAAAACGATAACTTTGATTGCATCGTTTGTACCAGCATTGGTAATAGTTTGAGCTAATTCTGCCAAAATATCTCCTGGCAAAGAGTTATGAGCAGGATGAAAAAATTCAATATAGCCTACTTCATTTTCAATGGTTTGTGTTACGTATGGTTGTGTCATATTTTATAGTAATCCGAATTGTTCAAAATGGTGATTCAAATGTTTTCGTTCCATTAAATACCATTCATATTTATTCATTTCTCCAAAGACCGCATTCTTTATTTTAGCCTCGGGGTTTTCTTTAAAAAATGCTAAATAATTTTCACGAGCTTCAAGAAACCTTGCCTTCGCTGTTTCAATATTGTCATGCTTAAGTTTATGCATTTCACTTTTTTCTCGTAATGGGAAATCATAATCACGAGGCATTTTATTATAATTATAGAGTGTGTTATGTACTTTCTCTAATATTTTTTCCGGAGTAGCAACTTCAAAATCTTGAATTTCACCTGATGCAATTCTATAGGTATACTCTAGATGTTCTAATAAATGTTGCGGTGTTAATGTTCCCCACCCTGGTTTTGTGTTTAGCGTCAATTTATTCAAGCATTCAGAAACTTTTGATTCAGTCATCTCCACGAATGTCGTTTGATTTTTCTGAACCATTGTCAAAATTGTTGCAATAGCAACTAATTCATCTTCGGCATCAAACACCTCAACAAACCATTTTACAATACCACTTGGATGCTCCGCACTTGCTACATCACGATCCACTTTTTGTTTGCAAGTTAGTCTCACATAAACAGTATCATTATGATACAAAGGACGCAAGAATCGACATTCTTCCAATCCATAATTCGCTGAAACTGGACCTTTATTTGGATATACAAATAATCCTGCAGCAGCTGCAATAATGAAATAACCGTGAGCCGTTCGTTTTTCAAAAATACTGCCATCTAAAGAGGTGATATCTGTATGTGCATAAAAATGATCCCAAGTGAGGTTTGCAAAATTAATGATATCAGTATCTGTAAATGTTCGCTTGTGTGTTTTTAAAGACATTCCTGGTTGAATATCCTCCCAATGATATTTGAATGGATGCTGCTCCGCTTCTTTATATTTTGAATTAGGCTGGTATATTCCTGTGATTTCAGTTAGAGTTGTTGGTGAGCCTTGAATTGCTGTGCGCTGTAAATAATGTTTAATACCTCGCATACCTCCCATTTCTTCACCACCTCCAGCACGTCCAGGTCCACCATGTACAAGTGCAGGTAACGGCGAACCATGACCTGTACTTTCCTTAGCACTTTCTCTATTTAAAACTAAAATGCGACCATGATGACTTGCAGCATTAATTACATAATCTTTCGCAATTTTATCATCATTAGTTGCTATGGAAGACACCAGTGAACCTTTACCCATTTGAGCCAATAAAATAGCTTCATCTAAGTTTTTATAAGGCATAATAGTACTCACAGGCCCAAAAGCTTCACGTTCATGAATTGCATTATTTTCAAACGGATGATCCGCTCTCAATAAAATAGGACTCATAAATGCACCCTTTTTAGCATCTGCTCCCACAGTTTCAATTTTATCTAAACTTCCGTAAACAATTTGAGCCTCTTTAGCGATATCTTGAACTGAATCTCGAACAGCATCTACTTGTTCTTTACTAATTAATGATCCCATTCGTACTTCCTTTAATCTTGGATCACCGATAATTACTTTATCTAAAGCTTTACCTAGAGCAATTTGCACATCTTCAACTACGTTTTCTGGAACGATTATACGTCTAATTGCGGTACATTTTTGACCACATTTTACGGTCATTTCCTTTCGGACTTCTTTGACAAATAAGTCAAATTCTGCTGTTCCTGGAACAGCATCTTCACCAAGAATTGCAGCATTCAAAGAATCGGCTTCCATAGTGAATGGGACGGCTTCTTGAATAATTCTTGGGTGTGCTTTTAATATGCGACCTGTTGTAGCAGATCCTGTAAAGGTCACTACATCTTGAGATTCGACAGTGTCTAATATGGTTCGAACGGTTCCATTTATAATTTGAAGTGCGCCTTCAGGTAAAATTCCTGAAGCCACTATTTCACGCGCAACAGCTTCTGCTAAATACGACGATGAAGGTGCAGGTAATACAACAGCTGGAACACCTGCCATCCAGTTTACCGCACATTTTTCGAGCATCCCCCAAACTGGGAAGTTAAATGCGTTGATATGAACGGCAACACCTTTTTTAGGCACCATAATATGATGTGCCATAAAACGTCCTCCACGAGATAAATCGATCGCATCGCCTTCAACATGATAGGACTGATTCGGAAATAATTTTCGTAAGGACGCATTTGCAAAAAGGTTTCCAAAACCACCTTCAATATCAATCCAACTGTCCACTTTTGTTGCTCCAGTTCTATAACTCAATTCATAAAAGGCATCCTTTCGTTTTGTAAGATATAATGCTAATTTTTTAAGCATATTTCCACGCTCTTGAAAGGTCATTTTACGAAGTACTTCACCTCCTTTTGTTCTTCCATAGTGAAGAATCTCTGGTATATCTAAGCCTTCAATAGCAATATTGGAAATCACGTCTCCAGTGATTGCATCGTATACAGGAGTTCCTTCTTCTTTACCCTCTAACCACTGTCCTGTAACGTAATGTTGTATTTTTTTCATCTTTAAAAGATTAATTTAAACGCGTTCTATAATCGCAGCATAACCTTGACCTACACCAATACACATGGTGATTAGTGCGTAGCGTTTTTGCTGTTCATGTAATTCTATTGCTGCCGAATAAGCAATTCTAGCTCCCGTAACACCTAACGGATGCCCTATTGCTATGGCTCCTCCATTTGGGTTTATTCTTGGGTCATTATCTGCTAATCCCCAAGCACGAGTACATGCTAAAGCTTGAGCCGCAAAGGCTTCATTCAACTCTATAATATCAATATCATCCATTGATAATCCTGCTTTTTCTAAAGCTTTATTGGATGCTTGAACAGGACCAATTCCCATAATTCTTGGTTCTACACCAACCACAGCCGAACTCACGATTCGTGCTAATGGTTTTAGATTATATTTTTTTACTGCGTCTTCAGAAGCGATTAATGTTGCCGCAGCGCCATCGTTTAATCCCGACGAGTTTCCTGCTGTGACACTACCGCCTTCTGTTTTAAAAGCAGGTCGTAATTTCCCTAAAATCTCCATAGAAGTTGTAGGTTTTACGAATTCATCTTTTGAAAACTGAATCGGATCCTTTTTACGCTGAGGAATTTCAACCGTAACTATTTCTTTCGCTAATCTTCCATTCTCTTGTGCTTTTGTTGCTTTCATTTGACTCCAATACGCAAAAGCATCTTGATCTTCACGAGAGATATTATATTTTTCTACTAAGTTTTCGGCAGTATTTCCCATACCATCAGTTCCATATAACTTCTTCATTTTAGGATTGATAAAACGCCATCCAAAACTTGAATCATACATTTTAGAATCGTTCCCAAAAGCGCTTGATGGTTTTGCAACGACATATGGTCCGCGTGTCATATTTTCAACACCACCTGAAATAAATAAATCGCCATCACCAGCTTTGATTGCACGATTGGCATGGATGATTGCTGATAAGCCAGAGCTACATAAACGATTCACTGTTTCTCCAGGAACGGTGAATGGTAATCCAGCCAACAATGACGACATTCTTGCTACGTTCCGGTTGTCTTCACCTGCTTGATTAGCACAACCCATGATAACATCGTCGTAAGCGTCTTTAGGAATTGACGAATTTCGTTTAACTAATTCTTCAATAACTATGGCTCCTAAATCATCTGTTCGAACCGCCGACAATGTGCCTTTATAACTTCCAATTGGTGTACGAACACCATCTATAATATATGCTTCTTTCATATGGTTTTCTCTATTTTATTTTTGGGACATATGTAATCTTCGATTTCATAATTTATTCTTCCCAATCTTTTTGAGTCCGATAGACCACACCTTTAAAAAGTGCTACTAGTTCATCATCACGTTTCACTTCAATTATATTAAAGCCTAATTTATTGTTTACTTTTTCAATAACACATTCTGCTATAAGATAATCGTTTTCTTCCAGAGCTTCAATATGATTGATGCTTGTTTCAATAGACACAGCATATTTACCATGTGTATTGGCTGTAAATCCAAAAGCTGTATCTGCTAATGTATAACTGACACCACCATGTGCATAATTCATACTGTTGAGCATGTCTTTACGAATGGTCATTCCAACTTTAACACGTCCAATTTCGCATTCTAAGATCTCAATTCCCATCCAGGTACTAAAGGCGTCCTGTGACAACATTTTATATGGAATATCTTTTCCTTTCATATTTCATTTCCCACAAAAGTGGGAATCTTATTATTTTTAATTATGAGACCTTTCGACTTCACTCAAGGTGACATTTATGTATTATTTGTCATTGTGCCGATGAAAGACGTGACAATCTTATGATGAGATTCCCGCGCTTCGCTCGGAATGCCGTTTTAATTAAAAGAACTTTAAGTTCTCTCTATTCATTTTACGTAATAGTGGACTACAGCGATATCGATCTTCATGATATTCGTTATATAATTCATCGAGTGTATTCACACACCATTCTATGCCTTTTTCGTCGGCCCAAGCCAAGAGTCCTTTCGGATAATTCACCCCTTTAGTCATGGCAGTATCTATATCTTCTGCGGAAGCAATTTTTAAGAACAAAGCGTCAGCCGCTTCATTTATTAGCATGACCAAAACACGATCAAAAATGGTTTGTGCCAATTCTAAATTTTCAGTTGGTATTGGTTTTGTAGCGCCTTCAGAGTAATCGTAATAGCCTTTTCCAGACTTTCGTCCTAAGTAACCTGCCTCTGCAAAACGTTTTTGAGTAAAAGCTGGTTTATATCTTGGGTCAAAATAAAAAGCTGTAAAAACTGTTTCGGTAACGGTATAATTGACATCATTCCCAATAAAATCCATCAATTCAAAAGGCCCCATTCTAAAGCCTCCTAAGGTTTTTAAACTCCAATCAATCGTTGCAAAATCTGCTAATCCTTCTTCATAAATTCTTAATGCTTCTCCATAAAATGGTCGTGCTACACGATTGACAATAAACCCAGGTGTGTCTTTAGCAACAGCTACAACTTTTTTCCATTCAGAAATGGTTTGAACTGATTTTTCAAGAACTTCCTTTGACGTTTGAATAGCAGGAATTACCTCTACCAATTTCATCAATGGCGCTGGGTTAAAAAAGTGAATACCTATACAACGCTCAGGTTTCTTAAGTGATGCTGCAATAGACGCAATAGACAAACTTGAGGTATTTGAGGCAATGATGCAATCGTCAGCAACATAGCTTTCCAATTCTGAAAACACGCGTTGTTTAATCTCTAAATTTTCAACAATAGCTTCGATAGTCAAATTAGAATCTGCCAAATCTTTTAGGCTATTGATATAAGAAATATTGGTTTGAATCCTTAATTTTTCGTCAGTATCAATTCGTCCTTTTTCAATAAGACGAGACAACACTTTTTCCAAAACAGATTTACTCTTATCCAGAGCAATTTGATTGGTATCATACAATTTAACTTTACAACCCGAAGTAGCAGCCACTTGTGCAATTCCACTTCCCATTGTTCCACTTCCTATTATTCCTACATTCATATTATTGTATTCGTTTTGAGACCTCTCGACTCCGCTCGAGGTGACAAGAAATTATCTTCCTTTAAAGTTTGGTTTTCTTTTTTCCATAAATGCGGTCACTCCTTCATTATAGTCACTCGTGCTGGCCGCTTCTATTTGATGCTTTGATTCCAATGCCAACTGCTCTTCTAAAGTATTTGTCAAGGATTGATTAAATGTTTTCTTAATCAGTCCGAGTGCCTTAGTTGGCATATTAGCTAGTTTTAAAGCCAATGTCTTTACGGTATCTTCAAAATCTTCTGAAGACACATACTTGTATATCATTCCTAATCGTTCTGCTTCTTCAGCATTCACCTTATCACCTAACATTGCCAACGCAGATGCTTTTTGAAATCCGATAAGTCGCGGTAAAAAGAAAGTACCAGCACTATCAGGAATTAATCCAATGAGGCTAAAAGCTTGAATAAAACTCGCTTTTTCGTTAGCAACCACTATATCGCAGGCCAAAGCAATATTTGCGCCAGCACCTGCCGCCACACCATTGATAGCACCTATAATTGGTTTTTCAATATTTCGGATTCTTAAAATAATAGGATTATAATGTTCTTCTAGTATTTTTTTAAAACCAGGGTTTAATTCTGGAGAGGTCACTTCTTTTAAATCTTGACCTGCACAAAATGCTTTTCCATTTCCAGATAAAACAATTGCTCTCACAGCTTCATTGGTTTCACAAGCATCTAGTGTGCTTTGCAATCGCAAAGCCATTTCGCGATTGAAGCTATTAAACACTTCGGGTCTATTGAGCGTGATGTACGCTATATTGTTTTCAATTTTTAGTTCAATTGAATTGCTCATACCTATTTTATTTCTCTCAATCTGCGTTAAGGATTAAGGCTTTGTTGAAGCTCCTTAAAGTTTTTAATTTAAGAGCGACTGCCGAAAGCCTGACCCTTGGGTAACGCTATAATTATTTTACTTCAAACATTTAAAATAGTCGAATGGTTCTTGACAGTCTTCACATTTAAACAATGCTTTACATGCGGTTGATCCAAATTGACTCACTAATTTTGTGTTCTGCGAACCACAATTGGTACACTTCACTAATTTTTTTCCACCCAATAACGCCTCTTTATCCGCATCTACTTTTAAAGGTGCTGCGATACCATAATCTTCGAGTGCTTTTCTACCTTTGGCAGTAATCCAATCAGTAGTCCAAGCTGGAGCTAAGATCAAATCCACTTCCGACTGAAAGCCAGCTTCTAAAAGCACTTTTTTGATATCATCACCGATAACGTCCATTGCTGGACAACCGCTATATGTTGGTGTTATTTCTACTTTAACAACATTGTTTTCAATAACTGCTGAACGCACGACTCCCATTTCCATAATAGATAATACAGGTATTTCTGGATCTGAAACCTGATCCAGAATTGGTATAAGAATATGGTCTATATGTTGCTCAACTGTTGTCATAATTACCATTCCATATTTGGAAATGTTCGTTGCATGTATTGCAAATCACTTAATAAATAACCGAGGTGTTCAGTATGTACACCGTTCTTCCCACCCTTTTGAAACCATTTTGATTCTGGAGTTTCAAGAGTTGCTTCGGCTAAGACTTTAGTAACTTTGCTATAATAGGAATCTTTTAGTTCTTTTACATCAACTCCAGCACCTTCAGCAACCATCGCTTTATCTGCATCCGTTTGATGGAACAATTCGTCAGTATACGTCCACAGTCCATCGATTGCATCTTGCATTTTTTGATGACTTTCTTCCGTACCATCACCAAGACGCTTCACCCAATCTGACGAAAAGCGCAAATGATAACTCACTTCTTTTATCGATTTATTTGCGATAGCCGCAAGCGTGACATCATGGCTTTTCTGTAATTCTTGTAGCATTAATAAATGATAGACATCAAACAAAAACTGACGTGCCATGGTATAGGCAAAATCTGTATTAGGTTGCTCAACCAAGAGTACATTGATATACTCTCTCTCGTTTCGCAACATCGCAATACTATCTTCAGTTGCGCCGTTTCCTATTAACTTTGCTGCATATTGATAATAACTACGTGATTGCCCAAATAAATCCAATGAAATATTGGTTCCAGCGATATCTGTTTCTAAGTTTGGACCATGTCCGCATAACTCTCCTAAACGTTGCCCTAATATTAAGGAGTTGTCTGCTATTCCTAGAATATATTTATATAAGTGTTCTTTATTCATCTTTCTTAAATTGAGACCTTTCGACAGCGCTCAAGGTGACATTTAGTTTTCATTTATGATATTACAGTTTTCACTGGAATGACAATTATTACATATATTTTACTTCATCCGGTAAATCATAAAATGTGGGGTGCCGATACACCTTGTCTTGAGCAGGTTCAAATAATTCACCATTATGCTCTGGATTTGAAGCTGTAATATCTTTCGATTCTACAACCCAAATACTTACACCTTCATTTCTTCTTGTATAAACATCACGAGCATTTTCTAATGCCATGTCCGCATCAGCGGCATGAAGACTACCAAAATGACGATGTTCTAATCCGTTTTTACTTCTTACGAAGACTTCCCAAAGAGGCCAGTTTTTTTTCATCTTAAACTGCTTTATTTATGTTTTTATTTGCTTTTTTTTCTGCGTAGGCTACTGCTGCATCTCGCACCCATTCTCCACGTTCCCATGCACCAACTCTTGCATTCATACGTTCCTTATTACATGGTCCATGACCTTTAACTACTTGCCAAAACTCATCCCAATCAATTGCTCCAAAATCATAACATCCTTTTTCATCATTCCATTTCAAATCTGGATCAGGTATTGTTAGTCCTATTAATTCTGCTTGAGGAACAGTTTGATCTATAAATTGTTGACGCAACTCATCATTTGATTTGCGTTTCAATTTCCATTTCATAGATTGTTCGGTATGTACAGATTCTGCGTCTATTGGACCCAACATCATTAATGAAGGCCACCACCATCGGTTCAATGCATCTTGTGCCATTTCCTTTTGTTCAGGAGTCCCTTGCATCAATTTGATCATGATTTCATAACCTTGACGTTGATGAAAACTTTCTTCTTTGCAGACGCGAACCATGGCTCTGGCATAAGGCCCAAAAGAGGTATTACAAAGTGGTACTTGATTAATAATGGCAGCGCCATCAACCAGCCATCCAATCGCGCCCATATCTGCCCAAGTAATGGTCGGATAATTAAAGATGCTCGAATATTTCGCTTTACCTGAATGCAATTGATCATACAATTCATCTCTAGAAATACCTAAGGTTTCACAGGCACTATACAAGTAAAGTCCATGACCAGCTTCATCCTGAATCTTTGCCAGCAAGGCTACTTTCCTACGTAACGAAGGTGCTCTAGTAATCCAGTTACCTTCTGGCAACATGCCTACAACTTCTGAATGCGCATGCTGAGACATTTGACGAATATGAGTTTTTCGATATTTCTCAGGCATCCAATCTTTAGGTTCAATTTTCTCATCACGTGCAATTCGTGCTTCAAATTGTTCCTCTAAATCTTTTATTTGTTCTTCACTCATTCTTTAGATTATTAGTGAATAGTTATTCATTTCTATTTAAGACCTTTCGACTGCGCTCAAGGTGACATTACTTTGTTTTATGAGATCCTTTTTTTCAAAGGGATTTATACATCAAAATCCACAACAATTTTATCGCTTGTTGGAACCGCTTGACAACTTAGCACAAAGTTTTGTTCAACTTCTTTTTCTTCCAGTGCATAATTCACTTTCATTTCTACAGATCCTTCGACTACTTGACATTTACAAGTACTACACACACCGCCTTTACATGCAAATGGTAAATCGGCTCCAGCGGCCAAAGCACCATCTAAAATAGTATCAAAATCGTCATCCATCACAAAATGAAATTCTTTACCGCCATCTATAATAGTGACCTCTGTCCCTTCAGCTTTATGCTCTAAAACCTCAGCAATATGCAATTGACTGGCTTTAGTATCTCCAGTGAAAAATAATTCATAATGTATTTTATTCGTATCCAAACCAGCATCCATTAAATGATTTCTAATCAAAAATATCATGTCTTGTGGTCCACAAATAAAACAGTGGTTGGTATCTTCAATATCGATGAATGTCTTTGTTAATACAGACAGTTTTTCTTTATCGAATCGTCCATTTAAAAATGGAATGTCTCGTTGTTCTTTGGTTAAAAAATAAAAGACTTGAAAACGGCCAAAGAATTGATTTTTAAGACGTTCAATTTCTTCCTTAAAGATAATGGATTTTACGGTGCGATTCAAATAGAATAGTTTGAAAGTACTATTCGGCTCAGACAATAAATGTGTTTTAATAATAGAAAGCATTGGGGTGATTCCGCTTCCAGCCGCAAAGGCGACATAATTTTTTGAAGTTTCAGGCTCGACTTCGACATAAAAATGACCTGTAGGCTCCATTATTTCGAGCATATCTCCAGTTTTTAATTCAGTATTAGCATAGGTTGAAAATGCACCACCTGGAATTTGTTTTATGGCAACTTTCCATTGTTTATCCAATGGACTAGAGCATAATGAATACGAACGACGAATATCCTCATCTTTGATAATTTTACGCAATGTTAAATGTTGACCTTGTTTAAAATCAAAATCCTGATGAAGTTGTTCTGGAATATCGAATTTTACAACTACAGTATCCTTTGTTTCTTTATAAATATCTGCAACTTTTACGGAATGAAAATCTGCCATGTATCTGTAATATTTCTATAAAAATTAAAAAACTAACAATCGTTAGTTTGCATGACAAATTTACGAAATTTTTTTCAAACTATTTGCTAATTCCGTTAATGAGTATCTCGTTTAAGGTTGCAGACAATTCTTTAGGATTTAAATCTTCTTTCTTTGGAATCCATAAATACAAGGATCTCAAGGTAGATAACATTGAAAATAACATAATTTCAGGTTTTGATCCTCTTATTTCATTAGACTCAATACCATTCTTTAGGATAGCTCTAAAATTATCTTCATAATTATGTCTCAGCTCCATATAATAAACTAATTGATCTTCAAGATGCATCCAATCGTTATTAAGTGATGCCATGCCATTAGCATTTTGACTAGAGATAGTCACGTGAAGTTCAATAATATGTTTTAGTTTTTCGATATTAGATCTATCAGAAGCTAATATTTCATTCATCCCTTTGGTGAACAGCTCTGCAATAGAGATGATAATCTCTTTTAATATATCCTGTTTCGAATTGATATGATTATATAAACTTGCTGCACGCATTCCCATAGCACTGGCTAAATCGCGCATTGATACGGCACTATATCCTTTTTCTTTGAAAAGTTTTGCTGCTACTCTAACAATTTCTTCTTTGCGTGTTTCTTGTTTCATATGAGACGTTGAATATACAGAAAAATTTATCTTGTAACTCTTGTTACATTCGAAATGAAAAATATTAAAGTAATTTGTAAAAAAAATGAAATCATGGGATTATTAGATTTTTTAAACGGAGATAAAACTGAAAAAATTAAAGACTTTATTACAAGAGACGCTCTAATTATAGATGTTAGAACCATTGGCGAATTTCAACGTGGTGCTATTAGAGGCTCCAAGAATATACCGTTGCAGAATTTAAACTCTCAAATTAGTTCAATACTAAAACTTAACAAACCTGTAATTACCTGCTGTGCTAGTGGCATGCGATCTAGAAATGCAGCTTCGATATTAAAAAATCAGGGCATCGAAGTCATAAACGGCGGAGGCTGGCAAAGCTTAAGTTCTAAATTATAGCTTTAATCCTTGAAGCTCACTTAACGTAGTAATTGGGTTTTGGAATTCTTGTAATTAAAAACCTCCCTATAATGCCCTTCGGTAGCAACTAACTTCCCTACATTATTTAATTGCTCTTGAATTAATGCAGAAGTTTCTTGAAGTAGGATTTGTTCGTTATTCTTTTCTCCACAATATTTAAAAGTGAATAAAACAATTAATGTAATTACAATGCCAAAAAGAATTTTTCGCATCAATCAATATAGAAATTATTTTTTGAGCTCTAATTTTTCAGCAAAATAATCACAGAAATCCTTCATCGTGGCTGTCATTTTTTCATCTTGAGTCGCACGATTAAACGTATCACTCATCGCCACTAAAGTCTGGTGAAAAAATTGCTTCATTTCGTCAACAGGCATATCTTTTGTCCAAAGATCGATTCTCAAAGTCTCTTGACTTTTACTATCCCAAACTGAAAGCATCATAGCTTTAGCATCTTCGTTATTGATGCCTCCATCTTGAGCTGTCCATGATAATTTTTCTGGAATCCTATTCGCATCCAGTTCTACATTTAATTCTATTTTAGAAGTGATTATATCTGACATTATTTTTCGGGTTTATAATTAGCATTATTAAAAATTTCTACGGCATCTATTTGGAGCATGTCCATCAAAGAAATATCATTATTTTCCATATATGATCTTACGATTTTCCAACCAATAAATTGACCAAGTCTACCAGGAGAATCACTATCTAATTCTAAATAAAACTTACTAAATGGAGCTGGCGCAATGAATCGACTTGGCAAATCATTATCAGTACTGTACAACATTTCTTCTTCAATAAAATATCTCCAAATATATTGCTCATTTTCAGTCGCAAAAATGAATTCATTTGGAGCATACCCAATCTTTTCAGCATCTGTTTTAAAGGGTATCATTTTATCCTTAAAGTATAACGATTTACCAAAATAAATCATTTCATCTAATAAGGTTTTTCTCTGTGACTGATACGAATATTTTTCTGCATAACTAGAGGCCAAATCAACGACTATTTGTGATGGCTTCATATTTTGAACTAGATACTGTTGAATATTCCCATAAAAAACATGCTCTGTTCCTAAATAGTTATCCAAAGCAATTAGAGCTATAGTATCTGTAACAATTAATTTATTTCGATAATCCACAAAATTCGTTAACGTTATAACTCTTGGTGCTTCAAAAACCTTGTTGTAATATTTTAAATGTTGAAACAAACTTTTTATTTCTGGCTCAATGTTTTCTAATTCTCCAAATGCGGTATTTACCTCTTGCGACAATTGATGTTGAAGCGTATCATTCATTCTATCAATCCAAATTGAATCTGGGATTCGCTTTGAAAACAGAAATGGAAATGCTTGTTTCAATTTTGGAAGTTGATTTGAATCTGCTTTAGCAAAAGCCTTGTCAAATCGTTCGACTGTGAAATCAATATTTATATTCGAAATCTCTTTTTCAATTTTATCTTCGTTTTCACAAGAATAGAGACAAAAACAGATTAAGAGAATGGTTGCGAGTTTTTTCATGTTTAATTTTTACAAAAACTTAAACGGTATTAATTTTTATTAATTACGTGAATCCTTATTTTTGTTATGCAAAGGTACTATTCTTTGTTATAAATTCTTATAAAAATGCAAACAGAAAAAGTTGTTGATCATATTGTAAATTGGTTAAAAGAATATGCCATTAATGCTCGCGTCAATGGCTTAGTCATAGGTGTTTCTGGCGGAATTGATTCAGCGGTTACTTCGACGTTATGTGCTAAAACAGGTTTAGATTTATTGTGTATAGAAATGCCAATTCACCAAGCTGAAAGTCATGTATCTAGAGCACAAGAGCACATCTCACAATTAAAATCACGATTCTCTAATGTTAGAGATTTAAACGTGAATTTGACTCCTGTTTTTGAAGAATTTAAAACGGAAGTGTCACTAGTTGGGAAACAATCTATTGTGGACATGGCTTTAGCAAACACAAGAGCACGATTAAGAATGACAACTTTGTATTATCATGCAGGATTACATGGTCTTTTAGTTGCTGGCACTGGAAATAAGGTTGAAGATTTTGGTGTTGGTTTTTACACAAAATATGGTGATGGTGGCGTAGATTTAAGTCCAATAGCAGATTTATTAAAATCTGAAGTGTATCAAATAGGTGAATTTTTAAATGTCCCTCCTTCAATTATGAATGCAGCTCCTAGCGACGGATTATTTGGTGACGCAAGAAGCGATGAAGATCAAATCGGCGCTTCTTATCCAGAATTGGAATGGGCTATGCAAATGAAAGGGGAAGGTAAAGCTTTGGATGATTTTTCAGGAAGACAGCAAGACGTATTTAATATATTTATGCGCTGTAATTCAGCTAATCAGCACAAAATGACAGCAATACCAATTTGTGAAATCCCTAATGATTTGAAGTAATTAGAGTAATTACATAGGTAAAATACCCCAAATGTTGATTTTTTTCGTTACTTTTACTTACAAATCTCCACATTCTTGAATTTAAGCTATTTGAGTTCTGGCCTCTATAATTAACAAATCAATTAACACTAATTATCATGATAAAGGTATTGGTCGTAGACAATCATCCAATTATCAGAAAGGGTTTTGAGCTATTATTTGAGTCTCACCCAGAAATAACTGTAGTTGGCAGTATAGGCAGCGGAATTGAAATTTTTGAATTTATTAGACGTCATTCTGTAGATGTCATAATTTCTGAAATTGATTTACCAGAACTCAACGGTATAACAGCTTTAAGAGCAATCAAAAAAGAACATCTTGATCTCAAAGTGATCATGTTTAGTTATCACCCAGAAGAAATATATGCAATTAGCGTTTTAAAAGCTGGTGCTTCAGCCTATGTTTCAAAAACAGTCGAAACAGATACAATAATTGAAGCCATTAAAAAAGTGTATAACGGAGGCATTTATCTTAGTGACGCCATGGCTAAACACTTAACGTTTAATGACACTAAACGATCTAAAAGCAAGATGTACAAGCGATTATCTACAAGAGAGGTTGAAGTGCTAAAGTTAATGTCTTCAGGAAAAAAGAATAAAGAAATTGCAATTGAGCTGGATATCAATGAGAAAACAGTGAGTACTTATAAAGCACGTTTGTTTAAAAAATTAAACGTTTCTAATATCGTAGATTTGATACATCAAGCCAAACACATGGAATTGACTTAAAACTTGCTCCCAATTACTTTTCCTAATTTTCTAGACAATAACATCTTGAGTCCTAGGTAATCTTTCACATCTTCGAGGATTCCTCTTGAATTACTATTTTTTCGCAAAGTATCCGTTTGGTACTCTGCCACTTTTTTATCTATTAAAAAGCATCGTAAGCTTAATATGGTTTGATTAACTAATTGCGGGACTGTTTCATTTTTATCCTTTGGAATGATATGATTCCGTTCCCAATCATGTAAATTATAACGCTCATCTTCCATAAGTATCGTTGTAACTTCACTAGCCATATTTTGATCTAGTTTATTTACAAAATCACGTGTAGAAAATTCGGGCTCTTGATGCAAAACGTCTACTATAGAATAATAAAGTGATTTAAAATTAGGATTTGTAAACTGCATTTCATCTTCCTGTAAATCAAGATAAATTTTCTCAAATACTCTTGCCCGATTGGTAACTGGCTCTAATATAAGTTCACCAGAATCATTTTCTTTGAGCACCAAATCTTCAAAATCCTCAGTCTTAGAACCGTAAAGTAATAAAATCTCGATTATTTTCCGTTCCAATTCATATTGAAGATTTATTTTTCGCTTAGGCTCTTCTTTATGGATAACATCAAAGGCTTTCTTTTCTTGCTGTTGTTTTTTTCCAGCTTCCTGAGATTCCTTTTTGTGAATCTGCGCCAGCGTAGTAAAAAGAACATCTTCACTAATATCCATAATTCGCGAACACTCCTGGATATAAATTTCTCGCTTTATTGGATCTGGAATTTTACTAATACTATTTACAATGTTTCTAATAGTATCTGCCTTCTTTATAGGATCATTATCTGCTTCCTCAACTAATAGTGATGCCTTAAATTGTATAAAATCTTTTGCCTTAGAGTCTAGATAAACTGCTAATTCTTCGAGGGTATTCTGTTTTGCAAAACTATCTGGATCCTCACCTTCTGGAAACGTACAAACTTTCACATTCATACCCTGTTCCAATATGAGGTCAATCCCTCTTATTGAAGCTCTTATTCCTGCCGCATCACCATCAAAAAGAACCGTGATATTTTTTGTCAATCTATTAATTAATCGAATCTGCTCTGGTGTTAAAGCGGTTCCAGAAGACGCAACAACATTTTTAATTCCAGTTTGATGAAACTGAATTACATCAGTATACCCTTCAACTAAAAAACAATTATCTTCTTTAGCAATACTTTGTTTCGCATGAAATAAACCATATAATATTTTACTCTTGTGATACACTTCACTTTCTGGTGAGTTTAAATATTTTGCAGCCTTTTTATCCGCTTTTAATATCCGTCCACCAAATCCTAATACACGTCCACTCATACTATGAATTGGAAACATAACACGACCTTTGAATCGATCAAAACGTTTCTCATCCTTAACTATAGTTAAACCCGTTTTTTCTAAGAACTCTATTTGGTAACCTTGCTTTAAAGCTTCATCGGTAAACCCCTGCCACTCATCTAGTGAATACCCAAGATTAAAAGCTTTCATAGTTTCATCTGTAAAGCCTCGTTCTTTAAAATAACTTAAGCCAATCGCTTGACCTTGATCTGTTTTATGAAGGACCTTTTGAAAATATGTATTGGCAAATTCATTTACTAAATAAAGACTTTCGCGTTCATTAGCCTCTTCTTTTTGAGCATCCGTTTGTTCTGTTTCTTCGATTTCAATATTGTACTTTTTAGCTAAATACTTAATCGCTTCAGGATAGGTGAAATGTTCATGTTCCATCAAAAAAGTAACGGCATTACCTCCTTTTCCGCTCGAAAAATCTTTCCAAATTTGTTTCACTGGAGACACCATAAAGCTAGGAGAGCGTTCATCACTAAACGGACTTAAACCTTTGAAGTTACTTCCAGCTTTTTTTAGCTGGACAAAATCACCAATTACTTCTTCTATTCTGGCAGTTTCAAAAACTTGTTCTATGCTTGATTTTGATATCAATTGGAATACTTTTTTGCAGATTGTAAATGTACTAAATTTAGCATTGGGTAAGATATTTTATAAAACAAAAAGCTCTATTACAAAGAATAGAGCTTTTTAATGAATCATTCTTGAATTAATCTAAATCGAATCGGAATCCCATTGACAGGTTATTTTGTTCGAGTTGTTGATCTTTAAAAACTGTATTTAAATCATATTTCACATATAACCCAACACTTCCATATCCCAAATAGGCACTCAATCCATACACAAACGGCGAGGCATTATAATTCCGTCTTATCTTTTGTTTTACTTTATCGCCATCTTCTTTAAATTGCAATTTCTGTTGTGTCCCAATATTAAATCCCGCGTATCCACCGATTCCAAACTTGATTTGGCGATATGTTGAGTACCTGAAATAATTCTTCTTTTCTATTTTTTTTGATGGACCAAATTCAAAATGTATAGGAACTACTAGATTCGTAATTCTTAATTGAGAATCTCTCAATTCTGATGGAAATGATTCCAACGTTGTTATATTACCATCTTGAACATAATATTTATCATCTTTTATGGTCAATTTATTCCATTGAAAAGAAAACCCATACTTTAACCTTAATGTATTTGAGTTTTCAAACACTCTAGTTTTCCATGCAAATCCTAATTCAATAAAACCTGATTCAAGAAAGTTATAAGTGTCACCTATAGATTCTCCATCGACCAATGCATTATTAAATCCTATGGCAAAAACCAAATCACTAGTTGTTCGTTTGTCATATTTTCGTGGTTTATTTTTACCTCCAATTCTAAATTCTGAAAAGCTATCATCTCCATTAATACTTATATTGAATTGTGCCGTGTTATCTGAATCAAGAATATAATCCGAATCATTACGTTTTATAAGCGCTATTTTGTTGTCAACAATAGCTAATCTGTTTTCAATATTCAATGCTCGTTTTTTAGCCGCTTCCTTTTTTAATTTTTCAGCAGACTCATTTGTTAATTCACCTTGTTCCAAGCGTTGATTAATTGCTTCGACTTCCGTTTTTAAGAACTCACGCTCTTCTTTTTTAATGATCTCTTTTAGCTCATTAAGGGTTTCAATCTTATATTGATTGCTCGTTTTTTGAATGGAGTCCTGCGCATTGACTTGGCTTACAACGAAGCATAGTAATAACAGCACTACCTGTTTAGTAATAGTGTTCATAAGTGTTTGTTTTAAAATTGATGTTTCTTTTTTCTACTATTTTATAAGTCTCATTTAATTGAAACTATTAATTATTACGATCAGTAACTGCAGTTTTCACCGTATAATAACTGGATTTTAATGTTTTAAAAACTTTATCTCTAAAGGATTGATCCAAATCTGTCTCAACGACTTGCAGCAGGGCACTGGCATCAACCACTTTAGTGTTTTCCTTATATATTTTATTAGCTATAATTTCTCTTTCCGCTTGCTGTAAAAGCGCATCGATATCTTCTTCGGTAACAGATTTGCCATCTTCAGACATCATTTTAATTTGAGCGACGACTTCGTTTAGTTTTAATTGCTCAGGGGAAAGCTCTTCAAATATTGCACTTTCAACTTTTGTTTTTTCTTTTGTTTTTCCTGGATTCATCTGAGCATATTCTTTTGTTGAATTGCTTTGATTATTTACTATTGCATCCTCATTGTAATGTGAGTCATCCTCTGTTTTAATATCAGTCTTAATTTGTTCTACATCGGTTCTATTCTCTGAAGTAACAGTCGTGAATTGCGTCTCACTAAGAGTTAAATCTTCTTCTTGAATCTCTGGCTTATCAGTATTTATTTCAGCATCTGCATTCACGATCTCCATTGTTTGTTGTTCAATCTCATTCGTTTTAAACAACTGAGATGTAACCAATATAATTCCCACCATACTTGCAGCAGCTCCAATCCATAAATAACGCTTATTGTTTCTCTTCTTCCCCTGAATATCCAATCGATTTTCAAGTTTGCTCCACGATTCAACAGATGGCTGTAAGGTTCTTTTTTCAAGCTTGTCTTTTATATTTTCTTCGAAATTAATTGGTGCCATAGCCTGTATTATTTAATCCCACTAATGGGTTTTATTATTTAATGTGTTTTTCAACAAATTTGTTCATTACTTTTTTTAGCCTTGTCTTCTTGTCTCAAGTGCAATAATCATTTGTTGCAGCAGCTGTCTTGCTTTAAACAATTGCGATTTTGAAGTGCCCACAGAAATATTTAATACTTCAGCAATTTCAAAATGCTTATATCCTTCAATGGCATACATATTAAAAACCATTTTATATCCATCTGGCAATTCATCAATGAGCTGTTGTATTTCAGCGACTTCAATTTCAGATTCTATATTGTTGGTGTACCCATACTGAGTAACTTCTTCCACAGAAAACTCAATATTCTTTTCTTGTCTTAAAAATGAAATTGCCGATCTAACCATTATTCTTCGTAACCATCCTTCAAAACTGCCTTCATTTTGAAAGCTTTTGATATGCGTAAACGCTTTTAAAAAACCATTAAGCATTACTTCTTCAGCTTTATGCACATCTTTGACGTAATATCGACATATGCTTAGCATTTTTGGAGCGTGAGATTCATATAATATATGTTGAGCATCGCGATTATTTTTCGCAGCTCTTCTGATAAGCTCAGTGTTATTATTATGAAGTTGAATTACTTTCAAAAACAGTTTCATTAGGTCTTCTATTTATAGAGACGCAAAAATTGTGCAAAGGGTTGCCTGAGATGAAAATTAATAGTTATTTTTTACGATCAATGACGTAATTCACCATTAATTCTAGAGAATCTCTATAATCTGAATTTGGATAGTTTTGAAGTATTTGTAATGCCTCAGTTTGAAACTGTTTCATTTTAGTCACTGCATATTCTAAGCCTCCATTAGATTTCACAAAGGTAATTACCTCCTTTACTCGTTTTTTATCTTTATTATGGTTCTTAACAGAGTTTATGAGCCACTTCTTTTCTTTGGATGAACATTTATTAAGAACATAAATAAGAGGTAGTGTCATTTTTTGCTCTTTAATGTCAATTCCAGTTGGCTTTCCAATAGCCTCATTTCCATAATCAAACAAATCATCTTTAATTTGAAAGGCCATCCCAATGAGTTCACCAAACTGTCGCATCGTTTCTACATCAGATGTATTTGGCCTTACAGAAGCAGCACCAAGACTACAACAAGCAGCAATTAGAGTTGCTGTCTTCTGACGAATTATTTCGTAATAGATATTTTCTGTAATATCGAGTTGTCTTGCTTTTTCAATCTGTAACAATTCACCTTCACTCATTTCTCGTACAGCAACCGAAATTATTTTAAGCAAATCGAAGTCATTATTATCGATTGAGAGCAGTAACCCTTTAGACAATAAGTAATCTCCTATTAAAACTGCGATTTTATTTTTCCAAAGCGCATTAATTGAAAAGAAGCCGCGTCTTCGATTACTATCATCTACAACATCATCATGCACCAATGTTGCCGTATGAATTAATTCGATTACTGACGCGCCTCTATACGTGCGTTCACTTACTTCTCCATTATGTATCATTTTGGCAACCAAAAACACGAACATAGGTCGCATTTGCTTTCCTTTACGGTTTACAATATAATGTGTAATGCGATTGAGAAGTGCTACTTTACTTGACATTGACAGTAAAAACTTTTGTTCAAAAAGTTCCATCTCATAGTCAATGGGCTGTTTTATTTTTTCAGTAATTTTCAAAAGGAAACACGTTTTAACAAACCTAATAAAAATCGAGTAATTCTATTGACTTAAAAAGTAAATAATTCTATTTTTATACCTAAATTTTAAAGATGAAAAAATTTGCACTACTTATAGTATTTATTACTTTATATAATTGTAACAATGATGATGATAACTCTACACCAACACTCAATCTTACTCCAAACATTGAAGTTTATAATGAAGGTTTAATAGACAACAGCCTCGTACTTGCTATAGAAAATGCTGGAAACACATCGTATTTAATAGACAAAACAGGTGTACGAATCTATGAATGGAACTTTGACACAAGGCTAGGTAATGATTTAGAACTCCTTCCTGATGGGAAACTTCTAGGAATGTTTAAAGTTAATGCTCCAGAAATTAATTTTGGAGGAGCAGGAGGTACTGTTAAAATATTAAATTCAGATTCGAGTGTTGATTGGCAATACACCTACGCAACTAATGATTATATAGCTCATCATGATGTAGAAATACTACCTAATGGTAATGTGTTATTTATTGCTTGGGAAAGAATTAGTTCATCTACTGCACAACAAAATGGAATTAATGTAGATTCAGATATTTTCCCTGAAGCATTAATAGAAATAGACCCAACCACAAATCAAATTGTTTGGGAATGGCATAGTTTTGATCATATAGTTCAAGATTTTGATTTAAATGCATTAAATTATGGGAATATAAATGATAACCCAACTCGTATTGACATTAATTATAACAGCTCTATAGAAGGTGGCGATTTAATGCATGGTAACGGAATCGATTACGATGAAGCAAAGGATGTAATTTATTTTAGTATAAACTTTTATAGTGAAATTTGGGTAATCGATCACAGTACTACAACCGCTGAAGCCTCTTCAAGTTTGGGTGGAAATTATAATAACGGAGGAGATTTAATTTACAGGTTTGGAAACCCCGAAACTTATGATAATATAGGCAATCGACTATTTTACAACAACCACTTCCCAAATTTAATTGAAAAAGATGTTCCTGGAAAAGATAACATGCTCGTTTTTGTTAATAAAGATAATAACATAGAGCAATCTGCAGTTTACGAATTAAGTTTACCTGCTACCTTTAATCTTGAGGCAAATACTGACAACGAACCTAATATAGTGTGGCAGTTTACAGATGAAGATATGTATTCAAGAATTATTTCAGGAGCTGTTAGATTACCAAACGGAAATACACTTATTTGCGAAGGCGATTATGGTTTTTGGGAAATTACATCAAATGGCGACATAGCCTGGAAATATAATAGCCAAGGTGTTAGTCTTTGGAGATGTTATAATTATGAAAATTCTGCAATTTCTAGTTTAAATTTATAATTGTCTGCAGCGATTTTTTAAAAAAATGTATATTTGTTATACTATTAATTATTTAATACAAAATTATGAAAAAAATTACTTTACTTTTTATTTTAAGTTTAACTATGATTTCTTGGTCTTATAGCCAATGTACAACACAAAGCTACCAATGGCCAGATACAACTGTAACTATAGCTCCTGTACCTGGAGTACAACAAATATCTGCAAATAACTGGCCAGATAATGAATTTTCTGTCCTTACAGGTATTGTTCCTGGCGAAACATACACTGTTACTGCCGCAATGTACATAACGGTTACAGAAAGTGATGGAATAACAATAATTGGCCATGGTGCAAACTCGGTAACTTTTACGGCTGGAGCAGGGATTACTGACATTATATGCTATTGGACGCTTGATGCAGCTTGTAATGGCTCTTCTGGTCCTGACACTGTAACAGCAATTGAGTGTACAACTTGTGTCTGTACTGCAACTGCAGCTCCTAATGCTGTAACAACACCTACTCCAGCCGATGCTGCTACTGGTGTAACTATTATTGGTACTGGTGTTACTTTTTCTTGGGTAGAAGATACATCAGGAGAAGCGGTCGATAGTTTTGATATAAGCATTGGTTTAACAATCACTGGTGATGATATTGGCTCTCTAGCAGGTGCTACTAGTGGCAATACTGTTAATTTTGGTGCAACTAGCAATACAACTTATTATTGGAAAATCGATGCCATAAACTGCATGGGAACTACAACAAGTGCTGTGTGGAGTTTTACCACTGCTGTTTGTACAGAAACTGCAGCACCTGCTTGTACTACTGTAATAGCTCCTATTGATACCGAACCTGCAGCTGCAACTTCGGATGATGGCAGTGGCGGTCGTTCAGTTACTTTTTCTTGGGATGCTATAGCTGGCGCAAGCGGCTATGTATTTACTCTAGATGGCACTGCGTTAGGCACTGTTGCTGATACTACTGTAGATATCACTGGTTTAGATATTTTGACTTCTTACACATGGTCAATTGCTCCTGTAAATTGTTTTGGTACTGCAATTTTTTGTACTACATGGTCATTTACTACAGATGATGGATCTTTAAGTGTTAATGATTTTGAACAAAATTCATTCAATTATTTTTATGATAAAATTACTGATGTATTAAGTCTACAATCGGATCAATTAGCGTTTGACAACTTTGAGTTATATAACATATTAGGACAACGTGTTATGAATACTGCTCTGTCTCAAACCAGTGAAACTATAAATATGAGTACTTTAAAGGATGGTATTTATTTGGCAAAAGTCACTATCGCAGGTAGGACTCAGACGATTAAATTATTGAAGCAATAAGCTTTAATTTACTTTTATAATAAAAAAAACCAACGCTTTGCGTTGGTTTTTTTTATTAACTTTTATTTGCCAATTGGCCACAGGCAGCATCGATATCTTTACCACGCGATCGTCTGACAGTAACGGTTATATTATTGGCTTCCAGCATAGAAACATACATATCTATTGCCTTAGAATTAGCTTGTTGAAATTCGCCATCATCAATTGGATTATACTCAATTAGATTGACCTTACTTGGCGCAAACTTGCAAAATTTAATCAATGCATCTACATCTTTTTTAGAATCATTGATACCATCCCAAACAATATATTCGTAAGTGATTCTATTTTTTGTTGCGGCGTACCAGTGCTCTAATGCTTCTCTCAAACTATCCAATGGAAACGACTTATTAAATGGCATAATAGACGTTCTAACTTCATCTATTGCAGAATGCAAAGACACAGCAAGTTTGAACTTCACTTTGTCATCAGCCATTTTTTTAATCATTTTAGGTACACCAGAAGTAGATACAACAATGCGTTTTGGAGACATTGCCAATCCTTCTGGGGACGTTATTTTTTCGATGGCTTTAATCACATTATTATAATTCATGAGAGGCTCTCCCATTCCCATAAATACAATATTACTAAGAGGTCTGTTATGATACAGTTTACTTTCCTTATCTATGGCCACTACCTGGTCATAAATTTCATCTGGATTTAAATTTCGCATACGTTTCAATCTCGCAGTAGCACAAAACTTACAATCTAAACTACAACCAACCTGTGAAGATACACAAGCTGTAGTTCTATTTTTTGCTGGAATTAAGACCGATTCTACAATTAGACCATCGTGTAATCTCACGGCATTTTTAATAGTACCATCGCTACTTCGTTGCATCTGATCGACTTGAATATGATTGATAACAAAATTGTCTTCCAACATTTGCCTTGTTTCTTTCGAAACATTTGTCATATCCTCAAAATGATGTGCTCCTTTGCTCCATAACCACTCATAGACTTGATTACCTCGAAAGGCCTTATCGCCTTCTTTGACAAAAAATTCTCTAAGCTGCTCTTTAGTTAGAGCACGTATATCTTTCTTTTTGATTTCCATTAATTACAAAAGTAAATAAAAGAGTTTGTATTTGTTTGCATTAGCGATTAAAGTGGCATCCTTTTGTTTAGAAACAAAAGATATAACAGAAAGCGCGACACTTTTAAGCCATAGCTTAAGAGTGAAATGCCATAAAAAAAAGCCTCGTAATACATACAAGGCTCCCATTTTATTATAAATATACTTTATTATATAATCAGCATTGCATCTCCATACGTATAGAAACGATACTTCTCTTTGATTGCTTCTTCGTATGCCTTTTTCATAAAGTCATGACCAGCAAAAGCAGACACCATCATTAAGAGTGTTGATTTAGGTGTGTGAAAATTAGTAACCATACAATTTGCGATACTAAATTCGTAAGGTGGAAAGATAAATTTATTTGTCCAACCTGCATATGGATTCAAAGTCCCACTAGACGACACTGAACTTTCTATAGCTCTCATGGACGTCGTTCCAACGGCACAAATGCGTCTTTTGGTTTTTATACCATCGTTTATAATTTGAACTGATTTATCTTCAATGAATATTTCTTCACTGTCCATTTTGTGTTTTGATAAATCTTCTACTTCAACAGGATTAAATGTTCCTAATCCTACATGCAAAGTGATTTCAGGAAGCTTAACTCCTTTAATTTCTAAACGCTTTAATAAATGTTTCGAAAAATGCAATCCTGCTGTAGGAGCTGCAACAGCACCTTCATTCTTTGCGAAGATTGTTTGATAACGCTCTTCATCTTCAGGTTCAACTTCTCTTTTAATATACTTAGGAAGTGGTGTTTCTCCAAGTTCAGTTAATTTTTGACGAAATTCATTATAAGACCCATCATATAAGAAACGTAAGGTTCTACCTCTTGAAGTTGTATTATCAATGACCTCAGCTACTAACATATCGTCATCACCAAAATACAGTTTATTTCCTATTCTTATTTTCCTAGCTGGGTCTACTAAAACATCCCAAAGACGTTGTTCCTCATTTAATTCACGCAATAAAAACACTTCTATTCTAGCGCCTGTTTTTTCTTTATTTCCATACAAACGCGCAGGAAACACTTTAGTATTATTTAAAATCATGACATCGTCTTCATCAAAATAATCAATCAAATCTTTAAAATACTTATGTTCAATTGTTTGATTTTTTCTATCAAGAACCATTAATCTTGCTTCGTCTCTAATATCTGATGGACGATCTGCTAATAATTCTTCAGGTAGATCAAAACTAAAATGAGATAATTTCATATATTTTTATTTATAGTGTTTTAGTGTACTAAATTTAAAGCGGTCTCTAGTAAAAATATTAGACAAAAGCTCCAAATTGATTTCACAATTAGTTATTAATTTTAGCAAAGTTGCAAATATACAATCTCAAAGTAGGCCTTGTCAAGTAAATAGCAGATTATTATTTACTTAATTGAAAACCAATAGCATTTAAATCATCCCAAAACCTAGGATACGATTTAGAAACCACATCGGCATTTTCAATTTTTAGATTTGTTTTTAAGGCTAGAGGAGCAAAAGCCATAGCCATGCGATGATCATTATATGTAGAAATTGTTATTTCATCATTAATTATCGTCGAAGCCTCTAAGCTCAAGGAATCATTAGTAACAGAGACAACACCTCCTAACTTTTCCAATTCTGTTTTTAATGCTATAAGGCGATCAGTTTCTTTTATTTTTAACGTATGAAGCCCGCTTAAATGGCATGCTATACCTAAAGCAAAACACGTTACAACTATAGTTTGAGCAATATCAGGAGCTTTATTTAAATGAAATGATTTTGTTTCTAAATTCTGACTTGTCTTTTTTAGTACGATACTCGTATCTTTAAATTTAGTAAAAACACCAAAGTCCTGATATAGTTCAGCTAAAACAGAATCTCCTTGAAATGAATTTTGTTTATATGAAGTTAATCTGATTTCAGTATTAATCGGACTTAATGCCACTATACTATAATAGTAAGATGCAGAGGACCAATCTGATTCGACCACTATTGTTGTGGAATTAATAATTTCTTTAAACGGTTTTACAAGTATCAACTGGTCATTAAAACTAGTTTCAACTCCTAATTGATTCAGCAAATTCAAGGTCATATTAATATATGGCAGCGATGTCATATCACCAATTAATGAAAGCTCTAGGCCATTCCTCAATTGGGGAGCAATTAGTAATAAAGCAGATATATATTGACTACTTACATTTGCATCAATAGATACTTTATTTATATCAAGAGTTTTTCCATTAATAATTAATGGTGGATAACCTTCATTTTCTAGATATTCTATATCAGCTCCCAAACGCCTCAATGCATCAACTAAGATTTCAATTGGACGTTCTTTCATACGTTGAGATCCTGTTAAACATACTTTTCGTTCGTCTTGAATTGCATAAAAAGCGGCAAGAAAACGCATGGCAGTACCAGCGTGATGAATATCAACACTATCTGCAGGCGATTTTAGGGCCTTTTGCATTAAAACCGTATCATCGGCATTAGAAATATTTTCAATTTGAATTTCAGGGTAAAGCGCTTGCAATACTAATAATCTATTGGATTCACTTTTAGAACCTGTAATGGTCACTTCAGAACCTGATACTATATTTGATTTTTTAAGTTGTAACGTCATGCATTTGAACCACCTTAATACCTGTTGAATTTATTTTAATTTCTCATTATTATGATGTCTATCATGATCGCGATTGGTTTTTAGTTCTAGCTTCTTATCAAAAGCTTCTTGTAAATTCACTCCAGTTTGATTTGCTAAACACAAAACAACAAAAAGCACATCCGCTAACTCTTCACCTAAATCTTTATCTTTATCACTCTCTTTTTCGCTTTGTTCACCATAGCGTCGTGCAATAATACGTGCTACTTCACCAACTTCTTCAGTGAGTTGTGCCATATTAGTGAGTTCATTAAAATAACGTACACCATGTGCTTTAATCCAATCGTCTACAATTTTTTGGGCGTTTTGAATGTCCATTATAGTATCTTTTTTAGAACAACTTTTTCAGTTTCATTTTCAACAATTTGTCTATAAAATTCTTTAAAAGCATGATAATTATTTGGTAATATCATGGTAGTGGATAGTTCCATATTTATCAAAACTTGCAAATAATTTCCATTTTGTTTTATAATATAACTAAACTTTCCAGAATCTGAATCATAAATAGTAGCAAAATTCTCTGGTAAGGATTCAATTTCATAACCTTCAGGAAGCGCTACATTGATTACATATTTACTACTCACTGGGTAATTGATACTGATTGGATAATTTCGCGTGTCCTGTTTGAAAGGGTTCTCTTTTGTAGCAAAAAATAGCATAGGTGAAAAATATAAGTTATCACCAATTTCCTCAATGGCGCCATTTAAATTGTAGTCATATGATGATTGAACAGGTTGTAACGGATCGTTAATGCTCTTTAATTCTAAATTATTAATCTCAATTTCACCATTATCTTTTTCTAAATACTTTATATGATCTTCAGCACTAATATTTGCGAATCTTTGGCGATACTCCATAGCCAAATAATTAGTTTTACTAGTTCTAACTTTACCTTCAACACTAAAATCTTGGTTTATTTTCGCATTTAAAAATATAGATTCCTTAGACATAGCATTCACTGCCAAATCCATCCATACCGAACTTCCATTCTCTCTTATAACACGACCTTGCCAATTCAAAACACGTGTAGGTAATATATTAAATGTACTGTATAGGTTTGTTGCATCAAGTAGCATATTAAAGCCTTCATTTTCTATAAAACATATCACATAATTAAAACCTTGGCGTGTAGGAAATAATGGAATTCCATTATTTTTGGTGCTTATTAATACTGGATTGGCATTAATTCCTGCATAACGTAACATTGCAATGAGCATTAAGTTTATTTCGGCTGTATTACCTACACCCTCCTTATAAGCTTTCCTTACGCCAACATCAGTAGTATATCCATAATAGCTATTCCATTTAACTTTAGATTTTACAAAATTATAAATCAAATTAGTCTTTACTCCCAAATCACTTTCACCCGAAATTAAGGCATCAATATCATCTTCAAAATAACTTTTTTTACGCAGTTGATCACCAAAACTAGGGATATCATAAATAGTTTTCGTTACTTTTTCCCATGACGTAGCATAACTATTAGTCATTCTATTTGGAAATCGCGTCATACTTAGCTCCATGATTAATTTGGCCGCATAATTATTAATATTATCAACCATAGGTTCATCTCGTAAGGCTGGCACATTAGACAACTTACTCGAAATCACATCTTCGATATACGCAAAAGGAATAGACACATTTCTACGGCTTGTTTCAAGTTTAGGATGGTAAGCCGCTCTAGGATTTAAAAGTTTATTGAACACATAGTATTCCGGTGTTTTGACATAGACTTCATACTTTTTAACAGGTATGGAATACTGCAATTTAATATCATCAATTTGTTTGTATGGTGAAATTATCTCGTATTTAATTTCAATAACACTACCTTCCTTAATATTTGGTAACGTCAATGTTTTATACTTCCAATATTTGTTTGCTACCTCATCAAAAATTCCATCTTTTTTCAGCTTTTCCTTAACGACTTTGCCACCTTCTAAATTATAAGTATATGCCTTTAATGTTTGTAGTTTCTCACTATTAGATGCCGACTTATTGTATAATTTAATTTTCTTAGTAGCCCAATTAAATCCGTCCTTATTATAAATTTTAATGCGCTCATGAACACTAATAATTTGAAAAAAACCGTCTTCATTTTCTCTGTACTCAAATCTCACATCGTGCTTTTTATAAAGTATTGTGGCGTTAGCAATGGTATCGTTAGGATTAATCTTTTCTTCTAATTCCTCAACTGAGACTTTACCAAGTTTATAGTTTTGTCCTTGTACGGTAAAAGCAAAAATAATGAGGATGATGGTGCTAATGTTTTTGATCATGGTTAGGGTTTTGAAATTAATACAATTTTTGATTTATCGTGTTTAACTATCTCAGCTACAAAAGCTCTATATGAATTGTAATCTTCATTTGAGTAATAGCCTTTATTAAGAATTCGAGTCCTATAATATTTTAATGTATGCTCGTCCACTTTTTCAATATGCATACTATAGGATCCAAACATATTGGAAATAGACACAGATTTTGGCATTGCCTCAATTTCTAAACTTGGATCAATATTGATAGTAAACTCATCGGTATCAGTAAATCCTCGCTCAATTTCAAAATCCAAAGCTCTCTTTTTATAACGTGTTGGTATATAGGTTACACGATTTAGAACATTAGGCTGAAACAATAAACGTGTTCCGCTTTTTGACGCATAGTTTTTAGCCGATAAATTAATGCTTTCAGTGAAAATGATTTGGTCCTTATTATTGTCATAAGAAATGTCGTCAACTTTTAAATTATTAACATAATCCCATTCATTTTTGTAGTGCAATTCTTGATCTTTTAACGGTGAATTTTGATAACCTTCACGAAGCGCATATTGATAGCCTTCTGATTTAATATTAACTTTTGCTTGTATTGTTCCTTCAACATCTAAATCAATAGCTGCTTTTACAACTTGTAGGTTTTCTTCAGTTTTATATATTTTTGTATGCACAATTTTACCACCTTCAGGTGTAATTATCAGAACATCTCTATCATCAGTAAAATTTGCAATATATCCAAAAGGATTTGTTTGACTAGTACACTCCAACCATATGTCTTCTTCTCCGTTTGGAATATTCAAAATTACGTGATTTGTCATACCTAAAAACGTAACAAACTCCTTATCGATATCAACGGTATTACTTGAAGATGCATATACTCTTGAGTAATTTGATTCAACACCTACGACGTCCATTAGTGCTTTAGTATAATTAGTCAAACCTTTACAGTCACCATATTTAACCTCATCCACTCGAGACGCTGCAATTGGTTGAATTCCACCAATACCTTCTTGAACACTAATATATCTTGTACGATCTTGAACATACTTATATACGATTTTAGCTTTTTCGATTGGATCATCAACACCTTCAACCATAGCTTTGATTTCTATTTTTGTTGACTGAGAAAGCTGTGTTCTGTCTTTTAATAATTGATCATACATCCATTTACCAAGATTACCCCATTCGTCAGAATATCCAACATAGCCTTCATAATAAAACTTCTTAGGTGTTACTTTCAAATGCGGGGCAAAATCCTTGAACATAGGACTGTAGGCTTCAGGCTTTATGGCTATAACATTTTTAGCTTCATAAGACAACAAACCTTCTATACTATTATTCGTGATTTCATATCCATCCAAATGATATTCCTTTTTTTTAATCCCAACTTCATCATTATAAGCGATTTCAAATTTACTTAGTTGAGTACTAATATAATATCCCTCTAACGGATTCCAGCTTGGCAAATATGCGGTATTTATAGAGTTAATTTCATAAGTAAATTTTACCGTAAAAGGATATTCTGTAGCTGTATAATCTAGATATTTAATACGATCATCGTCATATAGAGAATTATCGCTCACTGAAGACACATCTTCAAAATCAGATTTTCTAAACTTTTCTATTTCCTTTCCGTACTTATTGTAAATAATAGCACTTAATTTTTTAACTGTTCTACTTTGATCATAACTAATCTGAGCATCAATATTTCTTTCTCCTTGTTTATTAAAAACTGTTATAATTCTAGTATACTTTTCATTCAAATTTCTCAACCCTGAAATATCAAGACTCCTATAATCATATCTCACAACCGCATTGGCTTTTACCATAAGTTCGGATGGTATTGTATGGACTAAAAATAAATCTTCGGATTGAGCTTCTGAATAGGTAACAAAAAGTAGGCAGAAAAATAGTGGAATAATCCCTTTTAGCATGGTTTTTAATTTAGTCTATAAATGTAGATATATTTATTTTTCAAAAAAGTGATAATTATCATTTAAAATAGCTTCTTTTAAGATAAAATGAAATTAGTATAATAATGCAAGGTATGACGATGTATTTAAGCTCACTCAAAATAACTTCAGCTCCCCATTTTGAAAAAAATTTGTCAATTCCTATAGGTGATACTTTTATTCCTCTAAATGAAAAAAAGTAGCGTTCATTTACAAATGGAATAAAAAAACCAACACCTCGTCCACCACTTGTCATCGCATCTAATATGCCATGTGATATCGTACTCAAGAACAACACAATTGCATAAAGTAATTTCGTTTTTTTACCAAACAGTAGTGATAATCCAATGGCCCAAACTACGGCGAATAAAATTGAATGTGTAAATCCTCGATGACCAAACATATGTTCGTAAGGAATTCCAAATTTAAATGCCAATACGTCAATATCCGGTAGAATTGCCGAAATCATAGCCAGAACAACAAGGCCCTTGGACACTTTTTCACTTGATACTCGAGAAATTGTATAAGCTACCATTCCATGGCCAAAAACAGAAGCCATTAGCCTTTGTTTTTAGTATCAATGATAATTGTAACAGGCCCATCGTTTAAGAGCTCCACCTTCATATCAGCACCAAACTCTCCTGTTTGAACGTTCTTTCCGAGATCTACAGCTAATTGATTCACAAAATTTTGATATAGTGGAATAGCTATATCGGGTTTAGCAGCTTTTATATAACTCGGTCTATTTCCTTTTTTAGTATTTGCGTGAAGTGTGAATTGACTCACCACAATAGCGTCTCCATTACTTTCTAATAAGGATGTATTCATAACTAAATTCTCATCATTAAAAATGCGAAGGTTCGTAATCTTATTAGACAACCAATCAATATCTTCTTGTGTATCCTCATCAACGACACCTAATAGCACCAGAACGCCATTATTTATTGATGCTACTTTTTTTTTAGCTATGGTTACACTTGCTCTTGAAACACGTTGAATAACTGCTCTCATTCGTTATCCCAATTATCCGTTCGGTAATGTTCATCTTCACCGTCAAGTATTTGAACATAACTTCTATATCTAGAAAATGATATTTCATCATTATCTAAAGCTGCTTTCACCGCACATTTGGGTTCTTCAAGATGTAAGCAATTATTAAATTTACAATCTTGTTTCAATGCGAAAAATTCAGGAAAATAATCGCCTACTTCTTCTTTGTCCATATCTACAACACCAAAGCCTTTTATTCCAGGAGTATCAATAATTTTAGCGCCAAAACTTAAATCAAACATTTCAGCAAATGTAGTGGTATGTTGCCCTTGACTATGCTGCTCAGAAATGGCTTTTGTTTTTAGATCTAAAGTAGGTTCAATTGCATTTACTAATGTTGACTTTCCAACTCCTGAATGCCCAGTGAACATACTCACTTTATCTTGCATGAGGTGTTTTACTTTATCCATATTTTTACCTGTTTTCGCGGAAATCCCTAAACATTCATATCCTATCTTTCGATATATCGCAGCTAAATATTTCACTTCCAATACGGTGTCGTCATCGTAGGTATCAATCTTATTAAATAGTAAAATAGTTTTAACAGAATAGGCCTCGGCTGTAACCAAAAAACGATCTATAAAACTCGGAAATGTAGGCGGGTTATTGATCGTGATTAATAAAAAAACTTGATCAATATTTGAAGCAATAATTTGTGTCTGTTTTGATAGGTTTACCGATTTCCTAACAATGTAGTTTTTACGATCCTGAATAACAGAAATCACACCTGTAACCTCATCATTATTTGTTTCCAATTCAAAATCGACAATATCTCCTACTGCTATTGGGTTTGTACTTTTAATTCCTTTTAATCGAAATTTACCTTTAATCCTACACAAATAGGTCGTGCCAAGTTCTGTTTTGACGGTATACCAACTCCCTGTAGATTTATATACAATTCCTATCATTAATGACCCAATTATGAAACAAAATAACAATTTTTAAACAGAAGAAAAATGTATATTCACGACTTAATTATAAAAAACTTCAATAATATGAAAAAATTAGTACTCGTAATTGCTTTAGTTTTTGTTTCAATTAGTGAAATAAATGCACAAGTTGAATACAAAATTATTACAAGTGTAGAATCCATTGTGCCTAATGGTGTTGGAAGATCTCGTTTAGTTTCGACTTCTGAAGATAGAAATTATAAAGATTTTACGTCGGTACGATCTGATGACAAAAAAGAAGATAAACGAAATAAATCTGACCGAGGTGACATTAGAGTAAAAAACTTTGAGGAGACCAAATTATTGAATTTTTATAATATTGGAGGCATACGTTTTCAAAATATCGCTGCCAATGACGCCGTATTAAGTTCAAAAATCAATACGATGATTGAAGAAGGCTGGGAATTAGCATTTGTAACTAGCGCTGTAGAAAGTGAAGGTGGTAAAGGCGATGGTAAAGGTATTTTTATTACGCGATTCATTTTTAAGCGAGATAAAGCATGAAGCTAATAAAAAAAGTCTCGCAAATTGCGAGACTTTTTTTATCCATTTATTATCTTTTCTTGGTGATTTATAGATTCTTGGTGAATGGCTTTAAACATTTTCAAGATAAACTCTTCACTTAAACCTTTATCCTCGCCTTCAAGAACCATTTTTCCCAAAATTTCATTCCAACGCTTACTTTGTAGAACGGCAACGTTTTTCTCTTTCTTTAGAATTCCTATTCCATCAGCAACTTTCATACGCTTACCTAATAATTCAATAATTTGATTATCAACCACATCTATTTGAGCTCTTAAATTATTCAGCTTGATGTTGTATTCAGTTTCAGAATCCGTTTCTTTTCTAATTTTTAAATCCTTCGTCATCTGAATTAATGCCTTAGGTGTTATTTGTTGCGCTGCATCACTCCAAGCATTATCAGGATCGAAATGCGTCTCTATCATGAGGCCATCAAAATTTAAATCTAATGCCGCTTGAGATACATCAAAAACCATATCTCTTTTTCCCGTAATGTGAGATGGATCACATATTAAGGGCAAATCTGGAAATTTAGTTTGCAATTCGATGGCTAACTGCCATTCTGGATTATTTCTGTATTTAGATTTTTCATAGGTCGAAAATCCTCTGTGAATAACGCCAAGATTTTTAATATTTGACGAAGCCAATCGCTCTATTGCACCCAACCACAATGGTAAATCCGGATTTACAGGATTCTTAACCAATACAATTTTATCAGTACCTTTTAACGCATCAGCAATTTCTTGTACAATAAAGGGACTCACTGTTGATCGTGCACCAATCCATAATAAATCGATATCATGTTCCAACGCGAGTTCAACATGAGCTCTATTAGCAACTTCGGTGGCTGTCTTTAATCCGGTTTCGGCTTTCACTTTTTGCAACCACTTTAAACCTAAAGCACCAACACCTTCAAAATTTCCAGGTCGCGTTCTTGGTTTCCAAATTCCCGCTCTATAATAATTAACATCAGTATCTTTTAATTGTTGTGCAATATTTAACACCTGAGCTTCAGTTTCGGCACTGCATGGACCTGCAATAACTAAAGGGTGATCCAACTTCATATCATCTAACCAGGTTCTTAATTCTTTTCTGTTTTCCATGTTTTCCTTTTTATGCAATTCCGTTTAAAATGTCTTTTATATGATTGGTGTTTTTCATTTCATTAAAGATTTCATCAAAATCATCAGTCTCCATTGCTGTTTTAAATCTTACTAAATTTTGAATATACTCTTCTAATGTTTCAATAACATTATGCTTATTTTGTTTAAATATAGGCGTCCACATTTCTGGCGAACTTTTTGCCAAACGTACCGTACTCTCAAAACCACTGCCAGCCATATCAAAAATATCTCGTTCATTTTTTTCCTTTTCAATAACCGTTTTTCCTAACATAAATGAGCTTATATGTGATAGATGTGAAACATAAGCAATATGCTTATCATGAGCTTCTGGGTTCATATAGCGGATACGCATTCCTAAGTCTGAAAATAATTGCAGTGCTTTCTCTTGTAGCTTAAACGCTGTTTTTTCAACTTCGCAAATGATATTAGTTTTATTCTTAAACAAATTTAAAATAGCTGCTCTCGGCCCAGAATACTCAGTTCCGGCAATGGGATGCATTGCTAAAAAATTTCGCCGTTTACTATGATTCTCTATACGTTTACATATGTCTGATTTTGTTGAACCAACATCAATCACAAGCGTATTATCTGAACTATGGTCCAAAATTTTAGGCAATTCAATAACTGCTACATCGACTGGAATTGCAAGAATTATTAAATCTGCATTTGATAAATCAGTATAGCTCGCTTCTTGGTCAATAATATTTAAATCTAAAGCCTCATTTAAATGGTCGGGATTACTATCTATACCATAAATTTGTACGTTTTGATTCTTGTTCTTAATATCTAGAGCTAGACTACCTCCAATTAACCCGACTCCTATTACATATATATTTTTCATAACACTCTAGATATTGCTTCTTCTATGTTTTCTGTTTGTGAACACAACGAAAATCGAATATAACCTTCACCATTACTTCCAAAAATGGTTCCAGGTGCAATAAAAATTGAATTTTCTTTTAAGATTACATCAATAAATTCTTCTGCTTGTACGAACGTCGGTAATTTTGCCCAAACAAATAAACCTGAGGCATTTTTATCATAAGTACAATTTAACGCATCAGCCAGTTTCCAAATTAATTCACGACGGGTTTCATACACACTATTCAAACTTAGGTGCCACATTTGAGAACAATTCAATGCTTCTATAGCGCCTTTTTGAACACCATAAAACATACCAGAATCCATATTACTTTTCACTTTCAATATAGCATCTATATATTCCGATTTCCCTAAAACCATACCTACTCTCCAACCAGACATATTAAATGTTTTACTCAAAGAATTGAGCTCTAAACAAACATCTTTTGCATTTTTATATTTTAAAATACTTCTAGGATATTCGTTCAAAATAAAACTGTAAGGGTTGTCATTTACAACCAAAATATGATACCGCTTTGCAAAAGCAATAATGGCTTCAAATATTTTATTCGAAGCAGTTGCACCTGTAGGCATATGCGGATAATTTACCCACATCATCTTCACTTTGCTAAGGTCTAATTGCTCCAGTTTTTTCAAATCTGGCATCCAATTATGTTCCTCATTTAAATCATAAAGCACTGGATTTCCACCGACTAATTTAGTGACTGCGGCATACGTAGGATACCCTGGATTTGGGATTAGTACTTCATCGCCTTCATTTAAAAACGCCATTGAAATATGCATTATCCCTTCTTTACTTCCCATTAGCGGTAACACTTCCGTTTTCGGACTTAACGCCACACCAAAATGTGTTTTATAAAAATTGGCCATAGCCTCTCTAAGCTCTGGTAATCCCTGATAACTTTGATATTTATGAGCTGTTTCATGTTTCAAACTTAAAGTCATGGCATCAATAACCTTTTGTGGCGGATCTAAATCTGGGCTTCCAATTCCTAGATTAATTATGGGCTTACCGTTTGCCTTGAGTAAATTTACTTCTCTCAATTTTTTTGAAAAATAATACTCTTCTACAGTTTGCAATCTATTAGCTACTTTAATCATAATCTTGCATTTTTGTATTCGCCTAATATTTTAAAATCTTCCGCCATAAGTTGCATTATAGATTTTGCTTTTTTGTAATCATTATAATCTTCAAAAGTAACATCTACAAAAAAAGCATATTTCCAAGGTGTTTCAATTTTAGGTAACGACTGTATTTTAGTTAAATTTAATTTACAATCGCTTAAAACATTTAATAGTGAAGCCAAGCTACCGCGTTTATGCTCTAATTCAAATTTTAAAGATGCCTTATTAATTTGTTGTTCAGGCATTTCAGAATTTGATGTTTTTACGATTACAAAGCGTGTTTCATTATGTGTAATCGTTTGAATACTTCTGGATAGAATTTCTAATCCAAATAATTCAGCAGCGAGATGACTTCCTATTGCAGCAACATTATAAAGTTGGTTCTTCTGGATACGTTGAGCAACCTCAGCTGTATCCTTATCCTCTATTAATTTAATGTGTGGATAAGACTTAAAAAATGTCTTGCATTGTAAAAGTGCCATTGGATGAGAATACACTTCTCGAATATCGTTAATTGATTGATTTGGCAATGCCATCAAATGATGTTGAATGTCTAAAAAATGTTCGCCAATAATATGTAAATTATGCTGGTCAATCAATGCATAATTTGGAATTATTGAACCCGCAATTGAATTCTCAAGCGCCATAATTACCGCATTGCTTTTCTTTTCTAACAAACGCTCTACTGCCAAATCAAATGATAAACATTCGTTGACAATAATATCTGTTTCAAAAAATTGCTGTGAAACAATATGATGAAATGATCCTTGAATTCCTTGTATAGCTACAGACTTTATCATAAAAAAAAAGTCTCGATTTTCATCGAGACTCATATTTAATTTATAGGTTTTAAACTATACATACAACATCTCGTTTCTTTTGCTAAAAAAGAAATAGTTCCAGTTATAATATGTATAATTTGTTTTTGTAATCATAATATATGGGCTAAAGTAACTAATAAAATGAAAAAACAAAATGTTATAAACTATTTTTTAATCGCTTAGGTTAGAAAATTGTTAAATAGGACTTATTTTATATGTAAGAATTCCTATTTTTGAGTAAACAACCACATTACATGTCTATAGAAGTAGAAAATATCTCAAAAACGTATGGCAGTCAGAAGGCATTGAATGATGTGTCTTTTAAAATAAACAAAGGTGAAGTTGTTGGTTTTTTAGGACCAAATGGTGCTGGGAAATCTACCATGATGAAAATTTTGACCACCTATATTGAAGCTACACAGGGCCTAGCGAAAGTGAGTCATTTTGATGTTAAAACTGATGCAATAAATGTCCAAAAACGTGTCGGTTATTTACCAGAACACAACCCTTTATACTTAGACATGTATGTAAAAGAGTATTTACGTTTTAATGCTAGTATTTATAAAGTTTCAAAACCAAGAATTGAAGAGGTTATTGAACTTACAGGTTTATCTCCGGAGGCACATAAAAAAATTGGTCAACTCTCAAAAGGCTATAGACAACGTGTAGGTTTAGCAAATGCGATATTGCATAATCCCGAGGTTTTAATTTTGGATGAACCTACCACAGGTCTTGATCCGAATCAACTTGTAGATATCAGACATTTAATTAAGTCCCTTGGGAAAGAAAAGACTGTATTTCTATCAACACATATTATGCAAGAAGTTGAAGTGATGTGCGATCGTGTTATCATTATCAATAAAGGCGAAATTGTGGCAGATAAAAAATTGCAAGAACTTCGCGATGAAAACGAGCAAACCGTTATAGTAGAATTTGATTATCGTGTAGAAGATGCGTTTTTACTTAAATTACCGCATGTAAAAACGGTGACAAATACATATGGTTTTGTTTATGAAATCACTTTTTCTACTGTCAACGACATGCGTTCTTATGTTTTTGATTTTGCTCATGACAATCAGTTAAAGATATTGCAACTCAATCAAAAAAACGCGAGTTTAGAAAGTTTATTTAGAGCATTAACGATGGAAGCTAACTAAGCGCTAGTCATCAAAAATAAGTCGGCCAGTATAAAATTCTTCTACTGCTACTGTTGGCGGCTCATTAATTGAAATCACATTGCCAGTACTACGCAATTCACCTGAAATAGAAAGCTGAGGATTGACAAAAATATCATTTGTACCACGATGATAAATAGCAACGTTTTGGGCAATTAAAGCTTCACCTTCAAAACGCCCTGAGCCAGAGAAAAATCCAACATATAAATTTTCAGTATGTCCTATCAAATAAAACGAAGATATATTATTTGCGACAGCTCTTAAATTTATTGCATTAACCTGCATTCTAAAATCTCCAACAGTAAACGTCCCAACAGCATTAAAATCTTCGCTTATGAGCTCCAAATTATCAAAATTTAGCACACCATCTGAAGAGATATCATATTGTGTTGAACTCCGAATTGAATTTAGATTTGGTGCTGTGACATATACTTTTGTAATTCCATAGTCACGAACATAATTACAGCTATTATGATCTGTTAGTATCAATTCATTTCCTATTACCTCAACCTCAACATCATTCATTAAGTTTTCACCAGTTTCTACAACAACTTCAAATTCCGCACCTTCCTTTACTATTAATTCAATATCACGATTCACTAATACCTTTTCAAATGGGTCAATACTAAATTCTTGTTGTATAATAGATCCTGAGGTTTGAAAACAGTCCCCAACGTCTTCGCTATTGCAAGCAAACACCAAAAACAACCCAAATATATAAACCGCTTTTTTCATAGTTATAATCTAATTCCGATTCCAAATTCTACTGCTTCTGCCTTGGCGGCGTGGGACTTTAAAGTTAGAGCAGCAAACCACTTATCTCCAAAATAGCGTTTTAAACCAACTCTTATATACGTTTTACCTTCAAAATCATAAGGATAATATACATAATACCCATACTGAGTAACCAAGGACATTTTATTAATAAATAATTCGTGACCAACAAACAATCCTACACGTTTATAATCTGCAGATCCATCTTCATTCGCATCTGGGAAAGCCACAGCTTTATATTTAATATATTCTTTCAAAAAATTCGAGAAAAAAACGTCAGTTCCCAATTGAAATGCACTTGTATGATTAATACGTTTATCTGCATACGCTGATAAAATATAAAACGGATATTGCCCAGAACCAATCACATCACTTTGATTAATTCCACTTCTAAATACAATATTATATTTTATAGGCTGAGAAAACTTTTCTTTAGTTAACGTATCAATATATTCTGGAGTTTCATCATCTAAATTATATGTGAGACCAACATTTAGTGTCATGGAGTTTACACTTGTATTTGGGGCTTTTACATTGGCATTTGAATAATGAAGCAATGAAAACCCAACTTGTATGCCTAGATTATCTATTAGACGTTCTTTTTTATAATTAAGCATCACATAGGTACTGCTCAAAAAAGTAGAGCCAAAGGCTATATTTTTGTGATTATCTTCTCTATGGTAGGGATTCGTATTATATGCTAAACCTTGCCCAATTCGAAACATTAAATGTCGTTTCAAAAAGTAGAAATTATAATGAGCATATAGCCCATAATTATTTCCTAGGACTTCATTTTTTAAATTCTGATAAGTGAAAGACACTCCATGATCAGGATAATTAAAGCGTTGTTCCCAATCTTGATGACCAAAAGTTTTGGTGTTCCAACTTAAAATAATGCCTTCAGGATGTCCTTTAATTAAATGTAATATATCATTATTATGCAAAGCTATATTACCTTGAAAATAATTAACATCAAAAGTAGAAGTGGTCGTTTTAGTTTCTTGTGAAAAGACCATACTAAAACACAAACAAAGTAAGCAGGTTATTATTGGCTTCATTATAAAATTTATGAGGCAAATGTAATAGAATAATTATAAACGATTATGACAAGTTTTGAAGCGCTTGTTCTAGTAATTCAAAAACAGTTGAAATATCTTCCTTTCTTGCTGTTCCCACAGATAATCTAAACCAATTAGAATCTGTAGATGTTCCAAATGCATAAAAAGGTACAATTGCTAATTTAGCAGCTTTCAACAAATAACTGGTTACATCCTGTATACTGTTTAATGTATCACCTTCAGGGGTTTGCTTTCCAATAAGATTAAATTGAACCGTTAAATACAAGGCAGCTTCTGGCTCAATAGCCTGCACAGCATATCCCTTTTGTTTTAAAACATTGAATCCTTCATAAAATGTAATCAAACGTTCACTCAATTCAGATTTTATATTAGTCAAATAATCAGATACCACCTCTGATTGCTGTAAAAATGAAGCTGTAGCCATTTGTTCCGCTTTAGGAGCCCAGGCTCCAATATGGCTTAACATGGCTTTCATTTTATTAATAATATGACTTGGTCCAAAAGCCCATCCAACTCTTACTCCTGTTGCTGCAAATGCCTTTGATATACCATCAACAAAGATGGTGTAATCTCTCAATTCAGGAACCAATTCAACGGGATTGTAATGCGTAGTTTCCCCATATGTTAGTTGCCAATATATTTGATCATACAACACATATAAAGGCTTTAAATTAGCAGCTATTCTACGCTTATTCTCTTCTAAAATTAATACAGAGATTTCCAATAAATCTTTTTTGCTAAAGGTAGTTCCAGTAGGATTTAGAGGTGAGCACAATGCTATTAAATTTACATCTTGGATGTGAGGTTTAATATCTTCTGCAGTTGGCATGAATTTATGCTCTGGACTTGTCTCAACAATAACCGCTTTATTTCTTGCTAAATACGTATAGGCATCATTATTCCATGAAGGCACAGGATATAACACGGTGTCATTTACATCCAAAATAGTTTGATAAATCGCATATATTAATGGTCTTGCTCCTCCAGAAATTAGCACTTCATCTTCAGAGTATTCAAGCTTCAAATGTTTGGCAAGGTATTCAGAAACAGACTGTCTTAACACTTGCATACCATTGGCTTGCGGATAATTGGTTTGATTATCATTATACGCAGAAACAATCTCTTGTTTTAATGCTGCTGGAATTGGGAAAATACTCGAATCGAAATCACCGATGGTTTGATTATAAATCACTTCACCTTGTGCTTTTAAAGCATTCACTTCTCCAGCAATTTTGATGATCTCAGAACCCTTTAAACCTTCGGCTAATTTTGATATTTTCATTTCCTTTATATATTAATAATTTAACAGCTTATCACTTTTGCAAAAGTAAGGTTTCTTCTGCTATTTTTAGATTCGAAGTTTCTCTTTTTTAAAATACTTTTGAAGCAATTGATTTGATATTATCACTCTTTCCCATGGAGTAATAATGGAGCACTGGAATTCCTGCTTTCTGAAGTTCTTTTGATTGCTGTATACACCATTCAATACCAACCTGTCTCACTTGAGAGTTATCCTTACACTTCATAATAGCACTGATTAAGTTTTCTGGCAAATCTACATGAAACCTATGTGGAATTAGATTTAATTGCTTCTTTGTCGCTATAGGTTTAAGACCAGGAATTATCGGTACAGTAATACCTGCTTGTCGGCACTTATATACGAAATCGAAATATTTCTGATTATCAAAAAACATCTGGGTTACGATATATTCAGCTCCATTTTCTATTTTCTTTTTTAAGAAATGAATATCACTATCTAAGCTAGGAGCTTCCATATGTTTTTCAGGATATCCAGCAACGCCAACACAAAAATTAGTTGCTGATGTATTCAGTAATTCTTCATCCAAATAATTCCCTGTGTTCAACTCTTGAATTTGAGACACCAATTCGCTAGCATATGCATGTCCCTCTTTTTCCGCAGTAAAATAAGTTTCGTTTTTTACAGCATCACCTCTCAAGGCCATAACATTATCTATTCCCAAAAAATCAAGATCAATTAAAAAATTCTCTGTGTCTTCTCTAGTAAAACCGCCACATAAAATATGAGGAATAGCATCTACATTATATTTATTTTGAACTGCCGCACAAATACCTACGGTTCCGGGACGTTTTTTTACGACTTGCTTCCTTAACAAACCATTCTCTAATTCTTTATAGACATACTCTTCACGATGATATGTAACATCAATAAAAGGAGGGTTAAATTCCATTAAAGGATTAATATTATCAAAGATCGATTGAATATGCTGCCCTTTTAATGGCGGTAATATTTCAAATGAAAATTGTGTATTTCCATTGGCTTTTTTGATATGTTCTATGACTTTCATATACTACTATACTATCTAAATAAAATATGCTGCCAATAACGAAGTCATTAACAGGACTATTAATTTTGCGATAAATTTCAACTCTAAACTGTGTTTTTTCATTTTTCCTTATTTCAATTCCATACAAAAGAACTAGATATATGCAACCTTATGATTAGCCCACTTAAAACAAATTGTTAAGCTTCTACTAGGTTTGGAGCTAATCATTTTTTTGCGTTACCTAAAGGTCGGGCTTTCGGCAGTCGCTTTTTTATGTTGACAACCCTTCGACGGCACTCAGGGAGACAAAATAAAAAGAGCTTCAACAATGCCTCTATCCCTAACGCACTAATCAGCCAAATTTGGACTTAACCATTTTCTTGCATCCTCTAATCCTATATTTCTTCTTTTAGAATAATCTAATAATTGGTCTTCTGTTATTTTTCCTAATCCAAAATATTTGGCTTCAGGGTTTGCAAAATAATAGCCACTAACACTTGCTGCTGGCCACATAGCTAAGTTTTCAGTGAGCACAACTCCAATATGCTCTTCTACTTTTAACAAACGCCATAATGTTGCTTTTTCTAAATGGTCTGGACATGCAGGATAACCAGGCGCTGGACGAATACCTTTATAAGATTCCTTAATTAATTCTTCATTAGTAAGGTTTTCATTTTGCGCATAATTCCAGTGTTTAGTTCTCACTTCTTTATGTAAATACTCTGCAAAAGCTTCGGCTAAACGATCCGCCAATGCTTTTATCATAATCGCATTATAATCATCATTGTCGGCTTCAAACTGCTGAGCTAATTCCTGAGTACCAAAACCTGTTGTCACACAAAATGCTCCAATATAATCTTGTTTTTCAGAATTTTTAGGAGCAATAAAATCGGCTAAAGCAATATTTGGCACACCGTCTCTTTTCTTAAGTTGTTGACGAAGCGATAAGAATGTAGCTTTTATAGTTTCGTTTTCGTCATAAACCTCAATATCATCATCATTAACCGAATTGGCTGGAAACAATCCAAAAACAGCCTTTGCTTTCAATAGCTTTTCGTCAAATACACGCTTCAATAATACCTGTGCATCTTTAAATAATTCTTGCGCTTGTTGTCCAACAATAGCATCGCATAGAATATCTGGATATTTTCCGTGTAAATCCCAACTTCTAAAAAACGGACTCCAATCAATGTAGGCATCCAATGTTGTGATATCAAAATCATTGATAACTTGAACCCCTAAGCGTTCAGGTTTTACGATTTCCACGGAATTCCAATCGATTTGAAATTTATATTTTCGAGCGTCTTCAATGGCGATGTATTCCTTTTGTTTACCTCGAGTTAAAAACTGCGCCCGGAATTTATCATAGGCTTCACGAATTTGTTCTTTGTATACTTTATTATCCTTTTGCAATAAATTTCCAACAACGGTCACGGCTCTCGATGCATCATTAACATGAACCACTGTATGTCCATAATTAGGAGCAATTTTTACAGATGTATGCGCTTTAGATGTTGTTGCACCACCAATAATTAATGGAATGGTTAAATTTTCCTTATCCATGGCTTTTGAGAGGGATACCATTTCATCTAATGATGGTGTAATTAAACCACTTAGCCCAATTACATCGACCTGTTCTTTGACTGCTGTTTCAATTATTTTTTCTGGAGGAACCATGACGCCTAAATCGATAATTTCATAGTTATTGCATCCTAAAACAACACTCACAATATTTTTACCAATATCATGAACATCACCTTTTACCGTTGCCATTAAAATTTTGCCTGAGAATTCTTGCTTACCATCTTTTTCGGCTTCAATAAAAGGTTGCAAATGCGCCACAGCTTTTTTCATAACTCGTGCAGATTTCACCACTTGAGGTAAAAACATTTTTCCACTACCAAAGAGATCTCCAACCACATTCATCCCAATCATCAAGTGACCCTCTATAACGTTTATGGGTTTAATGGAAGCCAATCGCGCTTCTTCAACATCCTCTATGATAAAAGCGTCGATGCCTTTGACAAGGCTATATGTAATTCGATCTTGCAAGGATTTGTTTCGCCATTCTAAAACTTTTGTGGCATGCTCTTTTTTTTGTCCTTTTACGGTTTCGGAAAAATCTAATAATCGCTCGGTTGCTTCAGCATGTCTATCAAATAAGACATCTTCAACACGTAGTAATAAATCCTTTGGAATTTCATCATAAACCTCTAACATTGTTGGGTTGACGATGCCTAAATTCATTCCATGTCTAATAGCATGATACAGAAAAGCAGAATTAATTGCTTCTCGTACAGTTGTATTTCCTCTAAATGAAAACGACACGTTGCTCACACCTCCTGAAACGTTGGCATGAGGCAGGTTTTCTCGAATCCATTGAGTTGCATTGAAAAAATCTAAGGCATTTAAGCGATGCTCGTCCATTCCTGTTGCAACAGGAAAAATATTGGGATCAAAAATGATATCTTGAGGAGGGAAACCAACAACATTCACTAATATCTTATAAGAACGTTCACAAATCTTAATGCGACGTTCGAAGGTATCTGCTTGACCTTGCTCATCAAATGCCATAACAATCACGGCAGCTCCATAGCGTTTTACAAGTTTTGCTTGTCGTATAAATTCAGCTTCACCTTCTTTTAAACTAATCGAGTTCACAACGCACTTCCCTTGAGCCACTTGCAATCCAGCTTCTATAATTTCCCATTTAGAACTATCAATCATTAATGGAATACGTGCTATATCAGGTTCGGAAGCAATCAGATTCAAAAATTTAATCATCGCATACTTTCCATCAAGCATCCCTTCGTCCATATTAACATCTAAAATCTGCGCACCTCCTTCTACTTGATCTCTTGCAACACTAAGCGCTTCATCATAGTTGTCTTCTTTTATTAGTCTTAGGAATTTTCGAGATCCTGTAACATTAGTACGTTCACCAACATTTATAAAATTACGTTCTGGAGTAATCATTAAAGGTTCAAGACCTGATAAGCTTAGGTGTTTTTTACAATCAGTATTTGCCATTATCCGGATACTTTAATTTTTCTTGGTTGGTAGTTTTGTGCGATATCAGCGATAGCCTTAATATGCATTGGATTTGTTCCGCAGCAACCTCCAATAATATTTACCAATTCATCTTTAAGATAGTCTTCAATTAGCGCTTGCATTTGTTTTGGTGTTTGATCATATTCACCGAAAGCGTTTGGCAAACCAGCATTTGGATGCGCTGAAGTATAGAACTCTGTTTCTTGAGATAATCGTTGCATATAAGGTTTGAGTTGCTCGGCTCCTAAGGCACAATTAAACCCTACACTTAATAGAGGTATATGAGAAATTGAGGTCAAAAAAGCTTCTACTGTTTGCCCTGATAATGTCCGTCCAGATGCATCAGTAATCGTACCAGATACCATAATAGGAATATCTATTTGCCGAGCTTCTTTAACTTCTTCTATAGCAAATAAAGCTGCCTTTGCATTGAGAGTATCAAAAATAGTTTCTACTAATAGCACATCAACGCCTCCATCGACAAGCGCTTCTACTTGTTGTTTGTAGGCAACACGTAGTTCTTCAAAAGTAATGGCTCTATATTCTGGCCTATTTACATCAGGAGACATGCTTGCTGTCTTGTTAGTTGGCCCAATGCTTCCTGCTACAAAACGCGGTTTCTCAGGATTTGAGTTCGTAAATTCGGTAGCTACATACCTTGCAATTCTAGCCGATTCATAGTTAAGTTCGTAAACCAAATCCTCCATATTGTAATCTGCCATTGCAATGGTAGTTCCTGAAAATGTATTCGTTTCAATGATATCTGCCCCTGCTTCAAAATACTTACGATGAACTTCTGCTATTGCCTTCGGCTGTGTAAGCGATAACAAATCATTATTTCCTTTTAATGAGGAAGGGTGATTTTTAAAACGCTCTCCACGAAAATCTTCTTCTGTAAAGTTGTAGCGTTGTAACATAGTACCCATTGCTCCATCTAGTACTAAAATGCGTTTTCCAATAGCCTCAATGATTTCCATATGATTAATTTAAATGATTTGACAATTTTATAACATCTGAAAACAATCCTCTTGCGGTTACTTCTTTTCCAGCACCAGCGCCTTGAATAACAATTGGGTTCTCACCATATGATTTTGTATAAATTTCAAAGAGTGCATCCGATCCTGATAAATTCCCTAAAGTCGAATTCGTTTTCTCAGAAACAAGTTTTACTTCTAAGGTTTGAGAAACCACATTCAATTCGCCTATATATCTCAAAACATAATTCGCTTTTTGACTGGTTTTTAATTTTAAGAACGATTGGTCGAGCTCTCTTATCCTACTTTTAAACTGATGTAAAGTGGTTTTACCGTTTAAGTTGTTTGGCACTAGCGATTCTATATTTACGTCACTTAATTCCAGTTTTAGATTCAATTCTCTGGCTAAAATCAGTAATTTTCTAGCGACATCGTTGCCCGACAAATCTTCTCTCGCATCTGGCTCTGTTAGTCCTAATGTAGTGGCGCGAGATACTACTTTTGAAAATTCAATATCATTTTTAGAGAACTCATTAAAAATAAAGCTTAATGATCCTGAAAAGACACCTTTTATTTTTTCGACCTCCTCTCCTGAGTTATTTAAATTTTTAACGGTTTCTATAATTGGAAGTCCGGCACCAACATGAGTTTCATAAAAAAAATGTGTGTTGTTCTTTTTTAATGTTTCTCGAAAAGTTTCATAAAATTGATAATTAAGGGCATTACCGAATTTATTAGCTGATACAATATGAAACCCGTTTTGAGCTAGAGTTGTATAATTCTCAACAAATTCTTGACTTGCTGTAGCATCGATTGCTATAAGGTTTTCAAGATTTTTATCTTTAACATAGCTTAGGATTTCTTCAATTTTAAACGGCACCGAAAAACTGTAAAAATCTGTTTCCCAAGAATTTGAGATAGTATCCTCTTTAAAAAAAGCCAATCTAGAATTAGTAATTATTGGAATTTTAAGATCAATATTTTGTTCTTGATTTAATTTATACGTTGCAGTGTTTATTTGGCGAATTAGCTCACTCCCAACATTTCCTATACCAAAAATGATAACGTTTATAGTTTTATTCTTTTGCATAAGACGTTTCTTTTAATTTAAATCCTATAGCAAATGCCTGATTTAAATCGTTGATTAAATCTTCGGTATGTTCAATACCACAGGACAAACGAATTAAAGAATCTTTAATTCCAGAACGTAAACGACGTTCTCTTGGAATAGAAGCATGGGTCATTTGTGCTGGATGACAAAGTAAACTTTTGACACCACCAAGGCTTTCAGCTAACTTAAAATAACTGGTACTTGTTACAAATTGATTGGCCGCTTCTTGAGTATCTTCTTTCAAGGCAAAAGAGACTATTCCACCAAATAACCCATTCTGCTGACGTTTTGCAATATCATGATTTTTATGCGTTATTAATCCTGGAAAATGCACCTCTTGAACAGCCTCGTGATTAGACAAAAATGCAGCCACTGCGAATGCATTTTCACATTGCTTTTTGTAACGCAGCTCTAAGGTTTCAATACCACGAATTGTTAAAAAGCAATCCCAAGGACCTAAAATACCTCCCGATGCATTTTGAATGAATTTTAGCTTTTCAGACAACAGCTCGCTTTTTGTAATAACTAAGCCAGCAACTAAATCTGAATGTCCTCCAATATATTTAGTTCCACTATGAATAATAATATCTGCACCTAACTTTAGCGGCTGTTGCGCAATTGGGCTTGCAAACGTATTATCAACAACTAATAGCGCTCCAACGCTTTTGGCAATAATAGCAATAGTTTGAATATCAGAAACTTTTAATGTTGGATTGGTGGGAGATTCGATCCATACAAGTTTGGTATTACTGCTTATTTTATTAGCAATATTTGAAGCATCCGTTGTATCTACATAATGTACTTTAATACCTAACTTTTCGTAAACATGGGTAAATAATCGATACGCTCCACCATAAATATCATCAACTGCGATAATTTCATCACCTGCAGACAAGAGTTTTAAAACAGCATCAATTGCGGCTAATCCTGTTGCAAAAGCAAAGGCTGAATGACCACCTTCCAACTGGGCGACCACATCTTCTAATACTTTACGAGTTGGATTATTGCTTCTAGCATAATCAAAGCCTTTGTTAACTCCAGGAGCTTCCTGAATAAATGTTGAAGTTTGGTAAACTGGTACCGAAATTGCCCCTGTAAGCGGGTCACTCGGTATTGAATGAATAATTTTTGTTGCACTCATTTTTCTAATTTTTTTAGTTAATAAATAATTAAACCAAAAGTCAAATGCGCCTTAAAGGCGTACTTAATAGAAAAATGTTAAAAAGAAATAATAATCACAGATGAGTGATTACGTTAAGTTATCTATCCAAATTCTCGATAAATGAATCGAGTTTTTAAGTAGAATTTAGCACCTTCTTTATTTCTAAAGGGTTGCTAAGGCTTCAATGGGTCTAATCCCTCCGCCTTTCTTGATAACATTTCAGTAAGTTATTGAACTTTGTGAGTGCAAATATTGCATTACAAAATTTTAATATCCAAATAAATTCTTAAAAATTTTATAAAAAAATTTCTTTCCATTTAATTTATTTACTTTTGTCCCATAATTAAAAGAGGAATAATTTGTCTGATTGCGACCTCGTTAAAAAAGTGCTAAAGCAGTAATTTTTCTACTTCTCTAGCGACCAAGCAATCTCATATTTTTTTCTTAAATTAAACAAAAATTAAAACGCTTATTTATGCCATATTTATTTACTTCAGAAAGTGTCTCTGAAGGACATCCAGATAAAGTATCCGATCAAATTAGTGATGCATTAATTGATAACTTTTTAGCTTTTGACAAAGACTCAAAAGTAGCCTGTGAAACATTGGTTACTACTGGGCAAGTTGTGCTAGCAGGTGAAGTAAAATCTAACACCTATTTAGATGTTCAAAAAATTGCTAGAGATACGATCAACAGTATTGGTTATACAAAAAGTGAATATATGTTTGATGGAAATTCGTGCGGTGTATTTTCGGCCATTCATGAGCAATCTGAAGATATAAATCGCGGTGTAGACAGAGCCGTTAAAGAAGAACAAGGTGCTGGAGATCAAGGAATGATGTTTGGTTATGCCACACGTGAAACCGAAAATTATATGCCTTTGGCGCTGGATCTATCTCATAAAATATTAATTGAACTTGCTGCATTACGTAGAGAAAATAAAGAGATAACGTATTTAAGACCAGATTCAAAAAGTCAGGTGACTATTGAATATAATGATGATAATGTTCCGCAACGAATAGATGCTATTGTAGTCTCAACGCAGCACGATGATTTTGATAAAGATGATGCCATGCTTGCTACGATTAGAAAAGACATTGTAGACATTCTGATTCCTAGGGTTGTTGCAAAACTTCCTGAACATATCCAAGCCTTATTTAATGATGAAATTACGTATCATATTAATCCAACTGGAAAGTTTGTTATAGGCGGACCACATGGTGACACAGGATTAACGGGTAGAAAAATTATAGTTGACACCTATGGTGGAAAAGGCGCACATGGTGGAGGCGCATTCAGCGGAAAAGACCCGAGTAAAGTGGATCGAAGTGCTGCGTATGCGACACGTCATATTGCTAAAAATTTAGTTGCAGCTGGAGTTTGTGATGAAGTTTTAGTGCAAGTGTCTTATGCTATTGGTGTTGTTGAGCCAACGTCTATATTTGTTGATACCTATGGAACATGTCCTTTTAATATGACTGATGGTGAAATTGCGAGTAAAGTAACTCAGATTTTTGATATGCGTCCTGCATCAATCGAAGAGCGTTTAAAACTTCGTAATCCAATGTATATCGAAACAGCCGCTTATGGTCATATGGGTCGGAAAAATGAAATGGTTAAAAAAACCTTTTCTCAACCTAATGGAGATGATATTACGCTAGATGTAGAGTTGTTTACATGGGAAAAATTAGATTATGTAGACAAAGTAAAAGCGACTTTTGATTTATAATATTCATAAGAAGAACTAAAAAAAAACCACAAGACGAAATCTTGTGGTTTTTTTAGTTCACTCAATTGATTAATCCATTCCTCCCTTACGCGTTGGCGACTGTGGTTTTGGCCATAAATCGCGTTTCCCGGTTGCAGGATTAAGTGGCAATACCGCTTTTTGTCTTGAAGCCCTATTTGGGTCTTCGCATGCCATATACGTTAGAATTGCAGTAAGAATAACATTACTTCTCACATCATCGAATACAATTTTATCGTATGAATCAACATTCGTATGCCATGTATAGTCTCGATACGACCAATCTAATGCGCCCAAATTAAAAGTCACTGCATCCGCTGCTAAAAATGACTTGTTATCAGAAGACCCTCTACCTCTTCTCACAGGTGTTCCTGGGAATTCTGTTTTAATATGTTTTGATATGTCAATTGGCACTTCAGTTAACCAACGTGATAAAAATTCGTAAGAATGCATAAATCCAGCTCCGGATAAATTCACGATCCGACCAGTTCCATTATCTTGATTAAACACGACTTGTATATTCTTAATGATTTCCGGATGATCTTCTACAAATGCTTTAGATCCATTGGTCCCTTGTTCTTCGGCACCCCAATGACCAGCAAGTATAGTTCGTTTTGGGTTTGGATTCATTTTTTTAAGAATGCGCATGACTTCCATCATTAAAATAGTTCCTGTTCCATTATCTGTCGCGCCAGGTGATCCGTCAAAAGAATCTAAATGCGCAGATAAAATGATATATTCTTTTGGTGTCTCCGTTCCTCTAATTTCTGCAATGGTATTAAAAGTAGGTACTGTTCCCAATTCTTTAGATTCAGAAACAATTCTTATTTGTGGTTTGTTCCCATAATCCACTAGTCTATAAAGCATATTATAATCTTCCAAATTCATATCGAGAGAAGGCACATGTTTCGTTTTAGCAGTAAACACCTTATTAGCCCCAAATCCACCGGACCAATACGATGAAATAATTCCAACAGCTCCTGATTTTTCAAGGGCAGTAATGATACCTGTTGTATTTTTATAACCTGTTCTTTTAATATTTTTATACCATTCCGTCTTTCGCGCATCACGTTCTTTTTTCATTTTTTTAAAAGACGCTTCTGTGGCAAATTCTTCCCAATTATAATCTGGTCTACCTGTTGGTTGTTGTCTGGACACCAATACGATTTTTCCTTTTACTTTGGGTAACCATTGTTCAAATTCTATCGCATCTAAAAAAGTGGGTATGGTTATTACCTCAGCTGTAATTCCTTCTTTAGTAGTACTCGGACTCCATCCAAGTTGTGTCCCTTTAAGTGTTTGCAATCGAGGAGAAACCATATCAATATGAGTAACACCACGTTCCCAGCCTCGCCATTCTCCCCATTGCTCATTATTGGCAGCAATACCCCATTTTTCATATTGAGCAACGAGCCAATCGTTAGCATGCTTTTTTTGAGGCGTTCCAGTAAGTCTCGGCCCAACAACATCTAATAACTCATGTGCCAATCGCTCTAATTGTGAATTATCATTTGCTTCTTCAATAATAAGGCTAATGACATCTTCTTGATTTTGATTTTGAGAAAGTACTGCAGAACTAGTTAACACAAAAATTGCGAACGTGAATTTAAATAAACGATTCATTTATAAAGGAGATTATATTAAACTATACTGTCGTAAATATACAGGACTTAATTACAATAATCAAAAGCAAAGTGTACGCAAAAACCTAAATTTCATAACAGTATATGCAATCCTATTTGGATAAAACACCGAATAACTAAAAAGCATGTACTGGGAGTTTCAAATACTAAGCTGTTCTATTTAAACATACTATAAAAACAACTTACTATGAACCCAAATCAAAATGCATTCAAATCATTTATTTTTTTATTATTCGTATCATTTTCCCTACTAACATGTGATAAAGACGATGGCATTACAAATACTAATAACAACAATCCAGAACCCAATCCAACAGCATTTGCTCAAAACTTTGGAAATGCTATTTCGCGTACATTTCTTGGAACCGTAAAAGATAAAAACAACAATCCTATCGAAAATGTTAGCATTAGTATTGGTAATTCTAATGTTTCAACGGATAGCAACGGTGTGTTTATTATCACCAATGCAAATGTTCATGAACGCTTTGCATATGTAAAAGCCGAAAAAGACGGTTATATATATGGCTCTCGAGCTGTAGTACCAAGCTCTGGAACCAATAAAATATCAATCACCTTATTAGAAGAAACGATTATTGGTACGACTTCGAGTGGTACTTCGGAGACTATTGCAATTGGAAATGGTGCTTCAGTTTCTCTACAGGGTGACTATAAAAACCCTGATGGAAGTACTTACTCTGGTAATGTGAATGTGATTATGCATCATTTAGACCCATCGGAAGACGACACGTCAGATCAAATGCCCGGGATGCTTTATGCTGCCAATGCGCAAAATGAAGAACGCATGCTACAAACCTATGGCATGTTAGCCGTAGAATTAAGAGGCGATGGTGGTGAAGACCTCAACTTAGCTGATGGCTCAACAGCTGAAATAACACTGCCATTAGATGCGAGTTTATTAGCCAATGCTCCAAGCACCATTCCGCTTTGGTATTTTGATGAAACTAATGGCTATTGGGTAGAAGATGGTGTAGCAACGTTAGTGGGAAATGCTTATGTAGGCACGGTATCTCACTTCTCTTTTTGGAATTGCGATATTCCTGCGGAAGCTGTTAATTTATGTATTACTATTTCTGATGAAGCTGGCAATCTACTTTCCAATATGAATGCAACCATTACGAGTACAACCTATGGTACTGCAGGTGGCACTACTAATGAAAATGGAGAAGTTTGTGGTCTAGTACCTAGCGGTGAAACCTTAGAACTTAATATTTACAATTATGACATTTGCGGTGAAGCTTCACTGTATTCGGCTTCTATTGGTCCATTTACTTCAGATTCAAATATAAGTATTACTGTATTAGATAATCCTGATATTATCTCGGAAACTGTTGTTGGTACATTTAATACGTGCAACGGAGATCCCGTAACCGATGGTTATGTGGTTTTAACATATGGAGGGCAGACTCATTTTGAAAGCGTATCAGATGGTAGCTTTGAAATAAACCTGTTACGTTGCGCTACTATAAATACTTTTGATATTGAAGCAAGTGATTTTGTGAATCTACAAAGTACAGATAGTATTAGTTATACCTTTACGACACCAGTAACTGATATTGGAACCTTAACGTCATGTAACACGATTACTGAATTTATTCAATATACTATAGATGATAATGACACTCAATTCTTATTCGATTTTATAGAGGTTTATTTATATCCTTTTGGAACTGGTCAAATTTCAAATAATGATGTATTGACTATTTCGTCACAAAACGGCAATAATTGCTTCTATCTACAAGGGTCTCTTACAGATGCACCACATGTAGGCAGCTACGATAATTTAAATTGGAATGATCCAAATGACTATGGAATTAGCATTGTTGAATGTCTTGGAATTTCAGAAACAAACAATAATATCATCTACAATTTAACTAGCTTGGGTGAAGAAGGTGACTATGTGGATATAAATTTTAGTGGAGATTATGAGGACTTTCTTGGTTTACCGCATACCATTTCTGGAGTTATTCATGTGATTCGGGATAATTAAAAAAATAAAGAGGCTGTAAAAAAGCAACATAGAGTCATCGATTATAGTTTGTCAAACTGAGCTTGTCGAAGTTGTATTAATTTCAATACATTAAACATTTCGACAGGCTCACTATGACACTAATAGTTACTTTTCAGACCTCCTCATTTGCGTTAGGGATGGAAATGGCATCCTTTTGTTTACAAAAGATATAATGGACAGCCTGACTTAAAATGTGATCTCGATTGCACTCGATTTGACATTTTAAGGAACGCCCAAACACTACAAATCATAAATCAACCTGAAAGTCACAAAACGCGGCTGTATAAAATACTCGGTGGCACTTACCGAAATATTACTCGAGCTGCTTTGGTTTTGAGATTTGGTGTTCAGTAAATTAGTTGCTTTTAACTCATACTCTAATTTGGCATCTTTATTTTTTCTATAGGATAATGAAGCATTCCAAAATTCGTAATCGTTTATTTTACCAGCTTCATCACTAAAACTATTGTAGGTATAATCGGTTCTCAATGTTAGCTGCTTCCAGATGTAAGCATCAAACTCAATTGATGGTGCATTGGTATAGAATTTAGATCGGCTAGAACCTTGATCGTTGTCTGCAATAGTATAACGATATCCCAATTCTACATTTGGTGCATGTCTAAAATTGGTACGTAACTCTGCTCTATAGGTTTGAGAATAGTTTTCGTTCACAGATTGTTGATCTTGTATAAACTGATTAAATTTCGAGTAATTGAAATTCCCATTTATCGACGCCCGCAATTTTCCGAAGCGCCTTTGAAAACGTCCTCCAACAGATAATGATTCGTCAGCAAAAGAAGAATTAAAAGGCGAATTGGTACGAATGACACTTTCAAAATTGGTTAGATTTCTAATTTGATCGATGCTCTTATTGTAATTGATATTTGCGAACACATTGGTATAATTGAACATATTAAAACTGAAATACGACAAATTCACGTTATGAGAAATGGCATTATCTAAAGTTTCATTTCCATAATACAAGGAGTTGTAATTATTCATAACCAATCCTTTTGCCAAATTGGTAACATCGGTAAACTGGGTCTGCATATTATAGTTTAAAATAATTTGTTCACTCTTTTTAAGCTGCATTCTCATATTAAAATCTGGAAGTAGCTTGAAAAAATTATCCTTATAGGTTTCTCCAAATTGTGTGTTTTTTGTACTGTAAGCATGCGTGGAAAAACCTGGAGTAAAAGTGAATATACCTGTTTTAAATCTGTAGTGAACACCTAAATACAAATCGCTAAAATTGTAATCGGTGTTATTCGTATCTAAACCATTGTTTAGTGTAGGAGTCGGTTGAAATTGAGAGCCATCATCTAAAAATTGAAATATCTCCGAATCAAATGTTTGATGACTCAAAATAGTACCAAGCGTAAAATTGATATTGCTCTTCAGATTTAAAATGTTCCAATAATCTAATTTTGCATCTACTTGATTTGATTTTACACGTTTTTCCTGGGCGATATCATAATTAAACTGAGCGCCATCCAATCCTAGACCTGATGCTGTTGTATCATAAGGGTCTCTGTCATCAGGATTGGCAGCATCATTATTAGTCGGATCATTTTCTAGTACTGCATTGTAAAATGGATCTTCATCTTGCAATAAATGCTGCGCTTCTAAGGCGAAAATATTATTTTCATCTAGTGTGTAATAATAATTGAAATTTTGTTTGATACTAAACGGTTTCGTCTCTTCAAATTGATCTGTATTCCCAATTACTGAAGAGAAAAAACGCTGGTCTTGCGATTCCTTTGAAAACCGTCCTAAGACATCATAATCGACTTGATTGTTGAAATTAGGTTTGTACTTCGCACTCAATTTAAGCATTCCCAAATCACTACGTTGCGAAGTATTACTTTGGGTATCTTCATCTGGAATATTTAAATTCGTATCGGTATACTGCACAGAACTGTTTTGTTGTAATTCAATTCGGCTACTTGAAAAAATCCCAAACCCACTTATATCGAGTGCTTTGTTGGGTGAATAGCTGAAATTTGCTGCTCCAAACTTAGTATTGATATCTTTAGCCTTGTTATTTTGAAGCGTTAGAAACCCAAGGTTATTATTCCCTAAATTTATATTAGTCCCACTTTGACGACTTGGCATATTAAAGCCTCCACTAAACTTAAAATAGTCATATCTGGTGAACGCCACTTCACCAATATTATTTAAATCTCCAATTATATTAACGCTATACTTCGGACTGTAATAAAACAGCTTTGGTTGTACTAAGTATAAACCATCTTCATCTGCTACTCCAGCTCCAGCAGTAACATTTCCAAACCAGAAGTTCTTTTTACCTTCTTTTAATTTGATATTTATAGCAATATTATCCTGATTATTTGTAACGCCACTTAGCTGTGAAACTTCGGAATAGTTTTTCAAAACCTGGACCTTATCCACAGCATTCGCTGGAATATTTTTAGTCGCTAACTTCGAATCGCCATCAAAGAAATCTTTTCCATCTACCATAACTTTACTTACAGCCTTTCCTTCGACTTCTATTTCGCCATCATCATTAACTTCTACACCTGGTAATTTTTTAAGAATATCTTCGAGCTTTCGCTCAGTTCCATCTTTAAAGGAATCGGCATTATAAACCAAGGTATCTCCTTTAATACTAACAGGCATTTCATAAGTCAATTCAACAGTATCCAAAGTATTATCCATTTTTAGAATAAAGGTCTTCGGGATGTCGACTTCTTTTGTTGTTAAGATTTCTTCAAATGTTTTCATGCCTATATAACTGACTTGCAATTTATAGGTCGTGTTTTTCGCTAGAGAAAGCTTGTATTTTCCTTTGTCATTTGTTACTCCAAATGACTCTAACGCCTTTGTTTCTTGATTTATAGCAATGACATTTGCCAATTCTAATGGCGTGCCAATACTATCTTTCACGACTCCTTCTACTTTGATTTGAGCATAAGATTGTCCCGCTACAAGAAGTAGCATTATGCCTATTAATTTTTTCATGAATTGTTTTTTGACTGATTAAATTTTAATCCTAGATTTTGTTAACATCAATTTCTTCTATGACCTCCGCCTCTTCCTTGAAACATTTCTCGCATTTCTTCAATTTTTTGTTTCATAATATCATTGTACTCCATGCGAGTCACAACTTTTCCTTTTGATAGCGCTTCAATGGTTTCCTTTTCATCAGGATTCATAACAATTTTAGAGCACAAAATAGTTGTTCTATCGGCGTTGATTTCAAGAATTAAACCGGGAAGCCCCCAATATACATCTGGCCCCTGATTAACTGGGATTTGCGGTGTATACCAAGCGGTTATAATAATTTCTTTTGGCACTTCTAATGCATCCATTAGCTTATCAGATTTTGTAGAGTCTTTAATTTCTTCTCCCTCTTTCTTTTCATTATTTCCTCCTCCTCGTCTTCTCATGCTCATAAAATCCATCTCATCTACAGCTTTTACCGCAGTAGCCTTAAAACATGTGTATTTTCCAATTTGTTTGGTTTCAGTTCCCATTTTCCAGTCTAAGGACTTCAACGTGTCTTGTACCAAAAACTGCTTTCCGAAAAACTCCTGCTCTTGCATGATCTGACTTTCCTTCACATTTTTATATTGAGGACCGCCTGTAAAACTACTCATCATTCCTCGAAAACCACCTCCTCCAGCTCCAGGAGCTGCTAAACGCTCCTCTTCCTTATAGATAGATTCCGATCTATTGAATGTTAAGACATATGTTTTTTCTAGCATACTCTTCATGTTTTCAGCGATCATTTTTTTTCGTTCTTCCGTCATTTGTCGCCCACCTAAATTCTCTAAATCTAAAGTTGTTTTAGTTTCATAAAAGGCTTTGCCTTGAAAATCTTGCGCCACTATAGAAGTACAAACAAAAAAGAATGACAGAAACAGTTTAATAGTAATTGATCTCATTTTAAAAAGTCTTGAATTATTAGATTAAAAATACTGCTTTAATCTGTGTTAGACTTTTAAAACGTTTCAAAGTTTAATTGGAAACTGTTAATTTTAGATAAAAATTATCCGCCTATTCGAATTTCAAATGATTGACCATCTCCACCACGATCAGAATTGTATTGTTCTTCCATCTCTTTCATTTTCTTATCCATGATCTTGTCATAAGCAACTTGCGTTAACACTTTTCCTTTTGTGGGTTCTGTAATTTCTACTTTTTTCTCTGGATTCAATACGATTTTACTGCATATTACAGTTTCTGAACCATCATTTACTTCTAAAATTAACCCTGGTAAACCAAAGTAATTTCCTGGTCCGTTATTAACAGCAATCTGAGGTGTATACCAAGCCGTTATTGTAATTTCCTTCATTTTTGGTTCTTCATCTGGATCTGAACTCAAATCCTTATCACCATTAAAGCTCATTCCGCTTTCTACATCCTCAATTTCTCTTTTCATTGTAGCTTTATAGCAGGTATAATCTCCTATATTTTTCGTTTCACTACCAAGTTCCCATTCTATTTTTTCAAGCTTATCTTTTATTAAAAACAACTTACTGAAGGATTCGTTTTGATTTGTAAATCGTTCCTCTTTGGTGTTTTTATACATCACGTCAGAGCCTCCGGTCTCTACCATAACCATTACCATGCCTTGAGGCTGTGGCGCACCTAATGATTCTTCTTCTTTATAGATAGACTCCTCTTTATTAAAGGAAAGAATGTAGGTCTTCTCGAATTGTTTTTTAAGCATTTCCATCATTCTTTGATGCATTCCAGTATCTACTTGAGTACTATCTAATTTTATGTCTATCTTACGCTTAGACTTATAGGTGGCAACACCCTGAAACTCTTGGGCACTTACACTTGTAACAATAAATAGTAATGCTACAGTTAATACTTTTACTAATGTTGTCATAATTAATTGTTCTTTTTTGATTAATACAAGTACAAATATGAGCAACAATTAATGCTTTTATAGTTAACTACTGTTAACGTGTGTTAAGCGATTAGTATAAATTCATTTTAACATTTACTTTTGACCTATGAATGATTCGCGATATCGATGGATGTTATATATTATTGTAGTTGTGATACTTGGCACAATTGGCATTCAAGTGTATTGGAACTATAAGAATTACCATATTAACAAGCAGCAACTCATTAATGACGTACAGGTGAGTTTAGACAATGCTGTGGACACTTATTATGCAAATTTAGCGGAGCGGAGTGCGCTTGGATTTGCTATTGAATCCAATTCGCAAGCAGGTTTTTTTCGCGCAAATGAACAAATCGATAGTATTTTTAAACACTTTGAGATTAGTCAGAATTCCCTGGATTCAATTGACCTAGAGTTGATTGATGGAGTTTCTATGTATAAAGAATTTGAAAATGACACTTTGATAAAAGGATTTCATCATATACGTAATCAGGATTCTTCCGATTCTCAACAATTAGCATTTAAATGGCGGAAAGGATTTAATACAGATTCAATAAATAAAAATGATATTTCACTTTTAACATCGAAGGTTTTTATTTCTATTACAAACGATTCGTTATCACTAAAAAAAATTGATAGTCTTTTAGGTACAGAATTAAACAGAAAAAATCTTAACATAGACTATGGATTATCATTTGACAGTGCTGACACTTCTGTTGAGTATTTAAATACGTCATCAACTTCAAAAAGCTTGAGTACCGTTTCTAAATCGCCATTCTTACCTAAGAATAGCATATTAAGTATTCATTTTTCAAACGAAACAAAAATTATTTTGAGACGTATTCTTTCAGGAATATTAATCTCGACCATACTAGTACTCGCTGTGATAGGCTGTTTATTCTACTTACTTAAAATTATAAAGCATCAAAAGCAACTGGCAGAAGTAAAAAATGATTTGATAAGTAATATTACACATGAATTTAAAACACCCATTGCAACCATTAGTGTCGCTTTAGAAAGCATTAAGAGTTTTAATGTCATCGATGATAAGGAAAAGACAAAAACCTACTTAGACATGTCTAGCGACCAATTATCTAAACTAAATATAATGGTCGAAAAATTATTGGAAACTGCTACATTGGATAGTGAGAATTTAGAGCTAAATAAAGAAAAAATTAATATTGTGGAAGTGCTTTATACAATTATAGAAAAGCATCAGCTACAAACTGAAACTAAAACAATTAGTTTTAATCCAAGCTCAGAAACTATTATGGCCACTGTTGATGTGTTCCATTTTGACAATGCTTTAAATAACATTATTGACAATGCCCTTAAATATGGTGGAGATGAGATAAGCGTCAATATTAATCAAAATTCCTTTGCCTTTACCATTAATGTTTCTGATACTGGCGAGACCCTCACAAAAGCGAATAAAGATCAAATCTTTGAGAAATTTTATCGTGTCTCCAAGGGAAACACACATGATGTCAAAGGATTTGGAATTGGGTTATATTACACAAAGAAAATAATTGAAAAACATGGTGGAACCATTCAAACCATATTGAAAGATCGTTTAACAACTTTTAAATTATCACTTCCAAATGGATAAAAAGACGACCATACTATTAGCAGAAGACGAACCAGCATTAGGGCAAATCATAAAAGAGAGCTTGGAAACAAGAAACTTTAATGTACTGTTATGTGAAAATGGAGAAAAAGCATTTGAAGTTTATAAATCAGATCAGCCTAAATTACTAGTGTTAGATGTCATGATGCCAAAAAAAGATGGTTTCACATTAGCCAAAGAAATACGGCTTGAAGACGATGCTATTCCAATTATATTTTTAACAGCTAAGTCTCAAACTCAAGATGTTGTAGAGGGATTTCATATTGGCGGAAATGATTACTTAAAAAAACCATTTAGCATGGAAGAGCTCATTGTTCGTATCAATAACCTTCTGAATAGAACTTTGGTCCAAAAAGCATCAGAACTATTGCAAATTGGTGGTTACACTTTTGATTTTCCTAAGCAAACACTTCAATTTAAAACTGAACCAGTGGTTCAGTTGACACACCGAGAAGCACATTTATTATTCCATCTCATAAAAAGTAAAAACGAGGTTTTAGAGCGTTCACTTATATTAAAGAAACTTTGGGGAAGTGACGATTTTTTTAACGCCAGAAGTATGGATGTATTCATAACAAAACTTCGTAAAAAGTTGAGTTTGGATCCAAGTATTCAAATTTTGAATGTCCGCGGATTTGGATATAAGTTAATCTGCTAAAATTGGATTGATTTTTGTACTTTTCCAATTCGTATGAAATCAATACCATTTCTTTTTCTTCTTATTTCAATGCCTCTGTTTTCACAGGAAAACTTAGAAGTTACATTTACTAAAAATATCAGCTTGAAGGCTGAAACTCTTATTGGTATTGACAATTTTGAAACAATTTACTACATCAATAAAGGCACATTCTTTAAAAAAAGCAATAAAAACACCATTGATTATAGTAATATACAGTTAGGTAGCATTTCATCAGCAAACGTATTTAATCCACTTAAAATTAATTTATTCTATAAAGATTTTAATACCATAATAATATTGGATAACAGACTCGCTGAAATATATAGAATCGATTTTAACACAAAACAACCTTATAAGAATGTCTCGCATATAACCACTGGTTTTGATACTACATTATGGCTTTTTAACTCTGAATTTCAGGTTCTTGAACTTTACGATTATAAAACTGACAAAGTAAGAGCGACAACCATGCCAGTAGATTCAAATGTGCTTGATTTAAAAAGCAACTACAATTATTGTTGGCTGCTAACAGAACAGTATTTATATACCTATAATTACTTTGGAAGTTTAATATCAAAAATTAAAAATCGAGGCTATTCGTCAATACAGCAAGACGATGGAAATTTAGTAATAAAAGGCAATGAACAGCTGTATTATTTAAAGAAAAATGAAGAACAAGTTCGAGAAATATCAATCCCGAAATTGTTAATAAATCAGTTTTTACTAACCAATGAAACGCTGTATATTTACAACAATGAAACTCTTCAACAATTCCAACTCAAAATAAATTAAAATATGCACGTTGCAGTAGCAGGAAATATTGGCGCAGGAAAAACAACGCTTACAAAATTACTGGCCAAGCACTATAAATGGGAACCACAATTAGAAGATGTGGTCGACAATCCATACTTAGATGATTTTTACAATCAGATGGAGCGATGGAGTTTTAACCTTCAAGTCTATTTTTTAAATAGCCGTTTTCGTCAAGTCGCACAAATACGTGAAAGTGGGAAGGACATTATTCAGGATCGGACCATTTATGAAGATGCTCATATTTTTGCACCTAACCTTCATGCTATGGGATTAATGACCAATCGCGATTTTGAAAACTACAGATCACTTTTCGATTTAATGGAATCATTTGTTGAAGGCCCAGATTTACTAATTTATTTAAGAAGTTCTATCCAAAATTTAGTAGCGCAAATTCACAAACGTGGTCGCGATTATGAGAATACAATTAGCATTGATTATTTAAGTCGATTAAACGAACGCTACGAAGCTTGGATTTCAAAATACGACAAAGGGAATTTACTAATCATAGATGTCGATAATTTAGATTTTGTTGATAATCCTGAAGACTTGGGAGATATTATTAATAAAATTGATGCACAAATAAACGGATTATTTTAGGACGTTTTAACCTGCAGTAAACCACGCTTTCAGCCGTCGCTTTTTTATGTCATTGCGAAGCTAATTTTAATTTGCTGTGGCAATCTGTATAATTTCTAGAGATTACCACGTCCCTTAGCTCCTCGTAATGACAAAAATAAAAAGAGCTCCAACAAAGCCTCAAATGCGAAGCATTCACGATTTCGTATTTAACAATTAAGATGGATGAGTAATCCTTAACGCAAAAACATAAAAAAGCCACATCTATATGATGTGGCTTTTTTATTTAATATATATAGAATTAGTTTTTTTCAACCTCTTCAATCACTTTCTTAATTACTTTTTTATCGGTATCTAAATGCACCTCAACAGCGTCACTAATAGTCTTTAATTTCGCATCCAATTCAGCACGTGACCCTTCAAAAAGTTCCTCTTTAGTAACTGTTTCACCATTTTCAGTATGTGTGGTTGTTATGACAGCCTCAAGAATACCATCTTCGCTTTTAGTCATTTCCACCTTCACTTCTTTTTCAGTACGAATTTCATTCATCATTGCCATTCCCTCTTCAGAAGCATGTCCTCCTAAAATTGGTGCAATTACTAAACCAATTAAACACGTTAATTTAATTAGAATGTTCATTGATGGTCCAGAGGTGTCTTTAAAAGGATCTCCAACAGTATCTCCAGTAATTGCAGCTTCATGAGCAGCAGAACCTTTATGTGTCATCTCCCCATTAATCATCACTCCAGCTTCAAACGATTTTTTAGCGTTGTCCCAAGCACCTCCTGCATTGTTTTGGAATATAGCCCAAAGTACACCACTTACTGTAACTCCTGCCATATAGCCTCCTAACATTTCAGCTATAGCCATGTTTTCCATTCCAAATAACATAGGAACGAAAGCAATCACTAAAGGAAATCCAATAGTTAACAATCCTGGAAGCATCATTTCTTTTAAAGATGCTTTTGTAGAAATAGCGACACATTTATCATATTCTGGTTTCCCAGTACCTTCCATAATTCCAGGAATCTCTCTAAACTGACGACGAACCTCTTGCACCATTTCCATAGCGGCTTTTCCAACAGCATTCATGGCAAGGGCAGAAAATACTACTGGTACCATTCCACCAACAAATAACATGGCTAAAACTGGAGCCTTAAAGATGTTAATTCCATCAATTCCAGTAAAGGTTACATAAGCCGCAAATAAAGCTAACGACGTTAAGGCCGCAGAAGCAATTGCAAATCCTTTACCAGTTGCAGCAGTTGTATTTCCTACTGAATCTAAAATATCAGTACGTTCTCTAACGATTGGTTCTTGTTCGCTCATTTCAGCAATTCCACCAGCATTATCAGATATTGGTCCGAATGCATCAATAGCTAATTGCATAGCAGTTGTTGCCATCATAGCAGAAGCGGCTAAAGCCACACCATAAAAACCAGCAAAGGCATAAGACGCCCAAATGGCTCCAGCGAATAATAATACTGAAGGGAAGGTTGAAATCATTCCAGTAGCTAAACCAGCAATAATGTTTGTTCCTGCTCCTGTACTCGATTGTTGTACAATTTTTAAAATTGGACTTTTTCCTAATCCAGTATAATATTCTGTTACTGAAGAAATTCCAGCTCCAACAACTAAACCAACAAGTGTAGCGTAAAACACACGCATCGCAGAGATATCTTGTAATCCTTCACCAAAGAAGTGCATTTTCATAGTTTCTGGTAACATCCATGTTACTAAAACAAAACAAGATATAGCAACTAATATAATTGAAGTCCAGTTACCAATATTCAAAGCTCTCATTACCTGAGATTCTTTTGCATCGTTATTCTTTATTTTCACTAGCATTGTACCGATTACAGAAATAATAATTCCTGCACCAGCAATTGCCATAGGTAATAAGATTGGTCCAATACCTCCGAATGCATCAGAAATAGAACCACCCATATCTTTTATAACATAGTTTCCTAAAACCATTGCAGCCAATACTGTTGCCACATACGATCCGAATAAATCAGCTCCCATACCAGCAACATCACCAACATTATCTCCAACGTTATCTGCAATTGTAGCCGGATTACGAGGATCATCTTCAGGAATTCCAGCTTCTACTTTACCAACTAAATCGGCTCCAACATCTGCTGCTTTGGTATAAATTCCGCCACCAACACGAGCAAATAACGCAATAGATTCAGCTCCAAGAGAAAACCCTGCAAGTGTTTCTAAAACAATCGTCATTTTATCAACTGAAAAAGCGCCCGAAACTCCTCCCATAAAATAGTTATAAAAGATTATGAAAAATAAGGTCAATCCTAAAACTGCTAAACCAGCAACTCCAAGTCCCATTACAGTACCTCCGCCAAAAGACACTTTTAAAGCATTAGGCAAACTTGTACGTGCGGCTTGTGTTGTTCTTACATTCGTTTTGGTTGCAATTCGCATTCCTATATTTCCTGCGAAAGCAGAGAAAATTGCGCCACATATAAAAGCAATAACTATAAGCCAATGCGTAGACTCTACTACTAAAGACACTACAAAAAGTAAAACACTTACAACAACTACGAAAATTGCTAGGAGTCTATACTCAGCATTTAAGAATGCTAAAGCACCTTCGTAGATGTGATCAGCAATTTCTTTCATTTTACCATCTCCAGCGTCTTGCTTCATTACCCAAGATTTTTTCACTAGCATGTAAAGTAATCCAATCACAGCGGCTGCAATTGGCATATAAATCATCATTGACTCCATATTATTTATTGTTTGATTAGTTTTTAACGAAGCCAAAAGTAGTAAAAACGAAGAACAATAAAAAACCTCTCAATTTTCATTGAGAGGTCTCTGGTATTTTAATCTGAAGTTTAGGTGTTAAATCGTAAAATCCCCATTGACTTTGTGCTCGCTAGTTTCGTAACGATTCACGCATTTATTTAATATATCGTAAGCTTCATCAGCATTTCCCCAGCCACCAACATCAACACGTTTTTTCTCTAAATCTTTATACACTTGAAAGAAATGTTCTATTTCTTTGATTTGATGTGGATTCATATCAGAAAGATCGTTTAAGGAATTCCAAATTGGATCGGAAACAGGAACGCAAATCACTTTTTCATCTGGTCCTTTTTCATCAGCCATATGGAATACACCAATAGGCTTCACTTCCATAACGCACATAGGGAATGTTGGTTCTCCTCCTAAAACAAGAACGTCTAAAGGATCTCCATCTAAGGCCAAAGTTTCAGGTATGAAACCATAATCTGCAGGATACATCATTGATGAAAACAACATACGATCGAATCGTATTTTTTTCAATTCAAAATCGTACTCATATTTATTTCTACTTCCTTTTGGTATTTCTATCAATACGTCAAAAGTCTTTTTTCCTTGTGGACTCATAATCTCAAATTTTTAAGGCTTGCAAAGATACAGAAGTGTTAATGTTTGGGCAAGGAAAACAAACTTGACTTTAAAAGAAAATTAGTTTAATTTAGTTTTATAAGCATATTTATGAAAATAAAAGACAATATCGCTACTGAGTTTGATGAGTTTTCTAAAGACTATACTAATGATATGATTAGATGTGTCCCATATTATGCTGAGTTAATTTCAAGTTTTACTGAATATTTGCCTTCCAAATTTAATCCTAAAACTATTTTAGATTTAGGTTGCGGTAATGGCAATGTTACTAATAGTGTTTTAAAAAAATTCCCTCAATCCCAGTATATCTTACTCGATGCTTCTCAAGAAATGCTTAATTTATGTCAAAAACGATTTAAAAACCCTAGCATAGAATATATTGCTTCTTATTTTCAAGATTATGAGTTTAAAAAAAATGCATACGACTTTATAATTGCAGGTTTTAGTATGCATCATTGTGGCAGTGAGGAGAAAAAAAATATTTTTAAAAAAATCTATAGAGCATTAAAACCAGGTGGTATTTTTTCTTGCTCTGACCTTATGATTAATAGGAATAATTCTTATCACCCAGCTTTGATTGAACGATGGAAAACATTTGTTTTATCTAATTATAAAGACCATAGCAAATGGGAATGGCTAATGGAACATTACAATGAGTTTGATAAACCTGATGGTTTTAAAGATCAGTTAATTTGGCTAAAAGAAGTTGGTTTTAAGCGTTTTAATAATATTGCTATTGATACATATTGGATGCATTTTCAAGCTTTTAAAGATTAAAAAAGTTTCTAAAAATGAAATCCGAATCTCGCTGTGACCCCAAACTTACGTGCGTCAGGATTATCAAGATAGTTTCCTCGAAAATTAAAATCAATTCTTAATATTTTAAAAATATTTCCTACGCCAACACTATATTCATAATACATTTGACCATCTGGTGCTGCCAATGGAAATTCATATGGATTCCCTGTCGTACTTAAATCTATATTTTCTTGAGACAATTCACCCCAAACACTTCGAAAACCTAAAATAGCTCTTAGATTGTAATTTTTAAAAAACGGAATTCGAGAAAAAACACGACCATTAAAATTATGTTCCATATGTAAGGAAGCATATGTATCAGTCACAAATTCATAAAAATCTAATTGCGTAAATGTATTATAAACCGAGAAATACGATTGGTTTCCTGGAACCACACTTAAAAGACCTAATGGCACTTCTCCAAATGTTTTTCCTGCTTCAACAGTAGTGTATAATCTTCCAAATCCACCTACTTGCCATGGCTGCAGATACGAAAATTGCAATTTGGTATAATCAAAATCACTATTAAACATATCGCGATCTCCCTTAGAAATTTGTGCAAACAATCTTGCATAATCATCATTCGCATCTTTACGCTCGACACCATATCCTGTCATTTTTCGATTTGGAAAGTACGATATGGACAAAGAGGATTCAAATTGTTTAATCTCTGACGATATCCCAGTAGGAGACTCAGGATCTATATAGTCTAAACTAAATGATGGTGACGCCGATTCCAAGGTTCGATAATCTCCAAAAAGACGAAATACCACATTTTTAAATGGTTCAATTTCTACACTTAAGGTGGTTAGATTAATATTTGTTAATTTGTTATTATCTCCTTTAGCAAGTAGTGTTGACGAAGCAAAACTTCGTCCAAGCACATCAGTTGATGTTGTTAAGCTTGCTCCAATTTGCTCAATATCTCTACGATTACCTCCCGATAAGGTGAGGCGGTTCTTTTTATTGAGTAACCATTTTCCAGAAATTCCATATTTAAATTTATTATCTTTAAACCCATAAGCAATAAATCCTTCTACACGCCAAGGATCATTAGGGCTAAAATAAGTTCTACCTCCAGTTCGCAGACGGAAACCTTCTACTTCATTGTATCCAAAAGTGGAAAACACAGGACCATAGTCAAATTTTAGACTAGGAAACTCTATATAACCAGAAGCTAATACGCTTCCAATATTATAAATACGCTTAAATTTTTTGACGGTTTTAAGCGTATCTAGCATCTTATAAACGCCTTTTTCATCCTTATTTAAGGACTCTAATCGATTGATTTCCCAAAACTGGTCATCTCTATTATAAATATCTTCATCGTAGGAATATACTTCTTCGCTATAAAACTTCTCGTCTTTTGGCGTATCAAAAACATAGTTCTCATAAAGTGTGGTCCGCTTCCCATAAACGCCTCTCGACTTTTCCTTTTTGTTTAAGGCGAAATCAGACATAAAATAGTCACGCTTAATTAGAAACAAAGAATCGTTTAGTACTTCAAATTCCTGCTCAATATATATTTCTTTAACCCAGTTGATATTCGCACTTTTAGAAGCTTGTAGGTTAATATCTTTAACAGCATAAGTCGAATCATTAACCCAAAAATCACCTTTGAATGTCAATTCATTTTTTCGCCGTGGATAATAAATAATATTGTAACACCATTTATCTCCAATATAGGCACTATCTGAAAGCACATAATTATAGGTACTTACTCCAGATTTACCCAAAGGACTTACAAAACTTTTATCAAAAAATTTCAAATAATCATCATATACATTGTAATCAGAGTACAATTCATCAACAAAATCAATAATTACTTGATTGTTATCAAATCCTGAATTTTTATTCCCTTGTAAATCTTCCTTTTCTTTATTGATAACATTATCACCATAAACCTTAGAAACGGCTTCATTAATGAAAATTGGCAAATAAGTCTTTCCCGTAACTCGAGACGTATCTACCTCGTTAAACACGAATTCCATGCCTCGAAACAACTTACTTTTAATTAGAGTACTGTCAATTGTATTGATATCGAATTCTACTTTTTCGTATTTATCGTATTCATATTGCTTAAATTGTCGTAATCCATTTTGACGTTTACGCTCCCAAATTTTCTTAAGGATTCCTATGGCCGGATTTTCAGATGCTTTTTTAGATTGTTTTCCTGAAATAATAACGACTTCATCAAGTGCTGCCGCAGCTTCCTTAAGGATAAACTGCAAATCGAAGTTAACTTTTTTATCAAGTAGAATTTCTATAGTATCATAACCAATAAACGAAATCATTAAAGTGTCCCAAGTGTTTTCTGATTCTAGATAGAATCGACCATCTTCATTGGTAATTGTGCCCTCTGTGGAATCTTTAAATAGCACATTGGCAAAGGCAACAGGCTGATCAAATTCGTCTAGAACATAACCACTAACCTTAGTTTGAGAAAACACGGATAAACATCCGAACCATAAAAAAGTAAAGAGTAAATTTTTCTTCATAATTAAAAAAACTTCACCAACAAACGTGCTAATGAAGTTTATATAACGTGTAAAAATACGTTTTATTTATACATTACCTTTTTTACTGCTTTTATCACCTCATTATAATCTGGTAGCCATTCAGCCAATAGTACTGGTGAGTATGGCGCAGGAGTATCTGCAGTATTAATTTTTATAATTGGAGCATCCAAATAATCGAAGGCTTCAGACTGAACCGTATATGAAATATCCGTAGAGACATTTCCAAAAGGCCATGCTTCTTCCAGAATTACTAATCTATTAGTTTTCTTTACCGATTTCAATATCGCCTCTTTATCTAAAGGACGCACTGTTCTCAAATCAATAATTTCACATGAGACACCGTCTTTGGCTAAGGCGTCTGCAGCTTTGTAGGCTTCTTTAATAATTTTTCCAAAAGATACAATAGTAACATCAGTTCCTTCGCGTTTAATTTCAGCAACACCTAGAGGAATTGTATATTCACCCTCAGGGACTTCACCTTTATCACCATACATTTGCTCACTTTCCATAAAAATAACTGGATCGTCATCTCTGATAGCAGATTTCAATAAGCCTTTAGCATCATACACATTAGAAGGCACAACTACTTTTAAACCAGGTGTATTGGCAAACCAGCTCTCAAACGCCTGAGAATGTGTAGCTGCCAATTGACCAGCAGAAGCTGTTGGACCTCTAAATACAATTGGACATTTAAACTGTCCACCAGACATCTGTCTTATTTTTGCAGCATTATTAATGATCTGATCAATTCCAACCAAGGAAAAGTTAAAGGTCATGTATTCTACAATAGGTCTATTACCTGTCATGGTAGATCCAATGGCAATTCCCGCAAATCCAAGCTCCGCAATTGGTGTATCAATAACACGTTTAGCTCCAAACTCATCTAACATGCCTTTAGACGCCTTATAGGCACCATTATATTCAGCTACTTCCTCGCCCATTAAATACACACTTTCATCTCTACGCATTTCCTCACTCATGGCTTCTGCAATAGCTTCTCTAAATTGAATTGTCTTCATTGATTTCATTTTAATACGAATAGCAAAAATAGGTATTATTCACAACAAAAATACTAACACTAAAACACTTATTTATTACAGATTTTTCGTACATTTAAGTTTATTCCTCGTTTTAATATGAAAAAAAACTACTTTTTTATAACATATTTCCTATTCCACATTTGCATTTCCTTGGGTCAAAATTATGTTTTATGTAGTATTCAAAACGATTATGTGATAATTGAAAGCACAGACAATATTCCTGCCATATCAGATAATGGTGATGGGACTATAACATTAACACACCAAGACCAAAATATCACTGATATATTTGCTGAATATACTATTTACAACTTCTATCAAGCCTTTCCTGAATCTAATGGAGAATTGTTCAAGTATTATGTTATTTCACATGGAAACAAAACCTTATTGAATACACTTTATAATGATGTATCATCAGATATTTTTTTTATTGATCAAGAATATCCTAGCATTACTATGAGTTCTAACCTGATTAATTTATTACACAATAAGACATACAAACTAATTAAATATTGCAGTAATATTCCTGAAGATGGGCAATATTGTGAAGATAATGAGCAAAATATTCCTGATGGATTTGAATTGAAGATAGCATTCAACTATGATATTAACGATGATATCATGTACGCTGAATCCGTAGGGCTTTCTCCTTGTGGAAACTCATTTTCAATAGGTTTAAAAGGAGGGCATCCAGATTTTAATGAATTTACAAATGATAAGCTTCAATTATGGAAATCAACTGAAAGTGTATCTAGTGAATCTAACTTTAGCGACCCTTGTCACTATATAGAAGAAATGCTGTATAGCATGCTTGATATTGGATGTTTAGAATTCCACGTTGGAAATCTTATAATCTATAATGGAATAGAAAATGGTCAAATTATATTAGAAAGAGAAACTGGTATTTTTTCAACTGACTTTATGACTTTTGAAAACCATAATTTATCCATTAATGAATCTACTTTGAGGCAAATAAAGTTATTTCAACTTGAAGCCAACCCATATTTGCAAATTTCTGGTTTAGAAAACCAATTAATTTCAATTGAGATTTTTAATGTTTCAGGTCAACGCATAGTTAGCGAAACACCATTTGAAATTAATAGTATAAATATCTCAAAATTCAAAAAAGGGCTTTACTTCATTAAACTCTCAACTTCTAATAATCAGCAAAGCGTAGTTAAGTTCTTAAAGAAATAAGAGTTGCTAATTCATAGTAGAGTTTTTTAATATTTACTATGCGCGCATAGTAAATATTTCAATTAAAATAATTACCTTCGTAACCTCAAAAAAATATACTTATTTAATCTCAAAATATTATGAAAATTTTAGTGTGTATCAGTCATGTACCTGACACGACTTCAAAAATTAATTTTACTGAAGGCGACACCAAATTTGACACAACTGGTGTGCAATATGTAATCAATCCTAATGACGAATTTGGCCTAACACGCGCCATGTGGTTTAAAGAAAAACAAGGCGCTTCGGTTCACGTAGTAAATGTTGGTGGTCCAGAAACTGAACCTACATTACGCAAGGCATTAGCAATTGGTGCTGATGGTGCAATTCGAGTTAATACGGCTGCTACTGATGGATTTGCAGTTGCAAAACAATTAGCCAATGTGGTTCAAGAAGGTGGTTACGATTTGGTTATTGCAGGTCGAGAATCTATTGATTATAATGGCGGAATGGTACCTGGTATGTTAGCGGCTCTAACTAATGCTAACTTTGTGAACAACTGTATCAACCTTGAAGTAGATGGTACAAATGTTAAAGCAATACGTGAAATTGATGGCGGAAAAGAAACGGTTTCAACTTCTCTTCCACTTATTATTGGTGGACAAAAGGGATTGGTTGAAGAAAGTGATTTGCGCATTCCTAATATGAGAGGTATTATGATGGCGCGTCAAAAACCTTTAAACGTTTTAGAGCCTGTTGATGCAACTGAAGAAACCACTTCAGTACAATTTGAAAAGCCAGCACCAAAAGGCGCTGTAACTTTGGTATCACCTGATAATTTAGACGAATTAGTAAACTTACTTCACAACGAAGCCAAGGTGATTTAATTAACCTTCAAAACAAAAAAACATGTCAGTTTTAGTATATACAGAATCAGAACAAGGAACATTCAAAAAAGTGGCCTTAGAAGTCGCTTCATACGCAAAAGCAGTAGCAACTCAATTGGGTACTACTGTCACAGCTGTAACAATAAACGCTAACAATTCTTCAGAATTAGGAAACTATGGTGTTGATAAAGTATTAAATGTAAACAACTCACAACTCGATAAATTTAATGCACATGCCTATGCGCAAGTTATAAAACAAGCTGCCGAAAGCGAAGGCGCAAAAGTAGTTATTGTCAGCTCTAGTGCAGATAGCAAATATTTAGCCCCTTTATTAGCAGTTGGATTAAATGCAGGATATGCCTCAAATGTTGTTGAAGCTCCTTCAAATACGTCTCCATTTACAGTAAAACGTACTGCTTTTACGAATAAAGCATTCAATATGACAACAATTAATACTGACGTTAAGATTGTTGGTGTTTCTAATAATTCATTTGGTTTAGTAGAACAATCAGCTGGAGCAAGTTCAGAAGACTTTTCACCTTCAATTCCAGAATTTGGAGTACATGTCGAATCTGTGGATAAAGCCAGTGATAAAGTAAGTATCGCTGATGCGGAAATTGTAGTTTCTGCAGGACGAGGGCTCAAAGGCCCTGAAAATTGGGGAATGGTAGAAGAATTAGCTGAAGTTCTAGGAGCAGCAACAGCATGTTCAAAACCTGTTTCCGATCTTGGCTGGAGACCACATAGCGAGCACGTTGGTCAAACTGGAAAGCCAGTAGCATCTAATCTCTACATAGCAATTGGTATTTCTGGTGCTATTCAACATTTAGCTGGTATCAATGCATCAAAAGTGAAAGTTGTCATAAACACGGACCCAGAAGCACCTTTCTTTAAAGCTGCAGACTATGGCGTAGTTGGAGATGCCTTTGAGGTTGTGCCGAAATTGATTGAGAAATTAAAAGCGTTTAAAGCGCAACAATAAATTATTTTTTATAAATTGTATTTATAAAAGGGCTGTTTTAATTGGTAATTTTCACCTTATCTGCCTTAGGTAGTTGGTAAAGTCTTAATTAAAACAGTTCTTTACGTTTTAAAATCTATGAGTTTAGTTCGCTTAAATATAAAAGGAATCTCCTATAGCCAAACACAAAATGGTGCTTATGCGCTGATTTTAAATGAAATGGATGGTGATCGAAAATTACCTATCGTAATTGGTGCTTTTGAAGCACAATCAATTGCTATCGCTTTGGAAAAAGAAATTAGACCTCCTAGACCTCTTACGCATGATCTTTTTAAAAATTTTGCCGACCGTTTTGATATTGTTGTTAAACAAGTCATTATTCATAAATTAGTTGATGGCGTTTTTTATTCGAGTTTAATTTGTGAGCGTGATAAAATTGAAGAAATTATTGATGCACGTACAAGTGACGCTATTGCATTGGCACTTCGTTTTCAAGCTCCTATTTTCACCTATAAAAACATTTTAGACAAAGCAGGGATTTATTTAAAAGTAAACCCAAATAAAGATGAAGAACAAGACAGTATACTGGTTGATGATTTGGTGATTGAAGAAATTGAGGCAGGTGTACAAGAAAGTTATATTGACAAAACTCTTGAAGAACTGCATTCCTTATTAGATGAAGCAGTAACTAATGAAGATTACGAAAAAGCGGCGAAACTAAGAGACGAGATCTCTAAACGATAATTTATACTTATGAAACATTTTCTTCTAGCTGTTATGGCTATTTTTTTTGGAATTACAACTTTAGTAGCTCAAGATCTAGAAAAAAAATGGCAGTTTGATGGAATTCAAAATGAAAATGGTAATACTTTAATTGAAGTCACAGATGAGGATTCATTCGAATTAAATAAAGGTGAATTTAATTATTCTTTAAAAGCTAAAAACAATCTTCAAGCATCTGGTGATTATATATACCAAAACAGCTTACTGATATTTTATTATAATCAACCTTCGGACACTATACGAAAATATAAAATAAAAGAACTCACCGATTCCACATTGGTCTTTTCAGAAAAGGATGTTATTTATAAATTTAAAGTTCAGAAAAAAACAGAAGAAGTTGCCTTAGCAGTAACATCTACAGATTCAATTATACCTAGTCAAGGCTTCTCGTTTAATAGTCTATGGAGGGGTGTTTTAGGAATGATTACGCTTATATTCATTGCATTTTTATTCAGTAGTAATCGAAGAGGAGTTAATTGGAGAACTGTTGGAATTGGGTTGACTTTTCAACTTATAATTGCCATTGGAGTTCTCAAAATTGAGTTTATAAAAACTGCCTTTGAAGTGGTGGGAAAAGGATTTATTGAAATACTTGGATTTACTCGAGCTGGTAGTGAATTCTTGTTTGGAGGTATGCTTGATGTGACCTCTTTTGGATTTATTTTTGCCTTCCAAGTATTACCGACAATCATTTTCTTTTCAGCGTTAACCTCAGTTTTATTCTATCTAGGTATCATTCAAAAAGTGGTAAAAGGAATGGGGTGGCTTTTAACAAAAGTATTAGGGATTTCTGGAGCAGAAAGTTTAAGCGTTGCTGGTAATATCTTTTTAGGTCAAACAGAAGCACCTCTCCTTATTAAGGCCTATCTAGAAAAAATGAATAAGTCTGAAATATTGCTAGTTATGATTGGTGGAATGGCTACTGTAGCTGGTGCCGTATTAGCGGCTTATATTGGATTCTTAGGTGGTGATGATGTTGAATTACAATTATTTTACGCGAAACATTTATTAGCAGCATCAGTAATGGCTGCTCCTGGTGCTATTGTGATATCCAAAATATTATTTCCTCAAACAGAAAAAGTAAATACAGATGTATCTGTATCGCAAGAAAAAATTGGCACAAACATTCTAGAAGCCATTGCTAATGGAACAACAGAAGGTCTTAAACTTGCAGTTAACGTTGGCGCAATGCTACTAGTATTTGTCGCTTTTATTGCAATGCTGAATGGGATTCTTGGAGGGATTGCCAGCTTTGATGGAATTAGAATTGCTTATATCGATATGAATTGGCATTTTACGTCATTAAATGAAATAATTGCCGAAAACACACCTTATGAGAGTTTATCATTAGAGTTCATACTTGGATATGTATTTGCGCCATTAATGTGGCTTATGGGAATTGCAAAAGAAGATATGGCACTCATGGGACAGCTCCTAGGAATTAAACTTGCGGCTAGTGAGTTTATTGGTTATATCCAATTAGCAGATTTGAAGAATGTCGCCAATGCTACCCATTTAAAATTTGAAAAGTCTATAATTATGGCAACTTACATGTTATGTGGATTTGCAAATTTTGCGTCTATCGGAATTCAGATAGGTGGCATTGGATCTCTTGCGCCTGGACAACGTAAACAATTATCAAAATTTGGTATGAAAGCGTTAATAGGTGGAACCATCGCGTCTTTAATTTCGGCTACTATTGCCGGAATGATTATCGGATAAAATAACACCTTCCGTCATTACGAAGGCTATTGAATTTAAAATATATTTTGAATGAAGATACTAAGCGAAGCTTACGACTTTGATAATCTCATTCAGATTTAATTAACTACACTAAGAAACACTTTAACCTTTTACCTTTCACCATTTATCTTTTTTAGTTGATAACTTTTAATATAAATCAAAGCCATAAGAATTAATTTTTATGGCTTTTTTATATTTTCGCTTTACGTCATGCTGAACTTGTTTATTCATTATTTGTTATTCTAAATAATGTATTCATGAATCATCGATTTCAGCATCTCATCCCAAATAAATTTAAGTCGAATTTAAAAAGACACCCTCTTTCGTAGGACATATTATGAGACAATATCACGACCTAGTAAAACACGTTTTAGAAAACGGAAATGAAAAAGAAGACCGCACAGGAACTGGAACAAAGAGTGTTTTTGGGCACCAAATTCGATTCGATTTAAGTGAAGGGTTCCCGATGGTTACTACGAAAAAACTACACCTTAAATCTATAGTTTATGAACTACTCTGGTTTTTAAAAGGAGATACTAACACTAATTACCTTACAGAGAACGGCGTTCGTATTTGGAATGAATGGGCAGATGACAATGGAGATTTAGGACCCGTTTATGGTCACCAATGGCGTAATTGGAATAGTGATGAAGTCGATCAAATCAAAGATGTAATCGATACTTTAAAGAAAAATCCAGATAGTAGACGCATGTTGGTTTCTGCTTGGAATCCATCTGTTTTGCCTGATACGACGAAATCATTTAGTGAAAATGTTGCTAACGGAAAAGCTGCTTTGCCGCCTTGTCATGCGTTTTTCCAATTTTATGTAGCAGATGGAAAATTGTCTTGCCAATTGTACCAACGAAGTGCAGATATATTTTTAGGAGTACCATTCAATATTGGATCTTATGCTTTATTCACTATGATGATGGCTCAAGTTTGCGGCTATGAAGCTGGAGAATTCATTCATACGTTTGGAGATGCTCATATTTATAGCAATCATATGGAACAATTGGAATTACAATTATCTCGGAATATTAGACCACTTCCTAAAATGGTTTTAAATCCTGATATTAAAGATATTTTCGATTTTAAATTTGAAGACTTTACATTGGTCGATTATGATCCACATCCACATATTAAAGGTGCAGTCGCTGTTTAAAACCAAACATCATTGCGAAGAAGGTACGCCTGAAGCAATCTTTTAAATGGCAACTAAAATTCAACAGATTGCTTCGTGCCTCGCAATGAGGTAGTCGAAGCACAAACCAACCAACGACTAGCAGTATCAAATTAGGGGAATATTCATTAAAATGTGCTTTATTTGTATTAAACATAAAACATGTTCGGTAAAAAAAAACAAATTCCTCAAATAGATAAGGAGCAATTAGAGCTCATTCAAAATGCGCAAAGCCGCATCAAACAAAAAAAGCGTTTGTATGTCCATTTCGTTATTTTTTTAATTGGTGCTGTCTTTATAATTATAGCAAATACGGTTTTAGGAATTGGTACAGACATTACCTTTTTTGGTAAAGAATGGTTCTTTTTTGTGATTGTTATCTGGCTATTCCTGTTTGTTTATCATTTATTCAATGTGTTTATTACTCATAAATTCATGGGCAAAGCCTGGGAACAACAGCAACTCGACAAATTAGTTGCACTCCAAAAAACTAAAATTAATACCTTAAAAACTGAACTCATAAAAGAAGCCCCTCATATTGCGGAAAGCGAAGTTTACAATGAAAAGCTTAATGCGAAAAATTCAGCACTAACGCTAATTGTTGCTGTTGGAGAAAATGATGCCATCGGTAAGGACAACGATCTAATTTGGCATTTAAGTGATGATTTAAAACGATTTAAATCGCTTACTAATGGCCATCATATCATCATGGGGAGAAAGACCTTTGAAAGTTTTCCAAAACCCTTGCCAAATAGAACTCATGTGGTCATATCACGTCAAGTTGATTATCAAGTTCCAGATGGCGTTATAGTGGTAAATTCTCTTGAGGAAGCTATTGATATTAGCAAAACGGATTCACAACCCTTTGTTATTGGTGGAGGAGAAATATATAAACAAGCCATGAGTCATGTAGGTAAAATTGAACTCACAAGAGTGCATGAAAGTTTCGATGCGGATACATTTTTCTCAAAAATTGACGAATCATTATGGAAGGTGACAAACAAAACGTTCCATGATAAAGACGAAAAACATGCTCATGCATTTTCATTTATGACCTATGAACGGATATGATTAAAGACATTCAACTTCGTATTACCCTCCAGGAGGAAAGAGAAAGCGAGCATTTTTTATTAAATAAAGCTTCAGAATTTTTAGCTACACCAGAATCAGATATTACAGGAATTAAAATACTTCGTAAATCAATTGATGCGCGTAAATCACGCATTATGTTTAATTACAAAGTTGAAGTTTATATTAATGAATCCTTACCTGAAAATTCAACATATGATTTTGATTATAAAGACGTCTCTAATTCTAAACCAATTCATATTGTCGGTTTTGGTCCTGCTGGAATGTATGCTGCTTTGCGATGTATTGAATTAGGGTTTAAACCAATAGTCTTTGAACGCGGGAAAAATGTTCAAGATAGACGACGTGATTTAAAAGCTATAAATCAAGATCATTTCGTAAATGAAGATTCCAATTATTGCTTTGGAGAAGGTGGCGCTGGAACCTACAGCGACGGTAAATTATACACGCGTAGTTTAAAACGTGGGGACGTACGACGGATTTTTGAAAATTTAGTGTATCATGGAGCAACTAACCAGATATTAGTTGATTCACATCCACATATTGGAACTAATAAATTACCTAAAGTTGTTCAAAACATTAGAGAAACAATTTTAAATTATGGTGGAGAAATTCATTTTGAAACTCGTGTCACGGACTTTAGTATTAAAGACAATCAAATTAGAGCCATTCAGTTACACAATGGAAACGAAATACCTTCAAGTCGTGTAATTCTGGCCACTGGACATTCAGCTAGAGACATATACTACCTACTTCATAAAAAAAATATAGCATTAGAAGCAAAATCATTCGCGATGGGAGTACGTGCTGAACACCCTCAGCATATTATTGATAGTATTCAATATCATTGTAGTTCAGAAAGAGACGAACTATTGCCAGCTGCCGCCTACAGCCTTGTTCAACAAGTAAATGAACGTGGTGTATATTCCTTTTGCATGTGTCCTGGTGGTTTCATTGTACCAGCTGCGACTGCAAATGGTGAAGTTGTAGTTAATGGCATGTCACCTTCCAAACGAAACAATGAATTTGCCAATTCGGGCATAGTTGTAGAAATTAATGCTGAAAAAGATTTGCGCAAATACGAAAAACATGGTGTTCTAAAGGGCTTAGAATTCCAAAAAGATTTAGAGCGACTGGCATTTACATCGGGAGGAAGAACACAAGTAGCTCCAGCCCAACGGTTAACTGATTTTGTTGAAGGAAAAATTTCTAACAGTTTAAATCCAACATCATACCAACCAGGATTAAAATCAGCGACCCTGCATTCGCTATTACCAAAACATATTGGTGGAAGATTACGAACTGGCTTTAAGGCATTCGGAGAAAAAATGAGAGGTTATTATACAGCTGAAGCGAACATAGTAGGTGTAGAATCTAGAACCTCCTCGCCTGTTTCTATTCCAAGAACAGATCAATTAGAACATCCTGAAATCAAAGGGTTTTTCCCTTGTGGTGAAGGTGGAGGCTATGCAGGAGGAATTATTTCAGCGGCTATGGATGGTGAGCGATGTGCAGAAGCTGCCAGTATTGGCTTATAAGTTTTAATATTATCACTATTTTTGCAGCATTAAATTTTTAAAATTATGAAGGCATATATATTCCCTGGTCAAGGCGCTCAATTCTCAGGAATGGGTTTAGACCTTTATGAGAACTCACCATTAGCACAAGAATTGTTTGAACAAGCAAATGAAATCCTTGGTTTTAATATTACAGATATCATGTTTGAAGGATCTGCTGAAGATCTAAAAGAAACGAAAGTAACTCAGCCTGCTATTTTTTTACACTCGGTAATTTTAGCTAAAACTTTAGGTGACAGTTTTAAACCAGATATGGTAGCTGGACATTCATTAGGAGAGTTTTCAGCCTTAGTAGCCGCTGGAGCACTAACTTTTGAAGATGGCTTAAAATTAGTTTCACAACGTGCTCAAGCGATGCAAAAAGCCTGTGAAATACAACCAAGTACCATGGCCGCTGTGTTAGGTTTAGAAGATGGAATTGTTGAAGCTATATGTGCAAAGACAGAAGGCGTTGTTGTCGCTGCAAATTATAACTGTCCAGGACAATTAGTGATTTCGGGGGAGATTGACGCTATAAATAAAGCTTGCGAGGCTCTAAAAGAAGCTGGAGCAAGACGTGCTTTAGTACTTCCAGTTGGAGGTGCGTTTCATTCACCAATGATGGAGCCAGCACGTGAAGAATTAGCAGCTGCCATTGAAAATACGTTATTTGGCAAACCTAATTGTCCAATCTATCAAAATGTAACTGCGAGCGCTATTACTGATGAAAACGAAATAAAAGCCAACTTAATTTCTCAACTAACAGCTCCTGTGCGTTGGACGCAATCTATACAACAAATGATTGCTGATGGTGCTTCTTTATTTACTGAAGTAGGACCAGGTAAAGTACTTCAAGGACTGGTTAAAAAAATAAACAGAACATCTGAAACTGCCACCGCAACTATAGAAACTAACGCATAATTATTTATGAAAATATCCCGAACACTAAGTATCATCATACTTATTGTAATAAACATTGCTATAGATCAAATTTCAAAAGTAATTGTAAGAGCTGAAATTAGTCCAAGAACAGACTCAAGTGTAGGAGAGCGAATTTCTATCATTGGAGATAATTTCATTATGATGAATGTTGAGAACACAGGTGCCTTTCTTGGAATGGGCAGTGATATGAGTCCAACTTTTAAGCTTATTTTTTTATTAATATTACCAATAATCGTTCTAAGCTATCTAATTTACTACATTATTAAAACAAAATCTTTAGATCGATTCAGTCTTATTGCACTTTGTTGTATTGCCGGAGGTGGAATTGCAAATGTATACGATCGTATTATTTATGGTTCAGTTACCGATTTTTTCCATATAGACTTAGGTGGTGTTTTCAGAACAGGAATTTTTAATATGGCTGATGTTTCAGTAACTACTGGAATGATCATGTTACTTATTGCAAGCTTTATTCATAAAAAAAAGCAATAAAAGAAAACACCTCAAAACAAATTCTCTCCTTTTAGAATAATAATCCTAAAACTTCTAGGTGTTAGACTTGCACATAGAAAGAATTTAACTCAGTCCCAACTAACAGAAGCTAGGGTCAAATTAGCAGAATTTTGTTTGAGATGTTATCCATAATTATTGATTAGATGATGAAAAGCATTTAAGAAATATTAAAATTCACTCATTTCTTTTCATTTAATCTTTAGTCTTCTATATCAAATTTCAAAATTGCAATTGATAAGGTAGGTCGTTTATAAATTATAAAGGCTAATTCAAATTAATAACTCACAACATATACACAAAGCTCATAGAAACCTTATAAGCATGAAAGAAACATAACACGTATATCTTACTACCAATACAATGGCATTGCAAATTAAAAATTAATCATCTAACCTATTTTAAAAAAAACTTAAAGTTTTCCTAATTGAGAAATCCTAAATAGATCTTATCTTTTTGAATACTATTTTACAATTTTCTAATTGTTTTTTCCCAGCACCATGCAGTACGCATGGCGTCATCAAGTGTAAGTTGCGATTCCCAGCCTAATACCTTGTTAGACTTAGAAATATCTGCGTATGCCGAAACTATATCGCCTTCACGTCTAGCTGTATATGCATAATTTAGTTTAATACCTGATACGCGTTCAAAAGATTCTATAACCTCTAATACTGAACTTCCTTTACCTGTACCAATATTAAATACTTCATAATTAGAATCGTTCTTTTTTTCAAGCAGTCGCTGCAAAGCTATCACATGAGCCTTAGCCAAATCGACTACATGAATATAATCTCTAATACAGGTTCCATCTTCTGTTGGGTAATCATTTCCAAACACAGAAAGCTGTGCTCTTAATCCTGCCGCTGTTTGTGTAATATAAGGGACTAAATTTTGTGGAACTCCAATCGGTAATTCTCCAATTTCTGAACTGTGATGCGCTCCAATTGGGTTAAAATATCGCAATGCGATGGCATTAAAATTTGGGGCCACTTTACAGGTATCGGTTATAATCTCCTCTCCTATTTGTTTGGTATTTCCATAAGGAGATTCAGCTGCTTTTACCGGTGCTTTTTCTAATATTGGCATCGAGTCCGCCTGACCATAAACTGTACAAGAAGAGCTAAAAATAAAGTTAGAACACTCTAAATCCAAGACAGATTTCAGCATATAAATAAGCGTATTCAGATTATTTTCATAATATTTCAACGGCTCTTTAACACTTTCACCAACAGCCTTACTAGCAGCAAAATGAATAACTCCAACAATATCTTTATGTTTTTCAAAAAAAGATACGACACTACTTTTTTCTTTTAAATCCAGCTTTTCAAATACTGGTTTGAATCCAGTTATTGAAGAAATACCATCTAAAACTTCAATTGATGAATTCGACAAATCATCAATGATCACGACGTCAAACCCTTCATTTTGTAGTTCTACCACAGTATGTGAGCCTATAAAACCTAATCCACCTGTTACAAGTACTTTCATTTATGAATTATTATTTACAAAATTGATTACCGTAGAAGTAATAAAATTAATTTGTTCGTCATCTAGCTCAGTATGCATTGGTAAAGAGATTACTTCTTTAATTAATTGATTTGTAACAACGAAGTCAGATTCAATATATCTATCATCAACGTAAGCTTTTTGAAGGTGAAGTGGAATTGGATAATAAACGCCACAAGGAATTCCATTTTCATTTAAATGAGTAGCCAAAGCATCTCGATTAACATTAATAACTTTTATCGTGTACTGATGAAATACATGACAGTTACAGCTATCAGAAAGCGCATTGCAAGAATTGCAGCCTGTAGGAGTTACAATATTATCGTGATTATTAAAATGATCGTTATATTTTCTAGCGCTTTCTCTTCTTTTGTTATTATAGGTATCTAAATGCTTTAATTTTATATCAAGGATGGCTGCTTGTATAGAATCTAATCGAGAATTAACGCCAACCACATCATGATGATATCTCACATACATTCCATGATTAACGATACCTCTAATTGTATGTGCTAGATCATCGTCATTTGTAAAAATAGCACCTCCATCTCCATAACATCCTAAATTTTTAGATGGAAAAAAAGAAGTTGAAGCAACATGCCCTATTGTTCCAGATTTCACCTTTTTTCCATTACTATATGTGTAGCTCGCCCCAATACCTTGTGCATTATCTTCAATAACAAACAGATCATGTGCATCGGCAAGTTCCATTATGGCTTCCATATTTGCACAAAGTCCAAATAAATGCACTGGTACAATGGCTTTTGTTTTTGGGGTTATTGCTCTTTTTATGGCATCTATATCTATGTTAAAATTCACAGGGTCAACATCCACTAAAACTGGAGTCAATCGCAATAATGCTATAACTTCAACAGTAGCCGCAAAGGTAAAATCTGCAGTAATGACCTCATCTCCAGGTTGCAACCCTAAGCCCATCATTGCAATTTGCAAGGCATCGGTACCATTGGCACAAGGTATAACATGCTTAACATCTAAATAGGTTTCCAAGTTTTTCTGAAATTCATGCACTCTTGGGCCATTTATATATGCAGTTGAATCTAAAACATCCAAAACAGAATGATCAACTTGATCTTTGATACCATTATACTGACCTTTAAGGTCAACCATTTGTATTTTTTTCATCCGAAGTCTTTAATCTTAATTTAAGTAGAACCTGTCAAACCAATGGTTTAACAAAGTAGCGAATTTACAAAATTCGATGAACCCAACCAATGAAAATAAGTGAAAGAAATGTATTTTAGCATAATCAAAATCGTTTATAGTGTTATATGACTTAAGTATATACTTAGTTAGTTTTCATTTGAAAATTATTGGACTTTTTAACCATAAACTTAAACTTGGTGTTGAAGGCCGTTCGAAGACATTTGAAATATTATCTAAATCTATCAATTCAGAAGATAAAGTCATTTGGTTTCACTGTGCTTCTCTAGGGGAATATGAACAGGGACTTCCAGTTTTTAAAGCATTAAGAAAGACAAATTCTAAACATAAAATTGTATTAAGTTTCTTCTCGCCATCTGGATATGAAATTCGTAAGAACACCAAAGTTGCCGACATTGTTGTATACCTCCCTTTTGACACCAAAAAAAACGCAAGACGATTCCTTGATATTGTGAACCCTGAACTTACCATCTTTGTAAAGTATGATATTTGGCCAAATTTTTTGAATGAATTGAAAAGCAGAAATTTAAAAGCTTATTTAATATCTGCTGCATTTAGGAAAAATCAAGTATACTTTAAATCTTATGGTAAAAAATTGAGAAAAGCACTCTCTGCATTCGAACATATATTTGTTCAGAATGAGCAATCCAAAACATTGTTGGAATCTATTGATTTAACTCAGGTAACTGTTTCTGGAGATACTAGATATGATAGGGTTTCAGACCAGTTGAATCAAGATAACAATCTCGACTTTATTTCTGAATTTAAGCAAGATAAATTATGCATTGTAATTGGTAGTTCTTGGCCTGAAGACGACGAACTAATTATAGAATATATAAATAACCATGTAAATCTAGATGTTAAATACATTATTGCACCACACAATATAAAGAACAATCAAATTGAATATTTAAGTTCTAAAATAAAACTCCCATCAGTACGATTCACTCAAAAGGACCAAAAAGAGCTTTCTACATATTCTGTTTTTATAATAGATACCATTGGATTATTAAGTAAGATTTATAGCTATGGAGATATTGCATATGTTGGTGGGGCAATGGGCACTACTGGCTTGCATAATATTTTAGAACCTGCCGTATTTGGAATTCCTATATTAATTGGGAACCATTATGACAAATTTCCTGAAGCTTTTCAAATGATTGATAATGCTGGTGTCAAATCTGTGAATAACAGCGAAACATTAGATTTTGAATTATCTAATATTATCACTAACAGCGAGTTACGACTAAAGCTAGGCGAATTAAATTCCAACTTTATTAAAAAAAACACAGGCGCTCTCATCCAAATTCTAAATTCAATACGTATATAGGCTATCAAACTCGAGTTAGTTTCACAAAATGTTAACAAATGTTAATTTTTTAAGGTAAAATTCGATTTAAGTTATTAATTTCGTGATATAACAATTTAACACTAAAACTATTACAATGAAAAAATTATTATTATTAGTATTGGCACTAGGATTGACCTTTACTTCTTGTAGAGATACTAAAGAGAAAACAGGTGAGGCTGTAGAAAATGCTTCTGATGCTGCTACGGATACAGCTGATACAGCTGATGCAGCTGGAGAAGCAGTTGAAGCTGCTACTGACGCAGCTGGTGAAGCTGTAGATGCGGCTGGCGAGGCAGTTGATGCGGCCAAAGATGCTGCTGGTGAGGCAGTTGATGCTGCTAAAGATGCTGCTGGCGAAGCAGTTGATGCTGTTAAAGAAAAAGGAGCTGACGAACTAAACAAGGCTGCTGATAAATTAAAAAAGGATAACTAATCCTTTAAATTATATTATTAAAAAAGGCTTAGTTTTTAACTAAGCCTTTTTTTTATACAACAATTAATGCCATAAAAAAAGCCTCGAAAATCTTTCGATTTACAAGGCTTTAGTACTCAAGGCGGGACTTGAACCCGCACGCCCCAAAGAGCACAGGATTTTAAGTCCGGCGTGTCTACCAATTCCACCACTTGAGCATTCTGGTATATTTTTAGGTTTAGAGCGAAAGACGGGATTTGAACCCGCGACCCCCACCTTGGCAAGGTGATGCTCTACCCCTGAGCTACTTTCGCGTTATAGCAATCTATTTAAATGAACGTTTGTTACAATTGCGAGGGCAAATTTAATACATTTCTTAGAAATCCAAAGCCTTTTCTATAAAAATATATCAATTTTTTTATGCGCGTTTCTTTTTCAATAACATACGCTTAATTTCATTCAATTTCATCAGCGCTTCTACAGGTGTTAATGTATTAATATCTATGTTAACAATCTCCTCTTTTATTTGTTCCAAAAGTGGATCATCTAAATTGAAGAAACTTAATTGCATCTCATCATTTAAAGATTTAACCTTATTTGTTAACTCTTCACTTGAATGTGATTTCTCTAATTGTTTTAAAATCTTATTAGCCCTATGAATAACTTGTTGCGGCATTCCAGCCATTTTCGCAACATGAATCCCAAAACTATGCTCACTACCACCTTCAACTAATTTTCTTAAAAAAAGAACATTATCCTTTAATTCTTTGACTGACACATTAAAATTCTTAATACGATCAAAGGTTTCAGTCATTTCGTTTAATTCATGATAATGTGTAGCAAACAAGGTTTTAGCTTTACTTGGATGCTCATGCAAATATTCACTAATAGCCCAAGCAATAGAAATACCATCATAAGTACTAGTTCCTCGGCCAATTTCATCTAATAAGACTAAACTGCGTTCAGAAATATTATTTAAAATGGACGCTGTTTCATTCATCTCAACCATAAAGGTAGATTCTCCCATCGAGATATTATCGCTCGCTCCTACTCGGGTGAAAATTTTATCAACCAAACCGATTTTAGCCTCTTCAGCAGGCACAAAACTTCCCATTTGAGCGAGGAGTACAATTAAGGCGGTTTGACGTAAAATAGCAGATTTACCAGACATATTAGGACCCGTAATCATAATAATTTGTTGCTGTTCTCGATCTAAAAACACATCATTTGCAATATAAGGTTCTCCTGGCGGCAACTGTTTTTCTATAACTGGATGTCTACCGTTCTTAATTTTTAAGGCAAATCCGTCATTAATCTTCGGCCTAGAAAAGTGATTGTCTTTTGCAAGTTGAGCAAATCCACAAAGACAATCCAACTTTGCAATTAAGGCTGCATTTTTCTGTACAGGTGCTATAAATTGATTGATCCAACTTATGAGCTCTGAAAATAATTGCTGCTCAATGGCTAGAATACGTTCTTCAGCACCTAATATTTTGGTTTCATATTCTTTAAGCTCCTCCGTTATATAACGCTCAGCATTGACCAGTGTTTGCTTTCGAATCCATTCTTCCGGAACTTTATCACGATGTGCGTGTCGTACTTCTATATAGTATCCAAAGACATTGTTTGACGCAATTTTAAGTGATGTAATTCCTGTACGCTCACTTTCACGCTCTAACATTTCATCTAGATAGGCTTTCCCAGAATTCGATAAATCTCTTAACTCTTTTAATTCTAGAGAAAAGTCTGAAGAAATCGTATTTCCTTTTAAAATATTTACGGGTGCTTCTTCATTTAGAGTAGCCTTTATTCGAGCTCTTAATTCGTCGCAAAGTTCTAATGCCGTTCCTAAATCTTGAAGCGCAGCGTTTTCAACTTGTGAAATTTGAGATTTTATAGGAACTATAGCCTCAAGAGCATTCTTTAAATGCACGACTTCACGTGGATTAATTTTAGCCGTGGCAACTTTTGAAATTAAGCGTTCAATATCGCCTATTTGCTTTATTTGATGTTGCGTCTTAGCATGTAAATCAGAATCGTTAATAAAGTAATCTACTACATCATGCCGTTGCTGTATTTTTTGAATATCTATCAAAGGGAGTGCCAACCACCGTTTTAATAAACGACCTCCCATTGGAGACAAGGTCTTATCAATAACATCAATAAGTGTAACCGCATTCGTATTATAAGACTGATAGAGTTCTAAATTTCTAATGGTAAAGCGATCCATCCAAACATGATCATTCTGAGTAATTCGTTGAATAGAAGTGATATGTTGTAATTGATGATGTTGTGTTTCATTCAAATAATGCAAAACCGCTCCAGACGCTACTATCCCTTCAAATAAATCTTCAATCCCAAACCCTTTAAGTGACTTGGTATGAAATTGTTTCAACAAAGTTTCATTGGCATAATCTTCTTGAAACACCCAATCTTCAAGATAGAATGTATGAAAATCATTACCAAAAGCCTCATTAAAGTCTCCGCGTTTAGGTTTAGATATTAACACTTCACTTGGTCTAAAATTTTGAAGCAGTTTATCAACGTATTCAGAATTGCCCTGAGATATCAAAAATTCACCTGTAGACACATCTAAAAAGGACACACCTATAAATGTTCTTCCGAAACAAACCGCAGCTAAAAAATTATTGGTTTTTGAATGTAAAATATCATCATTTAATGCAACGCCAGGAGTTACCAATTCGGTAACACCTCGTTTCACTATTGTTTTAGTTTGCTTAGGATCTTCCAATTGATCACAAATAGCCACGCGTTCTCCAGCTTTGACTAATTTAGGTAAATAGGTGTTTAATGAATGATGAGGAAATCCCGCCAATTCAGTTTCATTCGCACTACCAGCACCTCTTTTAGTAAGAATTATATCTAAAATATTTGCCGCTTTTACAGCATCAGATCCAAACGTTTCGTAAAAATCTCCAACTCTAAACAATAACAAAGCTTCCGGGTACTTTACCTTAATGGCATTATACTGCTTCATTAAGGGTGTTTCTTTTTTTACTTTTTTAGTCAAGGCGATTGTGATTATTAAATATTATGTTTGTAAACTCAATAAGGGTTGCTAATGTAACTAATATTTGATGTTTTTAGAAGCAGATAATCTATAAGTTATCTACAAAATTCAAGAGATTTAAACATGCGAAAACTAAAAAATAGCGAACTAGACCGATTAAGTGTTGAAGATTTTAAATCGACTCAAAAAACGTCAATTATTATAGTATTAGATAATATTAGAAGTCTAAATAATATTGGATCCGTTTTTAGAACCTGTGATGCATTCTTGATTGAAAAAATTTATCTCTGTGGTATAACTGCAACACCTCCACATAAAGACATCCATAAAACGGCGTTAGGAAGCACCGAAACAGTTGCTTGGAAATATACCGAAAACACATTAGAGCTTATTGAATTTCTTCAAAGCCAAAATGTAAAAGTAATCTCCATAGAACAAGCGGATCATGCGACGATGCTTAACGATTTCACACCTGTAGCGAATACGACATATGCATTAGTATTTGGAAACGAAGTAAAAGGTGTCCAACAAGCGGTTGTAAGTGCTAGTGATATGGTGATTGAAATCCCTCAATTTGGGACTAAACATTCACTTAACATTTCGGTAAGTTGTGGTGTCATTGTTTGGGACCTATTTAGTAAAATCCGATCAATTTAACCACAAATTTCTCCTAATATCCAAAGATAATCTTCTCTGTTTTTGACGAAATCTCGATCTGAGATATCAATAATTTTCACATTAAGTTCGGTATGGTTTTTCAAAAATTCTAAATACCCTGAGTTAATTTTATCCAAATAATCGTCATTAATTTTTTGCTCATAATCACGACCACGTTTTTTAATGTTCTCCTGTAATCTTTCGGTATTCTGATATAAATACACATAAAGCTCAGGCTTAGCAATATCCTTATACATCAAATAAAAGAGTTTGCGGTAGAGTTTGAATTCGTCTTCAGGCAATGTGATTTTAGAAAATATCAAAGACTTAAACACGTCATAATCACTCACAATAAAATCTTTAAAAAGATCCAATTGTGATAAATCATCACTTATCTGCTGGTAACGATCGGCTAAAAACGACATTTCCAATGTAAAAGCATAACGCTGCGGTTCTTCATAAAACTTAGGCAAAAATGGGTTATCAGCAAATCGTTCTAAAATCAATTTTGCATTAAAATCTTGAGCTATTTTAGTAGATAGACTGGTTTTTCCAGCACCTATATTCCCTTCAATGGCTATGTAATTATAAGTAGAAAAATGAAACTGTTTACTTGGGTTTTTTAACCAAATTTTAATCGCTTCTAGTTTACTTTTATCTTTGCATTCAGATAACAATTCAGCTATCGTTTTTTCAAATTTTGGATGCACAAGTTTTAATGCGATATCATTCAATGGTTGCAACACAAATTTACGTTTATGCAATTCAGGATGTGGAACGGTAATCAATTTTGACTTAAGTATCTTATCGTCATAAAACAAAATGTCTAAATCTATAACACGCGCTTCAAACGTAGACTTTGTACTTCGCACACGTCCCAATTTCGTTTCAATATCCAATAACTCTTGCATTAATTGCTCTGCAGGTAAAAGGGTTTCTATGTATATGCACGTATTCAAAAAATCGTCCCCTTCAAATCCTATTGCTTCTGTATTATATACTTTGGCAATGATATTCACCTTCCCAATACGTTTAAAAATAAGATCAACGGCGTCTTGCAGATGTTTTAATCTGTCGCCTTTATTACTTCCAAGTGAAATATAAACGTGGTGAGGTTGGTTCATAATTAATGCCAAAATAAAGAAAACAAAATCACTTTATCTTATATTTACAACAAGTATTTATTCACAATTATGACTTTAAAAGACAAACTTGTTGCACATCGTATTTATTTACTTTTGTCAGCATTGTTTATTACCTCTTTAGTAGTTTCCAATTTGATTTTTCAAAAGTTTTTCTATTGGTATCCTGTAGATGTTGAAGTTTTCGGATCAAAATTATTTGAATTATCCGTGGGTATTTTACCCTATCCAATTACATTTTTAATCACCGATTTAATTAGTGAAATCTATGGGAAAAAGAGTGCTAATCGGGTAGTAGTTACAGGAATATTCGCCTCTGCTTTCTCGCTATTAATTGTGTTTATATCGAACGTTGTTCCTGCAACAAGCTGGTCTCCTGTTGGAGACGACATGTTTTCTACTGTTTTCGGCAGTACTGCTATTGCTGTTTTTGCAAGCATGATAGCGTATCTACTCGCTCAGTTTGTTGATATTCAAATTTATCATTTTTGGAAGCGGTTAACCAAAGGAAAGCACCTATGGTTGCGTAATAACTTTTCTACGTTCTTATCTCAATTTATAGATACATTTACAATTCTAATTTTACTGTGTTCGTTCGATATCATAGCTTGGGAGCGATTTAATGGATTGCTAGTCGCTGGATTTATATTTAAAGTCATGATTGCAGCGCTCGACACTCCGTTACTTTACCTTGGAGTGTTCTTATTCAAAAAGCGTTTTAATCTAAAGGTCAACCAAGAGATTGAACTATTCTAACAGCCATTAAAGTTTTGCTAAAGTTTTTGATTTTATAAACTATTCCTACAATATTTACGTATATACTTACATAAACTTATTTTATGAAAAAAGCTCTAAAAATTACTGGTATTTCTCTAGTCATCATTTTATTTTTACTTATTGCCATTCCTTTTGCTTTTCAATCTCAAATAAAGGACATGGTTAAATCACTAATTAATGAAAACCTGAACGCACAAGTTGAATTCAGTGATGTTAGTCTCAGTTTACTACGAAGTTTTCCAAAAGCACATGTTGAAGTAAGTGATTTAGTCATTACCAATTTCGACCCTTTTAAAGACGAAACATTTGCAACGGTGAATTCCATTTCGTTTACAATGTCCGTAACTGAATTATTTAAAACAGCAAGCGACGAGGCAATCATAGTCAATGCTATTAATGTGAATGAAGCTTTGCTAACCTTAAAAACGGATAGTTTCGGTAATAACAACTATGATATTTCCAAACCAAATTCCGCTTCTTCAGATACGATAACTGTTGAAAGTAAGGGATTTTCATTCGAAATCGAAGACTATAAAATTAATAATAGTATACTTACATATATCGATGAAGGTTCTAATATGCACATCCATATTTCTGAACTTAATCACTCCGGACAAGGACAATTTTCAGCAACTGATTCAGAATTAGACACCAAAAGCGAAGCTCAAATAAGTGTTACCATCGATAGCACGAATTACCTCAGAAATACAAGCATAAAATTAGATGCATTAATTGGAATAGATCTCAATACTAACACGTACACCTTTAAGGAAAATAAAGGGTATATCAATCTATTGCCATTGGAATTTAATGGTTCAATTCAACAATTAAGTGAAGGTCAAAATGTTGATATTTCATTTGAAAATCCAGAATCTTCATTTAAAGATTTTCTTGCTGTCATTCCAAAACACTTATCAAAAAACATCGATAACGTAGAAACCTCAGGAGATTTTAAAGTAACTGGTATAATAAAAGGGCTTTATTCTGAAAAAACGATACCTCAATTAGATATCAACATTGTATCTAACAATGCGTCATTTAAATATCCTGAATTACCCAAACGCGTTGAGCACATTTCTATTGATACGAGTTTAAAAAACACGACTGGAAATGTAGATGACACCTATGTGAACATAAATACACTCAACTTTAAAATTGATGAAGATGTTTTTAAGTCTAGTGCCACTTTGAAAAATCTTAGCAAAAATATCTTAGTGAATGCCAATATTGATGGCATTCTTAATTTAGGCAATATCACCAAGGCTTATCCAATTGAATTAGACAAAACATTAAGTGGAATTTTAACTGCAAAAGTGAATACCTCTTTTGATATGAATGCACTAGAATCTAACGCCTTCGAACGTATAAAAAATCATGGGTCGATAAAAGTAAGTGATTTCATATTCTCCTCGGAAGATATCATAAATCCGATTCATATTTCTACGGCTGATATGACTTTTAAACCAAAAATAGTGTCTCTAAATCAATTTGTAGCACAAACTGGTGAGAGTGATTTTTCAGCAACAGGAACCATTGAAAACTTACTAGGCTTCTTACTTAGTGATCAAACGCTTCAAGGTGATTTTAATGTAAATTCTAATAATTTTGTTGTGAGTGATTTTATGGTAGAAGATGATTCCACAATCAGCGACAATAAAACGACTTCCGATTCTGAATCGCTTAAAATTCCTGCTTTTTTAGATTGCACCATTAATGCCAATGCAAAACAGGTGCTTTATGATGGACTGCATCTAACGGATGTAAAAGGTATTCTTGTAATTAAAGACCAGCAAGCCACGATAAAAAATATGAGTTCTAGTATTTTTGAAGGTCAGCTTGCTATTAACGGGAATGTTTCGACGTCCAAGGATGTCCCAGAATTTGATTTAAATCTTGGCGCAAAAGGATTCGATATTTCAAAATCATTTAAAGATCTAGAATTGCTTCAAAACTTAGCACCAATAGCAAAATTACTGGAAGGAAAACTGAATACTACTATTAGTTTGACTGGAACTTTAGACGAGACGTTTTCTCCTAATTTAAATTCTGTTTCTGGGCATGCAGTTGCCGAATTATTGACCAATAAAATTAATACCAATCAAGAAGGACTGCTCAGTAAATTAGAAGGCGCCATCCCTTTTATTGATTTTGATAAACTCAATCTGAAAGATTTGAAAACACAATTGGAGTTTGCTGATGGTAAGGTTAATATAAAACCGTTTAATTTAAGTTACGAGGATATTGGGATTGAAGTATCTGGATCTCATGGGTTCGATAAAACTTTAGCATATACTGCTGTTTTTGATGTTCCTGCGAAGTACTTAGGACCTGAAGTCAATCAACTCATTGGAAGTATAAACGCTGATGAAGTCACTGAAATTACAATTCCGGTATCAGCAAATATCACAGGCAGTTATACATCACCAATAGTAACAACAGATTTAACTAGTAGTGTATCCAAACTCACCAAGCAACTCATTGACATTGAAAAACAGAAATTATTGGATAAAGGTAAGGGCGAATTAGAAAATATACTCGGCGGATTACTTGGTGGATCTTCAAATGAAACACCCAAACCAACAGACTCTACTCAAGTAGATACAGTAAAAAAGAATACTGATCCATTAAAAGAAAGCGTAAAAGGCATTCTTGGTGGCCTTTTAAAAGGAAAAAAGAAGAAAAAAGACACAATTAATTAAGATTTATTCTTTTTTAACAATAAAATATCTTTTCTTTGCAGTCCGAAACTTTATAAAGTTAATATAATGATCAGAATAGAAGTAAAAGAAGGTGAAAATATAGAACGTGCTCTTAAGCGTTATAAGCGTAAACACAGAAATGTGAAGATCATGCAAAACTTAAGAGAAAGTCAGTTTTTCACTAAGCCTTCAGTGAGACGCAGAAAAGAAGTACAGAAAGCTGCTTACATTCAAAATTTAAGAGATCAAGAAGATATTTAATCGTTCTACTCATTACATATATTAAAAACACGCTTTAATAAAAGCGTGTTTTTTTATGCTTCAATTTTGATATCCACAACTAAGCCTTCATTAGAGCGAATGTTAAAAACGGTCTGGTCTTCAAAAATAAGATACTGCCCTTTTATACCAACCAATTTTCCCATATAACTCGGTGTTTTAATGAGGTTTAAACTTTTCGGTTTTTCAGGATACTTTTGAACCGGAAAATCAATATGAGTTTCTGTATTACTTTCAATAAAATAATCTTTGGCTTCATCTGGTATAAACTGCTTTAAACGTTCACGCCATTCGATTAAATTTTCGTCTTCAATTTCATTTTTAAGCATCTTTCGCCAATTGGTTTTATCAGCCACATGTGCTTTCAATGCGACTTCTGTTATTCCTGCCAGATACCTATTTGGAACTTCCACAATCTCGATGGCCTCATGAGCACCTTGATCAATCCAACGTGTTGGCACTTGGTTTCTTCGTGTCACACCAACCTTAACATTACTAGAATTAGCGAGATATACAATATGCGGTTGCAGTTGGGCCTTCTTTTCAAATGCCAAGTCCCGATCTTCTTTATCTAAATGTGCTGTACTCAATTCTGGTCGCATAATCCAATCTGCAGCCTGAGGAATCTTATAAAAGCATTGCCTGTCGAATCCTTGTCTAAAAATAGGCTTGTCCAAACCACAATTTAAGCATTGATACTTAACAAATTGAATATGTATGGTCTTACCAATAAGTTGATTTACATTTAAAAAGTCATTTTCAAATACAAGATAATATTGTATCGGCTCTGCAAACTCCGTCACCATTTTAGTTAGAACACCTTGGTAGTTCATAAAAAAAAGTGTTATTTTTATTTTTTTAAAGATAGAATAAATATGCCAATTCCTTTAGTAAATTCGATTGCTTCATGGTTCTTAAAAAAACGATTTCATCAAATCGAATTATTTTTGAAGTACCCTAATGAAGTGCAGGAAGAATTGCTTCTAGAATTAATTATAAGTGCAAAGGACACTGAAATTGGTAAGCAATACGAATTCGATTCTATAAAAGATTACAAGACATTTTCTGAACGTATTCCAATTTCGTCTTACGAGGATTATCAAGATGTTATAGAACGCTCTCGAAGAGGAGAGCACAATATCTATTGGCCAAATCCGATAAAATGGTTCGCTAAATCTAGTGGAACCACGAATGCTAAAAGTAAATTTATACCGGTTAGTACTGAATCCTTAGAAGACTGCCACTATGCGGCTAGTAAGGATTTACTTTGCATGTATTTAAACAATAATGAAGACTCTCAACTGTTTACTGGTAAAAGTTTAAGACTTGGTGGCAGTAAAGAATTGTATGAGGAAAACGGTACTGTATTTGGAGACCTCTCAGCTATTCTCATCGACAACATGCCTTTTTGGGCAGAATTTAGTAGCACACCTAGCAGTAAGGTGTCTTTAATGAGTGACTGGGAATATAAAATGGAGGCCATTGTAAATGAAACTATAAATGAAAATGTAACTAGCCTTGCTGGTGTACCTTCTTGGATGTTGGTCTTGCTTAATAATGTTCTCGAACATACTGGGAAAAATAATATTCTCGACATATGGCCAAACTTGGAAGTGTATTTTCATGGAGGCGTAAGTTTTCTTCCATATGTAGATCAATACAAAGCTATTTTGCCTAGGAATGAGTTTCGTTATTACGAGACTTACAATGCATCTGAAGGCTTTTTTGCACTCCAAGATAGAAATAGCTCAAGCGAATTATTACTCATGTTAGATTATGGTATTTTCTATGAATTTATACCCATGGACACCCATAATACTAAAGATCAAAAAATCATTCCATTGAGTGAGGTAGAAAAAGATAAGAATTACGCCGTTGTAATTACAACCAACGCGGGTCTTTGGCGCTATAAAATAGGAGACACCGTTCGTTTTACTTCGACACAACCTTATCGAATTAAAGTTTCGGGCAGAACCAAACATCACATTAATGTATTTGGCGAAGAGCTCATTATCGAAAATGCCGAAGATGCGCTTAAAAAAGTATGTAAAAAAACACAGTCTGAGATTGTAGATTATACTGCTGCTCCAATTTTTATGAAAGGGAGAGAAAAAGGAGCACACGAGTGGCTTATTGAATTTAAAAAACCACCAAGGGACATCAATCATTTTAATGAATTATTAGATAATGCTTTAAAGGCCTCAAATTCAGACTATGAAGCTAAGCGGTACAACAATATGACATTAAATAAACCAACCATACATATTGCTCGCAAGCAATTATTTTATGATTGGCTAAAGCAAAATAACAAGCTTGGCGGTCAGCATAAAGTGCCTCGATTATCAAATAATCGGGAATATATGGACGAATTACTAATTTTAAATTCGTAGATACTGGTATCATTTAACGATAAAAATGATTTGCTTTCCTTTTTAATCGAAATTTTAGAGGCTTAATCTAAGAGTGGCATTGAAATTTCCAGTCTGAGAATTTTAATAAGTATCGTTTTTAAGCTTTCAAAACGAATGCCATTAAAGTTTTAAAACATGGTTTTGATAATTACGAATCTGTATTCTCACCACAAAGTATGGATGAATCCGTTTATAAAGCGATATTAAAATTATCTCCGAAGATTGTATCCAATTCAAAGTAATTATTTGCTTTTATAGCGGTATATTTTATCGCTTAATGGTTAAATAAATTACGAAATTTAACAAATATCGATGAACTACATAAGAAAATCACCACATAACGAATATTTGATATGCTTCATCCAAAAGTGTGAAAAGCAGTTTTTAACTTACAATAATGAGCTTATATTTACGACGTACTAATCAAACAAAGGATGTGTATTTCGATCCTTCTGATTAAGTAAAAACAAAGACATAACACTTCCCTAGATAAGTAATAAAATTGTTTTTGCAATATTAATTTTTTGATCCCAATAAAAAACCACCCTGAAAAGAGTGGTTTTATTATTTTTAAACGTTTCTAAAAACTTAAGATACTGCTTTGAGTTTCTTTATTGTGGTTTTAGTAAGCTTATCTTCAGCATACGACTTTGTAACATTTAACTTTTTAGCATCACTACTAGGCATATGAAACATAGCGTCAGTCAGTATTTCTTCGCATAATGAACGCAGCCCTCTTGCTCCTAATTTATATTCAATAGCTTTAGTTACAATAAAATCTAAAGCACCATCTGTGATACTAAACTCAATCTCATCCATATCAAACAACTTTTTATACTGCTTGATAATTGCATTTTTGGGCTCCGTTAAAATGGCTCTCAATGTTTTTGCATCTAAAGGGTCCATATAAGTTAAGACTGGAAGACGACCAATAATTTCAGGAATCAATCCGAAGTCTTTCAAATCTTTTGGAATAATATACTGTAATAAGTTATCTGGGTCTACAACATCATCTGATTTAGAAGCACTATATCCAACAGCCTGCATATTCAACCGTTTTGAAATGACGCGTTCAATACCATCAAAAGCACCACCAGCAAAAAATAAAATATTTTCTGTATTAACTTCAATAAACTTCTGATCTGGATGCTTACGTCCTCCTTTTGGTGGCACATTTACAACGGTACCTTCTAATAATTTCAATAAAGCTTGTTGTACGCCTTCACCAGATACATCTCTGGTAATGGAAGGATTATCACTTTTACGTGCTATTTTATCGATCTCGTCAATAAACACAATCCCTTTTTCTGCCTTTTCTAGGTTATAATCGGCTGCCTGTAACAAACGTGTTAATATACTTTCAACATCTTCGCCTACATAACCTGCTTCGGTTAAAACCGTTGCATCAACAATAGCCAAAGGCACATTAAGCATTTTCGCAATCGTTTTTGCAATTAAGGTTTTACCAGTTCCCGTTTGACCTACCATTATGATGTTACTCTTTTGGATTTCAATATCATCATTAGATGCAGGCTGTAACAATCGTTTATAATGGTTGTATACTGCCACGGCCATTACTTTCTTAGTGTATTCTTGACCAATTATATATTCATCTAAAAACGTTTTGATTTGCTGCGGTTTTTTGAGCATCAACTCTGAGGACAACTCTGAATTATCACTTTGCTTAGACTCTTCTAAAACAATACCATGAGCCTGTTCTATACATCGATCACAAATATGCGCATCTAGTCCAGCAATCAATAAATTGGTTTCCGGCTTTTTCCTACCACAAAACGAACATTCTAATTCTTCCTTTGCCATTTCCTTCTATAATCTGTTTTTATAATTACTTTCGCTTCAATACTTCATCAATCATACCATATTCGAGAGCTTTGTCAGCTTTCATCCAGTAATCACGATCACTATCTTTATATACTTTGTCGTAATCTTGACCAGAATGTTTACTAATAATATTATAAAGTTCTTCTTTTAAGATTAATATTTCTCTCGCAGTAATTTCGATATCACTCGCCTGACCTTGAGCACCGCCAAGAGGCTGATGAATCATTACACGCGAATGTGTTAACATACTACGTTTACCTTTTGCTCCTGCACACAATAAAACTGCGCCCATTGATGCTGCCATTCCTGTACAAATAGTTGCTACATCTGGCTTTATAAATTGCATAGTATCATAAATTCCTAAACCTGCATATACACTTCCTCCAGGAGAGTTAATGTAGATTTGAATATCCTTAGACGCATCTGTGCTTTCTAAGAATAATAATTGTGCTTGAATTATATTTGCTACTATATCATTTATTCCTTGGCCCATAAAAATAATACGATCCATCATTAATCGTGAGAATACATCCATCTGAGCGATGTTCATCTGACGTTCTTCAATAATATTAGGTGTCAAACTTGTAGGATACATACTGCTCATTATTTTATTATAATAGGTGCTGCTTATCCCTTGATCTTTTATTGCAAATTTTTCAAATTCTTTTCCGTAATCCATATATTTTTTGAATGATTTAATATTAAATAAAAAGCGTAAAACTGTACAGTTTTACGCTCTAAATATACTAATTTATTATGTAACGATTAACTGTAAAATTCTTTAACAAAATCATCATATGTAATCTCTTTTACTTTAAGATTAGCTTCCGCTTTATAAAGGGTTAATAATTTCTGACTCATCAATTGCTCAGACAATCTTTTTACCTCATCTTTATTAGACATTATACGCGCAGCAATTCCGTCCAATTCTTCATCAGAAGGATCCATTTGACCAAATTGAGCCATTTGCGTTTTAATCATGCCTCTAGCACTATCCTTTAAATCATCAACTGTCACTTGAAGTTTATGATTTTCAATAATCTTTCCTTCAATTAGTTGGTAACGCATGCTTTTTTCAGACTTTTCGTATTCGTCTTTCGCTTGATCTGCGTCCATCTCCTCTTCGCCCGCAGTTTGCATCCAACGTTGTAAAAACGTTGCTGGTAAATCAAACTTTGTATTCTCAACTAAATACTCGGTTACGTCATTTAACAATTTTTGATCCCCTTGTTGTGCAAATTGTTTTTCAGAATCTTCCTTAATTTTTTCATTAAGCTCAGTCACAGAAGTTACTGTATCTTTTCCGAATAATTTATCAAATAATTCTTGGTCTAAATCTGCTAACTCTCTGGTATTAATTTCATTTATTGTGAAATTTACATCAACATTTAAACCATGAGCATCATCATGAGACACTTTCAAAAAGTTCATCAGGTCATGATCATCGTCAAACAACCCTTCTGTTTTTAATGTAATTACATCGCCTACTTTTGCACCTATGAATTTCTTTTCGGTAGCTTTCCCTTTAAATTTATCTAAGGTAATCGTAGCTGTATTATTGATTTCCTTTTCCTCATTTAAGAATACTCCTGTAATTTCAGCATCCTTAATTACTGTATCTTCAGAAACTATTTTTCCATATTGTTTTCTGATTTGTTCTACCTGATTGTCAAGCATTTTTTTATCAGCAACAATGTTATATTGTGTGATGGCTTTCTTTCCTTTTAAATTCACTTCAAACTCTGGTGCAAGACCTAATTCAAACTCGAAAGAAAAATGATCTGAATCCCAATCTAAATCGTCTTGAGGTTTAGGCAATGGATTACCGAGAACATCTAATTTCTCTTCGGTTAAATATTTGTTTAAAGCGTCTTGTAAGAGTTTATTTACCTCATCTACTAAAACCGCTTTACCATATTGTTTTTTAACCATCGTCATTGGCACATGTCCTTTTCTAAAGCCAGGGATGTTAGCCGATTTACGGTAATCTGTAAGAATTTTTTCTACGTTGTCGCTGTAGTCTTCTTTTGCGATATCTACTTTTACAACAGCATTTAATGCATCAATGTTTTCTCTTGTAATATTCATTGTTTTCTAATATGAAAATTGGGCTGCAAAAGTACACTTTTTTTGCAATCAAAACAAGTTTTTGATTTTCTGAAATTCTGACTATTTTTTATCCTCTTTTAAAATAGAATACAATATTGATTGAAGTATAGATAAGAGGATGCTAAATAACACCGCAGTCCAGATACTACTGACTCCAAAACCATCAATAAGTTTATCTGCTAAAAGCACTATTAATGCATTTACAATTAAGAGAAACAAGCCCAAAGTAAAAATGGTTATAGGCAATGTAAGTATTACTAAAATTGGTTTCACTAAAGTATTCAAAACAGCTAAAACCACAGCAACAATTATGGCTGTTGTGTAAGTGTCTAAACTAATTCCAGGTAAAAATTTTGCAAGTACAATAACAGCAACTGCTGTTAAAAGAAGTTTTAAAATGAGATTCATAATATAAATGTTTTTACTAATTAACTTTGGAATAAAATAGGTAATGAATAAGGCACTATTACTGGTTTACCATTTTGGTATCCAGGTTGAAGAAGCTGAGGTAATAATTTAATAACTCTAATCGCCTCTTTTTCTAGTGCTGGATGAGGTGCTCTTGCTCGAACTTGGAACACTTTGCCATCTTTTCCTATTTTAAAAATTACAGCTATACGCTGTTTTCCTGTAAGTCCATTATTTATAGCAATATTTGTATTAAATCTTTCATTTACAAATTTAGCTATTGCAGTACTCATACAATTTTTTCTTGCCGAATTCCCGTAAATAGACTCACAACCTGGAAATAGAGGCACTTTCTCAAATACACCATCAGGAACCTGAGTAGGTTCTATTATTATACTTTGATCGGAATTGGCAGTCAAACCTTCTTCGAATTTTATTTTATTTATCTTTTTTTTATTCGAATCATAGCGTGTCCATGTTTTATCAATTTTATCATTATTATAATATCCTTTCCATTCTAGATTCCCCTCTTCTGTATAGCGTTTCTCTACTCCTTTTTTCTTTTCTTTGATGATTACACCTTCTAATTTTAATTGACCATTTTCATAAAACTGTTTATATCCTCCATTCCTATATCCATCTAAATAGTTGACTTGCCATGCTATTTTTCCATTTTCGTGATACAACTTCCAAACTCCGTTTAAATCATACTTTACATAATTCGCTTCAATTTCTAAAAGACCATCTTCTCTATATTCTTTATAAAATCCCCCATCTAGCTTTCTCTTATATTTTAGATTACCACTCTCGTAATACCCAATGGAAACCATATAAGTATCCTCTATTTTTATCTCTTTTTTCAGAGTTCCATCTTTATAGAATGACTTGAATGACATTTTAAGATAATTTCCATTAGAATAAGAATACTCCTTAGATATTTGCCCACTTTCATAATAATTTATCCACTTACCATCGCGCTTACCATTTAGATATTGGCCTTCAGACTTCAATTCTCCAGTTTCAAAATAATCCTTATATGGTCCATCCTCATTTCGCTGTTGTGCAAAGGAGATTTGAAAAGCTAGTAAAAAAGTGAATATGATTAAAACTAATTTCATAACATCTAAGTTGTTAGGCTAAGATAAATATATCTGATTTTTATGGAGTGGCGAAATTTATTACTGCTTTAAAAAACTCTGATGGGTTTTCAGCATGCAACCAATGGCCTGCATTTGATATGGTCTCTATCTCAGCAGACGGAAAATGTTGTTTTATGAGTGTCTCGTCTGAACTTGCGATATATTCTGACCTGTCTCCTCGTAAGAATAAGGTCGCTTTATTAAATCTTGAATGTATTGGCAGTGCTTCACCCACTTCAGAAACGTGTTCTTTTAATATTGGTAAATTAACTCTTAATCCTAAAACTCCTTTTTCAACCCAAAATAAATTCTTCAGTAAAAATAAACGCGTTCCATGATCAGGAACATATCGACTTAAAACATTATCGGCTTCTCCTCTACTTTTTAAACTTGTAAAATCTAAACTACTTAAACCCTCTAAAATAGCATCATGATGAATTGGGTAAAAACGCGGTGATATATCAGCAACTATAAGTTTAGAAACTAATTCCGGGTAGATTGTCGCAAACAGCATGGCCGTTTTCCCTCCCATGGAATGCCCAAGGACTATGGCTTCGCTTAAATGATGAAATTCAAAATACTGCTTTAAATCTTCAACTAATACTTCATAATCAAAATTAGAATCATGAAAACTTCGTCCATGATTACGTTGGTCAACCAAATGGACTTCAAGGCCTTCGTTACTAAACTTTTTACCAAGCGTTTTCCAATTATCACTCATACCCAAAAAACCATGAAGAATTACTAATGGTTTTCCGTGACCCAATATATTTGAATGTATTTGCATTATTTTAATCTATGTAAATACATATTAATTACATTTTCAATACCTAAATATAAACTTTCAGAAATTAAAGCATGACCAATAGAAACCTCAAGTAATCCTGGCATATTATCTTTAAAATATTTGATGTTATCTAAAGACAAATCATGACCTGCATTTATTCCAAGTCCAATAGAATTTGCTAAAACCGCACAGTCTGTATATGGTTTTATAGCAGCTTTATTTCCCGATCCATATTGATGTGCAAAAGCTTCGGTATACAATTCGATGCGATCCGCACCAGTTACTTTAGCGCCTTCAATTTGTTTTAATTCAGGGTCTACAAAAATAGATGTTCGGATGTCGTTTCGATGAAATTCTTTAATCACATCAATTAAAAAATCGCGATGTACAATAGTATCCCAGCCTGCATTTGAAGTCAGTGCATCAACAGCATCTGGCACAAGTGTAACCTGAGTTGGTTTTACTTTTAATACAATATCCACAAATGAATCTATAGGATTCCCTTCAATATTATACTCAGTATGAACAACAGGCTTTAAGTCGTAGACATCTTGATATCGAATATGTCTTTCATCAGGCCTTGGATGAATGGTAACGCCTTCTGCTCCAAAATTTTGAACATCTTTAGCAAATTGAACCAAATTTGGCGCATCACCTCCTCTAGAATTTCTTAAAGTTGCAATCTTATTAATGTTTACGCTTAACTTGGTCATACCATAAAATTTAGTGAACAAAAATACAAAGTAGATAACGCTTTTTGTAGTTATTTTTAATTATTTTGCAATAGATATATAGACAATATGCAACTGCAGCAATATATAATAAACGATATAAAACCGCTTTTATTAACGGATAAGATAAGTGACTTAAAATTCATGTTTAATGAGCTCACGTATTCACATATTCCTATTCAAAATGATGGCGTGTATTTAGGCTGTGTCTCAGAAACTGATGCGCACTGTTTTGAAAATGACCACCCTATTTCTGAATTCAAATATGCAATAGAAGGTTTTTTTGTTAGATCACATACCAATTGGCTAGATGTTTTGGAAGCCTTTGCTCAAAATGCGACAAATATTATGCCTGTTCTTAATGAGAAAAATGTGTATTTAGGCTATTATGAGCTTAATGATATTATTCATTTGTTTAATGAAACACCTTTTTTTGCTGAACCTGGAGGGATATTAATTGTTGAAAAAGGCCTACAAGACTACTCATTTAGTGAAGTTTGTCAAATTGTAGAATCCAATGATGCTAAGCTATTAGGTGCTTTTATTTCAAAAATGAAAAGTGATATGATTCAAATAACTTTGAAAATTGGAAATTCAGGTTTAAACGAGGTTATACAATCCTTCAGACGATACAGTTACACTGTTATCTCTGGTCATGAAGAAGATAACTATATTGAAAACCTTAAAGAACGTTCAGATTACTTAAAAAAATATCTCAATATTTAACAAATGAAAATAGCCGTTTTTGGTCAATATTATCATATTAATACGCAAGTGAGCATTGAGACATTGCTTAATTTTCTATCCGATAAAACCGTAGATGTATTCATAGAAAATGATTTTTATAATATAATAAAACATGAAAGTGCTATTTCTTTTGAATTTAATACATTCACAAGTTTAGATAATTCTTATGATTTATTAATTAGCATTGGAGGAGATGGAACTATTTTAAGAGCCATTACTTTTGTTAGCGATTTATCTATTCCTATAGTTGGAATTAATACTGGACGTCTGGGGTTTCTAGCCACCATTCAGAGTAATGAAATTGAAAGCGCCATCAATGACATATTGAACGGTAATTATAAAACTTCCGAACGCTCCTTACTATGTGTTGAAACTCAACCAGAAAACGAAGACCTGATTGAAATCAATTTTGCATTAAATGAAGTTGCTGTAAGTCGAAAAAATACGACATCCATGATCACTGTCGAAACACATTTAAATTCAGAATATTTAACTTCATATTGGGCAGATGGACTTATTATTTCTACACCTACAGGATCTACGGGTTATTCATTAAGCTGTGGTGGTCCTGTTATTACACCAGATGCTAACAATTTTGTCATTACACCAATTGCGCCCCATAATTTAAATGCAAGACCATTTGTAATCCCCGATGATACTGAAATTCAATTAAAAATTAATGGTAGAGAAGAACATTACCTCATCTCTCTTGACTCTAGAATTGCAACCTTACATAATTCTACTAATGTAAAAATTAAAAAAGCCGGTTTTAAGATAAAAATGGTGGAGCTTATGCATGAAAGTTTTATTGATACCTTAAGAAAAAAATTACTTTGGGGAGAAGACAAACGTAATTAAACAATAAATCCAAACAATTAATGTTTATCCTTAAGACTATTTGCCTCAAATTATTAAAGGCAAATCATATTTATTATATTTGCAAACTTTAAAAATTTTATGAGGTATATAATCCTATTCGTTTTTAGTATTTGTTTCTCCCAATCTGTTCACTCTCAAATTTATGAAGTTGGTGTGTTTCTGGGAGGAAGTAATTTTATTGGTGATGTAGGAAAAACCAATTATATAGCTCCAGATGATCCTGCTATAGGCCTCATGCTGAAGTGGAACAGAAGTCCACGCCATTCTTGGAGGGTTTCACTTATTTATTCTGATTTAAAAGGCGATGACAGCAAGTCTGATGACCCTAGGAGAGTTGAAAGAAATTATAAGTTCGACTCTAATTTGCTTGAAATTTCTGCAGGTATGGAGTTCACTTTCTTTGATTTCAATTTACATGATAATGGCACCCAATTTACGCCATATATATTCTCAGGTATTACTATGGCTAGACATAATAACTATTATTTTAGCCAAAACGGAGAATATACACCTGAAGGCACAACTAGTTGGGCTTATGGTATTCCAATGGCGTTAGGACTAAAAGCATCATTAACAAATCATTTAATTCTAGGTTTTGAAGTTGGTGCTCGATATACATTTTCTGATGAATTAGACGGAAGTGTTCCAGATTCTGAAAATTTAGAAGCATTAAGTTTTGGTAACACTAACAGTAGCGATTGGTATGTATTTACCGGTTTCACATTAACTTATACATTCGGGCAAAGGCCATGTTATTGCAATTTTTAAAATGAGTAAAAAAGACCAAATACTAAAAGACAGGTTGCCAAATCATTTGGCTATCATAATGGATGGTAATGGTCGCTGGGCCAAACAGCAAGGTTTGCTTCGCGTTGTAGGTCACGAAAATGGCACAAAATCCGTTAGAAATATTGTAGAAGCAAGTGCCGAAATTGGCATAAAGCATTTAACATTGTACGCGTTTTCAACCGAAAATTGGAATAGACCAAAATTGGAAGTGCGAATGCTCATGAAGTTATTGGTGAAATCATTAAAAAAAGAAATAAAAACACTTCAAGACAATAACATAAAATTATTAGCTATTGGCTGTTTAAATGATCTCCCGAAGAAAGCACAATCCGAATTACTTGAAGTAATAGATAAAACAAAAGACAACACGCGAATGAGTCTAACCTTAGCACTAAGTTATGGTTCTAGAGAAGAACTAGTAAGTGTTGTAAAAGAAATAAGTAATAAAGTTAAAAATAATATAATTTCTGTCGAAAAAATTGACGAATCCATAATAAATAAGCATCTTTACACGCAAAATTTGCCTGATGTAGATTTACTAATTCGTACAAGTGGAGAACAACGAATTAGCAACTTTTTATTATGGCAAATTGCCTATGCAGAATTATATTTTACTGATATATTATGGCCAGATTTTAATAAGGAAAATTTATATGAGGCTTTAATTAATTATCAAAATAGAGAACGACGATTTGGAAAAACAAGTGAACAACTTAGCTAACAAGATACTTTTGAAAACATATTTAAACGCCTTTATTATTGCAATTTTGTTCCTTTTTTCAGGTACTATTTCTGCACAAGACATCAGTTTTAATAAAGGAAAAGAATACACCATTGAAGACATAACCGTTTCTGGAAACACCAATTTTAGTCAACAAACAGTAATTACTTTTTCGGGCTTAAGAAAAGGAGATGTATTGGCAATTCCCGGTGAAAAAATTAGTAATGCTTTAAAAAAACTTTGGAATTCGAATCTTTTTAGCAGCATTGATATATATTTAGTTAAAACAGAAGGCGACTTAGCCTTTTTAGAAATTAACCTTATAGATCTTCCGGAACTAAATGAGGTGATTATTGATGGGGTTAAAAAATCTAAAAAAGAAGAACTTTTAAAAGAGAACAAGTTAGATAAAGGTGTTAAAGTCACTGAAAATTTAATTACAACTACTCGTAATTATCTTACTAATAAGTATAAAAAAGATGGATTTTTAAATACCAAAGTAAAAGTAGTCACCACAGAAGTTACTGACTCTATTCAAAAGAGCAGGGTTAATATGGCAGTTACTATTGATAGAGGTGAAAAAGTAAAGATTAAGAAAATTGTTTTTAACGGTAATGAAAAGCTTTCGAATAAAAAACTTCGTAAAGCTATGAAAAACACCAAGCAAAAAAATCCAATTAGAATTCTAAAACGATCCAAATATATTCAAGACGATTACAAAGAAGATTTAGTTACACTCATTGATAAATATAAAGAAAATGGATATAGAGATGCTAGAGTTCTTTCAGATTCTATAAGTTTCAATAACGATAAATCCATAAACTTACATATTAATATGGAAGAAGGTGAGCAATATAAATTTGGTAAAATCACCTTTGTCGGAAATAGTGTTTATACTGATCAACAATTAAGTAGTATTTTAAGAATCAAAGAAGGTTCTACCTATAATGGTGTTGAATTGAGAAAACGAATTGCTGACGATTCTAAGCCTGATGCTGCCGATTTAACGAATTTATATCAAAATAATGGATATTTATTCTCAACGATTAACCCCGTTGAAGTTAGTGCTGATGGAAATGTAATTGACATGGAGATTCGAATCTCTGAAGGGAAACCTGCATATTTTAATAATGTTAGCGTTTCTGGAAATGACAAAACTAATGACCATGTAATCTATAGAGAATTAAGAACCAAGCCTGGACAGCTTTATAGTAAACAAAATGTAATTAGAACTATTAGGGAATTAGGGCAATTAGGCTTTTTTGATGCACAACAACTAACACCTAATATCAAAAATCCAAACCCTAATGATGGTACTGTTGATATAGACTATGAGGTCGTTGAACGTGGCGCGAGTCAGATTGAACTACAAGGTGGTTATGGTGGTGGTGGATTCATTGGAACTCTAGGGCTGTCTTTCAATAACTTTTCTATTAAGGACATCTTTAAAAAAGATGCTTATAAACCAGTTCCAATGGGTGATGGTCAAAGTCTTGCACTTCGATTACAAGCAAGTCGATTTTTCCAAACTTATAGTTTTTCGTTTTCAGAACCATGGTTAGGAGGCAAACGTCCTTTGCAATTATCAACATCTCTATCACATACCAAACAGTTTTTATATAATCCCCAAACAAGGAATGCAGATAAAGACAAACGATTTAATATTACTGGTATTTCGGTAGGAATCTCTAAGCGATTATCAGTACCAGATGATTATTTTCATCTTTCTCAATCTGTAAGTTTCCAACATTATAATTTAAAAAATTACAATACTGGGTTGTTTACTTTTGGAAATGGTTACTCAAACAACTTGTCTTATACAATTGGATTAAGCAGAAGTAACACCTATACAGATCCAATCTACCCTATGGGCGGCTCTAGCTGGTCTGTTTCTGCGAAGTTATCTCTTCCATACTCGTTATTTAATAATGTGGACTACGAAGCTCTAAAAGAAGAAAGAGATGGCTTAGATCCTTCAGATCCTGAAGATTTTGCCAGAATTGGAGAGATTGATCAAGAGCGTTATAACTGGTTGGAATTTTATAAAGTGAAATTAAAAGGTGATTGGTATACACGAGTGGTCGATAAGTTAGTAATAAAATCAAGCTTAGAATTTGGATTCTTAGGCGCTTACAATAATGATAGAGGTGTTATTCCTTTTGAACGTTTCTTCCTTGGAGGAGATGGTTTAGGAAACTATTCACTTGATGGTAGAGAAGTAATTCAATTAAGAGGTTATCCTAATCAATCATTATCTTCTCAAGATGGTGGCACCATATACAATAAGTTTTCTATGGAATTACGTTACCCAATAACACTAGGAGCACAAGCTAAAATTTATGCATTAGGATTTGCAGAAGCTGGGGCTTCTTTTGATGAATTTAAGGATTATAATCCGTTTGACTTAAGTCGATCTGCAGGTTTCGGTCTTAGAATATTTATGCCAGCATTTGGATTATTAGGGATCGATTTTGGTCATGGATTTGACGCGCTTCCTGGTACATCGGTGAAGCATGGTTGGGAAACTCACTTTATTATTGGACAGCAATTTTAACTTTGGCATGATATTTTCTATTAACACTGTAACGATTTAGCTTGCTGTGTTAAAATTTTTCAGAATAAATTTCGTTAATTTGAAAAACAATAATACAAATGGCGGGATTTAAATTAAATATCTGTCATTTTAAAATTTATAGATTATATCAATAAATCATAAAATTACAAACAGATGAAAAATAAAGTTCTTTTTTTAATGGTAGTAATAGGTCTGATGAGCTTTATTTCTAATGCACAACGTGGCGTTAGAATAGGTTACATTGATACAGAATATATATTACAGAATGTTCCAGAATATCAAGATGCGACCACTCAGTTAGAAACTAAAGTACAGCAATGGAAAACTGAAATCGAACAACGTCTTAGTGTAATTGACCAAAAGAAGAAACAATTAAATAGCGAAAGCGTGCTTTTAACAAAAGAATTGTATGAAGAACGTTTGGAAGACATCACTTTTGAAGAAGCAGAAATTTTGGATTATCAACAAAAGCGTTTTGGTCCAAATGGCGATTTAATGATTCAAAAAAAGCAATTGATTCAACCTATACAAGATCAAATATTTGCTGCTGTACAGGAAATTGCAGGAAATAAAAAATATGATTTCATATTCGATAAATCTGCAGATGTAGTGATGCTTTATTCAGCTGATCGATTTGATATAAGTGAGTTAATAATACGAAGTATCACACGTTCGGCAAAACGCACTCAAGCACAATCTAAAGCTGAACGTAAAGCGGCAGATAAAGAAGAGGTAGTTCCTGAAATAAATACAGGACTTGAGGAACGACAAAAAGCATTGGATGCTAAAAAAGCTGAACGCAATAAAGTCATTGAAGATCGTAAATTACAACAGCAAAAAAGACGTGATTCTTTAAAAGCAGTTGGAGACGCTAGGCGCCAAAAGACATTAGATGATAGGGCGAAATCAAAGGCAGAACGTGACAGTATTAGAGGCGTAATAACTAAAAAGCCTGCAGACAGTACTTCTGCAAATAAAACAAAAATTTCTGCAGGAAATACAGGAAAAACAGCGGCTCAAATAGCTGAAGAAAAACGATTACAGAAATTAAAGGACAGAGAAGAAAGAAAAAAAGCGCTAGATGAAAAAAGAAAGAAAATATTAGCGGATAGAGCAAAAGCAAAGAAAGAACGCGAAGAGCAGAAGAAAAAAAATGATTCTGTTCCGAATGATAATAACTAAAAACAATTAATAATTATAACACGTAATACTATTTTTAAAATGAAACAATTTAAAACCCTTTTATTTGCAGCCGTACTTTTTATTGGTGCTACTAGTTTAACTGTAGCTCAAAGTAAGATTGCACATATTAACACTGCAGACTTAGTTCAAGCAATGCCGGAGATGAAAAGTGCGCAGGCAGAAATTGAAACGTTGTCAAAAACTTATGATGCCGAATTGAAATCAATGATGACTGAATTTCAAAACAAAATGAAGCAATATCAAGCTGAAGCTGATACTAAAACTGAAGAAGAAAATATAAAAAGAGCTCAAGAAGTTGAAACTATGAAAGCTAGCATTCAACAATTTCAAGGTCAAGCGCAACAAGATCTTCAAACAAAGAATGATGCCTTAATGAAGCCTATATTTGAAAAAGCAAAAGCAGCAATCAGTAGAGTAGCAAAAGCTCAAGGATTTCAATATGTTTTAGATTCTACTCAAGGTTCTGGAGTTTTAGTTTCAGATGGTAAAGATCTTTTAGCAGATGTTAAAACCGAATTAGGATTCTAATAAGAATACTTAAATAATTATTAAAAAAGCCACTTTACAAAAGTGGCTTTTTTATTTTTGTAAAGATGAGTTCAAGACCTATTGGCATATTTGATTCTGGAGTTGGAGGCACTTCTATATTTAAAGAGATAGAAGCGTTATTACCAAACGAGCATACTATTTATTTAGCGGATAGTAAAAATGCGCCTTATGGAATTAAAACAAAACAAGAGATTATTGATCTCAGTATTAAGAATACGCAACTACTCATTGAAAAAAATTGCAAGCTAATTGTGGTTGCTTGTAACACAGCAACAACCAATGCTATTGAAATACTTAGAAATCGGTTTAACATACCTTTTATTGGTATCGAACCTGCTATTAAACCTGCGGCACTGCATACACAAACCAAGGCCATAGGAATACTTGCTACAAAAGGGACCCTTTCTAGTCAATTATTTCATGAAACCACTAATTTATATAGTAATGGTCTGAAAGTTATTGAACAGGAAGGTGAAGGCATTGTTTCACTAATTGAAAATGGTGAAGCCGAATCCGACGCAATGCGCAGTTTATTGCAAATCTATTTACAACCCATGTTAGATGCGAATATTGATTATTTAGTTTTGGGCTGTACGCATTATCCTTACCTAATGCCCTTGCTTTTGGAGCTGCTACCAAAACATGTCAAAATAATTGACTCTGGTTTAGCAGTAGCGAAGCAACTAAAGCTCATTTTGGAACAACAACATCTTCTTAACTCCAAATTGACTCATTCCAATCATCAGTTTTATATTAACACGCGTACTGACATAATAGCGTCTCTTTTAGGCAGTCAATATAAGATAGAAGCACTAGATTTTTAATGGTACTGCGTTAGCGATTAAAGCTTTGTTGGAGCTCCTTGAAAAGAGCGACTGATGAAAGCGCGGCCCAAAGGGAACGCCAATATTTTAGTCCTTAAACCATCCCGAATATTTAACATAGTTATTCGCAATACGATCAATTTCGTCCGTAATTAATTCCTGACTAATGTCTTTTATTTTCTTCGCCGGTATACCAGCATAGATACTTCCTGATTCCACAATAGTATGTTCAGTTACAACTGCTCCAGCTGCAATAATACTATTGCTTTCTACAACACAATCATCCATAATGATACTTCCCATACCTATAAGAACATTGTCCTGAATGGTACAACCATGCACTATCGCATTATGTCCTATAGAAACATTATTACCAATGAGTGTTGGCGATTTTTGATAGGTAGCGTGAATAATTGCCCCATCTTGAACATTAACTTTATTGCCCATTTTTATATAATGAACATCTCCCCTAATTACGGCATTAAACCAAACGCTACATTGGTTTCCCATTGAAACCTCCCCAACTATCGTGGCGTTTTCTGCGATGTAACAATCCTCTGGAATTTCAGGTGATTTTCCTTTAACTGATTTTATTAGTGGCATATACTTTATTTGAAATATGATAAAAAGTTAGACTTTTTAGAGGCCGAAACCATGATTTGCTTTCCATTGCTCAAGAGGAGACTTCCTCCTTTACCTTTGAAATATTTTACAACTTCATTGACGTTTACTAAATACGATTTATGAACTCTCGCAAAACTACTATCATTTAAAGCTTCTTCAAAGTACTTTAAGGTTTTGCTGACCAATTTCTTTTTATTCGTGTTTAAATAGATCTCAGTATAGTTATCGTCGGCCTTACAGTATAAAATATCAGCCGTATTAATAATTTCAAAACCATTTTGCTGTGGGATCGTTATTTTACCATTTACCCCGTTTGTTTTAGGTACTAGCACCTGGTTTTGAAGTGCATCTTCTTTCATTCTTATTTCAGAAACATAATCGACTGCCTTGATAAGTTCATCAATAGATATTGGCTTCATTAAATAATACGAAGCGTGCGCATTTAACGCCTCAACAGCATAGTGATTATATGCAGTAACAAAAACGGTTTCAAAGTTGACATCTCCTACTTTATCTAGTAAATCAAATGCATTTCCATAAGGCATTTCGACATCTAGAAACACTAAGTCGAGCTCATTATTTCGTATTAAAATTAAGGCTTCATCAACATTAGAAGCCTCACCGACAACCTCCACATTTGGACAATATTTTTTGAGATAATTATTTAGAATATCTCTACTTGTTTCTTCGTCTTCAACAATTATAGATCTTAGTTTCATTTGCTTATACTTATTTTTTTTTAATTGCCAAATGGAATATCCAAATTGATAATTCAATATCTAATACAGTGGGGCGTGTATATTTCATTTAGTCTTTTTTTAGGGTTACCACCACTTTTGTGCCAACATCTTCAGCATCTTGAAAATCATCAATACTTACATCGACTTTATCTTTATACATTTCGTTTAGAATGGCAACACGTTTTTTAATATTGCCCATGCCTTTAGAATTTTGCTTTTGTTGATTTTCTGTTTTAAGTGCATTTGATTGCTGACGACCAATACCGTCGTCGGTAATAGTTATGGTCAATTCAGTCTTGTTTTTTTGAGCCAAAGTGATATTTAAATGACCTATTTCTTTTTTATAACGTAAGCCATGCCATACCGCATTTTCAATATAGGGTTGTAATAACATCGGAGGAATTTGGAATTGATCAATATCAATAGACTCGTCAACATTAATACTATAGGCAAACTTATCTTTAAAACGGAAATGCTCTAATTTAGTATACAACTCTAACAGATCTATTTCTTTTTGAAGTGGAATAAAATCTTCTTCGCTATTCTCTAATACTGCCCTCATAAGATATGAGAAGTCGGATAAATACTTATTTGCAGTTCGCTCATCATTAGATGCTATGAAACTATTTACCGAGTTCAATGCATTAAAAATAAAATGTGGATTCATCTGACTTCTCAACGATTTTAAAGCTAATAGATTGTTGGCGTATTTTTGCTGTTTTATGTATTTAAACATAAAATATGCTGTAACTAATAAAAGAATGACTCCGCCTATTAATGAATAAATGATGAGTTGTTGACTTTTGTTACGCTCTGCGGTCAATTCATATTTACTTTCAGATAATTCTCTATCGCTCTCGAGACTGGTAATTCGATTTTGTTTTTCGGTTATATTTCTATTAAAACGGGCCAATTGTGAAATTTCTTGTTCTCTTTTAATATACAATTCATCAACTGTTGCCGTATATGCTTTGAACGTCAACAAGGCCTTTTCATAATTTCCAGCATCAACATAAACATCAGATAATTTTCTCGTAGCATCCTTTTTTACCACTAAATCTTCTTTAATGTCAGCCTCTCTAATACTTTCTTCTAAATATGGAATTGCACTATTATAATCTTTTTTTAGAAAGTAAGCATTACCTATTTTGTAATTTTGTTTTTGTGGCGTTAAAGCACTCTCGTTATCTATAATTGAATCGGATTCTATATCTTTTAAATCCTCCAATGCATCTTTACGCAATTCAATTTCATCTTCATAGGCATTTTTGGTATTTTGAAAGTCAGCTACCGTAATTTTTTCCTTTACAGCCCTAGTTTTGTTTTCTTGTTCAGCCAGGTTCAATGAGTTTTCAAAAAAGCCTTCAGCCTTATCGCGTTCTCCGGCAGCATTATAAGCCTGAGCAATTTTAGAATTTAAATCTGTAACTTTTGGTGTTATCAAATGCTTCTGTGCTATATCTAATCCTATTGTATAGGCAGTAATAGAAGCCGAATAGTTTTTGATGCTAAAATGGGTATCCCCCAAACCTTCATATAGTTCGGTGCGTTGATAATTTGAAAGTTCTTTTTTATCAATAGCCTCATAAGTTTCTAGGCTTTCTTGGTAATTACTATTGTTTTTATAGGCTTTTCCTAGCTTTAATTTGACATCATTAGATTCCATATTCTGAAGACTTATCCTATAATTTGTTACCGACAAATCATACTGATTCCAATACACATATACATCAGCTAATAGTTCGTAAGCCTCTCCACTCTGCCTCACAGAATTACTTATTGATAAGGCGTCTCCAACAAATTGTATGCTTTTTTCAGCATCCTTTTTTAAATATGTCGAAACTGAGTCCAATAATGAATTGAATAGTTTCGTATTTGATCTAAGCTTTGAAACTCCTAAATTACTTGGTTCACTGGGTTGAACTTCAATACTAATTCTATCGTCATTTACAATTTTATAATATACAGTTTCGAAATCTTTATGTCTCACAATGAGTTCATCTCCAATAGTAACTCTTATTCTAAACTTTCCATCTAAATCCGTTCTAGTATATGCACCACCATTGACTTCAATATTTACTTTTGAAATTGGTTTATAGGTATCACCTTCTCGCACAGAACCACGTACAACGAAGGTTGTTGGCTTCGTTGTGGCATCACTTTCTTGTGCAATCACAACATAATTTGAAAATGAAAAAATAAATATGAATATATATCTTAGGTGAATTCTCATAACTAATTTAAAAGAATAAACTTACATACTTTAATTGGTTAATTAAAATCAAAAAATCAGCAAATAGGCTCTTTTTCTCTCTAATATGAAGGCTTTACTCAATTGATAATATGCATTACTCATCCAAAGCAGTGGCTCACTCATTCATGTTTTTATTTAAAAAATGACTCTTTTAATTTTATAACTTGAATCAAAAAATAAAAAAAATGAAAACGATTTTAAACAAATTATTACTCTGTTTATTTCTCATAGGATTTTTGTCCTGCAATGCGAATCATAAAAACAAAACTCATGCTGAGCTTGTTATAACAGAATCTGTTAATTACACCGAATCTAAACAGTTCATAAAAGTGGCGCTCTTGTTAGACACGAGCAATAGTATGGATGGATTAATTGACCAAGCGAAAGCACAGCTTTGGGAAATTGTAAATGAATTGTCCTATGCCAAATGTCAGAATGTGAGACCCAATTTACAAATTGCATTATATGAATATGGGAATGACGGATTAAATGGCAATGAAGGGTTTATCAGACAAGTACTAGCATTCAGTGAAGACTTAGACGAAATTTCCAAACAGCTTTTTTCTCTAACTACCAATGGCGGAAATGAATACTGTGGGCAAGTCATTCAAACGTCCTTGAATCAATTAAATTGGGGTAAAAATAAAGATGACCTGAAACTAATTTTTATTGCAGGTAATGAGCCATTTACTCAGGGAAGCGTGAATTATAAGGTAGCAACAAAATTGGCCAACACTAATGACGTCACCATTAACACTATTTTTTGTGGAAACTATAATCAAGGCATTTCTAGTTCTTGGAAAGATGGCGCGGATTTAGGACATGGAAATTATATGGCCATAAACCATAATCATGAGACCATATATGTTGCATCCCCTTATGATCAAAGCATTTTAGATTTAAATAAAAAACTGAATAAAACCTATATTGCCTATGGTAAAACAGGACATCAAAAAATGGCGCTTCAATCAGAACAAGACTCCAATGCCTATGAGTACAGTAGTGAGAATGCTGTAAGCAGAACCGTGAGTAAAAGCTCACATCTATATAAAAACGCTACTTGGGATTTAGTTGATGCTGAAAAAGAAAAATCCTTTAAATATGAAGATTTAAAAGACTCCGATTTACCCAAAGAGCTGAAGGGAAAAAGCAAGGGAGAACTCAAAATTATTGTTGCTAAAAAAAGAAAAGAACGCATTACAATAACTGAAGAAATCCAACGCCTCAATATTAAACGCAAGAAATTTATCCTTAGTCAACAAAAAGACAATCAAAATGGATTGGAAAGTGCAATGATAAAAGCAATTAAAACACAGGCCAAGAAAAAAAGTTATAAGTGGTAAGTTCTTAAATTAAAAAAGTCTCGATGTTATCGAGACTTTTTTAATTAATTTACATTTGGACAATTACATTCGTATTTCTCTCGTCTACAATTGAAATTATAACCAAGCGTTATTTGATGAAAGCCACCGTTATTAAAAACAACTGAATTGGCTTGATAAGAATATGTATATGCAAAAACAAAACTATTATAATCAACTCCAACAAAAGGAGTAAAATATTGTAATTTTTGACTACTCACTCCAGAACCATCCAAAAATTCTGCACCGTCAAAACTTCTTCTATAAGACAATCCACCCCAAACTTTACCAAAGTCCATTGTTTTATATGCTTTAGCATTTATATCGATTGATGATTCTTTGGTTGCATCTCTATACATATACATAATAGAAGGCTCGTAACTCCAGTCACTTCCATAACTACTGAATGTATTTCCTAGAGAAAACAAATAGGTTCTCAAATTATCAAAAGTAATTCCTTGTTCATTAAAATTAACTCCTTCATTTTTAAGTATATTTTTAACCGTAGCATGTGCATAAAAATCTATGAAATGGTAAGAAAATCCAAAATCAATATTGAAGTTGGTAGCACTTTGTTCGATCCCTTCAATTAATGGATCGAATCCTTCATCTAGAAATGAAGTTTCATCCAATTTATATTGAACGAACCCAGCACTCAATCCAAATGATAACATATTTAAATCTATTTCATTACGAGAAAACATTAAATGATGAGCGTATGTTAAGTAAGCTCCTGTTTGTGAATGAAATCCATTAGCGTCATTATAGACAATTGCTCCAACTGCCGAGGATGTTTCTCCAATTCTTCCATTAACACTTAATGTTTGTAAACTCGGTGCATCATCAACTCCAAACCATTGCTTTCGCGCAGTCAATCTGACTTTTGCACAATTAGCAACACCTGCCATAGATGGGTGTATTAAATAATAATTATCAGTTAAATAATCAGAGTATATTGGCAAGCCTTCTTGGGCCAGACCTATTTTAGTAAATAATGCTACAATTGCTATTAAACAATATTTTTTTAAATTCATGTCTTCTATTTATCTTTTCAGTGTGAAATGGGCTTTAAATTCTTTACGTTCACCATTATTAGGTTCATTATACACAACAACAAACCAATAATCACTGGTTGGCATTAGCTCATTATTATACGTTCCAT